>Ga0334885_1000087_pt1 | contig 162872 bp, 152 predicted proteins | sample GraSluR1_MG_8_FD_207233 | JGI IMG/M metagenome (GOLD analysis project Ga0334885, IMG submission 207233) | Sludge microbial communities from methane-producing bioreactor in Wageningen University, Netherlands - Granular Sludge_31_05-R1 | ecosystem: Engineered > Bioreactor > Anaerobic >...
GTACTTGGGTAAGCTGTGAGTATGTGTACATGAGTGCTCCTTTGACTTGGCGTTAGAGAGGTCCTCATTTATACCGCAGCTTACCTCTCTAATTCGTTCAAAGTTGCACTAACGAGTTGAATTCAAGTTCAATAAAGAAAATATATTTTCTACAATGATATTCATTACAACCAATTTCCTTAACTATTTTGAGAATTAGTTTTTGGGTTATCTAGATTAAATATCTCAGAATTACTTATTATATTAACTACCCATTTAATAATTAGAATGAACCATTCGATGGCATCCTTTGAATAGTAAGCTTTTTCAAGCAGCCAAAAAAGTTGTTCATCTAATTCAGGAAAAATTTCTAAGATGATCCCCCCTTGCGAAAGAATTGCCGTGTATCTACCAAGTAAATCACCAACACCTTCAGGTTCTGTATTCCGAATTCTTAAAAAGCATTTCTCGTCTATATCTAGTGAATATAGAAATGATTCAACTTCAAATGGATGATACTGATATAAAAGAGCAAGTGAATCGATAAAATAATCCGATATTTGAGTGAATTTCTGGGAATCATTTATTAAATATAGTTTTTCATATATTTGTTTGTATAATGCAAACCCTGCATCGATATTTATATTTCGCCACTCATAATCAACTTCAAAATCAGCGATAAGTTTGATCTCGCACTCTAAAGTCTTAATGTGATTATCGAACAGATCACTAATAACAGCTGGTATGAACTGAGGAAAATTCTGATGATACGTGTAGTAACAAATCGCGGCTCTGAATATATCAGTGCGATTATAGGATACACCAGTATCTGTCACAAAAATTCCCGATGTTTTTTTAAATGCATCTATAACCATATCAAAGTTTCTTTTTGCCATTTCCTTAGTGAAAACCATTCTATTTCTAGAGAGTGAAAAAAATAGCAACCTTAAATAGGGTATCATCGGACCAGCAGGAGAAAGCTTTATTGCTGAATTATAAGCATCTTCAATCAAATCAAAGCAGAAATACGGTTTCTTAATAAAATTTCGTGTGAAGAATAAAGATATCAGAAATACTGACAGCATATCCCGATGTTGAGAAATTTTTTGAATGATTTCTTTTATCATCAGAGATTCATTATTGATACTTTTTATTTCTTTTAATAAATTTAGGAATACGAGTTTTTTTTCTGCGCCATTTTCAAAAAAGGTAGAAAGCTCATATAAAGAAGTGGGAAATTTCCATTTGACATATGATAATTTTGTAAATGCTGTGTTTGAAAAGATTAGAAAATCAGGAACTTTTGTAGATTTCTTTGATTTGAATAAAACATATGAGAAAATCATACGGAGGATCACTTCAAAAAATTTCACCATTATGATTTTCTGTTTATTAACTTTTGAAAGAATTGATCCAGAAAAAACTGATAACCATATTGATTTTAATCTCGAGGTGATTCGTTCATCAGGTGTGCAATTTGCCAGTATTAACATTGAAGAAGTGGCACATAAGAGCAAGGGTTGTAACTTTGGAAATCCAAATCTGCCTTTTATATTTTTTGCAATAGTATAAATTATTTCAAACCCATCATTTGGGTGATCCTTCCAAAGATAAAAAATCTGTTTAGCTAAAAATGCTTGCAACTGGTCAGATTTAATTTCAGATAATTTCAGAATGTAATCCTTAAGAGCGTTTTTCGTCGCAATTCTCGCTGCAATTTTGAGGTGATTGAAATTATTCTTATTCCTTAGCAATAACTCCAAAATATTTAGCGTTTTGTCTTTATTGCTATTAAATAATGTTAACGCAATACTAATTAATAAATCCCGAATGAAATCATTTTCTATATAACAAAGTTCAATGAATAACTGTGAATTTGATCTATCAACAATTTCACGAATAATGGAGAATTTCACAATGCCAAAAATAAATCCTTTGGTTTCTATTTCTAATAAAATATCTTTATAACAACCATATGACTCAATATCTTTTAATTGTGAGAGCTGCTTAAATAAATACTCACCACCAAAATAATCGAGCAGAATTTCATGTTTAAATTCAACCTGCTCCTCAAGAGCCCTAAATTGTCTTTGAAGGATTCCCGAAGCAAATAATTTACTTTGATCAAGCAGCGAATTAAGGGTAGTATTTAATATCTTTGATGAATTGCGTGATAATTCCTTTCTAGGAATGAAATTTTGGATTTGTTTTTCTGAAACCATTAATGGAATGATTTCATTGCGCAATAAATCTAAATCTTGAGCATCAAGGTAATTATGCTCTTCTAATCTATTTAAGTATTCTTCAATAATTTCGAAAGGGCTATTAACATCAGTTATTGATTTATTAATGTGAGTTGCAGCAACAACCTCAAAGTAGAAAGGATTTTTTAAAATTTGTTTAAGATCTTCAGGAATTTCCTCCCAAGAATTATTAATGTTGTATATATTTTTAAAATAATGAAATGCATTAATCAATTCTTTATTACTAAAAAAAGATAATTGCGTCTCAATTTTGAATTTTTCCATCCCGGATTCATAAAAAAATGATGTATCAATATGTATGCTTCGTGTCATCGATCGCCACAATTCTGGTTGGCTTGTAATTACTACTTTAATTGAATTCAAATATGCAATATCTTTAATAAATTTTTCGATTTCCCGATATAAATATTTTGGATCGATATTTTCATTAAGGCCATCAATAAAGATGATAAATTTTCTCCTTTCGTTTAATATTCTTTTAATTTCTCCAAATATGTTATTTAGTTTTTTCCTTCCATCATAAAATTCGACCTGTGTTTGAAATTCTTCCATGAGTGTTTTGAAAAATTGTTTGTTTGGGGATACAAACTTTGCTTTAATAATCACCATAACAATATTTTGATTGGCTTTATTGGATTGATATTGGTTTGCAATAAAATGACTTTTACCAACACCACTTTCCCCCACGATAACCATTGCGGGTTTGTCAGAGTCAAGAAATTTATTATAGTGCTCAGTGACAGAAATACGGTTAAAATAATGTTTGTTATTAAATGCTATAAACTCATGTCTAAATTGGTTCTCAGAAACTTTTTTGGATATTTTTCGTAAATTATCAAATGTAAATTCAAGACAATCCAAGGAAGAATCACTGAAAGATTTAATATAGTTTAGGAACCTATTCTCGAAGTTTTGTATTACAGATATATTGTATTCATGAACTATTGATTCCCTTAAATTCGGTTCGATTCTTTCTTCGTCGAAAAACTTAGTAATGATTCCCTCTTCAAAGATATCTACATACTCAATATTATTTATAAGATACTTTTCAAAAAATATTGGTTGATCTGCTTTTATTTCACCAGAAATTACAAATGGATTTAAGAAGAGATGATTTTCATTATTTTTCGAGAACAAGTACCACCCTTCATTTTTTTGATCAGGGTTTTCTAAGCGAAAATGATAATCTCCTAAAAAAGATAATTCTTTAAATAAAAATACTATTTTTTCATCAATGATATTGATATCATTCTTTAACGCTTCATTATCAAATATGATTGGAGCGTGAGAATCTAGATTTCTAAAGTTGTTTTTTATCCAATCAAAAACAGTTAGAGTATCACGCTTAAGATGATTTTTCCCCTCAATCTCCCATTGGAGATTGTACAACTCTGGTACCATCAGTAGATTTTGTTTTCCGTAAAATGCTTTTAGGATTGTTTTAGTTACAATTATCCAATCATTAAAACCAGGATTAGAATTGTGAAATGTAAACCAAAGTGAATTAATTACTTTCTGTTTCTGATGACTATTTATTTGGTTAATATTTGAAGTAAATTCGGATATTAATATTATTGCTATAAACCGTAAACTATATTCAAACAATCGAATGCCGATTCGAAGCTTATTATTTAAATGTTCTTCAGATAAGTATTTCGCATATAGCGCTGCTAAGGGGTATGGAAATTTTTCTAGGATTAGCTTTTTTATATTATTATCCATTGAGGGTCGGTTTTTATATAAAACATTCGACTATAATTGTAGATAAACAATAAATAATATTAACTATTGGAAATATGAAATCGAACTTAAAGTATTATTGTTTATTATGTTTAATTATTATATTATTAATCATCTTGGCGATATATCAATGGGGATTTAAAATTTTAGATTATGAATTGGATAATTCAAATATGGTAATAAAGAATATTATTTCGAATAATAAACATAATGCTTTTACCGATATTATCTCCTGGAATGACTCCAAATATCTTGCATTTCGCGAATCCTTGAATCATATCAGCCATCAATCGAAAATTTTAATATTTAGATCGACAAACAATGAAAACTGGGAAAATATTCATCAATTCTCACTTGTGGATGGTGATGTTCGAGATCCAAAATTTGCGGTAATTGATGGGAATCTTTTTATATACATCTTGAGAAATGATAATGTAGCTGCTTTACCAAACTCGACATATTTTTCATATACAAATGATGGAACCAATTGGGCACAATTACAAAGAGTCTACAAGGAAGGATGGAATTTTTGGAGACCTAAATCTTTTGACATGCAAACTTGGTACGTTGCGGCGTATAATCACGAAAAAACCAAATCGATCCTTCTAGAGTCTCAAGATGGAATTTTCTGGAAAGAGACTTCAACAATTTATAATGATAGAAATCACTCAGAAGTAGAGATCGAGTTCACAAAAATTGGAAATATGATTTGTTCAATAAGAAAACAAGGAGCCTTTTCTTCATCAACAATCATAGGATTTTCAGAATTTCCATATCAGGAATGGAATTTTTTTCAGGATAAAACAATAAGATTAGATGGCCCACGCTTGTTCAGAATTGATGAAAGTATTTATGCAATCGCGCGCTCAGATTTTCCGATAAAAAGAGGTATTTTCCACACAGTTGGAGGAATCCTAAACAGGAAACGAACATCTCTTTTTCAAATCTCCGAAAGCGGTTTGATAAAAGACTTAACAGATTTTCCCAGCGCAGGGGATACTTCATACGCGGGGATAACTATTTTTAATGAAAATATTTTTATTTCCTATTATTCAAGTGGTTTGGATTATGACCTTCCATGGTTTATTGGTCATTTTTTTCCAACAAATATCTATGTAATTGAAACAACTGAGGATTATTTTCGTTCTATAATATTAAAGTAATAAACTTTACATCGTTTATTGATTATGTTCGAATGAATGATCCAATACTTTATTCAGTTCAAATGAAAAAGAATAATTGAATTCTTCCATGAAGAATTATTATCCTTTTCCTGCGCAGAATGATCCTCGAAAAAAATGAGAATTTCCCATCCTTTGCGGCTCAGCTTTATAAATGCAAAGAAGGTGATAAGGCAGAGAGCAGAGTGCTTGTTGAGAATAAGACAGGTACGGAAATTAATGCAATTAATTAAATCGTACCCAATACTTTAATCACCCAGGTGTCGCGATCGAAGGTAAAGCTTTCCTATGTGACTAAGTGATGGTCATCTACGATTTCTCAATCCCTGTTCGCAGACCGCGGTTGAGAACACTCATCGCTGTAAAAAAATATTGCCAACCCACATCAAACACTCCATATGTCGATGTCAGGTTTTTATCTTGCAGATATTCCGTTGTGTCGCGATAATGCCTGCCGCCCAGGATCGTGTTCTTCAGCAACCCCACTCTCGTTAGATAATGGATGAAACCATCCGCGTAATAAGGGCTGAAATAACAGGCATGCCCGCGCAGGTGGCGCGAGATCTTGTGCATCATGCTGGTCTGGTTAAGCGAACCGCCAATAAAAAGGATCTTCATCTATTAATATATTAGCCTGTCTTTATCATAATTCCAAACGCCCGGCGCAGTATTAGAGCCAGGTTAATATTGTGTAAATGATTGAGGAGGATTTTTACTGAAGCCTGATAGCAGGAATTATTTTTTATAGTAATATAATAATTCGACCAACACCCATCCAAAAAAGCGCGATGGTTATTGGTTAATAAAAAGTGTGGCATGCTCCTATTACGCCAGTTGATAAAGATATAACCTTTGATTGATCCTTATCAGCGCTTGAAGAAATCAATGAAACATCTGAACAGTACAAGAAGGAACTGAAATAAACGATGAACATACTCATGCCGTCCGCTGGACGCAGATACAAACACATTAAATTATTTAAAGAATGTGAACAGGTAGAAAAAGTCATTACGACAGATATTGATTATTTATCATCAGGTATTCATGCTGCCGATAAGTGTTACCGTGTCCCGAGAACAAATGATCCGAACTACATTCCAGCATTGATCCAGATTTGTCAAAAAGAAAATATTGACGTGGTCATTCCATTGTTAGACCTGGATATTTTGCTGTTTTCAAGAAAGCGGGAGTTGTTTGAAAACGAGGGAATTAGATTATTGCTTTCTCCGGAAGAGACCATCGAAATAGCGCTGGATAAATTGAAAACCGCGAATTTCCTAATTGAGAATGGGTTGCCCTCACCGGTAACCGTTTTGGCGTCAGAATGGGAAAAGGGAAAAATCAATTATCCAGTACTGATCAAACCCAGGTTCCCGGCATTGCGTGTCGAAACCGGATATGATATTTCTGTCATTAATAACGACAATGAAATACAAAAGATCTTCAAAAGTATTGAAGGTCTTGAGAACAATTATGTCTTTCAGGAATATCTGACAGGCATGGAGCTATCAATAGATTTCTTCTGTCAGGAGAATGGTGATTATGTGCTTGCCATACCTGCCAATAGGATCAGCGCGTTGACCACAGCTTTCAGTAAAAATGGGGGAACAATGGATAAAGGCTGGACATTTCATGATGAAGAAATCGAAGAAATGGTTATAAAAGCAACGAAAATAATGGACTTTTACGGTCCAGCCAACTTTGGCGGGTATCGATCTGAGGATGGAATTACAAAGATTACGGAAATTAACGCGCGGTTGACCGGCGGCGCGACATTGTCAGTCCTCGGATCCGGGATCAATCTATTTCAATGGAGCATCGATCTGCTGGATGGGAAGGAAATCACAGCCCCGGATGGTGGTTTTGTTGAAACGGTCATGACATCATATGTGGAACCAGTTTTTTTCCCAAGAGGGAAAGACCTATTTGATGAAATATAAAATATTAGATTATGACTTTAATAAGGATGTTCAAATGGTTTACTGACGGAATTTAATTAGTCAGAATAAAAAAGTGATCGATGAAATCAAACAGTGAAAAATACTTATATAAAGATTTTACAGAAAAGGCTTACCGGGAGTACCTGGTATTAGCTAAACAACATTATGATTTTATTTTCTATTCAGAAATCCAAAACATAAATAGGCAATGCCTTTGGCGGCATGATATCGATTTTTCTCCACAGCGGGCTCTGAAACTTGCAAAAATTGAATATGATGCACACGCAAAATCCACCTTCTTCGTGTTACTTCACAGTGAATATTACAATGCCCTCGAAATAGAAAACGTAGAATTATTCAAAGAGATAATCTCTCTCGGCCATGAAATTGGACTTCATTTTGATATTCAATTCTTCGGTGAAAAGATAAAAAATCTAAAGGATCTCGAGACATATTTGATAATTGAAAAAGAATATCTAAGCAATATTCTGGGTGTACCAATATCTGTTTTTTCATTCCACAATCCCGGTTTCAATAAATCCTTGAATTTCGATCAAAAGTTAATTGCAGGGATGATCAATGTCTATTGCAGAGAAATTAAGGATCAATTCTCATATACATCAGATTCATTTTGCATCTGGAGAAATAAGCGTCTCAGAGACGTTCTAACTAGTGCCACTGATGAGAATATCCAAATCCTCACGCATCCTGTGTGCTGGTCTGGTGAAGAAATCAGCCCTTATGAAAGGATCATGAGGTCAATTGAAGGAAGAAAAGAAAAAACAATTCAAACTTACTTATCAAGGTCAGAGAAATTCGGGCGGAAAATCATCAAATAGCGATCCTGCATGAATGATCATAACCATTGGAATGATTGGAGCAGAAATAAGTATTTGTCCAAGCCTTTGATCTTCAATGCTTTCCAATGCTAGAAATACCCGGATTATGAGGGTCCATCCTCAGCTACCCCATGGAAGGGCTATAAGTAGGTATCCCTGCGCTGAAAAGTATGCCCGATGGTTTGGGGTTTTCAGCGGTTCGGTCCACATCCGCGCCTGTGTTTACCTGCTCCGGTTTCGTGCTTACCTGAATCTCCCTAACCCGAACCTCGCGCGCATATTCATCCCGCCCAATCAATTACTTATTCAAAATCAATCTCCCCTGGCGTTTGGCAGATCCCCCATTGCATCCCCCGTCATATCCCCCAATAATCACCCCGAACTATTGAAAACTGTCTCATTTTGTCTCATTTTGTCGCATTTCAATTGAAACCAAGCGGGGCGGCGTTTGCGTGTTATCTCTTCCGGCTCTCTCTCATCAGCTCATAATCCGCGATGAAATCAAGCATGCCTGTCTGCGCGATGGCGTTGCCGATCAGGTCAAGCGGAAGGTCCTCCAGCTTGCGGAAACGCACACAGGATTTGCCCACATCATAGCGTTTGCCCGTGGCGCGGTAAGCCCGCTCAAACGCCATGCTGGTGTCTTCATTGGAATAGATGTTGGTAAGGTAGATCGCCATGTGGTTCTTCTGCGAAGCAAGCGCCGCGTACATCAACGGTTGCTTGTTATACGTGTCCGGTTTGGCGGCCAGCGGCACCTGATAGGTAATCATGCCCCAATTCATCACTTCCTCATATCCTTCTGGCAGATTCTCAAGAATGACCGCGCGCACTTTATCGATCGCTTCACGCCGGTCCTCCGGTAACTGCCGCAGGTACTCATCCACTGTTTTCGCGTCTGATTGCATCAATCCTCCACTTCACTAATGCATCAAGCTTATCAATTACCTGCGCGCCGCGCTATTAACCTTTTATATGTACATGAGAATGATCGGAATCAATGAATACAGCGCCTATGTCAGTCAAACGCGCCGCATCTAATTGCCGATACGATAGCTGGGCTTTGGATAGCCAGGAACACGCGCGTATGAACGTGCGACCATATACTCTGCATTCTCCTGGCCTGCCAATGCCTCCATTCCCGCATCCACCTGCCGGATCAGGTCATCAGGTTTGCCTTCAACCAGCATATTCAGCAAAATGGAAAACTGGCCGCTGCTGCTCACCGCATCAAATGGGAATGCCCCAAGATCCTGCCTGGAGATGACTTCCCCGGATTGAGCCAGACTGATCTTGTGCGTTCCGTCAGGGCCGGAAACAATGACCTTGATATGGCCATGCACCCACTGGTTCTCTTCAATAATGTTTGTCCAACGAGAAAGAACTGATCGGATGAAAGCCGAAGTATGCTTCGCATCCAATGATATTTGGTATTCACGATCGATCCATGCAAAATGCCCTTCCCCCTCTGCATAGCGGTCATAATCGATCGACAATGATTGTACCGGCGGGGGATACCGTCCGGCAAGTAATCCATCTACCCAGGCTTCTATATCCGGCGCGGCTAAAGCGCTGGCAGTGATGAGATCAGTGTTCGGGTAGGATGCGCGCGCAGCTTCGACAACCTCTTCCAGTTGCCCTGCCTCGATCAGGTCTGTCTTATTAACGACCAGCAAACCCGCCTCCTCGATCTGCTTGCCAAAAATGTAATTGATACCGTCACTGAAAGGCATTTCCAGTCCATGCAGATAGCGGTACAGCAGGCGCACATCAGCAAAAACAGTATAACTGCTGGGCTTGATCGCGCCAATCTCCATCTCAAGCAGCGGACGTACAACCGTAGCAACGACATCCGCGCAGGAGCCGACACTCTCGGCAAAAATAACATCAGGATGATGCAGATCGATCAGATCTTTGAGACGTTGGTTTAGGTCGTCGAAATGACAGCAAAAACATCCGCCAGTCACTTCCATTGCCGGCAATGCATCCGCCCGTAAAATCTCAGTATCAACCAGGTGGCGTCCCTGCTCATTGGTGATGACACCAACCTGCTTGCCTTTCGTGGCCAGGTAGCGCGCCGCCCCGATGATGGCTGTGGTCTTGCCGCTGCCGAGAAATCCGCCAATGATGTGCAGCTGCATCTTATTTCTTGTATTCGGTTATAGCAGCGATCAATTCGCTGTTGCTGGGAATGATCGAAGAGAAACGAAGATCACCATTGATCAGCATACTGGGCAGATTCTTGATGCCCATCTTCTGCATCCGGGCGATATTCTCCGGCGTAGTGATCTTATATTCAACCATGCGTACCGCATCACCCAGCTCCTCGACCGCGCGCTCCGCTGCCAGCTTCATATACCCACATGCCGGGCAGGTGGCGGAATCAAGGGTGAACACCTCCAGCAACGGCACATCCAATTTCGCATAATCCGGTAACGCAATGCTATCCAGATCATATTCCCGGGCATGGTAATTGACCAGCATCAAATGCGCGGTTTCCGGCTCACGGATGGCCTGCATCGTGCCGACCACGTTCTCAACCGGGATGTCGTAAGGCATATCGCAGCCAGGTGAGATGATCAGGTTATGCGGCACATGCCCATGCGGGGTGATGGCATGGATGAGATTCAGGACATACTGCATATTATCCTGTTGGTTCCCAAGCAGCATATGCGATGTGAGCGGGATGTTGCCCTCAATGACAATATCGAAACGGTCAGTGATCTCTTTCGCCGTGATGAGATCAATATTCTCGTCAATGGCGATGCTGTCGGGATGGGTCTCACACATCGCTTCGATATTCTTGGTGGCATCGCCACACACAAAGAAGGATGTATAAACGTGCATATCCTTGATGGCTTTGAACAGATCGGTATAGACCGAAGTGAGATGTTTGCGGAAATGGCGCGGGGAGATCTGGGAGACGAGCGGATCAACCACCGCGATGACATCCATGCCCGCATCGACATACATGCGGCTGACAGTTTCGGCGACACGCGCGCAGTAAGCCAGAAGGCCATCGAGGTATTCAACATGGTCGAACATATCCATGAAGATCTCGGTGCCGCGCAGGTGGGACGCGAGCGTGAACGGCCCGGTCACCAACCCGTACAAAGCGGTATTGTCGCCAACAGCTGCTTTCATCGCGCGCATGGTCTCGAGCACGAGCGGCAAGCGGCCATCCGAAGGGGACGGCAATTTATCCGGTAAATCAAGGGTGGATCCCAGAGGGTGCGAAGCGACAGAGGGCGGGGCTTTATCCGCCCAGAGGAGATCACAGCCGAGGATCTCCGCCTCGATCTGCAGGTCAAAAACGACCGGTTGCCCATCCGGGTCGTAGAGGCGGTTGACCTCCAGCAGGGATTCGAGAAGTTTGCTGCCATCTGTTAAGACCTCTTGGGCGTTATAGCCTTTCAATTGGCCGGCATGCACGCCCGCAAACGGCACCCAGGGGACGGCATCAGGTTTTTTGTGGTTTAATACTGTAAATATACGTTCTTTACCATTCATTTTTTTCCTTAGTTAATAACATCTGCAAATTAAATAGAATATTTGACGATTTCCTGATAAACCCTTTTATTATTTATTGTTTTTCTGATTGTTTCGAGTGATTTTTCGTTAGTCAACAATTCATTTAATTGATCCAGAGCGAGTGAGATAATTTGCCCATATGGAATACTTAAACAAATAACTATATCGACAGGATCATTCTCCTCATGACCAAAATCAATTTTGTTTTCTAATGTAATTAGGCTCATCCGTAATTTTTTTGCTCCGTTTTCGCCTGGCGCATGAAGTAGAGCGATTCCTGGCCAAACAACCATATAGGGACCAAACTCTTCAATTATTGTAATTAACTTTTTGACATATTCTTCTTCAACATATCCTTTCCGTAAAAGAATATTTCCCGCTTTCTCTATGGCCTCACTCCTATCATGTACATCAACTTTCAACTCGATTAAGTCCAATTCCACAAAAGAGCAAAGTGCTATGTCATTTTTTTCCTTTATTGTATTTTTAGAAATGTTTAAATTCTTTGAAGTATTAAATGCCTGGTGTAAGTTGACAACATCTTTATCCTGTAATAGAGGACTTACGATAAGAACTGGCGGAGCATTTGAAAGACGAAGAGGAAACGTACTAATAATAAAGTCGATTCCATCAAAATTTTTTTGATTTAATAATTCTTTGTAAGAAATAACATTGCCAATAATCACATCTGAAAATTCTGTTGAGATTTTGGTTTTTAGCAAATTGGCTGTTGCAGTTCCAGCGTTGCAAACGAGCAAAATAGTTTTATTTTTTTTATCAAAATATTTTATCCTCTCGAGGGCCGATGCGGTGTGAATAGTTAATAATGATATTTCAAAATTTGGCAATTCCAGTTCTGCTAAATCGCTCTCTTTGAAACATTCCTCTACCATACGGTAAATATCTGGATAGGTGGAAAATATCTCAGTTTCTAAGCGGGGATCTAGTTGGACAAAATCTCGTTTGTGGTCTTCAAATAATTCGAGGTGTAATAATAAATTATTTTTATAATCAATATCAAATATTAATGATGGATGCAACTTCATGGATAGACAATTTATAAATGATTCCATTAATTCAGGTAGATTAGGGATGGTAGAATCTTTTTTAGAATGAGAATTAATTGATTGATATCCCCTCATTCCTTTTGCTTTTGTACTGATCAAGTATTTGGTAGTATGAGATATCTCATCCAGTGTGAAGGATATTCTGTAGAATTCTTCTGCTTTTGCACAGAAAAACTTTGCTTTATAATACTCATCCAATGCTTGAAAGTCTCCCAATGTTTTTGATATTACACCCACACTAAAGCCGCTCAGAATTCTCTCTATTTGGACAGCAAGAGACAATATCAATCGATAAATCTCCGTATCTGGAATAGAAATTTCAAATATTGCATTTAATAGGTTGTTCAGATGAATAAAATCTATACACGAGAAGTATTTTTGAATATATGCGACAAAACTTACAGAACAGTTTTCAACCCTTTTCCCCATGAAACATTGTTTCATAAGGACATCCTCTAAATGGAAACGGAATGTGTTTTCAAAAATCAATTGCACAATAAGGTCGCGCATGATAGATTCATCTCCATTCAGATAAGATCCAAAATTCTGTTTGCAATTGAGGGTGATCCCCTTTGATTTAAACCAAATTTTTAATACATAAATTTCATTTACTATTGTTGATCTTGAAACAGAAAAATATGAAGCTAACTCTAAAAACGTCCATTGTTGCCTGGAGGTAAGTAAAATAATTTTTAATAGCTCCAACCGTTCTTCTTTTTTTACAAAAATCAGATCTTCCAAGTCTTCTGCTATCTGCTTAAGGGAATTGGTTGAACCAGATAATTGAATTCCAATATTGGGCTTGGCAACAACCTTGATCTTATAACGGTCTAGGAGGCGCTTTGCTTTTTTCAAATGATAACGCACGGACCTCGGTGAAAGTCCAAGCGGATTTCCAATTTCCTGCGCGGAAACAGGTCCATTTTTGCTTATCATTAATCTAATTATTTCAGCTAAACAACTATCAATATCATTCATTGGAGAAGAATTTGATGAAACTAAGATGAAAATGTTTGAATTTACCTTCACTATAATACATGAGTGAAGGTAAATTCATTACGAGTAATAAAATGGTAAGGCTTTAATCTATCGACCAAACAAACGACCAATTAGCGTTGCCACTAAACTGTGTGGATAAAACCCATTTGCAAAATGGGTTACCATCATGCCTGATTGGTCTGGAGGTAATAATCCAGAATCTTGGGCTATTTGGTTCATTACAGGAGCTGTGTAACTGCCTGCATAGATACAGAACACAACAAAAACAGTTGTTGTCAGAAATGACTTTACCAGGTCTCCTTTACATAGAGCTGCTGCCCACATTGAGAAGAACACAATGAAAGTCAAGTCTCCAAGAGGCATAACTCTACTACCAGGTAGAACAATAGCTAGGAGAATTGCTACTGGCACCATTAGAATACTGACGGCTAACGCTGTAGCATCACCTGTACCAATCGCTGGATCAAGACCGATGAATAACCCACGTCCCGGTGCTTTCTTCTCGAGGAAATTCTGTGCCCCTTCTGATATCGGGACTAACCCTTCCATGAGAATTGAGATCATCTTTGGTTGTATATACATAACAGCACCAAGGTTGATCGCCAACATGAGTGAACCACCGATAGTTTGACCAGCTATTAATCCCATTGCCAACCCAATCACAAAACCGATAAAAATCGGCTCACCGAAAACACCAAATTTGTCCGATAATTCTTCTGGAGTAATTCTTGCTTTCTTCAGACCTGGAATCTTTTCAATTAGCCAAACGATAGGTTTTCCGATTAAACCCCATTCTGCATATCCTGCTGCGTAAGAAGCAATGCCTTCAAACCCAAAATAGTTTTGCATCAAATGCTGGGTCCAGTCACCAACTTTTAGGTTAAACATGTGAACAAGTGTCGCAAAAACCAACCCAAAGGCAAAACTACCGGTAAGTGTTTGAACAATCATGCCAGCAATTATTGACTCCCAATAGTCCCAGATATTGACACTAAGGACTTTGGTTACACCAAATACAAGGAGAATGAGATTCGAAAGGATGCCGATAGGGATGAAGATTAATCCAATGTTAGATCCCCAGCCGATGGCAGCAAAAGCGCTCCATCCAGCATCAAGATATGTTGTTGCACCTCCAAACCTTTCGGCGAGAGAAATACCAACATCACCGACAGCACCAAGAAAGAAATCTAAAATCAAATAAACACCGGTAAAGCCGATACCTGTCAACAATGCTGCTCGGATAGAGCTTTTTAATCCCATTCCAAACAAAAGCCCTAAAAGCAACAAGATCACAGGGACCATAATAATTGGGCCTAGGTTATAGACAGCTTCAAAAAATGACAATATTACATCAAACATGTTTCCTCCACATAAATTTTCTTTATTATATTGATTCGATATAATCGAGAATCTTCTTGTAGAATGACTCAAGGCCTCTATTCGACAATAATGGGGTGCCGTCATAGACTGGAACTTCATATTCTTTTTTCGTAACAGCTGTCGCAACAACAAAATCCGGTTTTCCCATTTTTACTAACGAATCTAACTGGTGAATCTGACCACTAGTAATTTTTACTTCTATTCCGTGGTTTTTCAGTTCTCGTTTTAGTTTCGTTGCAGCCATTGTCGATGTAGCCAGGCCTGTTGCACATACTACAACTACTTTTACAATCTTTTTCAATAATCCTCCTTTCGCTATTATTAATAATCAAATTTCTATTATGAAATAATTTCTTTAGCCAAATCAACTGCTTCCGCAGCATTAGGACTGTAAAATGCTCCCATTTTGTCAGCAAATTCCCTGGTTACTGGAGCGCCACCCACCATCACCTTCACATTATTAAAACAACCATCTTCCTTCATTGCATCTATTGTTAATTTCATAGACATCATCGTTGTGGTCAACATCGCGGACATTCCAAGGATCTGACATTTTTCATTTTTAATTGTTTTGATAAACTTTTGACATGAGACATTCGTACCTAAATCTATAACTTTAAAACCTGCACCTTCCAACATCATCCCAACAAGGTTTTTACCAATATCATGAACATCACCCTCAACAGTTCCAAGAGCAACTGTTCCGATTATTTTGGAACCGCTTTCTAGCAAAAGAGGTTGAATGACCGTTACTCCCGCTTTCATGGCCCTGGCTGCCAGCAATACCTCGGGTAAAAACAAATCACCACATTTAAATTCAACACCGACTTTATCCATTCCTCTTATCAATCCATCATCTAATATGGAAGTTGCTGAAATCCCTTGTTGAAGTGCTAATTGAATAATTCCAATAGTTTTCTCTACATCTCCTTCATAAACTGATTTAATCAACTCATCATAATCAAAATTGCCCATTCTATTTATCTCCTACTAGATGTTTTTCGGCTTCTGTGAGAATATTTTGTAATGCCTCGTTCACATCAGGATCCAAAGGGAGCGGATCATAACTATCTAGAATAGCAGCCACCTTTTCTCTTGCCTTTTCCCACATCGAAGGGGATCCTTTCCCAATCCAATTCTCCCTGGATTCACGTGTTACGAGTGCCGGTCTGTTCATCTTGTCTCGCATATGTCTTAAAGTGTGCGGATGCATCAGTAAATTATCATCATTTATGCTGTCCTTCACTGCCTCAAAAGCTAAGGTTTCATGATCCACATCCAAACCTTCAATAGCGCGATTAACCATGCCCATAATGTCATTATCTATAACAAGCTGGGGAAAATTAACTATTAAGCCGCCCTGTAAATGTCCTGAGCCAGTTAATATATCTGCCCCTGCAAATGCGGGAAGGAATGAAAAATAAGTGTTTTCAATTCCTGCCTGGCAATCACTGGTCATAGAATCTGTATAAGGCCCATGCATATTCACTGGCATCTGATAGTATTCTTTTGCTAATTGTGCTCCCGCAGTGACTAATAATGCGTTTTCAACTGATCCGGTTAAGGCATATCCATTTGCAAGGTCCATGACCATAATCCTGGGCGCAAATATCATTGGTGCACCTGGGTTAGCGAGTTGACCGAAAATCACAGCACCTAGCATTTCCACATTCGACATTAGAAGTGATCCAGCTAATGTGACTGGACCTGTTGCGCCAGCAATTGGCATACTGCAGATTTCTAAAGGTATTCCTGCTTCGCCGCAATGTAAGATCGTTTCGGTTAGGACCTCTGGGTGTTTCAGCGGAGCTATTGGCGATTCCAACATGGTAATTACTGGGGATTTTCGCAACGCTTCAGCCCCCCCCGCTACAATTTCCGCCATGTGAATAAAGTATGGCAAGCTAGAGGGATTAAGCAAACGAATATTGATATGCTTGCTTGTGCTTTTGAACATACGATAAAGGGTGTTTAGATCCCTAGTTTCGGGATTTGATTCCTGTTCATATAATGGAGCAGCAATATGGATATTCTCAAGTGCGTCAATAAGTCGAGCATAATCCGCACAATCGTCTCCGGAAGCATCCCGCAATACACCTGAATCAGTATCAGTTAATTGACCAGGGCCTCCGCCATTTCTTCCATAAACATTCCCATCACCCACCGTTAATATATTTTTTTCGTCGCGAGCCCCACATGTGATGGTTCTCTTGACAGATTTGAGTGCTTGAGAAACTAATTGGTCAGGAATAAAGACGCGATGTGAACCCAAATCTATTCTTGCCCCCCAATCCCCCCACAATTTTCGGGCTTTCTCATCCTTCACTTCGAGGCCGACTTCCTCGAAAACCTGTAATGTTGTATTGTGTAAAGATTCTAATTGACCAGTGGATAGAATCCTCAATTTATTTTCAATCATAAATTAGTTTTCCTTTCTCATTGTTAGGATAAAAATACTGTTCCATGACTTGTAATATCTGTTCGGGTGAGGAAGCAGAGCGAATGATTGATAATTCTTTATCTTTTTGAAAAAAATCAGCAAACCGTTTGAGGATTCTTATCTGGGAATCACAATCTTCTAATGCTAGAAGAAAAACCAAGTCCACATCAATTGTCTCTGATCCGCCCATCATACCGAATTGAATAGGATTCTTAAGAACCCCGATCGCGATAGCCATTTTATTTACATGAACAGGATCAGTATGCGGTATAGCGATCCCACATAATTCACAAGGCAACCCAGTCGCGTAGACCTTTTCCCTTTCAATAGCGGCAGATGAGAAAGATTCCTTGACGTACCCCTTCCGATAAAGCAATAAAGATAACCTGCTGATAACTTCAAAATCAGATTTTACATCAAGGCCAATCTCGATTAAGTCCGTAGAAAAATAATTTTTATCATTCAACTTAACAATAGAATAACAATTTTGTCTAATAAAAATTTACAGAATAAATATAATCTTCGGAAGATTACATTCTTACAATATTGTATTAATTATTTATGGATTTTTTTTAATCAAATCGTAATGCGCCTGAATCTCAAGAGTTAATTATTCAGATTCTCATCAAAAAACAAAATCGTACGCTGGATAAAGAGCGCATCGCCATCGCCCTGAGAGTAAAACGTATGCGACTGGTCTTCATAGAAATAGCACTCAGGTTCTTTGCCCGCTTCACGCAACTGCTCACACAATAGCTGTGACCAACCGACCGAGATGACGTCATCCAGTACACCATGATGCACGCTGAAGGCAGCGTTGGTGTTCTCGTAATCAAAGATCTCGATGCCCGTGCTGGCGTTGGTATAGCGCTGGCTGACTGCACCATACAGCACAGCAGCCTGAATCTCCGGGACAATCCCCACCAGGCGCAGCGCCGTACCGCCGCCCAAACTATGGCCCCACACACCCATGCGGGTGAGATCAGCATTCTCAAAGATTCCTTCCCTGCCTGCCAATTCACGCACATGCGCGAGCAGGTTCATGACATCGATCACATAGCCGCTGTGGTAATCGCGTACACGGCCGACATTATCCGAAGGTGGAAAGTTGCGCAGGTTGGGATGCAGCACGATATAGCCCTTGCGGGCGATGGAATCGGCATAACGGGTGGAATAATCCAGCGTCTCATATTCACTGGCAGGAATGTAGCCATGCAGGGCGATGATGACCGGGAATGGCCCCCCGCCCAGCGGGATATTAACGAAACCATGGATGGTGAGATCATCGCTATCATAGACGATCTTATAACGGGTAAAATCCGGGCGTTGATGCCAGGTATATTCAACAGTGAATTCTCCTGCGCCATAATCCCTCGCCGCGAGCGCTTCAAGAGAAAAATGGCTGGGCGCTGGAGTGGGTGTGCGTAAGGGAATAGGGGTCAGCTGCTCGATCTCCTGCGGTGTGGCAGCTTCAAATGTTTGCTGCAGTGATAAATCCGCGGGTGAACATGCCGCGAGAAGAAACAAGAATGATAGTGGTATGAAAAAAAATCGCTTGCTGATTGACATGACCTGATTGTACAAGCGATTTATGGATCCTATTCATTATGATTGAATACAAACCGAAGAGTATCTCTTTGGTTTGCATGAACAAAGGGGATTTTTCATTTAAAATACAAAGATGGAAAAACATTTGATTACCGCGAAGATGGTGGCGTGCCTCGACAGCGCTGACCATATTTATGAAGATGGTTATCTGGTCGTTTCAGATAACCGGATTGTCGAGATCGGATTTCAGAAAGACCTGGGCGACCGTTCCGGGTTTGACCAGGTAACAGACCTTGGCAACCGGCTGGTGATGCCCGGGCTGGTGAACGCCCACACGCACACACCAATGACGCTGTTCCGCGGACACGTGGAAGGGCACACATTGTTCACGCTGGAGGGATGGTACAACACCATCCGCGTGCTGGAATTCGAGCTATGCAAGGATATGCTTCCGCCAGGGGTATCCGTCTCGATGGCGGAGATGATCCGCACCGGCACGACCACTTTCGTTGATCAGTATTTCTGGATGGACCAGGTGGTGCCACGTGTGAAGGAAAGCGGGCTGAGAGCGGTATTGGCCTACGGTATCGTTGAGTTGGGCGATGAAAGCGCACGCGAGCGCGAGATCGCCGCCGCGACCGAGTTCCTGGAGTCGCTGCAGGGAGAAGACCTGATCACCGGCTGGGTCGGCCCGCACGCGTTCTTTGTCGACAACAGCCCGGAAGCGATGGCGCTGGAAAAAGAGCTGGCCAAGAAATTCAACGCTGGTTTCCACACCCACTATGCCACAGGCGAGGAAGAGAACAACCACTGCCGCAAGGAATACGGCCACTCCGCGCTGACACAGCTGGATAAGATGGGATTCCTGGAATATCCAATCATCGCCGCGCACAGCATCGCCATTCCCGTTGAAGATTTTAACCTGGTCAAGGACAAACCTTTCACCGTCGCGACAGCACCCTCCTCCGGCATGCGCAACGCTGCCGGGATCGCGCCGCTGGTCGAATTGGTCAAAGCAGGCGTGAACGTGGCACTGGGCACGGATAATGTCACCAACAACAACAGTTACGATATGTTCAAAGAGATGTCGCTGGTCGGCAAGCTGATGGCGTTCGTACACCGAGACGCAGCAGCCATCCCCACCCGCGCCATTCTTGATATGGCGACCCTGGGCGGGGCGCGCGCGATCGGGATGGAAGACGAGATCGGATCGCTGGAGAAGGGCAAGAAAGCGGACCTGATCGCGCTAGACCTGGACGAAATCGGCTGGGTGCCGTTCGGCGGACAGGACGTGTACACCGCGATGGTGTACTCCGTCACCGGCCAGCACGTCAGAGATGTAATGGTGAATGGAAAATGGTTGTTCCGTGATGATAAGTTGCTCACTGTGGATTACAAACAAGCTTGCTTGGATCTTGAGGAAAAACACACCGAGCTGGTACAAAAGATCAACAAGAAGGGAATAAGAAAATGAACAGAATCATTATTGACACCGATGCAGGCGTGGATGACGCGCAGGCAATCCTGACTGCCTTTGGTCATAAAGACACCACTGTTGAAGCGATCACATCCGTTAGTGGAAATGTGGATGTGGAAAAGACAACCGCAAACGTGTTGAAAGTGCTGGATATCGCCGGCAAAGATGTGCCTGTTTATAAAGGAAGCGCGCTGCCATTGGTGGCAGAACCCTACCATGCCGCGTTCGTGCACGGCGAAGATGGGTTGGGAGACTGCGGTATTCCCGCATCCAGGCGCAAGATAGAAACGAAACCTGCCGCTCAGGCAATCATTGACATGGCCAATGCGGAGCCAGGCGCATTGAGCATCGTGGCATTGGGACCATTGACAAACATTGCTATCGCCACCATGATCGACCCGGACCTACCTGGCAAGGTCAAAGAATTGACGATCATGGGCGGCGCTGTGACAGGCAAAGGCAACACGCATATCACCGCCGAATTCAACATCTATTTCGACCCGGAAGCAGCACGGATCGTATTTGACCGCTGGCCAATGGTGCGCGTGGTGGACTGGGAAGTGACAGTGGCGACAGGCTTGCATGAGAATGATAATGCCATGCTGGATGCGATCGAGACACCCAAAGGGGATTTCAACCAAAAGATCCATGTCAAAACACGAAAATTCCTGAAAGAAGTGTTCCACGATGAGATGATGTTTGCGGCTGATGCATTGGCAATGGCTGCCGCACTGGAACCTGCATTAATAAAGCACAAAGAGGTGAAACACCTGACTGTTGAATTGAGCGGTTCCGCGACGCGCGGACAGACTGTGGTTGATTGGATGGGTATGGGTGGCGGGGAAGCAAACGCGGAAATCGTGATGGAGATGGACCAGCCAAGATTCGTGCAGTTCATTGCGAATGGTTTGAAATGAAGACAAGGTCAGAAACGGGAGGCTAAGCATGGGAGCGGATTTCAAATGGGGCATCATCGGTCCCGGACGCATCGCGCATACATTCGCGCAAGCGGTGCAGAGGACGAAGGGCGCAAGTATCCACGCCATCGCAAGCCGTAGCAGCAAGGAACCAGACAAACTAAAGCAGGACTTTGGGGCAGAAAAATGCTACAACAGTTATAAGGCGCTCGCCGCAGACATAGAAGTGGACGCGATCTACATCGCCACCCCGCACCGTTTCCATTACGAGAACGCACTCACCTGCCTGGAAGCAGGGAAACCGGTGCTGTGTGAAAAATCTTTCACGGTAAATGCACAGCAAGCGGAAACGTTATTCAAGAAATCACAGGAAAATCAGGTATTCATCATGGAAGCGCTGTGGACACGCTTCCTTCCTATATACAAACCGGTGCGCGAATGGATCGAAGCCGGCGAGATCGGTGATGTGCGACATGTGCATTCAACATTAGGGTTCATCGCCCGGCGCGACCCGACCGACCGGTTGCTGAACATCGAGCTAGCAGGCGGGACGGTGCTGGACCTTGGGGTATACACATGCGGATTGACGCAGTGGGCGACGCGTGACAACCCGCAGCGGGTACTGGCAAGCGCGCACATCGGCGAGACAGGTGTGGACGAAACAATCAACGTCACCTACCAGTATGCTGACGGTTCAAGCGCCCAGTTCTGCTGCACCTTCGAATTCGAACCGCCCAACGAATTAATGATCTTTGGCAGCGAGGGCAGCATCCGCGTGCACACCAGTTTCGTGAATGGTACAGTAGCCACGCTGGAAAAAGGCAAACGCAGCAGGACAATCAAAAAGCCATTGAAAATCAATGGCTTTGAATACCAGATCGAGGCGGCGATGGAAGCGATCCGCGCAGGCCGGCTGGATTGCCCGCAGATGACACATGCAGATACACTGGGCAACATGCGCGCTCTGGACACGATCCGTGACCAGATCGGAATGCGATATCCGTTTGAATAGCAAAAGCTAACCGAACAATCCGCTAAAGACTGCCATCCCCCAGACATGTACCCACGCGGCGGGCTGTCTTGACCCATAAATGATCAACCGGAACAGTCTTGCGTTTATCGACAACCGATTTGAGCGGAACAGGCTTTATTTCCTGTCCTTTTATCGATACCATATTGCCATACTTTCCCTCAGCAATCAGATCGGCTGCATAACCACCCAGCATGGACCCAAGCAGGCGGTCGCGCGCAGAAGGGGTGCCACCGCGCTGGACATAGCCGAGAATGGTCATGCGCGATTCCAGCCCGGTCAGCTCTTCCAGCTTTTGTGACAATTGCTGAGAACGGCTGGCTTGATCAGCATAGAATTCTTCCAACGCCTTTTTCACCTTTTTCCTGGTGTCTTTATCTTTGGCATCCTTTTTATCATCCAACAACTGCTGTTCCTGTTTCCTGGCATTCTTGGAAACCGCACCCTCCGAAAGCGCAACAATACTGAAGTGTTTGCCGCTGCGAGAGCGCTCAAGAATTGCCTCGGCGATGAATTCCTCGTCATAAGGGATCTCAGGGATGAGAATGACATCCGCTCCCCCGGCGATGCCAGAACCCAGCGCCAGCCAGCCAGCGTTATGCCCCATGATTTCGACCACGACAATTCGGTGATGGCTGTGTGCAGTGCTATGCAGGCGATCAATCGCTTCAGTCGCGATACCGAGTGCGGTATCAAAACCGAGGGTAACATCCGTATTGGCAATATCATTATCGATCGTCTTTGGCAAAGTGATGATGTTCAACCCCTTTTCAGCCAAGCTATACGCATTTTTTTGAGTTCCACCCCCACCCATACATACCAGGACATCCAAATGGTGTTTATGGTATGTATCAACCATCGCGTCACGCATATCCTGTTTTTTGCCGCCAACCTCCATTTTTTCTGGTTTGTCACGGCTTGTGCCAAGAATCGTCCCACCTACCGTCAGGATCCCGGATAAAGATGAATCATTAAATAAAATATTACGATCATGCAGCAATCCGCGGAATCCATCATAGAACCCAATCAATTGCAAATCATATTTATACATGGCTGATTTTCCAAGCCCGCGCAATGCCGCATTCAGGCCAGGGGTGTCACCGCCAGCTGTGAGTACTCCAACATTTTTAGTCATCTCTTCACTCCCGTTAAATTTGTGTACAATGCCAATACAATAGTCATGTACAATCATTGTATATGCGCTGGATTCACATTTCAAGTGAAATATAACAAAATAATGGAGGATTATTATGTCTGACCTGCCTGATGGACTGGACGATGCTGCTATGACCGCAGCGATTGCATGGGAGATCGTAAATTACGCTTATTTACGAACTGCTTACTTTAGTGAGCGCCCGAGCGATGAGGTTTTCATGCGCCTCACGAATGCTTATATCCAGGCACGCTCCGCGATCTACCATGGAAAAATGATCACACCAGAAGATAAACCAAGTTAGTGAATTTTGTCTGTTTCTTATGAAGATGATGCCTTAATTTGGAACCAATAATCATTCTAGCAATCCTCTAGAGCAGAGTTTTTTAACAATAGAATTATGGAATTCTTGCAGGAGGTCATTAATAACAGAAGAGACCAGATCAGGATTGCGATTAACGGTCTATTACAAGTTGCAACCGCTTGTCATGTTTCATACTTTCCGACCTAAAAAAGTCCTGGTGAAAATTTTGTCTCGGAGCTTGCAATGATCTGCCAGACTTAATTACAGACATCAGTGGAGCAAACCGTAGAAACGCTGGGGCAAGCCGAAGAGCTGGATGATGCAGGCTCATCAGACGCGGCAGAAGAAAGCAACGCGGGGGACGGTACCTCCACGTAAACACCTCTCCCCTGCAACATGCCGAATCTTCAGAACGAGACCATCCCGGATCAACTGCGAATTCGACCCATACGAAAGCTTCACCACAACCTAGACGGTGCGCGTCGACGGGACGTGTCCGTGGGCGAATGCTTACCGGCTGGTATTTACTGGTGAGGATAAGTTGAGCAGACTTTGCTCCAAACCTTTTGATATTATTCCCAACGAGGGAAAGAGTGTAACATTCAGCGCGGATCTCAAAGCACCATCCACCAATAGGACATATACCAGTACCTTTAAGATTGAAACCATTGATGGCGAGCGTATTTGAAATTACTGGGCGGGGATCGTAGTGGGAGAACCAGAGGAAGAAACCAGTGCGGATTTCGCGGTGGTGAGCGAGAATTTCAGCGATCGCGACCAGATGAAGGTCGGCTTATGATCACATATGTTCAACCAGCAGGCTGGGATCAAAGTGAACGGAAAAGGGACAGTGAAGTATCACTGGCTTATAAGCAATGGCTTTGAGAGCAATATGTAAACGCTGAAATTTGACTTCACCGGCACGAAAACTGCGGTTCTTAACAAAAATATTCCCTGCAGCGGGACCTCAACCTGCAGTTTCATGGTACAGCTTTATATTGACAGCCCCAACCACCAGATGTTAGGAAAATGGCCGATCGCCATTCACTACTTATAGAAAATGCCTAGGGCATTAAAACTTGTCTTTTTTATGCCTTTCCCCCCGCCACGAGGCGGGCGAAATGCTCAAATGAACGGTCAAAAGTGCGTTCACTAGATGCAGGAAAACAGCAAGCAGGGAGTTCTCGCATGTTGAGGTGGTAGCTGATACAATCACAGCATATACCTTTCCGCGAACATGGCGAATATGAACAATTACAATGCTCTTGGTTTGATGATTTCTTACATTCCATTGTAAACTCCTCGAGATTTGTCATTTGTTTTGATAAGTTTCATGCCAAATCTAATTGCAATTTGCGAATTTTAATCCTTTTCGATAAGCGGAATCTGTTTAGCTTGCGAAAAGATACGGTGTCCCGAATAAGCCCCTTTTACCTGATAAAGGGCAATATCCGCTGATTTCATCAGAGTTTCCATTTCTATTCCATGATCTGGATAGATACTCGCGCCTAAACTGGCGGACACCTTCAACGATTTCCCATCGATTTGAATTGGATCATTGAGAGCATAGGAAATCTTCTCCATCACCCGTTTTAAATCCTGTTTTGAATTGATCCCTTCCGCCAGAATAGTGAACTCATCGCCGCCAACCCGTGCGCAAGTATCGCTGGTGCGAACCGATTCGGAAAGGCGCCAGGCAATCTCGACCAGCACCTGATCCCCAAATGGATGACCAAAAATATCATTGACCTGCTTAAACTTATCCAGGTCTACCGCAATAATAGCAAATTTCTTTTTGTTGCGTTCCGCGCGAGCTACTGCCTGATCAAAACGATCCTCAAGCAACATGCGATTGGGTAGATTGGTCAAGAAATCATGCGTTGCCAGGTGAGCCAGACGCGTTTCCGCGTCTACACGCGAAATGCCAGCGCCAAAGATGCGTGCAGCTGTACGCAATGATTCGATCTCTTCCTTAGTCCAACGCTTTTCTATGCGGTGGAATTCAAGAATTAAAAACCCCCACAGAACCTGGTCGGAAAAAACGGGGATGATTGCAATGGATAGGATGCGTCTTTTTTCGAGTTCTTGCTTTTCCTCGCGCAAAAAATCTTTTGTAAGACCGATCACCACCTCCCCCTCAGTAAGTATTCGCTTCCAGCGGTTATTTAAGAATTCGCTGGATGCACAATCCAGGTCTCGCGGATCTGGTGAATTAACTCGATCGCGTTCCTGCGTCCAATCCGCCTGCAAGACAGCATGTATTCCATTATCTTCCCGTGACACATTCCGATACATGCAAACTTTGTCTGCCTGCGTTGCTTCACCCAGACGCTTCAGGACGCCATCTATGCGGGAATCCCAATCCACATGCAACAGGAAGACTTCTGCTGCATAATTCACAGCCTGCATGATGACATCGCGCGCAATCAGGTCCGCTTCTATCCGCTTACGTTCAACGGCAGAAAGGATTGTCTGCGTAAGCAGGTTTTCATCGACATTTACAGGATTGATAACCTCGCACGCTCCAAGTGAAATCAGTACTTCCAGATCCTTACGCACACAAGTGTGCATCACAATGACAGGCACTAAACTCTTCTTGATTTGAAGCGACGCAAGAAACTTCCTTATCGAGTTTTGATCCAAAGCATTAATGATGATCAGCCATGTTCCAGGATCAACGGCGATCATTTCCGCAGTTTTAATTAAAGTTTTTTTGATGATTGTTGACTGTGGTAATTCGCACTGTTCAATGACATCGGAAAGCTTTTGCTTACCGAGGTCATCCTGCCCTAGCAGGAGAATCGTTCGGTCCATACCTTTTCCCCCAATAATTGACAATTAAAATTAAAAAAATTTACTTGCCGCCACATATGTTTTCCTCCGAACCATATTGACCTAAAAATAAAGGCGGTTATTTATTATACATAGGTTCTTGTGAAAATAAAAGCTTAAAAATTCAATCACTTGGGTGAAAAAGTGTGCAGGGACGATCAGGTATTTATGTCATAATATACACTATTGATCAAGTAAAAAACAAACAATGGAAAAAGAGAAATCAATCTTAGTAGTATGCGACGACGATCAATATTTCATTGGGTTGATAAATTCAGACATACTTAAGAAAAATAAAATCCTTCGTGCGAGAACCCCCAAAGAAGCGTCCTCCATTTTCAATCAGCATTCCTGCCAACTTGCTTTGATTTATGAAAATTCCAACATAAATACTTCACTTCAAATTATTGATCAACTGCACGATACATCACCTGAAACTGAGGTTGTCATTCTATCAAAAAACAATCATCTTCATTTTCAATTCCAACCGAAGCACAACCACCCTTATGCCATCCTGTCCGCTAACTCCAGTATCGAATCTATCCAATTAGTGATCTCTAATGCTCTTCAGTATCAGGACTTGAGTCAATCATTTAATAAAGCACATAAAAAATATAACCAGATCTTTGAGAACACGAAAGATGGGATTATATCAGTGTCACTAAATGGAGACATTTTGAATGTTAACCAGGCATTTCAGGAAATCGTAGGTTATTCTGATTCTGAACTTCATGAAATGAATTTCTATGATTTAACCCCAAAGCGCTGGCATGATATTGAAAAAGAGATTTTAAAACAAGAAGTGTTGACGCAAGGGTATGCTGAGTTGTATGAGAAAGAATACATTCACAAAGATGGATCAATCATCCCAATTGAAGTGTCTGCCCATTTGTCAACTGACAACCAGGGCAGACCGGTTGGATATTGGGCATTCGTGCGAAATATCAGCAAACGCAAAACATCTGAAGCAGCGTTGCGACAGCAGCTCAAAGAGGTGACAATCTTACAAGATCTGACATTCGCAGGAACAGATGCGACTGATATTGACAAACTGCTACACCAGGTGACAAAGATACTGGGAGAAACTTTGTATCCTGAGAATTTTGGGATATTTACCTTTGATGAAAAAAAGCAAATTCTACGCCGTCATTATTCTTACCAGACAAATATAAATGAAGATAAATTAGTGGGATTTGAGATTGGCATCAATCAAGGCATTATTGGGCGAGCTTTCCGCACCGGAAAATCACAACGAGTTATTGATGTATCAAAAGACCCGGACTATCTTGAGGGATATAACATAATGCAATCTGAGATTGCGGTTCCCATCTTTATTCACGATACAGTGTATGGTGTGATCAATGCCGAAAGCCCTATCCCCGGACGTTTTACAGAAGATGATGAACGTTTGCTAAATTCGCTGGCTAACCAGGTCTCGACCAGTATTGCCAAGATCCAATATCATGCCGCACAGAAATTACGAACAAAAGAAATCAGCGCTCTTTACGAAACCGCAGTCGCAACCACCAGTATCACAGACATTGATGTATTATACGAGAAAATTTTCGAACACGTAATTGATCTGTTTCCATTGGACACATTCTCTATCGTTGAGTTTGACTCGAATGATGAATCAGTAAAAATAGCGTTCGTGATGGAAAATGGAAAAAGAATGAAAGCCTGGGAAGGCACACGATTCACGCGGGATGAAAATGGTTTGATTGGACGCGTAATATGTGACCAGAGACCTTACCTGGCTTATGATCTTGAAATTGAAAAACCGGCTTTGTGTGTGCCCTCAAGCAATCCGCCCGCCCGCTCGTGGTTAGGAGTACCACTGCTCGTCAAAGGAAATGCAGTCGGTGGCGTTTCGGTTCAATCTTTTGAGCCGAATGTATTTGATGAAAATCACCAGCGATTGCTCGAATCGCTTGCTGCCCTATTGGCAGGTGTTATCGCCAGCACACGCCTGATCGAACATTCCCAAAATCAAATCTCCCGCCTGGAAGCGCTGCATGACATTGACCTGGTTATCAATTCGAGCATGAATCTGCAGGTCACGCTCAACATCCTGCTAGATCAGGTCATCGAGAAACTCCAGGTCGACGCTGCTGTTATCCTATTGTTAAACCCCGCTACTAATATGCTTGAATGTACCTCTAGTCATGGATTTCGCACACAAGCAATCAATAACTACAAAATTGACATGGGTGATGGGATCAGCGGAAAAACCGCGATGGAACGCCATTTAATTGAAGCACTAAACCTGGTGGATGAGACCACGTTCCCATACACCGACCTGATGCAGCAGGAGCAATTCATCAGCTATTATAGCGTACCTCTGATCGCTAAAGGTCAGGTAAAGGGCGTATTGGACATCTTTAATCGTTCTCTGCTCAACCCGGACGATGAATGGTTTAACTTCCTGGAGACATTGGGTGGGCAGGCCGCGATTGCGATTGATAATACACAACTACTGGAGGAATTACATTTATCAAACGCTGAATTGCGCCTCGCTTATGACAAAACACTTGAGGGATGGTCCAAAGCTCTGGATATGCGTGACAAAGAAACAGAAGGCCACACGCAAAGGGTGGTAGATATGACACTGCAAATAGCAAAAGTTATGGGAGTGCCGGAAGCAGATCAAATACATATACGGCGAGGGGCTTTACTGCACGATATTGGCAAGATGGGAATCCCGGATGCGATTCTGCTAAAACCTGGGCCCTTATCTGAAACCGAATGGGAAATTATGCGGTTGCACCCGCAGTATGCATATGATCTCCTTTCTCCGATCAAACACCTGTTCCCTGCACTGGACATCCCTTATGCACACCATGAACACTGGGATGGAACTGGATATCCACGTCAATTGAAGGGAAAAGATATTCCGCTGGCAGCTCGCATCTTTTCAGTAGTGGATGTGTGGGACGCACTAACTTCTGATCGCCCTTACCGCTCTGCATGGAGCGCAAAAAAAACGATAGATTATATCCAGGCGCAAAGCGGTAAATATTTCGATCCACATATCGTGGATGTGTTCACTAAGCTGGTAAAAAATGAACTTTTTGCAAGCCGAAAATTTTAAAGGAAAGAACAATAATTTAATACAAGTTTTATAAAAGCGATTAAAGGTGGCTGATTATGGGAGCGACCTTATAAAAGGGAGCTATTAGATTCCAACGGAAGACTTAATATTTATCAAGGAAGTATTATCCAGGTAATTGAAAGTAAGATTATTAACGCATGTTTGAATGAGCACGATAAATAGATGAGGTGAAAAATGTTCAAAGAATTTAAGGAATTTGCAATGCGTGGTAATGTGGTTGATCTGGCAGTCGGTGTAATCATTGGCGGCGCATTTGGAAGGATTGTGTCGTCTTTTGTTGACGATATCCTGATGCCGCCGATCGGGTTGCTGATGGGCAATGTTGATTTCAGCAATCTATTCATCAATCTGAGCGGTAGAGAATTCGCAAATTATAAGGTATTGTCGCAAGCCCGCGATGCTGGCGCGGTAACGATCAACTACGGGTTATTTCTGAACAGTGTGATCGATTTCCTGATCGTAGCATTCGCCATCTTCCTTCTGATCCGTCAGATCAATAGGCTGGATAGGAAAAAGGAAACGCCCGTAGCAGAACCAACCACAAAGGTCTGCCCATTCTGCATGAGCGAGATTGCGATAAAGGCAACCCGCTGCCCAGCCTGCACTTCCGAACTTAAATGACCATTTTGACACTGACGTTTAATGCGTCAATCGATCATATTCTGCAGACAGAGCGAATCCAGCAGCATGAAAAGAATATCCTCACATCCCATCACTCATTTATTGGGGGAAAAGGGATCAACGTTGCCTACACACTCGGTAAACTTGGTATTCCAGCTACCGCCTGCGGGTTGATCGGGCAAGATGCGATTGAAGATCTTACCCAAAAATTTTGCCGATTAGACGTCAAAGTTCGGTTTACTATTACGGATAGTACCCGGCACACATTCAAAATTCACGAAAATTTCGAGGGAAAAGACACAGAATTCAATCAACAAGGAATATCAATTTCGCCGGAACAATTTGAACAACTAATAACAATCTTACAAAATTCAATGGATGGCATTCATTGGTTGGTCCTTTCCGGCAGTATTCCTCCGGGGGTACCTGATGGCGTCTATGCTGATTTGATCAAACACACTCGCCATAAAGAAATATTCACAACACTTGACTCGTCTGGTGTCCCATTAGTTAAAGGATTACAGGCGAAGCCGTCCTTGCTACGCATCAATCGCTTTGAATTGGAGGAGTTGTACCCAGGTCATGATCACACACCTGCAGCGATTCAAACCATTTTTAACGAAATCCATCAACAAGGCATCCAGTACTGCGTGATTTCATTTGGGTCTGAAGGCGCGATTGGATCAGATAGAAATCGTATCTGGAAAACAAAGGTTCCCAAGGTTGCCCCGCAAAGTCTGACCGGCGCTGGAGATGCGATGACAGCTGGGCTGGTTTCATCTTTATCGAAAGGGTATTCATTCAAAGAAGCCCTTCTTTTTGGCAGCGCGCTGGCAACAGCCAGCACGCTACAATTGGAGCCTGGTGATTTTTCGCAAAGAGACCTAGAGCAGGTGTTGCAGGAAACAACGATCAAAATTTATAACTGACAAGAATCCAATCTTTTGTAGCGTATTTTAGGAATCCAAAAAGTTACGCAAACGATGAACACCTTCAATGATTGTTTCTTCGGTCAGCGCGCAAAATGGCAAGCGCAGAAAACACTGATAGCCATCAATAAAAAACCCTGCTCCATCCGTTAGCGACAGTCCAAACTCCTCAGCACGATTTAGCTGCAATGTTTTGACATGTTGATTGACAAAGAACCCGACAAAATATCCACCCTGCGGTTTGGTCCATACCCCTAAATCTGTCATGGACATCGCAAGAGCATTGAGCAGCGTCTGCAGTCGTGGATAAAAAAGTGATTTCAAATTGTTGATATGATCACCCAGCGCACCCATGTGAAGAAATTCAAGCACAACAGCTTGATCGAACATACTTGGAGATATATAAGTATCTGTGGCAAAACGAATGATTTCATCCGCCATGTCATTATTGAGGATCATGAAACCAGTACGCAAACCCGGGCTGATCAGTTTACTGAATGATGACATATGGATAACTTCCTCAGACGCAAGCTCAAATAACGAAGGGATTTGATCTCCGACATACCGTAACAGACGGTAAGGGCTATCCTCAATAATCGTGAAACTATATCGTTTTGCCAGCGCAACTAACTCACAGCGATTGGCAAGTGACATAGTCGATCCACCCGGATTTTGAAAATCAGGAATGACATAAAAAAAGCGCGGTGCTGGACTGTGTGCAAGCGCATCTTTTACTGCATCCATATCAATCTGTCCATTTTTTAGATGAAAACCGATTAATTCTGCGCCAGCACGTTTGAAGAGTGTGATAGTGCGGTCATAGGTAGGTTGTTCGATAAATACCCGATCATCCTTTTTGAGCATCACCCGGCAAAGATGATCCAGTAACTGTAATGAACCTTGACCAATCAAAACACGATCTGTACTTACATGATATTGTGTGGCAATATGATCCCTGAGTGGATAGTAGCCTGCTCCGCTGCCATATTGCAGGATACGCGCACCATCCGATTGAATAACATGCTCCGCACAGGTAATGAGCGCCTCAAGCGGGAAGCTTTCGGCCGGGGGTACACCCCGCGTAAATGCAATAATATCGTTTTTCATAGTGATGCTATTTTACCAACAAGGGTGTTTTTAACCCGCTGCCAGTTAATGCGGCAAGAATATCTGCATCAGATGGCAATATCTGCCTGGCCTGCGGAAGCGCTGCTGCCGCCAATGCGGATGTAGGTTCGACAAAGAATCCTTTTTCCGCCAATGAAAAGTAAGCATGCCTAATCTCGGATTCGGAAATGGTAATCACACCACCACCTGATTCCCGCAACGCTTCCAGAATGCGGCTGGCACGCACGGGCCTGGCAATCGCAACTCCGTCCGCGAGAGAAGCAGCGGAGGGCTCGAAAGGCTTCAAATCGGTTAATCCCATTGAAAATGGTTCGGCTAATGGCGCAAACATCGCGGGCTGTACAGCAAGCAAGCGTGGCATTCGATTAATGACGCCACTTTGCAAAAGATGTTTAAATCCGAAGTATGCTCCCAGCAACAGCCCTCCCTGACCAACAGGAATGATGATGGCTTCGGGAAGATTTCCATTCGTTTGCTCCCATATCTCCCAGGCAAATGTGTACTGACCCAACAAATAGAAGGGATTGTAGGCATGGGAGGCATAGATCGCTCCTTGATTTACAACCTCTAACGCAGAATTTGTGGCTGCGCTGCGCGCACCGGGAATAGTGTACAGTTCCGCGCCGTATATCGCAATCTGGTCCAGTTTCGCCTGTGGTGCACTTTTTGGTGCAAATATTCCTGTTCTAATGCCCGCTTTGGCTGCATACGCCGCCAAAGATGCTCCAGCGTTGCCAGAAGAGTCCTCAACGACATGTTTTATTCCAACAGCTTTGAAATAAGCAGCCTCCACCTCCGTGCCACGATCCTTAAATGAACCGGTAGGAGAGATATATTCCAATTTAAAAAGCACTTGTTGATGCTCCCATACAGCACTGACCAGTGGCGTCCAGCCCGCACCCAGAGAGACATTCCAGTCAAAATCTTCAATTCCGAAAACGGGGGCGAATCTTGACAGTGAACGGTCTCTCTGTTCGATAGCAGCGGGATTATACTCCCTTAGCCCGTCAGGGTCCCATGGATTCCCGCATGCACAGCGGTAAACAGAAGGCGAATAATCCACCCGGGTTCCGCAAGCGTGACAAACGACTTTCAATACAATATCTCCAATAAACTCTATTAATAAATAATTGGATTATGCCGACAGGCGATCAAGTTTTTGTTCGACCATATCAAGTGTAATTGACTGTGGGCGCTCAAGAGGCGCAGACAGCGCCCGAGCCCAAACGAGGTTTGCGGTGATGCCAAGCATTCGGCCAACACCGAAAAGAACTGTATAAAAATCATATTCGCGCATACCACAATGATATTGCAGGACGCCTGATATTGCATCGACGTTCGGCCATGGACTTTTGGCCTTTCCATGTGCTTTCAGTACGCGTGGCGCAACGGCATACACCAATTCAGCCAGCTTAAAGAGATCATCCTCGCCGATATATTTGCGACCAAATTCCAGTTGAGCCGCAAAACGCGGGTCGGTAGTACGCAATACGGCATGTCCATAACCAGGAATGATCTTTCCCTTGTTCAAGGTATTCCAAAGAAACTCCTCCATTTGTTCTTCTGAAGGACAATCACCATACTTATTCAACACATCTAACATCCATTCCAAAGTATCCTGGTTGGCGCGCCCGTGCAGCGGCCCAGCTAACCCGTTCATTGCCGCTGAACAGGAAAAATAGACATCAGACAAAGCCGAATTCACCAGGCAGGCGGTATGTGCACTGACATTACCCGTTCCCTGATCCGCATGCAGAACAAAGAATAGACGGGATAATTCAATATAGTGCTGATCCCAATCTTTATTGATCATATAGGCAAAATTTGCGCTCCAATCGTGGGTTTGGCTGGGCGGAACGAGATCTTTGCTATGGTATTTGATGTTATAGATTGCAGCTGCGATCGCTGGCGTTTTAGCAACCAGCGCCATGCTATCTTTGAGAGTCGGTTTCCAATAATCAGGTTTCTTAAGACCATTATTGTAATGCAGCGTGAATTCAGAACGGGACTGCAGCGCCAGGATCGCCTGAGAGAACATCGTCATCGGGTGCGTGTCCTTGGGCATCGAACGCAGCATATCTGCCACATGATATGGCAGATCCGCCACCCGGCGCCAATCTTCTTCTACCATGAGAGCCTCCTCCCGTGTAGGAAGCTCACCCACCAGTAGCAGATAGTACATGCCACCAGCAAGGGGCATTTCGCTATTCTCTGCCTTTGGCAGCTTTTTGAGAATATCCTGAACAGTATAGCCTCGGAAGTGAAGACCGTCATTAGGGTCTACATATGACACATCACTGACCAAAAGGTCACTTCCCCGCAAACCGCCAAATAGATGTTTGAGATAAATATCCCCAACCTTTTGGTCATGATATTGTGTTACCAGGTCATTAATTCGTTTACGTTTATCCGCGATCTTACTGTTCAATTTTTCCTGAAGCCACATTGTATCTCTCCTAACATAAATTCCGCTGATTACCGCGGGTAGTACCCCAGCTCTTGTGAAATTGCACAGGTCTCTCTGAGCAAATATTGCGCCAATTCCTTCATTTTTGCTTTATCAAACCTTTGAGCCGGACCAGATATGGAAATGGCAGCGACCACATTGCCATACATATTAAAAATTGGAGCTGCAGTACCCGCAGCATCAATAAGCCATTCGCCAATGCTGATGGCAAAACCCTGTTCACGGATCTTTTGCAAATTCTTTTTTAGCTGATCGAGATCAGTGATTGTGCGTTCAGTCATTGCTTTCAGGTCAATAGAATTCAGGACCGCTTCCCGACGTTCTTCCGGCATGAAAGCAAGAAAGACCTTACCAGCAGACCCGGCATACAAAGGAATGCGGCGGCCCACCCTGGCTACTATGCGAACAGTTTCAGGGCTTTCTAAACGCTCGACACACACGCGTTCATTTCCTTCCAGTACATATAAACTGATTGTTTCGCGGGTTAATTCCTGCAGGCGCACCATTACCGGTAAAGCAACCGAACGGACATCACTGGTAACGGTATAAATGCCAGCCCAAGAAAGAACCTTGGAACCCATCATATAAAGATGGGTTTCTGGATCCTGGTTAAGAATTCCTTTATCCTTCATGTAAGCCATAATGCGCCCTGACGTGCTCGATGAGAGTCCTGTTTCACGGGCAACCTCACGCACACCAAGAGTAGGCTTATTCAGTGAAAAACAATCCAGGATCAAGATAAACCTGTCGATCATTTGGATCTTACTATCACTCATATTGTCCCATCTCATAGGACGGCGTCCCAATTTTCATGTTATTATTTTACCCGGTTTGTGCGGCATGTCAAGCGATATACACAATAAACATTATCAAAGCAAGCTTATGAGAAGACGCGAGGAATCATGAATACTAGAACAATACCATTTATTGCGGGTGACGGCATCGGACCGGAGATCATGCTGGCTGCCAGAAATGTCGTTGATGCTGCTGTTGCCAAGGCATTCAATGGGAAAAGAAATATAATATGGAAAGAAGCTCTGGCTGGTGAAAGCGCTTATCAATTTCAAGGGGATCACCTTCCGGAAACTACAATCGAAGCAATCCGGGAACATAAAATCGCCATCAAAGGACCGCTGACTACACCGGTCGGTGACGGATTTCGCTCGCTAAACGTCACACTTCGACAAGCCCTGGATCTGTATGTTTGCCAGCGCCCTGTGATATGGTTTGAAGGTCTACCTTCTCCACATCGCGCGCCCGAGGGAATCGATCTGGTGATATTTCGAGAAAACACGGAGGATCTGTATGCAGGGATAGAATATAAACCCGGAACGCCTGATCATTTGCGTTTCATGCAAGCCTACCAATCCGCCTTTAAAGAAGAATACGCCCTCATCCCATCTCCTGCTGAATGCGGAATCGGAATCAAACCGATTTCTAAAACGAACAGCCAGCGCCTGGTGCGGTCAGCGATCCAATGGGCACTCGACCATGATAGAAAACGGGTGACACTGGTACATAAAGGCAACATCATGAAATTCACCGAGGGGGCCTTTATGGAATGGGGATACGATGAAGCAGAACAACATTTTTCCGCGTCTGTTTTCACCCGGCGCGCCTATCAAAAAATCGTATCCGATGCAGGCAAAGAAGCAGCAGATATCGAAAAACAAAATGCCCTGAGCAAAGGGAAACTATGGGTCGATGATGTCATCGCCGATGTGGTTTTCGAGCAATTGATAACACACCCACAGCTATTTGACGTGATCGCCACAACCAACTTAAACGGCGATTACATTTCGGATGCAGCGGCTGCGCTGGCAGGCGGGGTGGGCATCTCCCCCGGGGCAAATATCAATTACACTAATGGAATCGCTCTATTCGAGGCGAATCATGGATCTGCTCAACAAATTGCAGGGCACAATAAGGCTAATCCGAGCTCGCTGATTCTCTCAGCGGCAATGATGCTGGAATACATTGGTTGGACAGAAGCAGCAGTGAAAATCCACGATGGCTTGCGAGCGACAATCATGAACAGATTCGCCACATTTGACCTGGCCGCCCAAATCCCTGGGGCAACAACACTCAGCACCCAGAACTTTGCACAAAAAATCATTACGACTATAGAGACAGAGGCCTGATGAAAACCAAACAAGAATCATTTATTGCATCAATCACATCCAACAATAAGGTTTATAGCTTTGTTGACCTGAAAGCGGCTAGCGAGCACCTTGGTCAACCACTTAGCAGACTTCCATACGCACTGCGAATCCTGTTGGAAGGCTGTTTGCGTAACATCAGCAAGAAAGGTTTCGAGAGCAATGCGGCACAAGCGCTGGTTGATTGGGAACCAAAAAGTGATATTGCACGCAGCGCGGTACCTTTCCTGCCAGCGCGGGTGTTGATGCAGGATTTCACCGGCCTGCCCGTTCTAAATGACCTGACCGCCTTACGATCTGCAGTGCAGAAAGATGGGAAGGACCCGGCAATCGTTAACCCAACGATCGCATCCAATCTGGTAATTGATCATTCAGTACAGGTGCAGGCTTATGCTCGTCCTGATGCACGGTTGATTAACGAGGATTATGAGTTCACTCAAAATTTGGAGCGTTACCAGTTCTTGAAATGGAGCCAGAACGCGTATGACAATTTGTTTGTACTGCCTCCTGGATTAGGTATATGCCATCAGGTCAACTTGGAATATCTCGGCCGGGTAGTATGGGTGGAGAACAATGAGTATCAGCCCGACCTGCTTTGCCCGGACACTGTACTGGGGACCGACTCGCATACTCCGATGATCAACGGTTTGGGCATCCTGGGCTGGGGAGTCGGCGGTATTGAAGCGCTGGCTGCCCTGCTGGGCTATCCAACCGAGTTCCCGATCCCGGATGTGATCGCCGTAAATATTACAGGAATCCTGCCGGCCACTGCCACAGCGACAGACCTAACACTAGCGCTGACATCCATGCTGCGCTCAAAGGGCATGGTCGGGAGCATTGTGGAAGTGATCGGAGAAGACGCTGCGCAACTGCCGGTCGAGACACGGGCGATGATCGCAAACATGACACCGGAATCCGGAGCGACAGCCACCTACTTCCCGGTAGACGAAAAGACAATTGATTACCTGCTGCGCACTGGACGCGATGAAACACATGCGGAGCTGGTGCGTGATTACTATTTGGCCGCCGGATTATTCCTTAATACAGATGAAACACCGCAATATACAACTGTTCTGAATTTAGATCTGAGCAAGGTGCAACCAACCGTAGCAGGACCAAAACGTCCTCAGGACGTAATTTTATTCGACACAATAGCCCCGTCATTCAAGGCATCCCTGACTGCTGAAAAAGGATTGCGTGGGTTTGGCCTTGACGAATCAGATTCAACGAAAAAGGTAGAAGTGACCCTTAATGGCAAGACACATACTTTATCCAACGGTGCGGTGTTGATAGCTGCAATCACATCGTGCACAAACACCTCTGATCCGACTGTCATGTTTGCTGCTGCGTTGCTGGCAAAAAACGCCCTCGAAGCCGGGTTAGCGCCTAAACCATGGGTCAAAACCAGCTTCGCACCCGGTTCTCGTGTGGTGACTGAATATCTGACAAAAGCTGGCCTGATGAAACCGATGGAAGAAATGGGGTTCAGCGTGGTCGGATATGGCTGCACAACCTGCATTGGCAACTCCGGCCCGATTGACCCGGCCTTGATGAAAGCTGTCAGCGCGCACAATCTGATCGCAGCAGGGGTGCTTTCCGGCAACCGCAACTTTGAAGGACGCATTCACCCCGCCACGCAGGCCAATTTTCTGATGTCCCCTCCGCTGGTGATGGCATACGCTTTGGCGGGAACGGTAGATTTTGATTTTATTAGTACACCGCTTGGGATTGGGAAAGATGGGCAGGCAATATATCTAAAAGACATCTATCCATCACATACTGAAGTGCAATCCGCCGTTAAGGCTCACATCAGCCTGCAGATGTACGATGACAATTACACAGACATTTACTCTGGTAACCAAAAATGGAATGATATGGACGTACCAGTTGGCGCAATCTACGCCTGGGAAGACCGCTCAACCCTGATCAAAGAACCAAACTTTCTATTCGATGGTTTCGGTGAAGATGGTAACCCGATCGACATCCACAACGCTTATGCCCTCGCAATTCTGGGCGATTCGATCACAACTGACCATATCTCACCAGCAGGCCGCATCGCCGACGGCAACCCGGCCGCACTATATCTGGAACAAAACGGTGTCGCCTCGGCAGACTTTATTTCCTTCGGCGCACGGCGCGGCAACCATGAAGTGATGGTCCGCGGCACTTTCAGCAACTCGCGCCTGCGCAATCAATTGGCGCAGGGTAAGGATGGCGGTTTTACGCGTCATATCCCCAGCGGAGAAATGATGCCAATCCATGACGCCGCTATGCGATACAAGGCAGAGAGAATTCCGCTTGTGATCATTGCCGGCAATGCATATGGCGCTGGCTCTAGCAGAGATTGGGCCGCCAAGGGGACCTACCTGCTGGGTGTGCATGCTGTGATTGCATCATCTTACGAACGCATCCATCGCACCAACCTGGTATGCATGGGCATCCTTCCGCTGCAATTCCCCGCGGGCATGAACGTTGATAGTCTGAAGCTGGATGGATCAGAAACATTCACCATTCAAAATATCCGCACTATAGACCAGACCCAACCAGAGATGGTAGTTCAGATTCATCGTATCAATAACGAGAGAGAAACATTCACTGCAATTGGACGGATCGACACACCGCTCGAATTAGCATATTTCAAAGCAGGCGGGTTGATGCGTAAATTGCGGCAAGATTTCTAAGCGCGTATAATCATGTCATGAGACGCATACTTCTTTTTGTCCTGCCTGTTGCATTCATCCTGGTTGCATGCAGCAGCCCGCAGGATATCCCTGTTAAAGAGACAACCGTGACAGCAGAAGAGAATCCTGTGGGTACGATGCCAGCGGAAACACCTACCGCCATCCCTATCACTCGAATGTTCGAACCAGAAAACATCGATACCGCTTCTCCGCTTTGCATATTAGAAGAACCGGCAAGCCAGTTCATATTATCCTGTGCGGATAACCAGATTACAATCGAAGAGAATGAAAACCGGCGCGGGACCGATTTATTGCTAACACGCGAAATTCCTGCAGAAATAAGTGGGTTTTCCTTGGATGCCGAAATCACCTCCCAGCCAGCAAACCCGGCACGTTTAGATCAAAACCAGGTTGGACTCTTTTTTGAAACATCCGGCGAGAGTAAGTATGCCGTGCGCCTGCAGGGACAGTATTTTAATTTTGAAGAGTGGGTGATTGAGAATGGAAAAGAGAAGACTATCACCTTAAACCAGTCTTACGCGCCGACAATGCTTTCCACTGGACGCCCGAATAATATACGCCTGGTTTGCCTGCCGGATAACTGCGACCTGTTTGCAAATGGCACATTGGCCGGTCGCTTTCCATTGCCTAACTTCGACGGCATCTCATCGATCGGTTTATTTGCTGCCTCTCCCTGGGATGAACGCTTTGGGAAAGTGACGATTAGCAACTTTTCCATAGAAGAATTATCTGCCAGCCGCCCTGAAACGCAAACATTTAGACTGACTGACAATCTAAAGGCAGACCACGGCACTTTTTCCCAGATGGGATTGAGCGGTGCTTTCAGCGATTTTGAAGCGAATGGCTTCCATTTTTCTCCCGTAATTCCGTATGGGTACTATAGCGCTAAGGCCGGCCCTGCATTGCGAAACGCATCAGTCAGTGCTACGGTCGAAATGGATTTCACACCCGGTGTACCAGCCACACAATATGGCGGAGTGATGTGCAGGGCGAGCAATGAAGGTATGGTCATCGCTGTGCTGCGCGCAAACGCGACCTACACCATCTATCGTGATTCGGAACGCCGTAAATTCGCCGTGCTTGCCGCAGACACGATTGAAAATATCAGTGAAGGACGGTCTGCCCACCGTCTGCAGTTGGATTGCATTGATGACACGATCTTGCTGTTTATTGACGGTAACCAGGTAGAATCATTATCGGATACACGCTACAACATTCAATATGGCAGGAGCGGGCTTTTCACCAAGGCCGGCGGGGCAGCTTATTCAGACGCGATCGTTTTTAGCGATTTTGAGATCAGTGAAATTCGCTGACCTTGTCTCAGACCGTATCACGCAGTTCTTTCCAGAGGTGGTCAAGTGTCTGTAGAAAAGTCTTGCTGCGGACATTCCATGCTGCAACACTGATGTGAAAACCGTCATTGCGATATTTGTCCATACCGGCATCACTTAATTCCTGCGCTGCTGCCCACCAATTCCACAGCGGGAGGTCATATTCATATGCGAGTTTAGCGGTGGTCAGGTTAAGCGAATGGTCCAGCTCAATATTATCTGCTTTGGTAGCCAGGATGGGAACCGCGCCCTGAGAAATGGTGTATTCAATGATCTGGCGCAGATAACGTTCATAAACTTCGGATGTGCGCCCCTCAAACCAGAACTCCAGGCTGATAAGCATGAAAGTTGGTCGCGTGATGCGAAGCTCACACTCTAACGGAGTTTCATCCGGCAGACACACGTCCGGATCCGTCCATAAAGGAGAAAGCACGGCCGCAGCATTGAATCCATATTTGGTAGCTTCACCATCACGATCAAAATGACCTTTGAAATGGTCGATCGTGTCTTGCATCTCATCGATCCCACTCATGAACGCATACTGATCCGGATGGTCAAAAAACCCAAGGAAAGACTGCTTTACATTCTGACAATCTCCAACCTTTGAAAACGCGTGTGGATCGTTACCCATAGCGATGCCCTGCCTGTAGATTGCGCGCGCAGTAGTTGTCACCTCCGGAATCACAGGCCAGGATTGCCAATCCTCTGGCAGGGGGCGCGTATCTGCCGTGGCAGTCAGCGTAGGCTGTGGTTGGATAGTTTCCATAACGACATTGGTCTGTGTTGCGCGCAGATAAGGCTGGCCGTTATCATCTGAAACTGGTTGAGAAAACTCTGGCACAGGTTGTGATTCACATGCACTCAGGAACAACATGAATAAAAGGAAAACAATCGTTACATCTCTCATACCATTGATTCTACCAAGGCTCCCTGCTCAAGTATCGAAATGTTTAATGACAACGCGCCGGCGTTTATGCTGGCGATGTTCAAAATGCTTCCATTGTGTGCGCACGTTCAAATTATCTTCCAATTCCGGGTTGGATTCGGCTTTGGTAATTCCAAACTTGTTAAAGACCTCTATCATGCGCACCATCATGATAGCGTTAATACCTTTGCCCTGGTAAGCATGTTTGATCGCTACCAGATAAAGATCACCTTTATCATTTTTTCGCAAAGCGCGCAGCAGCGGGATGAAACCAAGAGGCAGGATGCGCCCTTTTGCCTTACGTAGCGCTTGTGAAAGGGAGGGGAAGGTGATCCCGAAAGCAACCAGTTCATCATTCTCATCTACAATTACCGGCACAAAATCCAGATTTACCAACCCAAAATATTGGTCAATATAGAATTGCACCTGTTCGCGGCTGAGTGGGGTGGTGCCGTACAGGTGACTGTAAGCTTCATCCAGCAACTCAAAGACAGCATCAGCATATCGGAGCAAATCCTTCTTGCGCTTGAATTCAACCAGGCGCAAACCATAACGATGCTGCAGAGCCTCCGCCAGCTTTGTGATCTTATCGGGAAGTCTGTCCGGGATGATAATTTCATATTCAACCCAGTCCGTATCCTTGACAAATCCAACCGCTTCCAGATGCTTCTGGTAATATGGAAAGTTGTAATGGGTGGCGAGAGTGCCCATCTCGTCAAATCCCTCGATCAGCATGCCTTCGCGGTCGAGATCGGTAAAACCGAGCGGCCCATGTAAAGCTGTCAGCCCTTGTGATCTGGCCCAGTCTTCGACTGTTTGAACTAATAAGGAAGAAACTTCAGGATCGTCAATGAAATCGAACCAACCAAAGCGCGCGTAGCGCTGACCCCATTTTTCGATATGACGTTGATTTACAATACCCGCAATACGCCCGACTGGTTTCCTATTCCGGTATGCCATCCAGAACCTGGCCTGACTGAAGGCGTATGCGGGGTTCTTTTTTGGATGAAATGTGTTTAATTCTTCCATGCGTAAAGCAGGCACCCAATTGGCTGCGTCCTTATACAACTTATATGGGTAGTCGATGAACTGACGCAATCCGCGCGTACCGCGCATTTCCTTAATAACAATTGAATGGTCTGACATGCGATGAGATCCTAATATTACAATAATGGCACTAATTTTACCAGCGTGGCAGACTAAGGTAGCAGACAAAATGGTATAGAATCTATATATCTTATACACAAGAGGAAAACAAATGGGCGAAAAGAAGATCAAAGTCGTGCTGGTCTGTGCCGCGGGAATGTCTTCCAGCTTACTGGAAGAGAAAATCCGCCAGGCGGCAGCCGCTGCAGGCAGGGAAATGGAGCTGAAAGCTGTCGACGCTACAAGAATGAGCTTGTGGAATTATCAACAGGACACGATGGATGTAATCCTGATTGCACCGCAGGTACGCTTTAAAAAACGCAGCATCATCCAACAGTCGGAACCATTTGGTGTGATCGTTCAGGATATTGATACTGTCGCGTACGGGATGGTAGATGGGGAGACAATTTTTAGCCAGGTGCTGGAAGCATTAAAAGATAAGTAAGTTTATCTCAAAAACACGGCGGGATAGCACTAACTAATTTATTAGAATGCTTGCACGCGTGTGGTAATGTATCCTCATTAGCAAGTTAGAATTCTACTGGTTCAAATATCCGTATAAGGGAGTTGGTGCAATGAGTAAACAGGCAACAAAGGACGCAAAAGAAAACCCATATACAGGTCTGCAATTATGGAAAATCATTGGCATGTTCGCGTTGGTATACGCAGTTGTGCAGCTGGCCATTGGAGTGATCCGGACAGGGGAACAATTCCTGATGGACAGCATCAATGCCAGTGATAATGTGCGCGTTTTTCTGGGAAGTACGGTCTCGCGTGCCAGCATGGTTGCAGCGATCCTGCTGATCACCACCCCTGTCATTCGCTCCGTCTATAAGAAACCTGGTTTAGAAGGGCTCTACCCCATCGGCCCAAAGCATTGGAAAGACCTGCTGGTTGGGATGGCAATCGCGGCTTGCGCGATGGTGATCGTCTTTCTTGTTACATACGCACTGGGTTTCATTCGTGTTTCCGGCTTTGCCCTGCAAGGACAACCGGTGGATACATGGCTGCGCACTGCCTGGCTGGCATTGCTGGTGAATGCCGTCACCGCAATCAGCAACGAGGTGCTTTACCGCGGGCTGCTCCTGCAAGGGGTCGAGATCAGTTGGGATAAATGGGGCGCGTTATTCATCTCTTCGATCATATTCGGCGGATCGCAGGTTATGACAGCGATTGCAACAGAAAGCAACTGGTTGGATTTCATCCCTCTGTTAGCGCTGCCGGGAATGATGCTGGGCTGGGCTTATCTGCGCACAGGCAACCTATGGCTGGCAACCGGCATTCATTTCGCCTGGAACCTGTTCCAGGATGACATCCTCAACCTGACCGGAATGCACCACGGCGATACGCTGTTTGGGTTGGAAACCAGCGTAACTGGCCCTCAATGGTTCATCGGATCCTTTTACGGAATAGAGGTAGGCGCTGCTGGCGTCATTTGTCTGTTGCTGGTGTGCGCAGGCATCTGGTGCTGGACCCAGCGTCAAAATATAGTGATCGGTGAATGATGCATGCAAAATAATCGCTATATGGATTTTTTAGCAGTTTATCCTCAATACGCCGAAACTGAGGCAATCGACATCCTGCGTGAAACGCAGTTTGCGATTCTGGACAGAAGTAATACGATCTACCTGGATTACACCGGCGGCGGACTGTACGCACAGTCCCAGCTTGCCGCGCACCATGACCTTCTGCGGCGAAATGTGTTTGGTAATCCTCATTCGTACAATCTGACTTCGCTGCACGCAACCACGTTGGTCGAAAGCGCGCGGGATTTCGTATTGCAGTTTTTCAACGCATCAGCGGATGAGTATGTGTGTATTTTCACCCAGAACGCCAGCGGCGCTCTAAAGATCATCGGCGAATCCTACCCGTTCGGCGAGGGCTGCCAATACGCGCTAATATTTGACAACCACAATTCAGTCAACGGTATCCGCGAATATGCCAGCGCAAAAGGCGCATCCGTCCAATATATACCGGTGGTGCTGCCCGACCTGCGTGTGGATGATGATGTGCTGCTTGAAACCTTGCAAAAGATGGATAGCGGATGCTTTAACCTGTTCGCCTTTCCCGCGCAATCCAACTTCTCCGGCGTACAGCATCCGCTCGAGTGGATCGCGCAGGCGCAATCACTTGGGTGGGATGTGATGCTGGATGCGGCCGCCTTCGCTCCGACCAATAAACTCGATCTGTCCAAATGGAAACCGGACTTTGTGCCGCTTTCCTTTTATAAAATGTTTGGTTACCCAACCGGAATCGGCGCCCTGATTGCGCGCAAAGACACGATCAACAAGCTACGGCGTTCATGGTTTGCGGGAGGAACGACATCGGTCGCCTCTGTACGCGGCGGGAAGTATTACCCGGCTGACGCGCCCGCCCGCTTTGAAGATGGCACTGTTGATTACCTCAATATTCCCGCGGTGGAAATCGGCCTGCGCCACCTGCAATCGATCGGGTACGACGTGATCCATCAACGCGTTTCCGCCCTGACCGGCTGGCTGTTGGATATCCTTAGCAGTTTGCAGCACAGCAATGGCGTACCGCTGGTCAAAGTATATGGACCGCTGACAACGGAGAATCGCGGCGGTACTGTGACCATCAATTTCTTTGACAGCAAAGGCGACCTGATCCCCAAGCACATTCTGGAAAAAGAAGCCAACCTGCGCAATATCTCGATTCGCATGGGATTCTTTTGCAATCCAGGTGCGGGAGAGGTTGCCCTCGAAATCTCAAGCGACGAATTGGCATCCTGTTTCTCACGCCCAAAATTTGAACAACGATTAAGCGACATGGATTTTCAGCAATGTATTGACCCCAAGGCAACCGGAGCGGTGCGTGTGTCAGTTGGTTTGGTAAGCAACTTCAAGGATGTGCAGGCATTTCTTAATTTCGCACAAACTTTCGTGGATTATTGAAAGTGGAGTTTGAGAGAAAATCGTTATAAATTTCCCTTATAATAAAAGCAATCACGAAACAGCTACTTGGGGAGTGTCATGCAAATCAGCAAAATCGTCAGGCAGGAATGGCTGCTGCTGACTTTGCTCATCCTTGTTTCATTATCCAGCCAGCTCATTTTCATCCGCCCGGTCTCGCTCAGCGACGAGATGATTTATTACCGAAACGCAGTCAATTTTCCGCGTCTACCACAATCTCCCAACCACTGGTCCATGCGCCTGGGCATCGTACTTCCAGTGGGGATTTTGTATCGTATATTCGGACATAGCGAATTGGTGTATTACTTTCTACCAATCAGCAGCACGATCCTGCTCGTGGCAAGCACATACCTGATCGGATGTATGCTCTTCAGTCGCCTCGTCGGTGCGGCAGCAGCATTGTGGTTCAGCTTTCTGCCTTACTTTCTGCTTGAAACTGGAAATCTGCTGCCAGATATCACCGCTTCCGCCTGCATCACAACCGCCATCATGTTGCTGATTGCAGCACGAAATGAGACCAAGAATACAGATCTGCGGTGGATATGCCTGCTGAGCGGTGTCTTATTTGGATGGGCGTACCTCTCTAAGGAATATTTCGCAGTATTCGCGCTTATCATTCCGATCATCTTCTGGCAGTTTAGGATTCCCCGGAAGTATCTGTTATGGGTCGCTTTCGGGATCAGCCTGATGGTGGCGATTGAATTTGGCGTGCATACAATCAGGTATGGGAGCCCGCTACTGCGCCTCACCACTAGCCAGCCGCGCGAGACAACCGGGCACATCGAACGTGATGTTATTCGTATCATGGGTTTTTTCTTCATCCGTTTATCGCGTTATCGCGGTATTTTTTCCATCTTTATTACAGTCAGCGGGATGGCTTACCTGACCATCCGTTCCTCGCGACGTTCTCCCACTCATTTAGTATTACTGACCTGGGTCCTGATGATCTATACCTTCTTCACAATGCTGGGCTTGCTGCCAATCTTGCTCTCATGGAAGGGTGCGGTGCTGCTACGCTTGCATATTTTCCGCTACTGGATCCCGCTCCTGCCCCCATTGGCGATTGGCGGTGTCGCGGCGTTGGAGTTTGGTCTGCAATTCATGTTTAAAAAAGCATTTCCAAAGAAAACATTACCCCTCATCATTCCTGCCATGGTCCTCGCCCTGATTATTAGCGCTGCCTGTGTATTCAACATCTTCAACGTATCCAAGAGTACGAAATTCTTACGCACCGAAAGCAACCACTATCAGGAACTACGTACATACCTGACTATCTCTAACAATACGGATACGACCATTTGGATCGTGCGTGACTTGAAAATTGGATATGAGTATGTGCTGCCGATCTACGCGCATACGACTTTTGGAAAGCAGATCTGGAATGGACAAATCAAATATCTCAATACTGATGGTGTATTTCTTAAAGCGGATGAGGTCTGTATGGGAACTGTGCTGATCGACCGCGATAATTTCAATCCTGATTTTTATCGCATCCCTAGATATTTGGCTGATATCCCGGAAAACTGGCAACTGGTTTTTGAGAGCAGTAATGGACAGATTGCCATCTATGATGTGCCTTGAAGGCACTTTTTATAGCAGATACATCAACACCAGGCCCAGCAATACCAACACGAAAAGTGGGATAAGCAACCCGGACCAGCGCAGGCGCAGGTTGCGGGCGCCATCCGGAAGATGGGGTCCTTTACAATTGAATTGTCCCATCAGGAAATCGATCGCGGGAGTGAACAGTCCCGATCTCTCGATCAGCGCTCTGAATTCCTGGTTAAGCTGCGTGATCTCATCGCGAATCACTTCCGCATGGCGCGCCATGGCAACCTCCATTCGCGGATTTTTAAGGACTTTCTGTAAGAAAGGAATCATGAGCGGTTCAGGCAGCCACAGGAAACGCTTGAAGGATGGAGGGCGAACCGGGTAGCCCAATTTCTTCAGTACAGCGAACCCTTCCTTGATGCCGCGCCAGGCGAGAACAACCGCATCGCGCGTCCGCGATAAACGCAGATGGTCATTGCCGCATAAATATAAAGCTGGGGCGAGGGTAGGAAATAAAAGGGCAACATGGTATTTGGACCATGCGTCCATGTATGGCTCGATGGAAACGCGGATATGACGTCCTCGCTCCAGATGGCTGGCGATCATTTTCGTTCGTTTAGTGATTATTCCGTCTGTTTCACCGATCACGATCCCAGCGGGGTGTTCTGCGTCGGCAGAGATATACGTAATGATACGCCCTTCGCGGTAACCCGCCATACCGGGGAAACCCATCATCACACGTTCTGCACCAAGTTGCGCGATTAACGCATCCGGTCCGGCCGCGTTATTCATCAGGAATAGGTACAACGGAACGTTTTTGTTCTCAGCCAGTTGAGGGAGAATACGCAGCGCGCTGTTCTTACGCATCACAACGATCACCAGGTCATACTTATTTTCCGTGCCAAATGATTCCACCAGCGGCACTTGCACTGATTCTTCTTCTCCTGAGCGCCAGTTACGCAGGCAGACACCATGGGAACGCAGATCGGATAAGCGCTGCCCGCGCGCCAGCAGCGCCACATCCTGTCCGCCCTGGTGCAAGCGTGCGGCCAGAATACTGCCCAAAGGCCCTGCGCCAAAAACAAGTATCTTCATCACATCCTCTTCAGACAATCCCATTTTATCAGTTACACATTTACTCAAAAATGAAAAAACTGCTGAGCCATTCAGCAGTTTTTCAATTCTTTCGATTATCCTTTAGATGTCAACACCAATGATTCTGCTAATGACATTTCCAATCAGGAAGGAAAAAGCAGCCACCCCCAGACTGATGCCCGCCATCTCGAGAAAGCGCTTTTTAAAGTCATATCCTTTCGCAACGGAGATATAGTAATTAAAAACAGCAATGATCAGAATCGCATGCAATAACATCCACACCAGACTGATGTAGAAATCTGTTATCAGCAAATATGGCAGCACAAGCATCGCGACTGTAAAGATATATGCCACACCGGTGTAGATGGCAGAGCGAACGGGGTTTTGATCAGACTGATCCGCTTTGGTTGAAAGATATTCCGAGGCAGCCATCGAAAATGAAGCGGAGATACCGGTGATTAAACCGGCCAGTGCGATCAGGCGCGAATTCTGGAAAGCAAAAGTCAGGCCAGCCAGGGCGCCGGTCAATTCAACCAGGGCGTCATTCAAACCAAGCACGACCGAGCCTGCATATCGCAGCCCTTCCTCATCGAGCATATCCAGCAGCTCATCCTCATGTTTTTCTTCATCAGCCATGACCTGCTTCGCTTCCGGAATGGAATCGATCAGGGCAGCATAAGCCACCTGCACCTTTTCCTCCCCCAACTCCATCAGGCGGATACCGAAGGTCAATCCAAACAAACGCGATACCCAGAAGAAAAAATTGATCTTGGCTTTATTGGGTTTGATATCTTTACCGGTATATTTCTTCCAGATCTCGTAATGTTTCATCTCTTCGCCGGAAATGCGTTCGATCACCTTACTGTTCTTCTCATCCTTGACCATCCTGGCCAGACGTTTATAGGTGTGGTAGCCATTTATCTCTTCCTGCTGTAGTGTCAGCAGCTGTTCCATTTTTTCGTTGACAATATCAGTATTCATTTATTCCTCCTTTTCTGATACAGGTTTCTTTTCTCTCACCGCTAATGAAGCAAACAAAACGCTTAGTAGATATAACAAGAATAACGGCGCCATCAATAACGCCATATTGACCGGATCAACCGTGGGTGTGATCATCGCTGCCAGAATGGCGATCAACACCAACGCATAACGCCAACCCTTTGCCAGGGTTTTTACAGACACCACACCCAGTTTTGTCAGAGCGAAAATGATGATCGGAAATTGAAAGGAAATCCCCATCCAGAATATGAGGTTGGTGATGAAGTTAATATAAGATGAAAGGCGCGGTTTGGTAGCGACACCCAAGAATTCTAATAAAAAGGTAAGGGAGGCTGGGAGCATGACAAAATATGCGAATGCTGCGCCCGCTATGAACAGGATCGAACCAAATATAACGATCAGGATCACCCAGCGGCGTTCATTGTCCTTTAGCCCGGGCATGATAAATGACAGCAATTCATACAGAATTACAGGCATTGCGATCGCCACACCACTCAACAGAGAAACGCGCATGAAAACGGCAACATTTTCGGTGACCTCGATTGATTGCAAAGCGTCCAGTGATCCTACCGGAACCGCCATCAGATTGATGATCTGATCAGTAAATAAAAAACTGACAAGCGTCGCTGCGGCCAGCGCGATCAACGCGATCAGCAGGTGGCGCCGCAGTTCTTCGACATGATCCCAGAAAGACATTTCAGAATCTTGAGAAGATTTAATACCATTTGATGCGGTCATGCTTCCTGCCCCTCGTCATCTCCTGTTTCATTGGTTTTATTTTCCGCCTCCAGCGGTGTGATCGGAGGCACGTGGGTACGGTTAATCTGCTCCACCGTATCACGTGTCGAACGCCGAAGATCTTCCAGGTCCTGTTCGATGCCTGCTTCCCGCGCAATTTTTCGCGGAAATTCACGGATTTCACGCGATGTATCTACCACATCACGCCAGATGGGCGATCGCACGATTTTGCGGATCGCTTTTCCCGCCTCATGAGCGCCTTTGACCATTCCTTTCGGCCCAAGCACAATTATCGCAATGACAGCGATAAAAAGCAGTTCTAACGGGCCAATACCAAGAATTTCCATACCGCAGTATTTTCCGTGTTATTCCTGATTCTCTTCCTCATCGTTGGCTTCGTGTTCGTGGCCGGAAAGCCCATCTTTGAATTCTTTGATCCCTTTTCCAAGTTCGCCAGCAACCCTGGCAATCCGCCCCGGGCCAAAAACAAGCAGAATGACCAGTAAAACCATTACGATTTCTAAAGTTCCTAAACGCATGTTATCTCCACTATTTTTATTATCTATTTTAAATATACCGCATATAAACTGGTAGGATATTTACATATAATATATATCAGACATGAAGGACATATTATCAAAGATCATCAAATGGACGATATTCTCCATCGGAGCCGCTTTGCTGGCATTAGCCGCATGGAATACGTATGACATGCTTACACCCGATGAACGCGTTGAAGGCACCGTGACACCAGTCGCAGACCAGGAAGGGTTCGCGCCGATGGTTTTGCCCGAAAACACACCATCATCGAAACTATTCGAACCGACCGAGATCCCGGTGGTGATCGCGCCAAAAGCAATTGTGATCGACAAGATCGAACTGGAAGCGCCTGTGCTCGAGACAGAACAGATCAGCGTCAGGATCGCGGAACAAAAATATGCCCAATTCTTAGTGCCGGAAGAGTTCGCGGCTGGCTGGCATGCCGGTTCTGCGCCGATTGGCCTGCCAGGTAACACGGTCATCAGCGGGCACCACAACGCGTATGGCTCGGTTTTCAAAGATCTTCACAAGCTTGAGATTGGGGATGTGATCAAACTGCAGGATGAAGAGGGAAATGAATATAAGTACATCATTGCCAACAAAATGATATTCCCTGAAAAAGATGAGGACCTGGAAGTGCGGCTGGAAAATGGACGCTGGATCCGGCCCACAGAGGATGAACGCCTGACTGTTGTCACCTGCTGGCCGGAGGACAGCAACAGCCACCGCTTGATTCTGGTCGCAGTGCCGGAACCGGATTACAGCATCTATGATGAACAACCTCCCCTGCCTGACTACCTGGCGCAGATCGACCTGAAAACCCCGATCGCGCTGCTTCTGGTGCAGCGGACTGTGACGCCAATGCCGCTGGAGGCATGCCGCGCGATCAACATTTCCTCATTCAACATCAATATTCGCCAAAATGCATCGCTGAACGGCGAGATTACCGGAGAGCTGGCTGCAGGAGCAGAGGCAACCTGTGTAGGACGTAACCCGGACAGCACCTGGATTCGCATTTTTTATGGCGGAGTGGAAGGGTGGGTATCGGCCGGTGTGGTCGAGGTACAGATGGATATCGCGCTGCTGCCTGTATTCGAGGGAAACTGAAAACCAGCGGCTGATCCAGCCGCTGGTTTCATAATAAAATTTGCGTGGATTACTGTACTGGTTCAAACACAGGCAGACTATCTAGCGGTTCGTCAGAGCTGATGGTCTCAGCGAAAACCCAGCCGATCACGCCATCCAGATTGACCTGCACCCAATCGCCTGCCTCAGTGCGGGCGAGGCCGGTTGCCTGCATGCCAGGTTCGAGGGATGCGATGATACTTGCATTAAGATCAGGAAGGCCGCGAACATTAATACCAGCATTAGTATCATTTGAGATAGAGATTCCCAAAAAATTATCACCTTCTGGTGAGATTGAGGGCAAAATATCTAATTCTTCACGAAGTCCGGCATCAACCATCAAAGTATTTACCTGAACCAAAACATTTTGCCATAAAGTTTCTTCTATAGAATTTAAAGCATTCTCTATCGCAATTTTTTCTTCCTCAGTTTGATGCGTAGCAAAAGCACCAAAAACATTAAAACTAGCAACCATGTACTCTAGCGCAGCAGCTTTTAATTGTTCCTGACATTCCGGGACGTCAAAGTTCTGAACGGCTCGTCGATTCTCCTGTAATTCTAGTAATGGAATGGTCATCATTGATTGGTTTGTAACGCTAGCAACGATAGCGGTATCACGATAGATATTGATCAGATCAATCAGCGGTTGAAGCGCATCTTCCAAATTTTCTGGTGCACACGGATCTGGTGTCGCTGCAGGCATCATTGTCGGTGTAGATACAAGTGGCGTCGCGTCTTGGGCCCCGCTGGCTATTAACGAACAGGATGAAATAAAAATGGTGGCCAATAATAAAAATACAATTGTCTTCTTCATGCTTTCCCTTCCCTGATATTTCAGTTTACCAAATAGTTTAGTTTATTATACGCCATTCTTTTCTAATATCTGCCTCACAGCAATTCTGAGACAAATATTAAGGTATTAAGTGATGGATGGTTGATATATAATCAATCTACAGCTTATGTCCACTACCCTCTACCCTGAAAGAATAATCACACCAGATGCCACCATCACCAACGGCTGTATCCAATGGGATGATGACGGAACTATTCATTACATTGGCTCACACACTTCAACACCCGACGAAGAATGCACAATCATTAATGCCCAAACATTGACCGCAGTTCCTGGCATGATCGATATGCATGTGCATGGTGGCTTCGGGATCACATTTGGGATGGGAGAACTGGAAGAAAATTTGCGGCTCTATGCAAAAAAAGTCGCGCAGCACGGCGTGACCGGTTTTATCCTGACCATCAGCGGCCCCGACCCGGCATTCCTAATGGACCGAATTACCAGCTATGCCGCGCTGCTTGAAAAGAATTACGATGGCGCTCAGCCACTGGGGATGCACCTGGAAGGACCTTTTTTGAACCCTGCCAGGCATGGCGCGTTCAACCCGGACTGGATGCGCGAAATATCTCAGGCGGAAATACAGGGGTATATCGACGCAGGGCGCGGCTGGATTAAGCACGTCTCGCTTGCGCCAGAACTTAAAGGCAGCGCGCAGGCTGCGATACTGCTGAAACACAACGGGGTGCGCGCGGCGCTCGGACATTCGGATACAGACTACGATACTGCCGCGCAGGCGTTGTGTGGTGAATTCACGCATGTAACGCATACGTTTAACGCACAATCCGGCTTTCACCACCGCCAGCCAGGCGTGATTGGGGCAATCTTATCGTCAGAAAACGTAAGCGCTGAACTGATCGCCGATGGACAGCATGTGCATCCCGCCGCAATGCGCATCCTGATTAGGTGCCTGGGAGCAGGGCGGGTTTGCCTGATCACGGACGCGATGCCCGGGGCAGGTTTGCCAGATGGTAGTTTCGAGCTGCTTGGACAAAAAGTACAGGTCACTGACGGCACAGCGCGCCTGCCCGATGGCACTTTTGCTGGCAGTACCGCTCTGATGGATGACTGCCTGCGCAACATGCTAAAGCTGGCCGATGTCGCGCTGCCTGATGCCGCGCGCATGGCAGCGACCAATCCGGCATGTGTTCTGGGATATGGAAATACGCTTGGACGACTGGCCAAAGGATATATGGCCAATATCACCCTGCTGGATGAATCCATGCAGGTGAAGATGACGATTAAACAAGGGAAAATGATTTTTAAGGAATAAAGCATGGATAAGAAAACAATCAAAGTTGGCATTATTGGGTTGGGGTTCATCGGAAAAGTGCATGCGCAGGCCTACCGCTCGATTCCATTCAGTTTTCCGGATGCATCAGTGCAGGCGCAGATCAGCGCCATTTTGCGGACAAGCACCGGGCGGGATGAGAGTTTCATTCAATCCCTGGGCGATCCGCTCATAACGACTGATAGCAAAGCATTCTATGCTGCGGGTGTGGATATGGTGGATATTTGCACCCCAAATCACCTGCATCTGGAGCAGGTTAAAGAAGCCGCACAGCGGGGATGCCATATTTATGTGGAAAAGCCGCTCGGATTAAACCTGGCGCACGCGCGGGCGATTGCGTCCACGGTTGAACAAGCCGGTGTGCTGACGCATACTGCTTTTATGAAACGCTACTATCCGGCTGTGCAGCAGGCCAAGGCGGTGATCGCTGCTGGATTGATCGGTGAGATCACCAATTTTAACGTACGTTATTATCACAACAGTTACATGGATCCGCTGCGGCCAATCTCCTGGCGCCTGAAACATGCGCCTTCCGGCGGAGGGGCCATGGCGGACCTGGGCGTGCACATCATCGACATGGCCCGCTATCTGTTGGGAGAAGCCGCCTGGGTGCAGGGACATACGCGCACATTCATCCCACAGCGGCCAATCTCAAAAGACAGCAGTAAGAAGGAAACAGTAGATGTGGATGACTGGGGTCTGAGCGTGGTGGGCTTGCAAAACGGTGCAATTGGCACGATCGAAGCGACCCGCATGTCTGGCGGGCTGGGGGACAGCAACCGCATGGAAGTGTTCGGAAGCGAGGGCAGCGTGGTGGTGGACCTTGAACAACCACTGCACTGCGCCTATTACGACCAGCACCAGAAATCGCACCGCATCGGCGACCTAAACCTGGCCGCACCGCACCCCCAGCCCGCCTGGCCGCCAGCCAAAATGTCAATGGGGCCTTTTATGGATGCGCACAGCGCATGCATCTATGATTTCTTATGCTGCATCAGCGACGGGCGTGAATCAATGACCAATTTTGCGGACGCAGCTCTTACGCAGGAAATATTGGAAGCCGGTTACCGCTCTGCCGAAGAGGATGGAAAAAAGATCACATTACCATTGGAAGTTAGATGAACAGCATCCAAATTGCCATTATCGGAACCGGCGGGATTGCCCACAAAGCGTATTTTCCGCTGCTGGCGGTGATGCCGAATGTGCAAGTCATTGCAGTCCACAGCCACACGAAGGCTAATGCCGATGCGGCTGCCAGCCGCTGGCATATCCCCTTCGCAACAGACGATCTCTCCGCGATTATTACCAAAAAGCCGGATGCCGCGCTGGTGATCAGCAGTACCGCATCGCACTTCGATATCTGTAAAACTTTACTGGGAAACGGCATTGATGTGTATAGCGAGAAATCATTGACCGATGCCAGTCAAAAATCACACGCGCTCAACATGATCGCCGAAAAATATAACCGCATCCTTGCTGTCGGATTCAACCGCCGCTATGCCCTGCTGTATCAGCAGGCGAAAGAGATCATTGGCGCAAAACCGGTGAAAATGGCTTTGATCCAAAAACACCGTACCCAGGCATCTAATTCTTCCCTGTTCGAGCAATATTTGGACGATACCATCCATCAGATCGATTTGATGCGTTATTACTGCGGCGATGTACAGGCATTGCAGACAACCTATCACATGCAGAACGGTGTGCTCGTTTCAGCTTCCAGCACGATGCGGCTGCCATCAGGCGGATTGGGATTGATCTCGATCTGCAACCATGCCGGCGCATGGCAGGAAAGCGCTGTGCTGCATGCTGAAGGGGTAAGCGTGCATATCGACGCCTTCCAGCGCCTGCGTGTGCTCAACGATGATCATGAGCAAGTGTATGGCACAGACCGTGCAGGTAAGTGGATCCCTTCGCTTGAGGAACGCGGATTTTTCGGGGAGGTGGACCATTTTCTGCAGTGCGTCAGAACACGCCAGCAGCCGATGACCAGCGCAGAGGAAGCCGCTAAAACGCAGGAGTTAGTAGAAGCGCTGGTGCGGTCCTCGGGTGATGAATTGCCATTCTGAGGAATAAAATGATCTCCGTAATCACGGTGATGGGTGTTTCAGGGTGCGGGAAAACAACGATCGGCAGCGTATTGGCCAAACAACTGGGGTGGAAATTCATCGAAAGCGATGATTATCACTCCGAAGCGGATATCCAGAAAATGTCGAACGGGATTCCTCTCAGCGATGCAGACCGATGGCCGTGGTTGGAACGTCTCAATGAATTATTATTGGAAAAGCTTGATCATGGCCAGCAAATTGTGCTGGCGTGCTCAGCATTGAAACAAAGCTATCGGGATAAGTTATACGCAAACATCCAGGATGGTGTCTATGTCTACCTTAAAGGCAGCTACGATTTGATTCGTAAGCGTATGCAGCAGCGCGAACATTTTATGAAAGCAGACATGTTGCAAAGCCAATTCGACACGCTGGAAGAGCCACAGGATGCAATGGTGATGGATATTCGTCTTTCAGAGGACGAAATCGTTAGCCAGATCATGAGAAAACTCACGCGAGAATAAGGACATTCAGAATCTACATCCCGTAGTACAATCCCATCCATGCCTACTGAAAAAGAAGTTTACGAGGGTCATGCGGATCAGTATGAACGGCTGATCCTGCGTGAGGATCATGAAAATAATATCCCGGCAGCGATCAATCAAATCAAACCCATTGCGGATGCTGACATCATCGAATTAGGAGCCGGAACCGGCCGGGTAACGCGGCTGCTATCTGGCAGTGCCCGCTCTGTGCGGGCCAGTGATCTTTCTCTGCATATGCTCACCACCGCGCGCGATGTCCTGGCGCGGCAGAACACATCCAACACCATTCTTTGTGTGGCGGATATGCGCCGCACACCTTATGCGGCAGATTGCGCCGACCTGATCATCGCCGGTTGGAGTTTCTGTTACCTGGCAGTGTGGGGAGAGGAAAAATGGAAAGACGAATTGGAAGCAGGTCTTGATGAAGCCCAGCGTCTTCTGCGTCCGGGCGGCGTGATGATGATGCTGGAAAATTATGGCACCGGGCATGAGACCCCCGCCCCACCGCCGCACTTGGATCCATATTTTGCATTCCTTAAAGACAAAGGGTTTAAAGATACCTGGTTCCGGACAGATTACGCTTTCCAAAGCCTGGATGAAGCGCTGGCATTATCGGGGTTCTTTTTTGGCGAAGAGATGTCTGAAAAAGTCAGGCTGAACCAGTGGACCAGGCTGCCCGAATGCACCGGGCTGTTATGGAAAGAATACTAGCGTTTTAAAGAAACAATCCCCGTGAAATAATCCACGGGGATCTTTTCTAATTATTGCTTGTCTGATTAGAACCCTTTGAGGGTTACGCTCAACCAGAGCAGAATATTCCCAACGACCACAAACCAGAATGCGTTTGCGCTAACGAATGGGATGCTCACAAAGCTGCCGATGAGTCCGAGAGCTGAGAGCACGGTGGAAATCTGGAATACTAATTTTGTTGGGGGTGTTAATTTCATTATTTCTCCTATTTGATTCTTATTTATACTTTAGCACAATTAATGATGATAAACTATCAGATGTTTATTAACACAAAAAGCAACTGCAACGCAATTGCTTTTTATTATTTTGAAATTATTTCTTTATTAAAGAAGAATAACTTCTGATGCCTGGGGACCTTTATCGCCCTGGGTGACAACGAACTCAACACGCTGTCCTTCTTCCAGGGAGCGATAACCGTCCGCCAAAATGGCACTAAAGTGGACAAAAACGTCTTCACCGGAATCGCGCTCAATAAAGCCGTATCCCTTGGATCCGTTGAACCACTTTACCGTGCCCTGTTCTTTCTCGGACATGATTTGGAACTCCTTTCGTAATATTGTTAGAGCTTGACTTCCATTTGGTTCCAAATCAAAAGAACAATTTCTTTCTTATTAGAACTACTCTCAAGCAACTCATTTTAGCATAAGTATTTCGCAGATGTAAATACCCCAAACACGAAAAAAATCCTCTGTATATAAAGCGATTTCTTGAAAGGTATTGCCTGACGGTCACCTATAACAAGATTATCCTTGATCTTGGATAGATTTTGAAAAGTCAAATACGCAATACTTTTTCAAAGGTGTCGCCGACGTATTGCCAATCTCTTTGCTATACTAATGATAAAGAAAAGAAAGGATTGTGTATGTCTGTAGCTAAAGTAACCGAGATCAAAAGTTCTTCAATCAAGAGTTTCGATGATGCGATCAAAAGCGGCCTCAAGCGCGCCAATGAAACCCTGGAAAATGTGCGCAGCGCATGGATCAGCAACCAGGAAGTGCTGGTGGACGATAATGGGGATGTGAGTGAATATCGCGTTCTAATGAAAGTAACCTTTGTTTTAAAGGATTAACATACCAAACTCTCAAAAATCGTTCATCCTGCGATGAACGATTTATTATATCCGCACGTCGTTAAAAAAATCGTCAAGCCGCAAGTTGATTTTCTTGCCATTGACAACCATGTCAACCAGAAGCGCCATCAACGGCAGATCACCCTGGTTGAGGATCCCTTTTGCGTAAAAAGCAGGCAGCGCCAAGCCCATCTGCTGGATGATCATGGCCGCTTCCAGCGTTTCACCGGCTAACTGTGCGGATGCCTCCTTATAGGGCATGCCTGTTCCCATGAGTTTGCCAAGCGTGACCGAGCGTCCGCCGGCTGCTGTGACATACATATCACCTGCGCCGGGCAGGCTGTAGGCAAATTCAGGATTGGCTCCCAGTGCTGTGAGGATAAGATGCATTTCCTTGCAGCCGCGCGCGAACAGTGCTGCTGCCAGGTTATGCATATGCGCATCCGCCGCATCCACACCGCCGGCCGCCTGCAATACACCGGCGGCAACACCCACACCCAGGGCATAGGCATTTTTTAACGCAACTGCGATTTCCAGCGAGCGCACATCATCGGTCGTCCAGACATGATAATAATCGGTTTGGAAATATTCTCTTAACACAGTGACCGTATCCAATTCGCGCGAGCCAAAGTAAACGCAGCTCTGGCGGCGTCCGGCCAATTCTCCCGCGATGCAGGGGCCGCCCACCGCAGCGATGGATACCCTATCACGCACCTGCTCGGGGAACTGGGCACGCATCACCTCCGGCAGGATCACCAGTTCACCATCCGTCGTCACTTCCAGACCTTTGGTGATGGCGATGATCCTGGTGCCCGCGCTGACATACGGCGCCAGCGTCTTGCCGATCCAGCGCACGCCATTGGAATTAACCCCGCTGACAATGAAAGACACATCCTGCAGGGCTTGCTCCAATTCGGAAATATAGAACGGATTGATAGCATCCGGAATTCTTCGCTTTAGGCGTGGATGAAATCGGTTTTCCTTGCAGCTGTCGATGATCGCCTCGTCCAGGTGTGTTCCAACCAGGTTAACCGCATACCCATTATCAGTCAGCGGCCACGCAACCGCAGTCCCCATCACACCCGCGCCGACGATCGCAATTTTTTCCATTTGGTATATTCCTCTCTAGATTGATATGACGCTATAACGGCCAGAAAATGGGCACCATAAACAAAGCGATCAAGAAAATGATCACAGTCAATGGCAATCCGGCTTTAATAAAATCTGCAAACCGATAATTACCTGGTCCATAGACCATCATGCAGGCCGGTTCGAGTGGGGTGAGGAATGAACAACTCGCCCCCAAGGCGATCATCACAGCAAAAGAGCGCGGATCGTACCCGAGCTGGACAGCCGTTTGGATCGCCACCGGGATCACCACCGCCGCTGCCGCCTGATTCGACATGGGTTGTGAAAGGAGCATAGTGAGCACAAAGAACCCTCCCAGCAGCCAGTATACATGCATACCCCGCGTGAGGGAGACAATGCTGTGTGCCAGGTAAGCGGCTGCGCCACTGTCCTGGACAGCCATACCCAGTGCCAGCATACCGCCAATCAGGAACAATACCTGCCAGTTGACCATGCTATATGCCTGTTCGGGTGTGATGCATCCTGTCATGAAAATTACCAGCATACCAACCAGTGCTGCGATGGATACTGGGACAAGATTAAAAGCCGCCACAACAAGCACGAGACCAAATATTAAAATCGAAACGATGGCATTTCGCTTTTCAAACGGATCCATTCGCAGCGATTGCAGTAAACGGAAAGTACCATTGCGGTCCAGCGCTGCGGCGCTGATGCGGCTGCCATGTAATAAAAGCTGGTCCCCCACCGCCAGGCGCACCTCGCTCAATTTGTTCCGAATTGTCTGTCCGCTGCGGTTGATCCCCAGCACCTGCAATCCGCTGGTACGGCGAAAGTCCAACTGTTTCAACGTGCGCCCGACCAGCGGAGAACGCGGCAGCAGGATGACCTCAAACAGGCTTACGCGCTCCGACATAAGTTCTTCTTCAGCAATATCACTTTTAGGTTTTAGCTCCAGGCTGGAATCATCACCCAGTTTCAATAACCCATCCCGGTCACATTCAACCAGGAGCACATCACCTGCTGATAGTAATGTTCGCCCGTTTGGCACCAAAAACGTGCGTTTGTCTTTCGCGATGCGCAGGATGGTAAGATCCAGGTCACGTCCTAAACCCGCTTCCGATACAGTCATGCCATCATATTTGGAACCAGGAGAAATCACCAATTCGGTTAAGTAATTACGAACACTTGCTTCTGCGGAAAAGGGTTCATCATAAGGGCGGTCTGGAATGATTCGCGGTCCAAAAAAGATTAAATACAATATACCTGTCAACAAAATCGGAAGCCCAACCGGTGTCAATTCGAACATCCCAAGTGGTCTGAGATTCTCGCCCTCCATCACCCCGCTGACAACGATATTCGTCGAAGTTGAGATAAGCGTTACTGAACTGGCAAGGATACTTGCGAAAGCAAGTGGCATCAGTAATTTTGACGGAGACAACTTAATAGACCGTGAAATCGCGATCGCCATTGGCAATAGAAAAGCTACAGAGCCAGTGTTGCTCATGAAAGCGCTCATGATGGCTGCAGCAAGAATAATAATGACCTCAAATCGTTTGGCATTGCCCTGAGCGTGTCTCATAACAAACGCGCTGAACAAGTCCACAACCCCTGTTTTCTCCAGGGCGGCGGTCATCACCAGCAGGCAAAGAATTAACAGGAAAGCTTCGCTGCCAATGCCCTGCAGGGCGCGATCCAGGGGCAGCACGCCGCTGACGATCAGGAAGGCCATCACCCCCAATGCCATCACATCCGGAGAGAATCGATCGGTAGCAAAAAGTACCGCTACTACGAAAATGACGATGATTACCAGCCCAATTTCAAAAGTCAATGATATTGCCTCGAATCAATAACCTAATCTTACCAAATACACCGAGAAACCAGAAAGACTCCTTTTCGTATATGTAAGTGAATACGGAGGTAAACAATGTGTTGTGTCATTAGCTCTATCTTTTTTATTGGCCCGCGCGCGGGTTTATTGGTTTGGTGGCTGTTCGATCCCGCCAAGTTCAGCATGGTCTATAACAACCTGCTGTGGCCCATTCTCGGCACGATCTTTTTACCGGTCACGACGCTGACTTATACTTTCATTTTTAAGCCAGGATTTGGTGGACCTATCGGACTGGATTGGGTGTGGCTTGGATTAGGCCTGATCGTTGATCTCAGCCTGTATGGCGGCGGGGCATACAGCCGAAGGAAATAAGATCTTTGTTCAATTGATGATCGTTCGTTGATTCCGGTTTTTCAGGGAAAACAATCGGTGGTCAGACTGGCAGATCTTACTGATCTGCCAGCGACTGCTCGCGTTCTTAATGCGATTACACATCCACTATCTTTTTGGTAATGACAATAGTGCCAGTGACCAAGCTGCACCCCCAGAATGTGATGATCGCGCGCGAGTGCTTCATGGGCATAACCCAGAAAGCCTTTCGCGGTACCATGTTGCTGGCTAAATGTAATGCTGCTTACGGCAGACCGCCGAGCACAATCCCCAATAACTGCCAGGGAATACAAACGCGACAAATGCCAGGAACCGCTTGATAATTTTTATAAGCGCAATCTACACGTCGTGACCATGAGAAAGGAAGACATACGCGAGATGGATCATTGCAGCTGTCTCTTTTTACGTTCAGTCGCTATCCTCGATCAGCTCCCAGGAAAGATTGAAATATTCTTATGCAAAATAAACATGTGCTTCGCGCACATCCATTTTCTCAATTTTGGTCATTTAATCCCACCCATCGGCATTACTCAAAGATCACGTCTTCAAAACCCAGTGCATCTAAAAACCTTTCAAGATAGACTTCAGCGTTCAATCGTGCCTGTTTGAGGATGCCGTCCTCGATAGCCGCATTAAGGATCTCCGCCTCAGCCGCCTGCCGCGCCAAAGTCTCAAGATCCGGTTCCCCTTTGGTAAAAATACCGGTTTGGCGGTCATATACATAGGATTTATCATTATCAAGGGTTGCGATGAATACTTCCGGCTCTGGTAAATCGATGGTAAGAATACCATTGCGCATCTCCATATCACCAATCTCGATCTGGTTCATGTCAATACCTGCGATCACCACGCCATGCGCAACAAATAATAGCCGGTCGCCAAACAATTGGGTCAACACTTCCTGGCCGGAATCCGCGGTGATGATCTTCTCAACGCTGTACTGGATCGTCTCTAAACGCGCTAACGAACGCACTTCATTGATGATCGTGACCGGGTCCGGGATGATTGTGGGGGTAGGATTTAATACCTGGGCAACCTGGGTTTTCATGGCATCGGTAGAATCAAACAACGGCGATAAAGCATTCTCTGTAATTTTTCGCAGGTTAGAAGATAAAATCATGCCAAAAATGATTAAAATCACACCAATTACAACGATCATGGCTAAATTCTTTTTCATCACAATTCCTTTTCAATAGCATCGAATATATTATAGTGTGAATGGCAGGCAATATTTTTCCATTTTTTAATTTATGCTAATATAAAGTCATCATTCAATCATTGAAAGGATTTATTATGACAAAGATTTCAATCATTACCGATACTGATTCAAGTCTGCCTGAACAAATGGCCGCTGAATATGGAATTCTGCAAGTGCCAATCTCGATCCACATGGGCGATGATCTCTCCGGCACAGACCATACCATCACCAACGCGGAGTTATTCGCCAAGGTTGATGAAATGGGAAAACTGCCCACCACCGCAGCCCCAACACCCGGTATTTTTGTTGAATATTTCCAGCGGGTGTTCGCGGAGCAGAAACCGGATACGCTGATTTATTACGCCATCAGCGGTGAGATGAGCGCCACGATCAAGTCCGCGCAGATCGCAGCGGATGATTTAAAAGAATACGATATTCGGGTGATCGACTCAAACACGCTCTCAATGGCGCAGGGATACATGGTGCTGGCCGCGGCGGAAGCGGCTAAACAGGGAAAGAGCTTAGATGAAGTGATAAAAACCGCTGAGAAGGTACGCGAAAACACCGTGCTCTACGGCGGCCTGGCAACGTTGAAATACCTATCCATGAGCGGGCGCGTCAGCCATGTCACCGCAGGGATGGCTGGAATGCTTGACATCAAACCGATCCTGTCGGTTCAGAACGGCAAGCTGGATATGTTGGAGAAAATTCGCACACGTAAAAAATCCTGGTCACGCATGATCGAATTGGTCACCGCGGACGTGGGTCAACGCAGCATTGCTCACGCATGCGTCCTGCATGTCAATGCGGAGGATGCGGCCACAGAATTCGAAGGGATGCTGCGCGCTGCGCTGCCATGCCCTAAGAATGTGCCGCTGGTGGATGTCAACCCCGGGTTAGCGGTGCACACCGGTGCCGGGCTGGTAGGCACCTGCATGGTGATTGAATAATCAACCACATATTGTTTATAGGATTTCTGCGCATATTGGAGTCACCAATATGCGCTTTTTTTATTGGATTTCAATCTCCAGCAACCACTTGACCCACTGCGAACCATAAATATCCGGAAGAACCGCGCGCAGCGGAAAGCCGTGCATAATGGGCAGCGGTTCACCTTCCCACTCGTATGCCAGAAAGCTTTCCGGACGCATGGCATCCTCTAAACTGATATTGGCATAATATCCGTCCGCGCCCTTCATGCGCACATACGTGGCGCCTTCCTGCACGCCCACCAGCTTGAGGATGTACGCCAGACGCACACCAGACCATTCAGCAGTATCAAAAAATGTCTGCGGGCAGACCAGGGTGGGTGTGTCTGTCACCTTTGGCATACAGCGCAGCTGGTCATAAGTTAACGAAAGCGGTTGGTCGACCAAACCTGTAATTTCCAATGTATAAGCATCCACATCAATCAACTGGGGTGTGCCAGACTTGTGTAGGTTGGTGGTTGGATCCAGCTCAAATTCCTCCGGAATAAAAGCAGGTAATGTTGGGACAATGACAGGCGGCGCGCCACATTCACTGATCAAGGAATCCGGGGTGGGTGTGCAGGCAATCAGAACCCAAATACCAACCAGACAATAAAGGATGGACGAAGACGATACATTATTTCTCATCAACTTTCCTTTCATCTATATTAATGATTGGATGCTGGAATATTCCGCACAAACTTCAGGGCTGCGCTGGGACACGCGCAACCAGACATGCGCCTTCCGGGCATTTAATTTGGTATTCGCCGGTTGATGCCGGAATGACGATCGTTTCAAAGCAGTTCAATGATGTCTGCCAATCTTTACCGCTAATCTGTGCCCCGCCTTCAACAACAGTGATCGTTTGAAAACTAACACCTTCTGTATCCCTTTCTGTATTAGTTTCTAATCCAGACAGGAGTTCCAATTTGAAGAATTGACATGAAAAAAGATCTTTCTGGCCCAAAAAGTTCGGTTCAAGTCCATTCAATGCCCCCAGCGCGTCAGGATTGAGCACATCTGCTGCCTGTTCCAAATGCAGATCACGTCCTTCTTGTTTTGGACGGTCCCAGTCATAGACACGATAAGTAATGTCAGATGTCTGCTGTACTTCATAGACCATCAATCCCGGCCCGAGGGCATGCAGTGTGCCCGGTTCAATCAGCAAGCTGTCTCCAATATGAACATCATTCCAGCTTACCAATTCCAAAAGAGATTTAGTCCCGACATTTGAGGCAATTTCTTCGGATCCGACACCTGGCTTGAATCCGCTGATGAGTTGAGCGCCTTCATCCGCCGCGATCACATACCAGCCTTCCATTTTGCCAAAGTGGCCTGCGCCTTCCCAGCGTTGTGCCTGTTCATTGTTGGGATGCACCTGCAACGAAAGCCACATGGCGGCGTCCAGGATTTTGACCAGTAAAGGAAACTTCACACCAGTCTGCTCAATAACACGCGAACCGAGCAGTGCTTCCCCATACTCTTCAGCTGCTTTTCCGAGCGTGATCCCTGCCATTGGTCCATCCGCGATTTGATTGTTCTCGTAAACAACCCAAGCTTCTGCAGTACGTTCTGCCTCAGGACGGATGCGATTTCCGCCCCATACGTATTCGCGGTATTGCGGAATGAGCTTAAAAGGTGATAATGTGTGCATACGCTTGCCTTTGACTGATATGGTTACTACAGTGAAATTACCAATCGAATTGGTATCTCACCTTTTCATCATATCACAGACACAATCAGGACCATTTCCCCAGGTTAAGATGATGCTATACGCTCACGGATCAGGTTCGCCACCATGCCCATATCATCTTGCGTACCGATCGTAATTCGCAGAAAATATTCATCTGGAATTCCACGCCCACCAGACAGGTTGCGTGTCAGGAAACCAGCCCGCAGCAGATGATCATCCAGCGCCTGGGCTGTCACCCCGCTCTCTTCGCTATTGATTAATACCGAATTACCAACCGAAGGAAACACTTTGATGCCGGGAACCTGCCTTAACTGCTGCGAGAAGGATTCACGCGCTTGTATGACCTTGCTCACATTGGCCTGGATATATGCTGTGTCTTCGAGCGCGGCCAGGGCAGCTACCTGCGTCAGCAAACTCACATTCAACGGCACGCGAATACGTTCGATGTAACCGATCACCTCTGGATTGGCAAGCACAAAGCCAAGGCGGATGCCGCCCAAACCCATCGCTTTGGAAAACGTGCGGCTGATGATCAAATTATGATACCGGGGCAGCAGGTCAACCACATGCTCCCCGGAGAACTCCGCATACGCCTCATCCACCACTACGAGCACATCCAAATCCAGCAGAGATTCGAGGATTGCACGTGGTAAAAGGTTGCCGGCAGGCGCATTGGGACGGCTGAGGATGATTATTTTGGTTTTGTTGGTCAGCTTGCGGGTGAAATCTTCCAGCGTGTAATTGAAATCCTCATCCGGGGTCACATCGACAATAACACCGCCATACAGCAAAGGGCGGCGGGCATAAGGAGAATAATCCGGGCAGGGAAGCAATACCTCATCGCCTGGATCAAGAAACGTGCGGGGAAGCATGTCGATGATCTCCATTGACCCATTTCCGAGTGTCACCCAGTCTGCGCCGCCGGCAACACCGGCGTAATCTGCTAATGCCTGCAACAAACGCCTGTTCGTTGCAGGATCTTCGGGGTAATAATTCATTTGTGGCAAAATTTGTGTGACCGCTTCGATCACTTTAGGGGAAGGCGGAAAAAGAAGCTCATTTCCCATCAACCGCCGCAGGCTCTGGTCTTCCCATGCACGATGGAAATGGTCCAGATTGTATAATTTTCCTGCTTTTACAGCGCTACTGATCTTGTTTGAAACATTCATGGCATTCTCCTGTACTCTCTATTTTTCATTCCATACTGCATCGGGTTGTTCAAGCAGCGCTTTGATCCGATTGATAAAAACAGCAGCCAGGACCCCGTCCCCTATTCTATGATCGAGCGACAGAGTCATTTCCATCATATTTCGCACGACCATGCTGCCATCGTCATCCACAACTACTTTTTTCTGCGCGCTGGCAACGGCCAAAATAGCCGATTCGGGCGGATTGATGATCGCGGTAAAGCGATCCACATTATGCATGCCAAGATTGCTGATGGTGAAGCGCGATGGTACAACGGACGTGAATTTTCCCTTGCGGGCATCATCAATCAATGATGCTGACTTTCTTGAAATCTCATCTAAAGATAAGCGGTCCGCATGCGCCAGCACCGGTACAAACAACCCCTCTTGAGTTGAAACCGCGATACCGATATGGATATCCTCCCAAAGGATGATCGTGTCCTGATCATGATAACAAGCATTCACTTCCGGGAATTCTTTCAATGCGATTGCTGCAGCTTTAATGATCAGATCATTGACCGATACCTTATTGATATCATTTCGATCATTTCGATCTTTCCGCATTTCGAATAATTCCGTCACGTCCACAGTAACAGTTAAAAAGAAATGCGGTGCTTCACGCCATGAGCGGGATAACCGTTCAGCCGCAATACGCTGCAACCTGCCCATTTTGACAGGACGGCCGCCAGCAGTGTCAAATTTTTTCGCTGTCTGACCATCAGCGCGGATGACGGACTGCACGATCTCAGTGGTGATCTTCCCATCTGGACGATTGCTGATTAATTGTGTAATATCAATGCCATGATCGCGCGCTAGCTTACGCGCTTTGGGTGAGATGCGCAGTTTTTCACCCGGCAACCGTTCAGATTTCGTGAATATCGGCATCGGGTTCTCACGTTGCACTTCTGCTTCCACAGATGATGCGTCATCAATATCAATGGTCTCGCCTGCGTCACCAATATAACCGATCGCGGAAAGCACCTCCGCTTCTTCGCCGGCCTGTTTAATGATCTTCAATAAGACCCCATCACGAGGCGCAACAACTTCAAACACTGCCTTTTCTGTTTCCACCTCACAGATCAATTCACCCTTGCTGACAGTTTCCCCTTCATTTTTCAGCCAGCGTACCACAGTGCCATATTGCAGGTCCTGCCCGCCCTGGGGCATCACGATCTTTTCTGCCATTCTCTCTCGCTTTCTTCTGGATTAACTATTGAAAACTTCCCGGACTCCCGTGACAATATCATCAACCGACGGAACGCATATTTTTTCGAGGTCGATATTAAAAGGAATCGTGGTGTTCTTCCCTGCAATACGTTTGACTGGTGATTCCAGATCATAGAATGCGGCTTCCGCTACATTGGCGACGATATCACCGCCGATTCCACCCCGTTTGACCGCTTCGTGCACGACCACCAGCCGCCCGGTCTTACGGACAGATGAAAGGATACAATCCATATCCAACGGGACCAGGGTACGCAGGTCGACCACTTCCACATCGATCCCTTCGCGTGCGAGCTGTTCTGCTGCCTTGAGCGATTCGATCGTCATGAAAGAATACGTCACCAGTGTCACATCTGAACCTTCACGCTTAATATCAGCTTCACCAATCGGAATCATGAATTCTCCCTCAGGTACTTCACCTTCTGTCAGGTAAAGCTGTTTGTGTTCGATAAAAATGACCGGTTTGTCACTGCGAATCGCGGATTTCAGCAACCCCTTTGCATCATAAGGTGTGGCAGGCATGATCACCTGTAGACCGGGGATATGATAAAAAAGCGCTTCCAGGCTCTGCGAATGCTGTCCTGCCAGGCCATTGCCCAGCCCACCCTGCGTGCGCAGGACAAAAGGCACATTACCCTGGTCGCCGGTCATGAAGCTGAATTTGGCGATCTGATTGGCAATCTGGTCCATGATCAGGTAAGTGAAATCAATGAACAGGATCTCAGCCACCGGCCGCGTGCCAGCAATCGCTGCACCACCCGCCATACCAACGAAAGAAGCTTCCGAAATGGGCGTATCGATCACGCGTTCCGCACCAAACTCATAAAACAGGTTTTCGGTTACTTTATACGATCCTCCTTTTTCGCCAATGCCCTCCCCCACCAGGAAAACAAGCGGATCCCGCGCCATTTCCTCACGCAGCGCGTCGTTTAATGCTTTTCGGTATTTGATCTTAGTCACAGAATATTCTCCTTGGATGTTTCATCAAGTTTAGTATTGCGGAATTTCGGATAAGAATTGTTCAGCGGAAGGCGCTGGGCTTTCATTGGCAAACCGCACCGCCTGATCCACCAGCGCTTCGATCCGTTGGTCGATAGCTGTGATCTGTTCAGAGGTAATTGATGGTTGTGATCCAAGGTGGCGACGCAAAATCTCAACCGGATCTTTCGCTTTCCATGCTGCCATCTCATCCTGCGGCATGTATGCACCGGGGTCATTGACATGATGTCCCTGGTGACGATAAGTTTTACATTCGATCAGAGTCGGACCCAGACCTTCGCGCGCGTGATTGACTGCCTTCATTGCTGCTACATACACGCCAACTGCGTCATTGCCATCGATCGTCAATCCCGGAATACCATAACCATTGGCGTAAATTGATAGATCTTCCTGCCGATTGGTATGTTGATAAGGTGTTGCGGCTGCATAATGATTATTCTCAAGAATATACACAACCGGCAGGGAGTAGATCGCCGCCAGGTTCATTGATTCATGAAAGACACCGTTATTGACAGCGCCATCGCTGAAAAAACCCATAACGACTTGATCGGTCTTCTTCTGTTTGATAGCCATACCAGCTCCAGCAGCAATCGGGATTCCGCCACCAACGATGCCATTGGCGCCAAGGTTATATTGCGCCAGGTTGGCAACATGCATCGAACCGCCGCGCCCCTTGCAATAGCCAGTGGCTTTACCGAACAATTCCGCCATCATTAGAGATATATCGTGACCCTTTGCGATGGCATGTCCATGTCCGCGATGCGTGCTGACAATATAATCGTCCGGCCGCAATGCGCTGATTGCCCCAACAGCAACTCCTTCTTCACCCAGGTAGGGGTGCAGATAACCATAGATATTACCAATCCGATATTGGGCAATAGCCGCTTTCTCGAACAGGCGAATCGTGAGCGCCTTTTCATACATAGTCAATAACAATTTTGTGTCCATGTGTTTCCTTGTAGATATTTGCTTATTTTGAGAAATGGTCGATCAATTCCCTGGCAGTCAACACACCGTCATATTCCAGTCCGTAACCACCTGCTATCAGACCGCCTTTCTCACCATCTGGATCGCCTAAACAGGTTACGATCAGGTCTGCGGTACTGAGGTCCTCATTTTCTGTGTAGAAATTAGTGGTTGCCACTACCGGAATCCCAGCCGCTTTGGCCGCCGACACGCCGTTATGTGAATCCTCGATCACGATACATTCTTCGGGCTGCAGGCCGGATTTCTCCAGCGCCATCAGATATATCTCAGGATCAGGTTTTTTCTTACTGACCATGTCACCTGCGATAATGAAATCAAAATCAATGTCCGCGAGCATCCCTTCCGCCACAGCTTTCGCAGCACGCTGGTTGGATGTGGTCGTCACCGCCAGCGTCAGCCCAAGCTGGTTGATTTCGCGCATGATGCGCTGAACACCCGGCCTAAGAGGTAATTGTTTGTTCTCCAGCAAGGCGATGAAGACATCTGTCTTGAAAGCATGCAGCTTTTTTATGAAAGCATCTTCTTCTTCGGGAGTTATTGATACATCGAAACCTTTGGTGTGGTGGTAGTGGCGCATGCGCTCCTTGCCGCCGCCAATCTGCAGCAGCTGGTGGTATTCTTCCACGCTCCACTGTGCTCCCAGGCCGAAATGTTCAAATGTCTGGTTAAAAGCCACGCGGTGGCCGTCTTTTTCGGTATCAATAATCACCCCATCCTGGTCAAAGAAAAACGCTTTGATTGTTGCCATCATCTCCTCCTAATATCTTAAGCTTTCCCAGCGCTGCCAAGCATTGCGATCCATTCCTTTACCTTCGCGATAGTCGCGTTGCGGGCATGTTTATCCACTTTGCCGGGGTCGTACTCATCACGGTTGGCAGAAACATATTCATGCACCGCGTCAATCCAGGTGCGTTTTAAGTCGGTAGACACATTGAACTTCGCACCGCCCAGCGATACCAGTTTGCGTACGTAGTCCTCCGGCAAGCCGGTGCCGCCGTGAACTACCAGCGGAACGCGTACCTGCTTTCCATTCACAACTTCCGCGATACGCGCGAAACGCTCAAAATCCACTTTGGGGTTGGCGGTTTTGTATACACCATGCGCTGTGCCAATGGCGGGAGCAAGCAGGTCAATACCTGTTTCCCAGATGAATGTTAACGCTTGTTCCGGATCGCATAGCTGCGAGGCGTCTTCCGCGACAATGATCTGGTCTTCCACACCGGAGACTGTGCCCAGCTCCCCTTCGACTGAGATGCCGCCCAGTGCATGGCAGTAATCCACCACTTCTTTGGTCTGCTGGATATTCGCTTCAAACGGCAGGTGGGATGCATCGATCATGATATTTGTCCAGCCCTTGTCCGCGCAGGATTTGCAGTAATCCACCTCACGGCAATGGTCAAGATGCAGACAGATCGGAATGGAAGAATTTTCCGCGATGGCGCGGAATGCTGCAGTCAGCACCTCCTGACCCAAAAATTTGGAGGGCGCAACTGAGGTTTGGATGATGAGCGGCGCGTGCATTTCTTCGTGCGCATCTACCACCGCTTCCATTTGGATGATATTGGTAATGTTGAACGCCCCAACCGCGTATTTTTCCTCCGCAGCTTGAATCAGCATCTCTTTAGCATTGACGATTGCCATCTCTCCTCCATTGAATCATTTAACCATTTCATGTATAATGTTCATGTTTTATGAACATTATGCAATGATTTTTTATAATTGTCAAGCGCTGGTTGAATTCAGGAAGAATAAATATGAGCGCATATAATAAAAAAAATGGAAACCAGAAAAAGAACTGAAATTATCCAGCGCATTTCTTCCTATTTTCTTTCCCAGGAAATTAATGCTAATGTGGATAGCGTGCGATTTCTAAGTGCCAAACTGGGTGCCAGTGTTGGATTGATTTCAGAAGCAATCTCCGAGATTGAATCAGCGGGAGGGGTGTCACTGGATAAACGTGGACAGCTCGGCACCATTATCAAAGAAATGTCAGTCGGAAAGCTGTGGCAGATCGCCCGTGGCGAGCCGCTGGTGATTGCGCATACCCTGCCCTCCAACCACCGCTACGAAGGGCTTGCAACCGCGCTCAAGACCGCCCTCCAGGCAGCAGACCTGGAATCCTACTTCATCTTCATCCGTGGTTCACGCACGCGCATCAACGCCCTGCGCGAATCGCGCTGCCATATTGCCATCACCTCGCATTTCGCCGCGCAGGGCTTGAGCAGCAAACACGAGCAGGTCGCGAAAGTCTTTCCACCTTGCAGTTTCACAAGCGCCCATCATCTCTACCTGCGTGACAGAGTTTCGCGTGATGATAAGGGTTTGGTGGTGGGGGTGGACCCAGACTCCTATGACCAGATCCACCTCTCCCGGATTGAGTTCGAAGGTTCTGAAGTGCGCTTTCAGGATCTCAATTTTATGAATATCTTCCGCTACCTATCCAGCGGCGCGGTCGATGCTGCCATCTGGACCGAAGACGACATGCGCCCGCATCTGGGTCAAACCATCCGCGAGCTCCCGCTCTCTGCCCGCACCCAGTCGATCGCGCGTGGAGGTGATACCCGGGCAGCGTTAGTCACCTGCAGCGACGATCCCCTGACCCATGCGGTGATCAATAAGACCATCGCGAGCGATGCGATCATCGCCATCCAGAACGAAGTGATCGCTGGCGAGCGTATCCCTGCTTATTAGAAAAGAGGAATATTGAAACTAATCGACCAAAACGCATTCTTTGCTGACCAATCCAATCTGAACATGGGGGAATATCTCGAATTTGACTACACCTTTGAGACTGTGGTCGATCCCCGCCTGGCTGCCGCGCAGCTATGCCGCGAGATGTCCACCATCCAGTGGCACCGCCTGGGCGTGGAGGAGGATTTCCGCCCGCGCTTTGGGGCAAAAGTCATCGCGCTCACATCTGAAAAGACCGGTCACTCTAGCAACCCATATCTGGAAAGGATGCTGGGAAATGAAAAGCACGACATATTTCGCTGCCAGGTGACGATCGCTTATCCTTTCCACAATTTTGGGGAGCGTATTCCCAACCTGCTCACCATCGCCGCTGGCGAAGGTGTTTTTCACGCGCCTGACATCATCACTATCCGCTGGACAGACATCCGCTTCCCGCGCAGCTTCCTGACCGCATTCCAGGGGCCGCAATTCGGTGTCAGTGGTCTGCGTGAATTACTGCATATCCACGACCGTCCGCTGATCTTTGGGGTGATCAAACCCAATATCGGCCTTGCGCCTGAGGATGCAGCACAGATCGCCTATGAAGCCTGGCACGGCGGGCTGGATGTGGCCATTGATGATGAGCAGATGAACGACGCCGATTGGTCACCGCTGGCACAGCGTGCCAAAGCGCTCACTGCCGCCAGGAAACGCGCGGAGGACGAAAGCGGTGAAAAGAAGATGTATCTGGCCAATATCACCGATGAGGTTGACCAGATCCTTCGCCTGCATGATACTGCCATTGAGAATGGAGCAAACGCGGTCATGTTGAACGTGATGACAGTCGGCATCAGCGCGGTACGCATGCTGCGTAAACACGCCGCTGTGCCGATCATGTCGCATTTTGACCTGTTCGGAACAATGACACAGGTGCCCTACCATGGCATCCGGGAGCGTGTGTTAAGCAAGCTGCAGCGGTTGGCAGGCGTGGACGCGCTCATCTACCCCGGCCTATCGCCGCGTATGAAGACGACCGAAGAGGATATACATGCCACAGTTGATGCAGGCCTGGCCGGCATGGACGTGATCAAGCAGATGCTGCCTGTCCCAGGCGGCAGCCAGTGGGCGGGATCACTGGAAACGCTTTACCGCGCATTTGGGCATGCAGATTTTGGCGTCATCCCCGGGCGGGCGGTGTTTGACCATCCCATGGGCCCGCGCGGCGGAGCAGCCAGCATGCGCCAGGGTTGGAATGCCGTCCAGCTTGGTATTCCCCTTGCGCAATATGCACTACAGAACGGCGAGCTGTTGGCAGCGATACAATATCAGCAGAAATAAGCGTTTAAAAAATTCTTATGCATATATCAGGCTCGAAACAATTTTTCAATCAAGTTCCGTTCTTCAGTGAGCTGGATACAGCGATCCTGGACGCATTGCTTACACAGAGAGTCACCAGGTACTATCAATCGGATGAGATCGTGGCATGGGAAAACGAGCAGGCAGAGGGCGTTTCAATCATCATCTCCGGCTGGCTGAAGGGCATCCAAACCACACAAACCGGTCGCGAACAGGTACTGCGCACTTTCGGACCGGGCGATACCTTTGGGTTGATCACTTCCCTTTCACACGCCCTCAACCACATCCGCATTGTCGCCCTCGAAGATTGTGAGATCCATCAGATCCCCGCCGACTCGCTCATCACCCTCATCGACGAAAATCCTGCCTTCTCCCGACATTTGATCCGCTATCTATCCAACAACCTCTCAGCGATGATTACCCTGGTCGAGGACCTCTCTTTAAAATCGGTGGAATCGCGCCTGGCTAAGTTCATCCTCAGGCAATCGGAAAACAATATTTATCTGAGAAAGAAGTGGGAAACGCAGGATCTGATCGCTGCTCAGATCGGCACCGTGCCGGATGTATTGAGCCGCATCCTGCGCACATTTGAACAAGAAGGCATCATCACCTTTGACCGCCAGCAGATCACGATCAACGACCGGGCAGCCTTGCAGCAAAAAGCCCGTGCTTGAATCACTCATTTCCGACTAAAGTCGAAGACATCCGGTGCATTTTGGAATATGCTTCCTCCAAAACATTCAACCTTATTGGAGGTATCATGCAAAACTTACTCATTCCCACTTTGGTGCGTTCGATCCATAACATCTTCACCAGCATCTGGATCGGCGGGATGGCAGCCATCCTTTTCTCCTTCACCTCGGCCATCAAGCATACGGTGGAGGATAAAACCCTGCAAAACAAGATCACGCAAGTCATGATTAAATACCACAGTCGCTGGGTTTACGCGGGCATCGTACTGCTGATGATCACCGGCATCCTGATGGCGCGTCTGTCCGGCAATGTCTCGCGTCCATTTGATTTCTCTAATCTCTATACGGCGGTATTATCCATCAAACACATCCTTGTCATCATCATATCCCTGATCGCGGTCCTACGCTCACAAATGATGAAACGCAAACCCAAAACGATGAAACCGGGGCAAAACAAGCTGGGCAATTACCTGCTGATTATCAACACCTTGCTCGGATTTGTGATCCTGATCTTGAGCAGCATCAATACCATCATGCCGTAAGCATCAATCACCACGCGTGACCCACACGCAAGCCAGTGCGGTGGCGATCGGGATCGAGATGAACAACCCGATCGTCCCTGCTAAAGCGCGAACGATCTCTTCCGCAATATAACTGACATTGATCGCCATGCCCAGATTAACATTGGTGATCGAGAACAGCAGCAGCATCGGTAGCGATTCACCGGCATATGCCAGCACCAGTGTGTTGACCGATGCTGAGACATGGTCGCGGCCGATTGTCATCGCGCGCGCAAATAATTCTTTGAAGCTCAGCGCCGGGTTGGCGGCATGCAGCTGAAAAACAGAAGAGGACTGCCCCACCACCAGGTCATCCAGCACGCCCAGCGAGCCGATGATGATGCCCGCCAGTAATATCCCGCGCATATCGATCGGGATTTGTGATTGCTGCATCAGGAACATCATATCCTCATTGCCGAAACCCGTCAGCCGCGCCAGGCGAACGAAGATAAATGAAAGCACACCCGTGATCGAAAGCGCCAGCGCAATGCTGATCACTGCGGCGTGCGTCATTGGTTTCCATCCGTACACCAGGTACAACGATAGACCCAGAAAGATAATAGAGCCAATGATACTGACCACAATCGGGTTCCCCCCGCTGGCAATTTGCGGAATGATGAACAGCACGATCACACCCAGCCCGATCAGCATACCCAGCAGACTGCGCAAACCGGTCCAGCTACCCACCAGGAATGCAACCACCACAAAGATGGCGAAGATCAGCAGGATAGCCCTGCCTCGCACAAAATCGATGAAATATGCGTCAGTGGATTGATTTACCAGACTGATACCGACCGAGACGAGAATCTCATCCCCAACTGCTAGCACATAATCCGCTGGCATGATCTGGGTTTTCCCGAAATCCATGAACACTCGCGTTTTCTCAAACTGCCCTTCCAGGATCTCTACTTCCACAACCTGATAGGTCTGAACCCCTCCCCGGTTTTCAACTTGCCCTTGTTCAGCGATGCTAATCACCCGTGCGCGTACTGTGTCAGAAGAATACCCGACATCAGTCGTATCTTGCTCAGACTGAAACAAGCCTCGTATCAAAGGGGCTGCCACCAGGCTTAAAATGACTACAGCGGCAATGATGATGACCGCCACTAATATATTTAGGATTTTTTCATTTTGCATAATTTACCTGACCATTATCGCTCATGCGTTTCTCATTGTATCTGAAAAGCAAAAACCGGTTGTATCGATTGACATTTTAAAAATTTATAGACAATGAACTAGTTTACCGCGTACTGATATACAATACTTAATGATGATAAATGGAGCAAACATGGAGAAATTGGTCGCAACAGCCCCAAAAACATTCGTTCGTCAGCAAGCAAAAATTCCATCATTGAATAGCGATCAGGTTCTCATCCAAACTAAAGCGATTGGTATCTGCGGATCGGATATCCATCTTTATCGCGGCAACCATCCCTATACCACCTATCCGATGGTATTCGGCCATGAGGCATCGGGCATTGTTGACAAAGTTGGCAATGGTGTTCAGGATCTAAAACCTAGAGATCATGTCGTGCTTGAGCCGCTCATCCCCTGCGGTACATGTTACCCTTGCTCAATTGGGCGGACAAATTGCTGCAGCAACATGAAAACAGTCGGTGTTACTACAGACGGTGCGCTGGCACAATATTTCCCGGTTCCCGTGTCGTGCATACACAAAATACCTGAAGAGCTTCCGTTCGAACTGGCTGCGCTGGCAGAGCCCTTCTCGATCGGCTTTCATGCTGTACAGCGCGGGAATGTAAACGCGGATGACACGGTGCTGGTAATCGGCGCTGGTATGATCGGATTAACGATCCTGGCAGCTGCAAAAGAACGTGGGGCTCGGGTGATGATCACAGATATGCTCGATTACCGCTTAGATTTAGCAAAAAAGATAGGCGCGGATGAAGTCCTGAACAGTAAAACATTCGACACGGCCGCCAGTGCGCGTGCATGGACAAATGGCGGCGGTCCATCCGTTGTCTTTGAAGCCGTAGGTATGCCCGTTACACTGCAAAGCGCAGTGGAGATTGTCTGTGCTGCCGGGCGGGTTGTGATCGTAGGCGTGACGAAGGAAAAGTTCTGCACCCGCGGGGTCGATGTAACAAAAAAAGAACTCTCCATTATTGGCTCACGTAATAATTTGGGTCAATTCAGCCAGGCACTGGGATACGTGATAAAACATCAAGAGACCGCGCGCATCCTTATCAGTGACATATTTTCCTTCAGTGAAAGTGAACAGGCCTTTGCGCACGCCAGCGACCATCCGCAAAGCACCTGCAAAGTAATGATCACATTCTAAGTGAAAATACTTAGACAAGATCAACTAATCAACCAGAAAGCAATGATCAGCCTGCAAATTTAAAGAAAAAAAGTACAATATATCGTCAATTGATCAGATTATCTAACAGGAGAGAAAATATGCACGCAATGACAAAAGAGAACCTGGAAGCTGCTTTTGCTGGCGAGAGCCAGGCACACATGAAATACCTGATCTTCGCAGATCAAGCGGAGAAAGATGGTTTCCCAAACATAGCGCGCTTATTTCGCGCTAACGCTTACGCGGAACAGGTACACGCCACCAGCCATTTCAAAGTGTTAAAAAAACTATCCACTACTGCTGATAATCTCGACGTGGGTGTGGAGGGAGAGACTTTCGAGATCGATGAAATGTATCCGGCGTATATGGCTGTGGCAGAGCTTCAGGAAGAACGCGGTGCCGTGAGATCAACCAGGTGGGCGCGCGAAGCGGAAAAGGTGCACGCGCAGATGTATCAGGCTGCAAGACCATTCGCGCAAGCCGGGAAAGATGCCGAGGTGGGGAAGATGTATGTCTGCTCCGTTTGTGGCTGGACTGGCGAGGGCGATGAGCCCGATAATTGCCCGTTGTGTAATGCCAAGAAAGAATTATTCGCATTATTCACATAAATCATTTTCAGGATTATAAAAAGATGCTTGTCAGCGCAAGCATCTTTTATGTTTTACGCCATTCCAAGTCATTACATCACGTAGAAATCCCATTCTCGTGTTGTTCATATGTAGCTGCGATGATCCCAAATGTGACCCAGAAATAAGGCAGAGCAAAAGTATCCAGCGACATCTGTTCGATCATGAATGCCGCCAGCGCGAATAAGCCCATCCAGCCGATGAAATTCGAAAAGGTTTTTCCGCTGCGTTTAAGCCGAATGCTCATGCCAAACACCCCCAGCAAATAAGACAAAAACGCGGCAAATCCAAAGATTCCCGTCTCCGCCGGCAATCGGAACCACAGCGCTTTAACATTCAGCAGCACATTCTCACGGAAAAGAAGCTTGCGGATCTCGAATAAGCGCCATGCATAGTCTGGTAATACACCCGGGAAATAGAAACCAGCATTACCCAGACCGACCCCAAATAACGGAAACTGGCTGAACATATTCCAGCCGCCTCCCCAATAAGTTACGCGTGCACCAAATGACAGCATTTCCGCATAACGCATGAAAGTAAAGTTGCGGAAATCAAATAGCTCCGCGCTGCGATGATCTAGTTTACTGATCACGAATGCGGCTGCCAGGAACATGCTGATATAGATCACTCCAATCCCAAAATATAAACCCGCTCGCAACCATTTCCTGGCTGCATCTTGTTGATCGCGTTTTTGGCGTGATGTGATAAATTTTTCCACACGCCTCACCACCCAACCGCTGGCATACACAATGATGACGCCGATCATCAGCAAGAAAGAGAGGTAACCAAGTCGGGAAAGTGTAAAAAACAGTACGACTGTACCAAGCACGAGACAGATATCTTCTATTTGGAACTTCCATAATTTCATCTTAAACATTGTAGTGCGCGTAACCGCACTCGCCAGCCAGTAAGGCAGGAACAACAAATTGAGCATATCCGAGAGCCATGAAGGTTCAAAAGCGAACGCCACTACCCGGTCGCGGAATAAGGTGCCTGTCGAGAATAGATGATGAAAAGCACGATACCAATCCGGCCAGGTGCCAAAGGCTCTCCACAGGATCATTTCAACAAACGCCTTTACCAGCACAACCATGCCCGCGTACGTGACCAGCCGCAGCATGCGCCTCACTTTCTTTTCTGTATCAGCTTGCTTCAGCCACAACATGGTTACCAGGTAATAACTGACGCCCATCAGCAGCGTGATCAACGCCTGCGCGTTCTCTTTGAGTGGATCGAAACCTTTAAAATCAGGGATCTCTTTCCAATATCCAAGAACGATTGAAATGACGGCGATCACCACGAACAAAATGATCGAGAGCGTATGGCGCGGGATGGTTAAACCGCGCCACAACTGCGGCAGCAGCCATAGGACGACCAGCGCAAACACGATCAATCCGGAGGGGACAGCAACAGACTGCCCGCCCGCAATGCGTGCCACCAGCGGCAGACTGGTGATAGGTAACAGCAGGATGAACAGGTTCCACAGGATCCTCATCGCGCTCTTATAAAACCGCGCCATGCCGCTTGTCTCGCCTTCCGTCACCGCTTTATTCCCTTCTCCCGATGAACCACAATGCAACCAAACCCGCCATCAGCCCCAGCAGCATTCCCAGAAAAGCCATCACTCCTCTTGCCTGGTAAGTGGGAGAAAGCGGAACAACGGCGTAGCTGTTGATGGTGAAATTTGAGGCTGGATTTAAACCCTGGCTGAGAGCAAGCGCATCTTCCAGATCAGCCGTTAAAATATCCAACTCCATTTTCAGTGTGTCCACATCAGTCGTCTCACACAGCGCTGGCACCGTTACAATCTCCACCTGCTGGCATGACTCCAGCGCAGCGATCGCTGCCCGGATCGTGCTCGCTTCCAGCGCATTCGCGTGCGCGTCCGATAAATGCTTAAAACTGATATCCACCCAGATATTGGCGAGCGTGCTGGCTTCCTGCTGGTCCACACCGATCACACGCAGCGCCCATAGGTCGTCGATGCGATCCGCGGAAAAACGGGTGGAAAAATCCTCGAACGGGATGCGCACACCCTCCGTTTTGGCGCGTTCCTGCACATCCAGCAGCACCGCATCCGATAGCATCACCAATCCTGCTTCGTTTATAATGCGATCCTCCTCATAATCTTCCAGGTCCGGCAGCAGGGTATAGTCGATGCTGGTCGTAATCTTCGCCTCTGCCTCATAGCGTGGAGGTGAGAGGTATGAAACACCCACTCCAGCCGCGCCGCTTATAGCAACCGCCAGGAAGATCACCCACCAGTGATGGATCAATTTCTCAAAATATGCTTTTGGTGAAAAAGTTTTGGATGGCATATGCCACTCCTTTAATTCATTAGTTCGCATATTATAAGTAAAAATCAAATAGAATATATAAGAGAAAGTGAGTTCTTATGCCTAAATCACCCAACTTTTCACAGGAAAAATACTTAGCCGCATATCACTTCGCTGCAGAAGCGCATCGTGGGCAGAAATATCCAGGTACTGGTTTGCCCTACCTGATGCACATCACATTTGTCAGCATGGAAGTGATCGCCGCCTTGGAAGTAAAGACCTTCAAAGACCCCAATCTGATGGTGCAGTGCGCCATCCTGCATGATGTGGTCGAGGACACTAAGGTATCCAAACGAAGGCTGGAAGAAGTATTCGGCAAAGAAATTGCCCAGGGTGTTGATCACCTGACCAAGAAAAAGCGGATCAAAGACAAGGAAAAACGTTTCACCGATAATATGACGCGCCTGAAAGATGCGCCGCGCGAAATCCAGGCTGTCAAACTGGCTGATCGCATCAGCAATCTGCAGACTCTGCCTTTTGGCTGGGATAGCAAGAAAATCGACACTTATCTTGAGAAATCAAAGGTCATCCAGAAAGAACTTGGGCATGCCAGCCCATACTTGAATAAACGATTGAAAGAGAAAATTGCGAATTATCCTGAGCTTGTAAACCGCCGCGGGTAAAAACAAGTTTCACAATAACAATAAACAAAACTTATTCCCCGGAAGAATATCTGCTTCCAGGTATGACCGATTAACTGCCAAAGAAATAGGAATTTTGCGGAATGGGTTTACGCAGCATGAGGGTATAGGGGACTAGGTCAAAATCGACCGGGATGGTATCCATCACTTCAAAGCCAAAATGCTGGTACAGGGATACATTGCTTGGAGATTGGGTCTCCAGATAGCATTTCTTACGGTGCCGGTCAGCATGCGCCAGCACTGGCCGCAAAAGCTTTGAACTGAATCCCTGACCCTGATATTGCGGATCTACCCCCAGAATTTCAAGGTAGTAATGCGGTTGGCGGATGATGCGCGCGTGGGCTTGTTCGATTTTGACATAGAAAGGCAATAGCGATTGAATGTCACGCAAACGATAGCTGCGCAGCATATACCAGGCGATGCTGGCATCCAGCGCAAAATTGGAGCGGGCAAAACCCTGCAGGAACCACACAGCTACACCTTCATAACGTGCAGAAGTCCGTGTTATGATCCCGTTGACACGCGCTCGCTGTAAAATATACTTGAAATTCTCCCGTACCGCGTGGTTGGTACTTCGCGCAACGCTCGCCATAAAGCGCATCATCGGGTTATCCGCAAAAGCGCGATAGAGCATCTCCGCGGCAGGCGTCAGATCGGTCCAGGGAACTTGCTCGACCGGAATCTCAGCCGCGATCAATTCCGATAGGTTCTTTTTTCTCTTGGATACCATGAATGTGCACGTTCTTATCTGAATAATCCAATTATAGATCAGTAAGCGAATCTGAAGCGATTAGTGCATATGATATCCTTAAGCAATAAACCACTTATTTATGAACTTAGAACCAATTAAAAGAATTGCTGAAAAAGTCTATAGTCAAGCAGCAACTGAACACATCTGCCGGGAACTACCTGGCATCATCGCTCGTTATCAATACCCAACTCAGCAAGCTGCGTACTCTGAACGTGATGCCATTCTGATCACGTACGGCGACATGGTTACCAGTCCAAACGAAAAACCGCTTCGCACACTGCATCATTTTCTCAAGCGTTATGCGCACTCAGCTGTCAATACCATCCATATCCTGCCTTTCTTTCCCTATTCATCTGATGAAGGCTTCTCAGTTATCGATTACAAAACTGTCAACCCCGATCTGGGAGATTGGGGGGATGTCCAGGCGCTCAGCCAGGATTTTTCCCTGATGTTTGATTTGGTGGCTAATCACACTTCGGTAGAATGCGCCTGGTTCCAAGGATTCCTTGATGGCAAGGAGCAGTATCGTGATTATTACATCAGCATTCCACCAAATAGCGATACCCGCTCCGTTTTTCGTCCACGCACATCTCCACTTTTGACGCCATTCAAAACAGCGCAGGGTACCCGGTATATTTGGACAACCTTTTCCGCAGACCAGGTTGACCTGAATTACAAGGATCCGCAAGTGTTGCTGGAAATGATCGATATCATGCTCTTCTACGCCAGCCAGTCAGCCAGATACATCCGCCTGGATGCAATTGCTTACATTTGGAAGGAACTTGGAACAGCCTGCATCCACCTGCCACAGGCACATCACATTATCCAAATTATGCGGCTGGTGCTGGATATCGTTTCTCCGGGGCTCAAACTGATCACCGAGACGAATGTGCCCCACAAAGGCAACGTCAGTTATTTTGGCAGCGGAGATAACGAAGCGCAGCTTGTCTATAATTTCTCGCTCCCCCCTCTCACACTGCATGCTTTTCATAGCGGAAATTCCGAAGTCTTCACACAATGGGCTGCGGGGTTAGAAACACCAACTGATACGACCGCTTTCTTTAATTTTCTGGCCTCACACGATGGGATCGGCATTACCCCCGCCCACGGTATATTACCGCATGAAATGATCGCTGAAATAGCTGGTAGGGTTGAAGCAGCTGGTGGATATGTTTCATACAAAACCAACCCGGATGGCAGCGAAAGCGCTTATGAATTTAATATCAATTATTTCGACGCGCTCATCAATCCAGATTCAACCGAATCGTGCGATTTACAGGTGCGCCGATTTACAACCGCGCATGCTATCATGACAGCACTGAAAGGAATTCCTGGAATCTATTTTCATAGCTTATTCGGATCTACCAGCTGGTTCGAAGGCGCAAAACAAAGCGGGACACCGCGCACAATAAATCGAGAACGATTGCAATTAAATTTCCTGGAACAAGAGCTGGCCGATATGGACACGGTGCGAAGCCGCATATTCAACGCACTTAAGCACTTATTAGAAGTGCGCAGCCAGCACCGTGCTTTTCACCCTGTTGCGCCGCAGACGGTTCCGATGCTGAATCCGTCCATCATCACGATCATCCGGCGCGATCCTGATCATGACGAAATTATCATATGCCTGCACAATATCGTCCCGCAACACATCCAAATTACCCTGCACACAGCACCTGATTTGCCTGAATCCGCAATAGAGTCAGCCCGCGCGATCTATCACAACAGCGAAAATAGCCATGACCTTAGCAACGGAGTAATAACTCTTTTCCCATTCGAAACCGTATGGCTCGCCCTCAACTTAAATTGATCTCCGCCTCGTAGTCACACTCCCATTTGTTATAATCATGATGAATGTCTGCTCCTAAAATCGCTATCATGCACTATTCTTCCGCGCCAGTTGTTGGCGGGGTGGAATCTGTGATACAGGAGCACAGCCGTTTATTCACGCAAGCCGGTTACTCCGTCACCATTTTTTCTGGTAAAGGGGAAAAGGTCGAAAAAAACGTTGATTTTCAACTTTTTCCGCTATTCAGTTCCAGTTCTCCACAGATTTTAAAGATCAAAGAAAAGCTGGATACTGGAATTATCCCGGATGATTTTGAGGAAACTAAGGAAGAGATTCTCGATTACCTCAAACAGAATCTAACCCACTACAGCACCATTTTCGCCCACAATATCTGTTCATTACACAAAAACCTACCACTAACAACTGCGCTATATGCATTCATCCAGCAAAACAGCCTAACAAACCTGATCAGTTGGGATCATGATCTGGCCTGGGCTAATAGTCAGTATCTCCATCAGCTAAAGGACGCTTATCCATGGGACCTTCTGAAAAAGACCTGGCATTCCACCCGCCACAAGCATGTAACGGTTTCAGATATGCGAAAAAAGGAATTAGAGCAACTACTGGGGAATGGCGCGCCGTCCATTCTTGCGATTCCCTCCGGTATTGATTGGAAATCCATTCTTAATCTTGACGATCAGGTGTTGGACATTATCGAGAAATATCACCTGATGAATGCTTATCCGGTGTTCTTTCTACCCGCCCGCATCACGCGCCGAAAAAACCTTGAGCTGGCAATCTCAATCATAGGTGCGCTGCGTAACGTTTATCCTTCCGCAGCGTTGGTCATCTCTGGTCCGCTCGGTCCGCATAACCCCAAGAATCATATATATTTCGACGAACTGAAACGCCTATCCAGTAAATATCACCTGGATCGGATACAAAAAGATAGCGCAGCAAAAGTGATATTCCTGGCAGATTATTCACAGGAATACCTGCCCATGCGCACGATCTACGGTCTGTTCCGATTTTCCGATGCGTTACTCTTCCCAAGCTTTCAAGAAGGTTTTGGCATCCCCATTCTGGAAGCAGGAATGGTCAATATACCCATTTTCTGTAGCGATATCCCGCCCTTCCATGAAACAGCGGATGATATGGCACATTATTTCGATCCTCACGGTGATCCGGCGCAAATCGCTGAGAAAATTCATCAGGTCATTAGCAATAACAAAACCACTAACCATAGGAATAAAGTCAAGCAACAATATACCTGGAAAAATATTTTTTACCAACAGATAGAACCTCTGGTTCTATCCAATCAGAAGAAAGAATGAAATAAATGGCAAGAAAACGAAGACCGAGGTTTCTAATCCCGCTACTATATCAACAAAAGAACCAAAATATCATCCGTATCGCGGAATTATTTTCTAAGATCGATGCGGTACAGGTGCTTGGAATCGTCACGCTTCCAGAAAGTAAAGAGCTAAGTGAAGGTGTGAATGATGTGCGCGCCTTACGGTCATACCTTGCGAAAAACATTGATGAGAGTGATTCTAAGATCCATACTGAAGTACAAGTTACCCACAATACATGGAATCTGATCAAAGAAACAGTGCAGAAAACCTATCCAAAAGTGCACACGCTCATCCTCGAATGGCCACATCAGATCGCAGAAATGGAGATTGACCTGAAGGAAGTGCTAAACAATCAATTCTGCAATATCGCGATAACCAGAGGGCAATTCGCAGATCCATACGAAAACATCCTCATCCCAATTCGCGGTGGTCCACGGTCAATCGAAGCGCTGCGCATGTCTTTAAAATTAAGCGAATTTTTCAACGCCCAGATTACCATCGAACGTATCTTCAAAAGTGAAGCCCAGCGCAAAGAAATTGATGCAGATTTCCTGGCTATCCAGCGTGTGCTGGATGAGATTCCGGGTATCAAACAAAAAAATACCATTTCTGATAATATCAGCCAGGCCATTTTGGAATCAACTTGCCAGAGTGATATTGTTCTGCTGGGGGCCGGAACACCCGAAAACGATAAACCCTCTTTCTTCGGTACGATCACAAGCAAAGTCCTTGATGGATGCGATGCGGATGTGATTGCAATTAAGACCAGAGTCAGGGCTGATCCACATACTCCATTATTTACTTCCCAGGCCATTTCCGTACTGGTCGATAAATGGTTCGCGGAAAACACTTTTGATGCAGAAGAGTTCAAAAATATTAAAAAACTGGTGGATAAAAAAGAATCACAGGGATTAACCATTTCACTGGCACTCCCTGCTTTGAATGAAGAAAAAACGGTGGGAAATGTCATTCAGATTGCCAAAACAGAATTCATGCAGAAATACCCCCTGATTGACGAGATCATCCTGGTAGATTCCGGCTCAACCGACCACACCCGCGAAATCGCCCGCGACCTCGGCATCCCCGTCTATCTCAACCAGGAAGTGCTCAGCAACTATGGCTTCCGTAATGGCAAGGGCGAAGTACTCTGGAAAAGCTTATACCTCACCAATGGCGATATAGTTTTCTGGGTGGACACAGATATCCATAATTTCAACCCAAAATTTATCTATGGAGTGTTGGGGCCGATGATCATGGAGGATCGGATCAAATTCGTTAAAGGATTCTATAAAAGGCCGATCATGGGGAAGGACGGTATCGTGCATCCTGGAGGAGGCGGAAGGGTGACAGAGTTAACTGCCCGTCCGATGCTCAATCTCTTCTACCCCCAATTATCAGGCATCATCCAGCCACTTTCGGGTGAATATGGCGGAAAACGAGAAGCGCTTGAAAAACTGACCTTTACCTCTGGTTATGGAGTAGAGACCAGCTTACTCATCGACATGCTTAACTTGTTCAAATTACGCTCGATCGGGCAAACCAATCTGGATGTGCGCGTACACCGTAACCAACCGCTGCAAAACCTAAGCAAGATGTCCTTCGCTATCATCCAAACAGTCCTATCAAAATTGGAAAAACGGTATGGCGTCAAATTCATCCAGGATATCAATAAAACAATGAACATTATCCATTATGATGAAGCGCAGTTTTACCTGGATGTGCAGGAAATCATCGAACAGGAAAGACCGCCAATGGTCGAGGTTAAAGAATACCAGCAGAAATTTGCGGAGCGCCTATAATGCCAAAATATATTTTAGTGCGCCATGGGCAAACCCAGTGGAACAAAGAAGGTAAATATACCGGTCAATCCGATATCCCGCTCAATGAAACAGGCAGAGAGCAGGCCAAAGCCGCATCCGCCTCCATCCTCAACCTCGAACCGGACATCATCTATTCCTCGGACCTTCAACGCGCTGAGGATACCGCCCGCTTGATCCGAGCTGATAAAAAATCCATCCCGCTGATCACCGATCGACGCCTGCGTGAGATTCACCAGGGAGAGTGGGAGGGGCTGCATGAAGAGGAAATAAAAAGAAGATTTGAAACACAATTTGAAACACGTAAAAATGATCCGTTGCAAACCGCCTCTCCCGGGGGAGAGACGATTGGGGATGTGTACTGCCGGGTCGTGGATTTTTTACAGGAAATGCAAGAAAAACATGCGCATCAATTAATCTTGATCGTCGCGCACGGGGTTGTTCTCGCGATCTTTGATCTGATCAGTTGCGCTGAGCCAATAGATAAAGTCTTTGACCATATTCCAGCAAATGCTGAACCAAAAATCGTAACAATTGAAAGAGTAGAATGATGAATCCTCTCAATATCGGTTTTATAAGCACACGTTTTGCAGGCACTGATGGGGTTTCACTCGAAACTGAGAAATGGGCATATGTGCTTTCTGAAAATCTTGGCCACGATTGCTATTATTTCAGCGGCGAAAGTGACCGTCCTGAAAGCAGATCAATGGTCAAGCCAGAAGCATATTATCGCCATCCGGAAATTAAAGAAAAACATGATACCTTCTTCACAAAAAAGTTTCGCTCGCCTGAAGAGACACTTTGGATATTTGAGAAAAAAGAAACACTTAAACAACAACTCCTGTGCTTCTTGGGAAAATTTGATATCGGTCTATGGATTATTGAAAACGCCCTGGCTATCCCTTTGAATATTCCTCTGGGATGGGCGATTACTGAAATAATTGCCGAAACTGGTATCCCCACCATCGCTCATCACCATGATTTTTCCTGGGAACGGAAACGCTTTCTGGTTAACTGCATTGAAGATTACATCAGCATGGCATTTCCGCCGCATCTTGACTTGATTCAACATGTTGTCATCAACAGTCATGCGCATCACCAGCTGGCACGCCGACGAGGAACCAGTTCGATTTTGGTACCAAATGTGATGGATTTTAAAACTCAACCACCTGGACCAGATGAATACAATGCGGATTTGCGAGAAGCACTTGGATTGACCGAGGATGAACTCTTCATCCTGCAGCCCACCCGGATTATTGAACGCAAAGGAATCGAACACGCCATTGAATTGGTGCAACGCATTGGGAATAAAGCGCGCCTGGTGATCTCACATGCCTCAGGTGATGAAGGGCACAGTTTTGCAAAGCGCATCCAGGATTATTCCAACCTGCTAAATGTCAAGATGATCTGTGCAGAAGAATTCTTTAGACCTGAACGGTATATTGATCAAAATGGCAGGAAATATTACAGCATCTGGGATGCCTATATCCATGCGGACCTGGTGACCTATCCTTCCGAGTTTGAAGGATTCGGCAATGCCTTTTTAGAGGCGATATATTTTAAAAAACCAATTGTTGTTAATAATTATTCAATCTACGCCACAGATATCCGCCCTAAAGGTTTCCACGTGATCGAATTTGATGATTATGTCACCAATGATACTGTCGAGCGGACTATCAACATCCTGAATGATCCAACACGTGCGCAGCGATGGGCTGAAAAGAATTACCAGCTGGCAAGGAAATACTATTCCTATGAAGTATTGGAGACCAAACTGCGTCTTCTGATAGCGAACGCGTTCGGCACAAATAATCTTAACCATTAAGAGAAAAGTGTAATATAAATCAATCATTCTATAAGTAAGGAGATCCTATGGCAAAAAAAATCATCATTGATACTGACCCCGGTGTAGACGATACCATCGCCATCACTACCGCCCTGCGTTCACCCGAGTTGGAAGTCATTGGACTCACCAGCGTGTTTGGCAACGCAACCGGGCCGGTCACCGCGCTGAACGCATTGAGGCTGGTGGAGTTGGAAGGCAATGACCATATACCGGTTGCCCGCGGCAGCGATGTTCCACTGGTAGCTCCCTTAGAAAAACTCGGTACATGGGTACACGGTGAAGATGGAATGGGCAACACCAATCCGCCCGCGCCGAAAGGTAAATTAGTGGATGAATCTGCTGCTGAATTTATCGTCAAAATGGCACATCAATACCCGGGTGAAATCACGCTCGTGCCTGTCGGCCCCCTCACCAATATTGCGCTCGCTTTGCGCATTGAACCGGAGATTGCAACAATGATCCATGAAGTGGTGATCATGGGCGGCGCCGTGACCGTACCGGGTAACATGACCGCCGTATCTGAAGCCAACATTTACCACGATCCACATGCCGCTGATATCGTTATGGCTGCCGGTTGGCCGCTGACGATCGTCGGACTGGATGTCACTGAGAAAACTGTGATGACCCCCGCCTACCATCAGTCCCTCTTTGCGGCTGGGAATCCTGCTGTCAAACTGATCGAACGCATCCTTCCCTGCTATCAAAGTTATTTTGATAAATTCGTTGGGCTAAATGGATCTACTTATACCCATGACCCGTCTGCGATTTCTTATGTGATCAATCCCGGCCTGTTTAAAACTAAGGAAGCGCCTGTGTTTGTTGCCACTGAAGGCCGTTGTTTTGGCCAAACCGCGGCGGATTGGCGCGGGCAGTGGGAGGAACGTCAGCCTGTCAGGATTTGTGTCGATGTGGATTCAGATGGCGTGCTGGCACTGATCAAGGAACGCCTGACTAAATAAGAAAATCAATCAATTGGCTTATTAGCCTTTCGCTCAGAAATATCATATATACTCTTTTTAAAGAAAATAATATTTTTCCTTGGAAGGAGGATATATGGCGTTAGATTTCACCATCATGCTCCCCAACCGCCCCGGCGTCCTGGCGAATCTTTGTAACAAGCTTGGAAAAGCAGGCATCAATATCGAAGGCATCAGCGGCACGCAATATCAAGATAAAGTCGTACTGCATTTGATGTTTGAAGAAAAATCTTCAGAAGCACAGGCATTACTTTACAAAAACAATTTCACTATCACATCGACAAGAGAGGTGTTGACCGCTACAGTTAAGAACCAGCCAGGCGAGTTGGGAAAAATTTCTCAACAACTGGCAAATGCCGAGATCAATATTGACTTCATCTACCTGGGAAAAAATAATCAGGTAGTCATCGGAGTCGATGACATCGAAAAAGCGCGCGATGCGCTTGAAGCGTAACATTTTTCCTGAATCTAAGAATAGGTATAAAAAATAAAGATAAATAAAGAGCAGCTATTTGCTGCTCTTCCAAATCTATTTATTTGTCTTCTGTTGCTTTGATCTCTTCAATTTTTTTTAGTTTGGCTTGAATTAGCGTATTGTTAGATGCGATCTCATCACATAACGCAGTCAGTTCCGCCACTTTCAGTGTTCCCTGCTCATATAAATTCCAGGCAGCCTGGCTGAGCTGTGGCATGATTTTCTTATTGGCTTGTTCAAGCTTGGAAATTTCATGCTTAACTTCCATGATTTTGACCGAGTCGGCCGCTTTCTCGCTCGCTTTGCGTACGCCCACGATAATGTTATCCATCACGTCACTAGCGGTTTCTCCTGCTTTTTCCGCAGCTTTTTTTGTGCCCTCTGCAACATCCTCAAACACTTCCCCCGCTTTCACGCCAGCTTTTTTTGCGCCTTCCGCAAAGGTTTCCAACAAATCCCCCGCTTTTTCCGCTGCTTTACCGGCTGCTTCTGAAGCTTTATCTACCGCTTCATTCGCTTTTTGCTTGAAATCTTTACCCTCTGGTGTTGCTTCAGCCTGTTCTGTTTTCTTGGTTTCGTCTTCAGCCATCTTTCTTCCTCTTTCATTGGTAAGAATATATTGAGATTATCACTATAATATACGAAATCCAACAGAATCGGTTGCTTTAATCAAGCAGCTCGCCGGAATCCAGCATGTTCATGATGCGCTCCAGATAGGTCTTATCACGCCCCTCCAATTCCGGTTCAGTCCGCGATGCTTCCTCAAAGAAATGGCGGCGTCCACGGCCTTTCTTCTGGCCTTCCGCAGTATGCATATCCAGTGCGTATTCCGGGATGGTAGGCAACGTATTGCCATCTCCAACTGCTGCGATGATCCAATTGACCATCTCATCGCTCGAGCGGTCTTTCTTGCAGGCACACAGGTACCGGATCACATGCACAGCGTATAGCTTGCGCTCGCCAATACTGCGATCTGATTCTTTAACGAATTGGTGGATGGCATTCACAATTACCGGTGCCAATACATCGCCAAAACCGATGTCTTCTACTGACATCACCTTCAGCCGATGCCACATATAATCCTCCATCGCTGGGCTGGTAAGGATCATCTCAAAAGCTAGCAGTGCGGCATTTTCAGTATGCCCTCGGCGTACTTCCTTCTGTAATGCGGAAATGACATGATCCGCTTTGAATCCATGAATGGTTTTTACGTCGACCCAGGGGTCGCGGTCTAAGTGTGACATATTTTCTCCTAAGATTGTATTTTTTTACTAATAACGTATGACAGCTTCGTTCTTATATGTAGGTCACTCATCAATTAAATGATGGACTGCGCTATATCATCGGCAGCGGGCAATAAGAAATAATCAATACCTCTTCACTGATTGTACGATTCTGTTCCGAATAGTCCAATTCTATTTTTGTCCGACCACCAGGTATGCATCAGCGCTTTCTTCTATCAAGATATTTCTATAACCTGCATCTTCCATAAGTGAGAACATCTCATTATATTGCGGTATGAGATGGTCCTGGAAGTCCGCAATATTGCGATGAATGTCATTGATAAAATCGCGGCTGGCGGAATGGCAAATAAAAATTTTTCCACCGGGTTGCAGCAGGTTATAGATCCTACGCAAAGCGCATGGTTTGTCATGAAAATGGGGAAATGTTGAATAACACACAGCTGCTCCGAAAACACCGGCACAAAAACCCGCAGTTTCGACCTCTGCACATACCTGGACAATCGAATGATCTTTTCGTTTTGTTCGGGCAATCTCGAGCATATTAAACGCAAAATCCATGCAGACTATCCGGCCGTTTTTACCAACCTTAGCTTGGATATATGGTACAAAAACACCTGTTCCACTGCCAACATCCAACACGACAGCACCTTGATTAATATCTAACCGCTTAATCAGTGTTTGCAATTGATGGGGACCATTGCTGCGCGGGGTTCGATCCCAGGATTCAGCTTTCTGATTGAAATATTCGCGGCTGTATTGTTTATCCATAACAATCCTTGGAGTTTCTATGTATATTGGTCAAACGCTAAATGGCACATTTCTGATGGTTTCCGATCAATCAATGTCGTTTATTGTTATTAAGTACTTTGCCTTTAGCACCCTTTCTTCAGTCTGCGTTTCCTTCCCAAGGAAAAGATCAACCGGCACACCGGTTGTGGCCGCATCCCCTACCCATACCACTTTTATGTCACGTGTATCGACCAGTGTCTCGATCATCTTCAAATCATCACAATTCAATTCTAGCGCAGTGACTAACACAACCAGACCGGTATCCATCAGGATATGTACCACCTCTGATAAACGGCGAATATGTTCTCGGCGGTGTTCCAAACTGCCATTTTGCCCAATATCCTGGTTGATGCCATAAACCACACTACCCATACCCAGGTAATATACAAACTTTCCCTGCGAGAATAACTCCTTTTCCAGAGCACGAGCAAGCGTTTTTCGGCCTGTATCGCGTTTTCCGGTAATGATCACCAGTTTTGGCTCTTGCTGGTAGCGGTTTGCTCGCTCTTGCGGGGTGATATCAGAGGAGATCCATTTTTGTTCGCGAAGCAGTTTCTCCGCCCGCACCGTTTGTTGATTGTCCGGCAGTGATTCCAGGATGATGCCCCCTCCACAGATCTCGTTTTCATCCACGATCACAAAACGGCTGGTGTCTGACAATGAATCCGTCAGGTCAAAAGCAACTGCTTTCTGTGTCTCAAGTACGCATTCAGCCACATCATGCAAGGCGATATGGTCTTTAATCGCATCCGAGGATATCTCTGCTGCATTGATCACTTTAATAATCTTTTCTATTTGTACTTTTACACGCGATGTGCCTAACTTAAACAAGTAATGCTTGCCCTTCACCATCGGTTGCTTGCCCAGCCAGAAAAGGGAAACGTGCATGCGTGTGGATATATGCGGCGCACTTTCACCAGCCAGGGCTGCTATCTCTCCCCGTTCAATAAATACCTGTTCTTTTAATGTCAGCCCAATCGCTTCACCCTGTTTCGCGATAGTTTTTTCCGGTTCGTTGTATGCTTCAATGGTATTCACCTGGCTGTGCTTCATTGAAGGATAAAATACAATTTCATCCTGTGCCTTTATCTTACCGCTGGTGATCGAACCCGCCAAAATGCGCTGTCCACCATTAGACCCATTAAATTTATAAATATCCTGCACCGGCATACGAAATGATTGGTCGCTCAGCGGTGTTGATTTTGTCAGGTGATCCAATGCCTTCAATAATGAATCGCCTTTATACCATGCCATGTTTGCGCTGCTCGATTCAATCAAATCACCCGCGCTGCCCGATACCGGAATATAAGCCAGCGGATTTAGTCCGATTTCACGCAGAAAATTTCCATATTTGCGGCGAATGCGGCGGAAGTCTTTACGATCATAATCAACCAGATCCATTTTATTCACCACCACGATCAGCTGCCGTATGCCCAGCATCCATGCAAGGTAGCCGTGCCGGCGGGAATTCTCCATCACACCTTCTTTGGCATCGATCACCAGCACAGCCGCTTCTGCGCGCGCAGCCCCTGTGACCATATTGCGAATGAATTCGATGTGGCCGGGTGCGTCCATGATGACGTAATCCCGTTTTTTTGAAGAGAAAAATACACGCGCCGCGTCAATCGTAATGCTTTGAGCGCGTTCTTCCTTTAAAGCATCGATCAGATATGCATATTCAAATGGTTCACCGTTGCGGCGGCACAACGCCTGCACTCGCTCCAGCTTGCCTTCCGGCAGAGAGTTTGTCTCAGCCAGCAACCTCCCGACCACCGTGCTCTTGCCATGGTCAACATGACCAATGAAAGCAACATGCAGGCGTTCTCGCTCTTCAATGGCTGTGTTGCTCATTTACATATACCCTTCCCGCCGCAATGTTTCCAGGCCGCCTTCATCATCCTTGTCCTGAGCACGCCCTGACCGTTCGGCAACACGTGAAAATTTACCAGTTTTCAGTTCCGCGATGATCTCTTCGACATTACTTGCTGTCGATTCAACCGCAAACGTACACGGATAGCAGCCCAGAGAGCGGTAACGTTTGCCATCGCCCTGGTTATAATACAGCGACACGGTTGATATCCGTTCACGCCCAATATATTCCCAGATGTTCAACTCGGTCCAATCCAACAGCGGATGGATACGCACGTTTGTCCCGGGTGAGAACTCTGTCTTGAATTGGTTCCAAAATTCAGGTGGCTGCCCGCCAATATTCCATTCATTCCTGGTATCTCTCGGTGAAAAATAGCGTTCTTTTGATCGGGAACCTTCCTCATCTGCGCGTGCGCCCACGATCACACCCTCGAAAGGCTGTGGATCAGGATCCTTTTCATATCGGTCGATTTCATGGTTAAAACGCAAACGTGGTCCGCTCCCATCAATTGTCCGTTTTAAGGCTTCGGTCTTGAGTAAACTGCAGCAGGTTAATCGGTCAATCTTTCCATCCGGGAAGGTGTGTTTACTTCGCAACGCTTCTTCATTCGCTCCTATAACCATTGGCAGATGCCATTCACGCGTTAATTGATCACGATAGGCGATCATCTCTGGTATTTTGAAATGTGTATCAATATGTACCAATGGAAAGGGGACATGCCCGAAAAACGCTTTTTTCGTCAACCATAACAACACCGTACTATCCTTACCCATCGACCATAACATGCACAGGCTGCGAAAATTGGCATACGCCTCGCGCAGAATATAGATGCTGAGTGCTTCCAATTCATCCAGATGCGTCATCACGCGCTCAGTCACGGGATATTATTCCTCTGTCCAGTAAATAATCGATCACTTTCGAAGCAGATTTTTCAGGCGCCTCATAGTCAGAATGCAGAATGATCTCTGGATGTTTTGGAGCTACATAGGGAGAGCCCACACCAGTAAAATCTTTGATCTCCCCAGCGCGCGCTTTGGCATAATGCCCTTTCGGGTCACGTTCTTCACAAATCGCCAGCGGACAGTCGACAAATATCTCGATAAAATTGAAGTCTGCCAGTAATGCGCGATTCTTATCGCGGTCTGCCGCCAGCGGGCTGATAAAAGCAGTCAACACGATCAGGCCCGCATCCACCAGCAGCCGTGTCACCTCGCCAACCCGGCGAATGTTTTCGCTGCGGTCAGCCAGTGAAAACCCCAGATCCGCGTTCAGACCACGCCGAAGGTTGTCGCCATCCAGCAAATAGGTGTGGGCGTGAAAATCCTGATGCAAACTGTGCTCGACCTGATTGGCAATGGTCGATTTGCCGCTGCCTGAGAGACCGGTAAACCACAACACTGCGGGTGCGTGGAGCATAATGCTGCTGCGCATTGCATGCGTCACAGCGGTTTGGTAGGGCGTGAGATGGTTGTTTTTATTCATCACATTTAATTGCCCATTATACCAACCTGAGAAAATTAAAACCCAAACGATAAATTATGATGGCATTGCTTCTGTCCCGCAAAACGATCGATATGATGAAAATAATATTGAAATTCGGACAAATATTATCTTTTATGTATATTCTGTATATATTATTGTATAATCTAATAAGGCTTGCGAAGTCACCCTTATAAATCAATAATAGATGGCTCACAAGGAGAGAGTAATGAACAAACGCACCTTTATTATCGCCTTAGTGCTCATAGCGAGCGCGCTGATCGGATGGTTCATCTATATTTCATTCCAGGCGCGTGAAACACGTTCAGTGTCAGAAGTCAGCATCGACTGGTGGGGATCCGCTCACGCTGATGCAGAGGCACAAGCATTCACCCATTGGAATGAAGACGACCCGGCAGAGATTCCAGTTAATTGCGCTAAATGCCACAGTGGAAAAGCATTTCTGGATTATTTGGGCCAGGATGGCACCACCCCCATGTTCGTGGATAATCCCGGCGCGATCAACTCGGTTATCACCTGTGAAGTCTGCCACAACGAAAGCGCGGACTTATTGGAAATCGCAATCTTCCCTTCCGGGGAGGAGATTATTATGGGCCATAACGATGCTCTGTGTGGGACCTGCCACAGCGGTAATGGCGCCGGTACACGCGTTGTTAGCGTTTCTCAGGGATTCTCTGATGATGAGGTTATTCCCGAAGCCAGCTTCATCACCCCCCACTACGCCTATGCGGCAGCAACCTCCTACGGCGCACAAGCGCAGGTGGGATATCAGTATGAAGGCAAAACCTATGTCGGACAGTTCAAACACGCCGATGGTGTGGAAACTTGCACGGACTGCCACGACCCGCACTCCCTACGTATGCGTAAAGATTATGAAAACCCGGAAGCAAACCTATGCGCAGCCTGCCATTCCAATGTCATCGGTTATCCAGATTACCGTGATGTATTTGTCGATGGCATCGATTACGATGGCGATGGAACAATCGAAGGCCTCTATCATGAGATCCAGGGTATGCAGGACATCTTGATGATGGCAATCCAGACGTATTCCAACCAAACACTTGAACAACCCATAGGTTGGGCTGATCAATTCCCTTATCTTTTCAAAGACCTGAACAACGATGGAACGATCGATAGCGATGAAGCCGCTTTTCCGAACCGATACGATGTTTTCACCCCGCGCTTACTTCGCGCTGGTTTTAACTATCAATTTAGCGTGAAAGACTCCGCCGGCTATGTTCACAACGGAAAATATATGCTGCAATTGCTCTATGATGCAATCGAAGATCTGGCTCAGGTCGTAGAAGTTGATATGTCCGCGTTAGTCCGCCCGCTTTAGGATGTGGATGATGAATAAGAAAACAAAACGGCTTCTGGCCCTGAGTATCTATATTCTGTTGATCTTCATGCCGCTGATCGTGTTTTTTCTGTTCCCGATGCCTGAAGGAAGACAGTGGTGGCGTGACCTGTCGGTGCTGCTCGGATTTCTCGGTTTATCCATCGCCGGTTTACAGTTTATCCCGACAGCGCGTATCAAGTTTTTAGGTGATGTGTTTGACCTGGACCGCATCTACAAATCGCATCATGTGCTGTCGGTTCTTTCGGTTTTGCTTGTCTTTCTGCATCCGGTATTGCTGGTTGTCAATAATCCCTATACCTTGCTTTTGCTCAACCCTTTCACTGCGCCCTGGCGCGCACAGGCTGGAATCATCGGATTGCTTGGTTTAATTCTGATCGCCATCACCTCTGTCTTGCGCAAGGAATTAAGGCTGGGATATAACGCCTGGCATGGATTGCATGACCTTCTGGCAATTGCCATCGCGGTATTCGCGCTGATCCACCTGGTAAAAGTCAATTACTACATGTCCACCGTGGCAATGCAGGTGGCCTGGATTATCCAGGCAGTCATCTGGGTTGGTCTGACCCTCTATGTTCGTGTGTTCAAACCGCTTGACATGAAACGCCATCCCTTCAAAGTCGCCCAAATCATCGAAGAGCTGCCAGATACATGGACACTGGTGCTGCATCCGGACGGCCATGAAGGGCTTGATTTTAACGCCGGACAGGTCGCCTGGCTGAATATTAATAGCTCACCTTTCACCTTACACCGAAACCCATTTTCAATCTCCGGCAGCGCTCACCGCAAAGAAGAATTACGCTTCGCTATCAAAAACCTCGGTGATTTTACCGCCACCATTGGTGACTTGAAAGGTGGTGAGACTGTCTACGTCGATGGTCCTTATGGTAGTTTTTCGCTCGATTCCCAAAGCGCAAAGAAAGGCCTTGTCCTGCTTGCCGGCGGTATCGGTGTAGCGCCGATAATGAGCATCCTGCATTCGCTGGCTGACGATAAAGACCAGCGCAATATCTACCTGTTCTATGGCAACCGGGATGATAAGAGCATTGCATTTTATGATGAGGTCGAAAAACTGAAAGGTCAACTGAACCTGACGGTCAAGCATGTGCTCGAAGTGCCTTCACAAAAAATTGAGTGTGAAAAAGGTTACATCACGCTGGAACTACTCCAAAATACCATGCCGGATGATTACCCTGAGTATCATTACTTCATCTGCGGGCCGCTGGTAATGATCGATGTGATGGAAAAGTATCTGCGAACTCCACAAATCTCGCGTCATCAGATCACATCTGAAAAGTATGATATGGCTTAAATGAGGGTTTTTGATTCCTCATGCAAAATGATATGCTTATCAGCGTAAAAAACTGATAAGCATTTTTTAGACTAACCAGGAGAGAGTAATGGACAACATCATCGGCCTTGCTGGTTACATGGGCCTCACTGGCGCTTTTATCATTGTGATATTCACGATCATCCTCGCAATCCTCCCGCATTTCAAACGCTTCTTTGGGCTGCGTGGATTACCGGAGGTGTTGGTACATCTGCAAACCGCGCTGCTGGGCATATCAGTGGTTGCACTGGCAATCCTGCTGCAAACCAGCGCGTTCCAATATGAGCAGGTATTCACCGCAGTGGAAACATTGATGCGCCCCGCGGAACGAATCGGCGGTCTGTGGTCCGGCCAAGCTGCCTCGCTTTTGTTCTGGTCTTTCATCATGTCGATTGCCGTTTCGCTTGCAGTCACGATCAGCAAGCGCCTTGGCGACCAGAAACAGACTACAACCATCATTCTGATTCTCGAATTCACCCTGCTGTTTTTCCTTGCGCCGGATATTTTTGTATCCAACCCCTTCGTCAGAATCTTCAGCATGCCCAATGGTGAGATCCTGACAGCAATGTTCGCGCCCGAGGGAGCGCAAGCGCTGCTGCCGATGGATGGACAGGGGATGAACCCCTCCCTGCGCCACATCGCCATGCTGTTGCATCCGCCCACTCTGTATCTGGGGCTGGTCGGTTTTTTCCTGCCTTATGCTTTTGCGCTCACCGCACTTCTTCATCAGGATACCACCCACGGCTGGATCAAAAAATTGTTCCCGGTAACATTGATCTCCTTTGTTTTCCTCACACTTGGCATGCTGCTCGGTTCCTGGTGGGCTTACACTATTCTAGGCTGGGGTGGATACTGGGGCTGGGATGCGGTGGAAATATCAGGACTTCTACCCTGGCTGCTGTCTTTCGGGTCATTGCACGCCATGCGTCTGACCATGCGCAAAAAAGATGTCGCCCATTGGGTATACGCATTCTCTTTCGCCATTGTGATCCTGACGTTGTTTGGCATCCTCATCACCCGCTCTGGCATCCTGGAATCTGTCCATGCTTACGCCAGCGGTCCGATGGGGCCAATCCTAACCTCCCTGGTAGTTATTCATCTTTCACTTGTCCTCTTCGCTGTGATTCGCTCCAGGAAAAGCATATTCGTGCGATCAAAGAATAAGGATGGATCGCTATCGATGCGCATCAACCGCTGGTTCTTCTGGGTAATTGTCGGGCTGGTTTTGATATACCTCTTTGGACAAACCCTTCCGCTCACATCCCAGCTATTCACTTCTGAAAAACTCAGTTTCAAACCAGCGGATTACGAACGTTATTCTGCCCCGCTCTTGGTCTTGCTGGTCTTTCTTACGGGGCTATGCCCGCTGGCCGACCATTATGGGGAACAACGCCACGCCTTCTGGGTGATATTGGCCGGCATCAGTATCTTGGCTGTCGCTTTCCCTGTTGCTGCCTTATTTTTTACGCCTTTTTCTGTCGCAATTGCGATTGGTTTTTGGGCCACCGGTTTTTTACTGCTGTCTTGGATTTACGCCGGGATCCGCGATATCGACCTGCCAATCTTGCGTGGAAAACCAGCAAAATCCTGGAGCAACCGTCTTGGAATGGTCATCATCCACTTTGGCTTTGCGATCATGGCAGTCGGTATTATCGCTGTCGAAACGATGGCATATGATTTCAATCTGACCCTCAGCCCCGATACACCTGCAGTGTTCAACCAGTACACCGTCACGTATAACACCCAATCCAGCATGTTTGTGGAGGAGGGCAACCCTACGTATACAGCAAACATCACAATCACTGCACCCAAAGATAAAAGAATTCAAAGTGATCCGGCTATCACGCATTACATTAAAACTGGCATGTTCTATCCAATTCCTGCCATCAGGCCGGGTTTTTTACAAGACGTACAAGTGGTGTTGAATAAATTTCCCCCATCGCCAATAGCAAACATCGATATCCATATCGCGTTCTTTCCACTCATCAGCTGGATTTGGGCTGGTGGTGTGTTGATGGCATTGGGGGGAGTTCTTCCGTTGTTCTTGCGCCGGATGAAATAAAAACGGAAAACCTAAAAAAGGATAATAACTCGATTGGGAAAATTCTTGATTGATTTTTTAAGGTATGATTTAAAAATTATCCGCCAGGCAATCACCTGGCGGATTTTTTCTTTATCGTTCGATGACGAGATCGTTGGCAACCACTGTGGTGCCCACGCCAATCGTATCGCTGACCGGGCAGCGGGATTCCATGAATTTCTGGAATTCACGCAATTTGTCTTCTGGTGAATCTGATTTGATGTGGATTGTAAAACGTACTTCCTGATAACCAGGCCTGACGCCTTCTTTTCCCTGCAGGAAGCCTGCCGGGTCAAGATCACCTTCCGTATCAACACGGATATCTTGCAGATCAATACCTTTGCTCTTGGCAAACGCCATCCCCACGATCGTCAGGCAGGAGCCCAGGGAGACCAACAACCCTTCAACTGGATTCATCCCTTTATCCGTGCCACCCAGGGACTCCGGCTCATCCATAATAATCTTAAACCCGCGTGTTTCGTTCACGACAGATAATCCGCCATCCCCTTTTCGTGATGTCGCCTTGAATGTTTGCACTGCCATTTTTTCTCCTTTTATTATTTATTATGAATATTATCTTATTTATCTACTAATTAGATATTTTTGATAAAATTCTGATGGTTTCTTTTCTTGATAAGAAATTACCCTTCTGAAGAAATTCACTTACATTAATATTCTTCTAACGGATATTTTTTTGACAAACAATATACTTAATGAGTAAAATCTAAAATAAAGGTGAGGATTTATGGACAAGAAAGATTATTTGGATTTGTACCATCAGATGGTACTGATCCGGCAGTTGGAAGAAATGGCTGCGGAACTGTATCAAAAAGGGGAAATTGGCGGCTTCCTGCATCTCTACATTGGCCAGGAAGCAGTCAGCACCGGCATCGTGGCCGCACGGCAGCCTCAGGATCAAGTCATCACTGCCTACCGTGACCATGGCGTTGCCATCAACGTTGGCATTTCCGCTAACGAGGTCATGGCTGAACTGCTGGGTAAAGCTACCGGCATCTCCAAAGGCAAGGGCGGATCAATGCACATGGCAGACATCAACAAAAACTTCTACGGTGGTCATGCTATTGTCGGCGCGCATTTGCCTATTGCCGCTGGCCTGGCGCTTGCCAACCATATGCAGAAAAATGACGCGGTCACCATCGCTATGTTTGGCGACGGAGCAACCAACATCGGATTCTTTCATGAGGCGGTCAATCTTGCTATGGCTTGGAAGCTGCCAATCTTGTGGGTGTGTGAGAACAACCGCTACGGGATGGGTACCTCGCCAGAGCGTGCCTCAGCAGTGTCTGACATTATCCAAAAAGCATGTGGCTATGGTATGCAAGCCTATGATGTGGATGGAATGGATGTGGTCGCGGTCAAGGATATGGTTGCAGAACGCCTGGCAGACATCCGCGGCGGAAGCGGCCCGCAATTCCTGGAGGTATGCACTTACCGTTTCCGGGGCCATTCGATGGGGGACCCCGAACGCTACCGATCTAAATCGGAAGTGAAAAAATTCCTGGAAAATGGACCGATCACGAAATTCAGAAAATTCTTATTTGACCGGGAAATTGCATTGAAAGAAGAACTGGATCAGATCGACGCACAGGTCACCGATGAGATAGAGGCAGCTGTCAAGTTTGCCCAGGAAAGCCCTGAACCACCAGATGAGGCATTATTTGAACACATCTACGCTGAACCATTAGGAGGTGCATAATGGCAGAGATCACAATGCGGGAAGCTATCTCTCAAGCTTTGTGGGAGGAAATGGAACGGGATGAGAAGGTATTCATCCAGGGCGAAGAGATCGGCGTATGGGGTGGTACCTATGCTGTAACTAAAGGCTTTTTGGACCACTTTGGCGCGGAACGTGTGCGCGACACACCTATCGCGGAAGCGGCTATTGTCGGTGCTGCAATCGGCGCAGCAATGGCTGGCATGCGGCCGGTGGCTGAGCTAATGACCATTAATTTCGCGTTTGCGGCTATGGACCATATTGTCAACGAAGCCGCCAAGCTGCATTATATGTTCGGCGGACAATTCCGGCTGCCACTGGTCATTCGCGCACCGGGCGGCGGTGGGAGACAGTTGGCGGCAACCCACTCGCAGACACCGGATGCGATCTTCGCGCATTTCCCAGGGCTGAAAGTTGTTGCGCCTGGCACACCGGCTGACGCTAAAGGATTACTGAAAGAAGCAATCCGCATTGACGATCCGGTGCTATTCATCGAAAACGCCACTGTTTACCAGCAAAAAGGTGAAGTACCGGATGGTGATTACACTATTCCGATCGGAAAATCTAAGATACAGCGCGAAGGTAGCGATGTGACCGTTGTAACATACTCCAAGATGGTGCCCTATTCGATGCAGGCAGCGGATATTTTGGCAAAGGAGGGAATCCATATCGAGATCGTTGATCTGCGTTCCCTGCGCCCGCTTGATATGGATCCGGTCATCGAATCTTTCAAAAAGACCAATCGTGCTGTCATCGCTGAGGAAGGCTGGCGCTCTTATGGTGTCGGATCAGAAGTAGCGGCGCGCATTTACGAGGAGGCGTTTGACTACGTGGATGCGCCCATCCAGCGTGTGGCGCAAAAAGAAGTACCCCTGCCGTATAACGCCCGCCTGGAACAACTCGCCCTGCCGCAAGTGGAAGATATTGTAAAAGCAGTAAGGGAGGTGTTGCGCTAATGGCAAATATCGTTGAAATGCCCAAGCTCGGATTTGACATGGCGGAGGGCACGCTCTCGAAATGGGTCAAATCAGAAAAAGATGCGGTGGAAAAAGGTGAGATTCTGGCTGAAATTGAGACCGATAAAGCAACCGTGGAAGTCGAATCATCGTTCACTGGTATCGTGTTCAAACACCTGGTGGAAGAAGGCGCTGCAGTGCCTGTTGGCACGCCCATTGCCGTGGTCGCTGATGAAGGCGAGCAGGTGGATGTGGATGCGCTGGTTGCTTCCTCTGACATAGAATCTAAACAGACAGCAGATGAGCAGCAAGAAGAGCAAGTTGATACCAGCCCTGTACCGGCAATATCAGAATCCAGCAGCCCGGAGGATGAGGATTTCATCAAAGCCTCACCCATCGCCAAACGCATTGCTGAAGATAAAGGCATCAACCTGGCGGCTATCAGCGGCACCGGTCCGGGCGGGCGCATCGTTAAGCGCGATGTTGAAAAAGCCGCCCAGACACAGGGCAGCGCTTCATCAGTAAGCACACCCAAAGCCCAGGTAACGCCCGGCGTGGATCAGCAGGTCAAGATCAGCAATCTGCGCAAGGCAATCGGCACACGCCTGACCGAATCTCGTCAAACAGTCCCGCATTTTTACATCACCAGCATATATGATGTAGCGGAACTGCTCAAGACCCGCAAGCAACTCAACAACGGGTTACCGGATGATCAGCGTGTATCCGTCAATGATTTCATTATCCGCGCAGTGGCGCTGGCTTTGCGTGATTTCCCCAACCTTAACGCCTCCCTATCCGGCGATACGCTCACCCGCCACGGTGACATCAATATCGGCAATGCTGTAGCTGTCGAAAACGGGTTATTGACGGTCGTTGTGCGCAACGCGGATCAGAAACCGCTCACCCAGATCTCGCAGGAAGCAAACGCGATGATCAGCCGAGTTAAAGCCGGCAAGGTCAAGAATGAAGATATTGAAGGCTCCACCTTCACCATCAGCAATCTCGGCATGTTCAACGTCGAGGACTTTGTCGCCATTATCAACCCGCCCGAAGCAGCGATACTGGCTATAGGATCAGCCAAAGAAATCCCGGTGGTGATTGATGGCGAGCTGGCAATTGGCTGGCGCATGAAGGCAACCATCTCTGCCGATCACCGCATCACCGATGGCGCTGAAGCGGCGCAATTCATGCAGCACCTGACACAGTTCCTGGAACAGCCCTGGCGCTTATTCGCCTGAAAGGTAAACCGTAGATCAACTAAAAAGTGCCCTTTCAAGGGCACTTTATTATTAGTTAGGATCGCTTGCGGGGCTGCCGCAGCAGCCATATTCCATAACCTATTGTGATCAGCAGAACCGGCACCATCAACACCAGCGCTAATTGATTTGAAGGTGCGCCTGATAATAATCGCGTCCAAATGTTTTCGTCCGGTGGGCCATCTTGCTCAATCTGCACATCAGTCTCGATCATAAAGGCATGCGCCCCACCAGCGCTGTCGATCACCTCAACCGTTGCCCTTTCACTACTGGGGGTTTGCAGCTTGGCCAGCAATGATTGCAGTGCCAACCCAACACCCTTATCACCATTTCCGGAGACCAACAGCCATGGGCGCAGCCCTTCACCCCGTTCAATGATCTGCAGGACACCAAAATCTTGGATTGTATCCAGCGAGAATGAAACACCATTTGAAACAACCTGGGGCAATGTGCCATCCTGCGCAAAAGGCAAAGGCAGGTGTGCATTCAGCGCGTTGTTCCGGGCTATCTGGCTGCTTTTAGCGATCAGGATGACGGCATTTTCGTCTTGATCGATCGCCAGGGTGTCCATCATCTCACCGTTGATCAACATCTGGTTAGCGGTGGTAAGCGCGCCAAGTTGTACCGCCAGATCAGCGGCTGACTGCAGCGATGCAGCATCCTGATCAGCAAACACAATCGATACATCAGAAAATGCGCTGCTGCCAAAGAAGGTATCACGCAAGCCATCCAGGTGCACCCGGGCAGCCAGCGGGGAATCCCCAAAAACCGGCGGCAGGTGCAGATAAGAATCGCCAAAAATGGTCACCCAGTAATTTCCGCTGCGTTCATCCGCGCATAAATCCTGCGGCACAAGCGTGAAGGTCAGGGTGAGTTCATTACGCAGCGGGCGCACGCTGTTCGGCGGAAGGATGATGCGCGCCAGCCCATTGGCCGCGGTTTGGTCGCCAAAGCGGATCGTCCCGATTGTCTTCCCATTCAACGTTACAGAAACACTTGACTGCAGGTAATTGATCAGCTGCGAGTGACGGAAGTACAATTCTATGTATGCTTCGGGGCTCAGATCGATTTCTGCTGGCACATGGAAAGGAAGGCGGATTTCTTCCTTCCCCAGTGTATCCACTCCAATCTCGGCTTGATCAAACATCGAAATGAAGGTTTGGTTGATCTGCCACTGCTGTCCTTCGAGAGGATCAGATACATTGGTGACAATCGCCTGATTGCCGCCAGCCGTGGTGAAAAAGCTTTCGGCCGCAATGGCCGCGGCCGACTTGCGCAGCGCCTCCCCATCAGCACCGCTGACAACCAGCATCGCGCGCTGATTATTCCATGCGGAAGGCAGCAACGTTATTAATCCGCCATCGCCCACATCCTTCATCCCAAACTGCGGTTTGTTGTCAGCGTTGAGCGTATCAAAGACAGTCATCAGGTCTGCATCCTTGCCGACCAAAATTAAATGAGAGCTTTCCAGCACAGATGCTGGCACCGCGTCCGAGCGATACACTGTCAGGTCGATCCGCGCGCCAGTTTGCCGGCCCAACCCCGCAGCAACTGCTGCCAACGCAGATAATGTGTCCGCGTCTAAGGTCGAAGGGACGATCAGCGCTGTCGGATAGGACGCGATTGCATCCGGCGCATAAAATGGTGCGGGAAATTGGCGCATGGCCGGGGCTACAACACGCGTTTCGATCGGGAATGTGGCTGTCGAGGCACCGTCAATTGAGATGCTTGTAACGATGCTTTGCTGGCAGGCCGCGCTCGCGTCCCAGCTGATGCTGAGCCTGTTGGATCGCGCATTCAGTAATACATCATCCTCAGGAAGCTCGAACTGCAGCGTATAGTTTCCGCTTCCGGCAATCCGTTCCTCACCTATGCTTTTTCCATTCAGTTCCAACCGCAGGATACCAAACCTATCCGGCACAACGTCCACCAGATCTTCTTCGGTGAAGGCCTCCATCAGTGATTGGAACGTGCTCGTCAGGCGTAACTCAAGCACGATATCACCGCTCAGGGCCCAGTCATACGGCAGGGAAAAACTGCCTGTGATGGATTGGTAAGGTCCGCGCAAATCACTTACATCAGCAAAACCTAATTCTGAAAATTTGAAATTAGTAGTTTCTGATGCTTGCTGATTCTGGACAAGTTTAGAGTTCAATTCCACAAATGGGAACTCGCCCGGTGCGGAAATAAATCCAACACTGGCAAGAGACAGAATGATGGTCAAGCAAATCAGACCAACCCGCTTCTTATTCATGATCTCTTCCTGACTGCGTTTACCACGCAATATCTTCTAATTCTTTATGCGCCGCATCAACAAAGCTCTCAAAATCTTCCTCATCCTCCGCGGTAGTTGAAGCGATCAGCGGTTCAAGCATAATCTGTTCAGACTCTTCCACGCCATACGTAAACGGATCTTCAAACACACCAATCATGCGTTCTTTGATGATACCGGTTGCTTTTTGCGGAGTGCGCGGCAATACGATCGAGAATGTCGTGCCATCCCAGCGCCCGACAATGTCATTGCCTTTCAGCTGCGAGCGCAATCGCTTCACGATTTCCGTCGCCACCTTCTTGCGCGAGAATCCAGGTGCGATCGCCAGGAATTCTTCCAGATTTTTCAGACGGATCAGGATGAACGAGATCGGCCAGTCCTTACTGGTCGCTTTCATCGCAACCAGCGAGCGCTCGACTGAGCGTTTAGTATAAGCCAGGCTCTCCGCATCCAATGAAAAACGCTGGACAAACTGGTTGAGCGGGATCTCTGAAAACTCTTTGATAACGACGATCAGCATTCCAACCAGCAAACCGCCTGCGGCAAAGATCAACGCGCTGCGCAGGGTCTGCGGCTGAAAGGGCTGCGTTGCGGGTATTGCTTGATCGAGAAAATCGATCTCAAACACCGTGAAATAAGCATTAATGAACTGAATACCGTAACTGCCGACCTCATTGGCGAGCTGCGCAGCCACACGCGCGTCAGGCCCTTCGACGATCAAAGACAGGATGATCGATTCCGGGTTCATGCGCGTTGTACGCTGGTAACGCGCCAGGTCAATTCCTTCCGCGTCCAGATTCTTCTGCGCCTCAGTATAGACCCGCTCGCTGGAGAGGATATCCGCATACGTGGAGAAAATGCCAAGCGTGTCCAGGGCAGTAAAAGCGCTGACCACGTCACGGCTGCTGGGCAGGTTCTTGTTGGGCGCGATGATGAAGGTCGCCTCTGAACGGTATTGCGGCTCAGTTGTGGCGGAGATTGCAAGAGACAATACCACGGCCAGCAATACTGCCAGTATGATCCATTTCCACCCATTGGATAATGCCTTAATGATCTGTTGAAAAAACATAATACGCCTCCATCATCTAACTCAATTATACAATCCCATGCCTTTGTTATTATAGGGGCGGTGCAAGGACGAAATGGCGGCCCCATTCCCCTTCACTACCCTGGGCGATGCAGGTCTGCAGAGTGGTATGGAATGCGCCCATGTATACCTCAATGAAGACCGTATTGACATTCTTTTGTTCGCCAGTCTCAAGATCGATAAAATTGCTGTAAGGGCTGTTTGGCTGCAGCGCCTGATATTGCCTGATCCGGGTCACTTCGAAATCCTGATAATACCCATCCCCGAACACAAGCGTGATGATATCGCCGTAACCCACATTGAAGAAATATCGCCCGGCCAGGTAATTATGGGCTAGCAGACCATGGTTGCCGGCCTTCTGCCAGGGATAAAGAAAGTAGGTGATGACATCATCAATGGTGCTGACAAAACCCGGGTTACCCGCCGGCTGCTGTACCACCTGCAGCGCCATCACATTCTCGACATAAATGCCGGTCACCTGATTGGCATTGCCATTCTTCATATCCTCGATGAACTGGTCAAAAATGCGCAGTTGCTGTTCCGCCTGCGCGGTTTGTGTGACCTGAAAGATCGCGGTGGGGTCGGGGGTCGGGGTTGGTGTTTCTGTTGGGATCGGTGTGAGAGTGACAGTCGGCGATGCGGTCTCCTGTGCGACAGCGGGTTGCGTTAATTTTGCACCACCACTATCAAAGGAAACGACACAGGCGATTACCAGCATCAGCAGGAAAGCGCTGCTGATGATCCATACCAAACGCACACGGTGATTTAAGTGATGCTGCATAAATTATTGTAATAACCGATCTGATGGTGTAATACTCTTATTCTAACCGCAGGAATGGAGATGTAAATATATGATTTTGGTATATATTAAAAGGTGTAATATCCAGCCTGACTGGCAACCAACCAGAAATCAATACGACATGGAGAAAAAGATGATCACAAATATAAAAGGAAGCCGCAGCACACACAACCTGCTCGGTTGTGCGCCAGGCACGATCGGGCGCTTTGTGCTGCTGCCCGGTGACCCGGGACGAGTGCCGATGATCGCGCAATTGTTTCAGGATGCAAAGGAGGTCACGCGCACGCTTGAATTTTGCGCATATACCGGCACCTTACACGGAGAGAAAGTGTCCGCAGTTTCAACCGGTATGGGCGGGCCATCAACAGCGATCACGGTGGAGGAACTGGCGCAGCTCGGCGCGCAGGTGCTGATCCGCGTGGGAACATCCGGCACAATGCAAAAGTTCATGGACGCGACTGACCTGGTGGTGGCGTGGGGTGCGGTGCGTGATGAGCACACCTCGCAGCAATTCCTGCCGCTGGCTTACCCGGCAGTGGCGGACCCGGATGTCACACTGGCGCTATCCAGCGCCGCAACTGAGCTCGGCTTCCGGCATCATGTCGGCGTCGTGCAGAGCAAAGACGCCTTTTACGCTGAACACCAGCCGGAGCGCATGCCGGTCAAGCATCACCTGCAACAGAACTGGTTTGCCTGGCGCAAGGCAGGTGTGCTGTGTTCAGAGATGGAAGCGGCGACACTGTTCATCAACGCCCAAGTATTCGGCTTGAAAGCGGGCGGGATCATGGTGGCAGGCCCTTCCAAGCAGAGCCTGCAAAACCTGCTGCAGACGGCGGTGTGCGCGATCGGGAAGATGATCGAAGCGGAGAAAGGCGGTGCGCGATGAGCCTGGGCGAGAAACTGACCAACAAGATCTTTAAATGGGTGGTGCTATACCCGCGCTTCCGCAAGTTCCTCAACTGGGCTTACTCGGATGTGATGAAAATGCCGCAGTACCATATCGGTATGGCACCCGGACAGATCGGCGAGTATGTGCTGCTGGTGGATGACCCGCTGGACGCGCACAGGGCAGCCAACCTGCTGGAGGGCGCGCAGGAGATCGCCTGGCACCGCGAGTACCGCACCTTCACCGGCACGCTGAACGGGACAAAGGTCTCAGTCACCTCGATTGGCATCGGCGGGCCGTCGGCCGCGATCGGCGTACATGAGCTGGCGACGATCGGCGCGCAGGTGTTCCTGTACCTGGGCTGCGGGCTGGCAGCAAGTAAAGGTGTTAAAGCGGGTGACCTTGTAATCGCCAAGGGGGTGGTGCGCGACGAGGGCACCGGCCTGCAGTACGCGCCGCTGGCTTTCCCCGCTATCGCCGACCTGCGCATGGTGGACTGCCTGCGCCAGGCCTGCCGGGATGGCAAGCACACTCACCATACCGGCCTGACGCGCTCGACCGACACCTATTACAACATCAGCAAAGATGAAGCAATGGCCTTCCCACACACCCTGTGCAGCGACCTCAACAGTGCTGCCATCTTCGTCACCGCCAGCGTACTCAAGAAGCGGGCAGGCGCGCTGCTGCAGGCGCGAGAACGGATCGGGCCGCTGTCAGACACCCACATTGCGGCAGGCATGGTTGCTTTGCGCCGCCTGATAACGTTGGATGTCACAAAATGACACACAATGAGACAAAATGAGACAGTTTTCGCGTTTTTAATGATTTGATCCTGAGAAACGAATATTGGAATGGCAGCCTGAAATATGCCATAAAATCACGCCCAATATAGCATAATCAGGATTATCAAAACAGGAGAGGCTAAACGCCTCTACTATTTCGCTTGGTGGATCCATAAATTTTCTATAATCCAGTTCGCACAAAGACACCGATAAAGTTTACGGTAGCTGACACGATGCCATCCGGTTCGGATCCTTCATTGGCTGAAACATGATGTCCAGTATTCCATGCTATACTGAAATTAGGAATCGCAATTATTACTAGTCCAAGTCATTATAAATTTGGAGGTGTAATATGTTTAAGAAAATTTTGCTTGGTTTTGACGGTTCCGAACATGCCCAACGGGCAGCCAAAGTCGCCGCCGGCATCGCGCGCCAGGAGAAAGACGCGCAGATATGGGTGGTGGTGGTGGTTGAGCCCATCCCCACCGAACTCGGTAAACCCTTTTTCAGCGAACTGATCCTGATGCGTACCAACGCCGGCGAAGAATTGCTATCCTTCGCGAAAGAATTGATTGGCGAGGATATCGCTGTGCATGAAGAACTGCTGTTCGCATCCCCGGCAGAGAGCATCATTGAGGCGGCGGAGACACATCAGTGCGACCTGATCGTGATGGGCACGCGCGGGCTGGGCGGATTGCGCGGGCTGCTGCTGGGCAGCCAGATCCATAAGGTTATCAGCCTGGCACAATGCCCGGTGCTGGCGGTAAAATAATTCAAACTGAAAAGCCTTTCCTTTATTCAGTATTTTTCAGTCAATTCATTGACATATGGTTGATTTGTGATATATTCATCCGCAATATGTTGACCACGACCATTTTACGCGGCACAGGTACTACCGGTACAGGTACTTCCCCCCTACGGGCGGAGGCAGTTGGCGCGTTGGTGATGGACGCATAATACGACCATACCGATAGAAATCAAAGGAAAACGCTCCAAACGCCGGGAGCGTTTTTTGTTTACCTAAGGAGACGATCATGGCAAAAAATACAGCACAACCCAATCCGCAGCCGCTGGTGATGAAATTCGGCGGCACTTCTGTTGGTTCGGCCGAAGCGATCACCCAGGCGGTGAATATCGTTACGTCTCATCATACCCAATACCCGCAGCTGGTAGTGGTTGCCTCGGCCATGAGTGGAATCACCAACCAGCTCCTGACCTGCGCGCGCGACGCTGCCAACGGCAATTGGAAAGGCTACACGCAGGGCATCTCCACTATCGAGAGTACCCATCTGGACACGATCGCCGCGCTGGTCCTTTCTGATGGCAAACGCCAGGCGTTGACAGTCGATATCCAGGGCCTCATCAAGCAACTGCGTAATTACTGCGCCAGCATTGAAACCATGGGCGAGGTCACCGCAAGAGGCTTGGACGCGATCGTTTCGCTGGGGGAACGTATGAATGTGCGCCAGATCAGCGCGCTGCTGGATGAAATGGGATACGCCTGCCGTGCGGTTGAAACAGACAAGGTCATCATCACCGATGGCGCTTTTCAGAATGCGCGCCCGCTGCGCAAAGAGACACTCGAGCGCACGCGCGCAGTGCTTGCGCCATTGCTCGCTGCCGGCGTGATCCCGGTTGTGACCGGCTTCATCGGCGCGACGAAGAATGGCGTCACCACCACGCTCGGGCGTGGCGGGAGCGATTACAGCGCCGCGATCCTGGGCGACTGCCTCGACGCGCAGGCGGTGTGGACCTGGACTGATGTCGACGGCGTGATGAGCGCTGACCCGCGCATCGTGGCGGACGCGCGCGTAATCGAACGCCTGTCTTTTGATGAAGTTAGCGAGATGGCTTATTTCGGCGCGAAGGTGCTGCACCCCAAGACGATGCGCCCGCTGATCGAACGCAATATCCCGCTGTGGGTTAAGAACACCTTCAATCCGGCTCATCCGGGCACATGTATATCCAACCAGCCCTCACAAAAGGTGGGCAAGCTTTCCTGCGTCACCGCCATTCGTGATGTGAGCCTGATCACGGTGCGCGGCAAGGGCATGCTGGGTGTGCCGGGTGTGGCCGCGCGCACATTTTCGGCTGTTGCCAGCAATAACGCCAGCGTGCTGATGATCTCGCAGTCCTCATCCGAGCAGTCGATCTGCTTCATGATCCCCAGCGCGGACCAGGCCGAGGTGATCGCTTCGCTGGAGGAGGAGCTGGCATACGAGCTGGAGCGCGGCGACATCGACGCGGTGCACGCCGCACCCGACGTGGTGATCGTGACCGGCATCGGGGCGGGCATGCGCAACACGCCCGGCGTTTCGGCCAAGATCTTCAGCGCGGTCGGCGCGAAAGAGATCAACATCATCGCCATCGCGCAGGGGTCGTCTGAATATTCGATCTCGCTGGTGGTGGATAAAAATGACGCGGACCTGACCGTCCGCCAGATCCACACGGAGGTGATCATCAATGGAAAACAATAACAAGATCAACGTCGCCATCCTGGGCGCGACCGGTATGGTCGGGCAGCGTTTCGTGCAGCAGATGATCGGCCATCCCTGGTTCCGCATCAGCGCGCTGGCCAGTTCAGAGCGCAGCGCGGGGCGGACGTACCGCGAGGGATGCAACTGGGTGCTGGAGGGTGAAATGCCAACAGAGGTGGCGGAGATGGAGGTGCAGCCAATCACGCCGAATTTGGACGCGCGAATCATCTTTTCCGCGCTGCCCGCGGAGATCGCGCTCGTGATGGAACCACAGTTCGCGCAGACAGGATATGTGGTCTGTTCCAACGCTTCCGCTTTCCGTTATGACGAAGATGTGCCGGTGATCATCCCCGAGATCAACCATGACCATACCGCCCTGCTGGAGAAACAAAAGCGGTCTCGTGGATGGCAAGGCCTGATCGTGACCAGCCCGAACTGCACCACGACCGGCATCGCCATTCCGCTTAAACCGCTGGATGATGCCTTCGGGATCGAGAAATTGTTCGCGGTTTCGATGCAGGCCGTCTCCGGCGCGGGCTATCCAGGCATCGCTTATCTGGATATTGACGATAACGTGATCCCGTTCATCGGCGGGGAGGAGTCCAAGATCGAATCGGAAACACACCTGCTGCTGGGCAGGATGCTGGACGATAAACGGATTGCGGCTTCATTCCCGGTCAGCGCGCAGGCCAACCGCGTCAGCGTGCGCGAGGGGCATACGATCAACCTTTCGGTCGGATTGAGACGAGACCCGGGGCCGGATGCGGTGTTGGATGCGTTGCGGGATTTCAATGGGATAGCAGGCCTGCCGGAATTGCCCAGCGCGCCAAAACAGGTGATCATCGTGCGTGATGAAGAAAATCGTCCTCAGCCGCGGCGCGACCGCGATGCGAACGCGGGCATGTCTGTATCGGTTGGACGCATTCGTCCCTGCCCGATCCTGGATTACCGCATGGTGACCGTCTCGCACAACACACTGCGCGGCGCGGCCAGCGGAGCGATCCTCAACGCAGAGCTTTTGGTGGCAAAGGGCTACCTGGATTGATCAGTTCAGCTGCCAGACATGCACAAGCGGTTTGGCTTCATCCGTGAACAATTCCAGTATATAAAGGAAACCGTTCTCACGGTCAAAGGCCGCATCGCCGATGCGGTAGCGGCGCTGATCTCCCCAACCGAGCATGGTGTCATCCCATTCCGGCGGCGACAGGTACAGATATTCGTCAATATCCAGCACCGCGTAGGGCTGCGGTTGCCAGGGTTCAATCTCGCCCAGCGCCACCCGCGCCAGGTCGGCCGGGTCGTAGAAGATGATCTCGGCGTCAAAGCGGTTCGACCACCAGCCGCGCTGCGATACGCAATTACTCTGCTCTTCATCACAGCAACCCTGGAAGTCTGAAGCGGGGCATACTGACCCATCCGCGTTGCGGCAGGTTGGGAAGTCATTCACATGATCATCCACACACACCAGCGCGGGACCGTCCGGGTGCATATACCCATACCAGTATTGATCGCCAGTGGCTTTCGTCCCCGCGAAGATGAGTGCGCCATTGCCGCTGGCATCCGTCAGCCAGGCCGCGCCTTCCCATTCGTCCGGGTGCTGATAACCATCCATGGCATGTTCGATATTTTCGGTATTGTAAACCGTCTCATACAACAAGAGCGTGGTTTCTGGCAGGCGCGTGCCTTCAGGCGCCGGTGATCCCTCCGCGTTCCAGGGCTGATAGGCGAACAGCGCTGGCCCCATCCCGCCCTGGCCGCCATCACGCATGCGCCCGGTCGCGAGCGGTTTGCTGCCGGTATAGGCATCAGCCCAACCCTGGGGAATATCGGTCATATAGCCATTCACACTATACAGGTCCTGGATTCCAATATACCAGGCACCTATTAAGGATGAAGCTTCCAGATCTGGAGAGAACCAGGCATGCGAAGCAATATCAGGCGGCTGCAGGTGCTGGCCCCAGGCCAGATGAATGAGCGGGCCGGTGGCAGGGTGGTTGAGGTATTGCATGCCGGTTTTGGGGATTTCTTCCAGTTCGGTGAAATATCCGCGGGTGACATTGCTGAAATCCTGGATGAATTCAGCGGTGTTGAGCGCGCTGATATCGCGCGAAACCACTGGCTCGGGGATGCTCACCTCCGCCACCTGGTTGCCATCCGGCACACCGCCATAGGCAATGCGGTCATGGCCCATGATGAACAGCGAGCCGCTGTGTGCGTCCGCGTTATCAGGGTCGCCATCCGGGTTGAAGGTCATGGCGTTGCCGCCGTAGGCGAAAGTTTCGGGCGGATTCCACTCGCCGGGCAGGCGGAAGGCGCCCATGTATTGCAGCTGGTCGGGGTCGATCACGTTAGCAGATGGGGGCAGGCTGGCGCTGGATTGGTCAATATCGGTAGATGGTGCCTGGCTGGCACTGTTTGCATCCGCTTCTGCGGTTTCAGCCGGTCCTGACCCACACGCAGCCAGCAAACCCAGGAATATCACCAGGCATAATAATCGTTTTGACATGATTCCCTCCCGTATTTATATAACCGTTGCAATTACTATAGAACATCAAGGCATGAATATCAAGAAGAAGGTAAGACAATTTCCGACTTTTTCAACCTGTATGCACATGTATACAGTATAATTCTGATAATCGCACATTAGGGAGTAGAAAAAATGGGACAATACGATCATGTGATCAAGGTGATGGAGAAGCAGATCGATCATTTCGACCCTATCAAACGCCGCGCGGCGCTTGCTGCTTTATGCGAATTAGCTGATACAGGCGAGATCCCAGTCCCCCCCATGCAGAATATTGCCAACCTGCACTGCCATTCTTTCTATTCCTATAATGGATACGGTTATTCACCCTCTCACCTGGCATGGCTTGGTAGAAAACATGGCATTCAGTACATGGGCGTGGTCGATTTTGATGTGCTGGACGCGGTGGACGAGTTCCTGGATGCGTGCGTAGTTGCCGGGGTGCGCGGGATTGCCGGGATCGAGACACGCGTGTTCATCCCGGAATTTGCGCGCAAAGAGATCAACTCCCCCGGCGAACCGGGTGTCGCTTACCACATGGGCACCGGTTTCACGTCATCCGCTGTTCCGGGAACAGCAGCAGGGATCTTAAATGATATCAGCCAGTGCGCCGCAGACCGCAACCGGATTATGCTGACGCGCATCAACGCATTCCTGACACCGCTTGCGGTCGATTACGAAGCGGATGTGCTGCCCCTAACCCCATCTGGCAACGCAACTGAACGCCATATGGTGCAGGTTTTGGCGCAAAAATCTCTTGAATCAATGCCAGATCCGGCAGCATTCTGGGGCGAAAAATTTGACATACCCCGGGATGATATTCACAAAAAAATGCAGGACTCGAATGTATTTCAGGATTTCCTGCGTTCAAAATTGATGAAGCGCGGTGGCGTGGGATATGTTCAGCCAACACCGGAATCCTTCCCGACTGTGGCGGAATTTCATCGCATGGTGATATCCAGCAACGCGCTGCCCTGCGCCGCCTGGCTGGACGGCACCTCCCAGGGGGAACAACAGATCGAAGACCTGCTGGGCCTGTTAATTGAGCAAGGCGTGGCTGCGCTGAATATCGTGCCTGACCGCAACTGGAACATCAAAGATGCGCGGGAAAAAGCAGATAAGCTGGATAAGCTGTATGCTGTCGTTGACCTGGCCCAACGCTGGGATCTGCCGGTGCTGGTTGGGACGGAAATGAATAAATTCGGTCAGAAGCTGGTTGATGATTTCAACACGCCGGAACTTACGCCTGTCCGGGATGTTTTTATGGATGGGGCTGCCACCCTGTATGGCCATACGCGCCTGCAGCGCGCGGCGGGGATTGGCTATCAAAGTGTGTGGGCGGAGGAACATTTTTCCGATCGCAAAGAGAAAAATGATTTTTACCGCCAGGCAGGCCTTTCCATAGCGCCCGCAAACCAGCTTTTTGATCAATCACTGGCAGATCAAAGCCCCGCTGAGGTCCTGGCGGCGATTCAATCTTAACAAGGAGTTATTTAGATATGGCAGACCATTTTGAAATATATAAAGAAGGAAACCCGCCGGACAAAGACACGCACTGGCTATGGCCGCTGTACGGCGCTGGGCTGGAGAATCTCGGCCAGAATGAGAAACCGATCGAAGTGCCGCTACCGTCTTATGGCCCCGACCAACTGCTGGTGCGGCATGATGCCTGCGGGCTGTGTTTCTCCGATATCAAGGTCATCCGCCTGGGGCAGGATCACCCGCGCATCTATCGCGACATGCAAAAAGAGCCGGTTGTGCTTGGGCATGAGGTGGTGATGACTGTTGTGGGCGTTGGTGAAAAGTTGAAAAGCCAATACCAGCCCGGCGACCGTTTTATCCTGCAGGCAGATATTTTTATTGATGGCGTGGGTTATGCGTATGGATATGAGATCCAGGGCGGGCTTTCACAATACAATGTGATCGACCAGCGCGTGTTGAACGGTGACCATGGCAATTACCTGATTCCGATCCGCAAAGAGACCGGCTATGCTGAAGCTGCCCTGGTGGAGCCATGGGCATGCGTCATCGCCGCTTATTACCTGACCTACCGCACGCAGATCCAGGACGGCGGAACAGCATGGTTCATCGGTCCGGACAAAGGTGAATTTTTCCTCTCCGCCGGATTTAACGCTGGCCATCACCCCGCCCGCATCAAGCTCACCAACATGGACGGTACTTTTGGCGATTGGCTGCGTGAGCAGGCACAAGCATTAGGGATTGAAGTGATCGAAGTTGATCAGGTTCCGCAAGTGGATGGTGAAGCGACGGTCGAAGACCAATGCGACGACATTATACTGCTCGACCCCACCGCTGAACTGATCGAGAAGGTCAGCCCGTTCATTACCTATCATGGCATTTTAGCTTTCTCCGCCCACCAGTCATTCGACCGCAAAGCGAACCTGGATATCGGGCGCGTGCACTACAATCGCTGGCTGTTCCTGGGTGGCAGTGATACGGACATCGCCGCGATATATGCCAAATCACCCGCCAATTCCGCTTTGAAGAAAGGCGGGGCAGCGCTGTTCGTTGGCGCGGGCGGCCCGATGGGGCGTATGCATGTGCAGCACGCTATCGAAGCCGACGACTATCCCGCTGTGATCGTGTGCTCTGATGTGAGCAATTTACGCCTGGATGATCTGGAGGAAACCTTCGGCGATGAAGCGCGCGCCAAGGGCATTACCTGGGTATGCGTGAACCCGATGGAAAAAGATGCATACGATCAGGCGATGCAGCCCTATTTTAAGAACGGATTTGACGACATTGTCATGCTGGCGCCAATCCCGGCGGTCATCGCCGCTTCCGTTCCGTTGCTGGCGAATGGCGGCGTGATGAACGTGTTCGCCGGCGTAGCGCGCGGCACGACCGCGGAGATCGATCTGAACGACATGACTGCGCGCGGAACGCACATCATCGGTCATTCCGCCTCGGTGATCGAGGATATGCTCACCATGCTCAACCAGGTCGAGAGCGGCAAGCTTTCCACCAATCGCTCGGTTGCTGCGATCGGGTCTTTATCCGCGGCACGCGACGGTATGCAAGCCCTGATTGACGCTACGTACCCCGGTAAAGTTGTCATCTTCCCCAATATCAAGGAACTACCCTTAACCAGCCTTTCTGATCTGAAAGAATTACTTCCCGAGGTATATGCCAAACTAGGCCGCGGCCAGACCTGGACCAAGGAAGCGGAAGCCGAATTGCTAAGCAGCATGGCACGCGAGGAAGGAGCATAAATGGATAAACAATTTGCTGGCAAAAACGCCATCGTGACCGGCGGCGCGCAGGGACTGGGGCAGGCCATTTGTTTCCGCCTGGCACAGGAAGGCGCCAATATCACCGTCGCGGATATTAATGCAGATGGCATTCGCGAAACAGAAGCGCGTATCCAGGAAGAATATGGCGTGAAGACGCTGGGATTGGTCACTGATGTGACCAGTGATACACAGGTCGCCAAACTGGTGGATGAGACCGTCGCTAAATTCGGCACGCTGGATATCATGGTCAGCAACGCCGGCATCCTGATCGCTCAACCGGTGGATGAGTTCCCGCCGGAGAAATGGATGAAGGTGATCGAAGTGAATTTATTTGGATATTTCCTGTGCGTCAAACACGCCGCGCGCGTGATGAAAGCCCAAAAAAGCGGCGTGATCATCCAGATCAATTCCAAGTCCGGCAAGAAAGGCAGCTACAAGAACTCCGCCTATGCCGCATCCAAATTTGGCGGGATCGGCCTGACGCAGTCCGCCGCGCTCGAACTGGCGGAATACAGCGTGCGTGTGAACGCTGTCTGTCCGGGCAATATGCTCGATTCACCGCTGTGGGTGGATTCACTCTTCAAACAATACGCCCGCACGCGCGGCATGACCGAAGAACAGGTGCGTGATTACTATGTGAATCAGGTGCCAATGAAGCGCGGCTGCAGCTATGCGGATGTCTGCAACGTCGTCACATTCCTGGCGTCCGATCAGTCCAGCTACATGACCGGCCAGGCCATCAATGTCACCGGCGGGCAGGAAATGCATTAGACCAATATCGATCATTTTTGATAGGAGGAAAAATGTCTGACCAGTACGAGCAAGCGAAACAGGAATATACCGATCTGGGCGTCGACGTCGATCAGGCCCTGGATAGGCTCAAAACAATTCCTATCTCCATGCATTGCTGGCAGGGTGATGATGTAGCCGGGTTTGAAGGTGCGCAAGGCATCACGGATGGTGGCATTATGACCACCGGCAATTATCCCGGTCGCGCACGTAATGGTGATGAACTGCGTATGGATATGGAAAAAGTATTTTCCCTCGTTCCAGGCAAGCATCGCGTCGCATTGCACGCCATCTATGCGGAAACCGGCGCAAAAACAATCTCCCGTGAGAAACTGCAGCCTGAACATTTCAACCGCTGGATCGATTGGGGCAAGGAGCACGGTATCAAGTTTGATTACAACCCCACTTTCTTCTCCCATCCAAAAGCGGCTGATGGATTCACTTTATCCAGCCGCGATAAGGGTGTCCGCGATTTTTGGATCGAACATGGCGTTTCATCGCGCCTGATCGGTGAAGCGCTTGGAAAAGCACTGGACACGACCTGCATCAACAACTTCTGGATACCGGATGGTTACAAAGATATCACCGCCGATCGCCTCACCCACCGTACGCTCTTGAGAGAGTCGTTGGATGAGATCTTTAGCAATCAGGTGGATTCAAACTTCAATCGCGATGCTGTGGAAAGTAAATTATTTGGGATCGGTTCAGAATCGTATGTGGTCGGGTCACATGAGTTCTATTTGGGTTACGCGATCAAGAACAACAAGATCCTGTGCCTGGATATGGGCCATTTCCATCCCACCGAGTCCATCGCGGATAAGGTCTCCGCGGTCATGCTGTTTGTGGATGAATTGATGCTGCACGTCAGCCGCGGTGTGCGCTGGGACAGCGATCATGTGGTCACATTCAACGAAGACGTGAAAGCGCTGATGCGTGAGATTGTCAGCGGCGGCTTTTTAGACCGCGTGCATATTGGGTTGGACTACTTCGATGCCAGCATCAATCGCGTCGCCGCCTGGACAATTGGCATGCGCAGCGCGGTGAAAGCATTATTGCTCGCGCTTCTTGAACCGCACCAACAACTGGCTGAACTGGAAATGGCTGGTGATTTCACCGGCCGCCTGGCGCAGTTTGAAGCAATCAAAACCCTGCCATTTGGAGCCATCTGGAACCATTATTGTGAAACATCCGGCGTACCTTTGGAAAATGAATGGATAAAGGAAGTCAAAAGATACGAACAGGATGCCCTGAATAAACGCTAAATATTTCTCCTTTTTTAAAAACACCGGACCGTCTATGTGGCCCGGTGTTTTTTATATACTAGAACGCCAGTGTTATTTTCTCAGCGTTTGCTTTGAAGGCACGGTAGGCTTCGTCCCAGGGTGTCTGATCGCCCGGAAAATATTCCTCGATCGTGAATGAACTGCGGATCACATCCGCGCCTGCCCGCCAATCCGCAATATCACCCATGGCGATCGCCTGCGTGACAATGTTGCCGATTGCCGTTGCCTCGATCGGGCCAGTGATCACTTTTTTGCCGGTCGCGTCCGCGGTGAATTGATTAAGCAGTGTGTTTTGTGTACCGCCGCCAACAATATGGATCGTTGCGACCCGCTTGCCAGACATCTGCTCAAGCTGATCGATCACAAAACGGTAGCGCAGCGCCAGCCCCTGCAAAACAGCGCGCACCATCTCGCCTTCTGTCTGCGGAAAAGCTTGATTCGTCAGTTCACAGTAGTCGTGGATCTGCTCAACCATATCACCCACCTTCAGGAAGCCGCTGTAATCCGGATCGACCAGAGTGATGAAAGCAGGTGCATTTCTTGCCAGATCAGTCAGTTCTCCATACGAGAGATCTTTCCCGTCCTTCTGCCATTTACGGCGGCATTGCTGCACGAGCCACAAGCCCATCACATTTTTAGAAAAACGGAAATTGCCTGCCGCGCCGCCTTCATTGGTGAAGTTATTGTTGAAGCTGTCTGTGTTGATCACTGGCTGTGGTGCGTTCATGCCCACGATCGACCAGGTACCAGAGCTGATCCAGATGAAATCGTCATTCTCAGCCGGCACAGCCGCCACGGCGCTGCCTGTATCGTGTGTGGGCGGCGCCACCACCTGCAGACTGGTTCCCAGTTCCTCCGCCACAGATAGGCGCAACGGCCCCAGCACAGTGCCCGGCATGACCACCTGCGGGAACAGATGCTGCGGGAAGCCCATCGCACGGATGATCTCTTGTGACCATTCCCCTTTGCGCGTGTCAAAGATCTGGGTGGTTGTCGCATCAGTGAATTCCGCCACCGCTTTACCCGTCAGCCAGTAATGGATCAGATCCGGCACCATCAGTAATTTATCCGCGGCTTTCAGCAGCGGCGAATCATGCACAACCATCGAAAGAAGCTGGAAAATGGTATTCAACTGCATGAATTGAATACCGGTGATATCGTAAATCGTTTCTTTGGGCATGCGTTTGAATGCCTCTTCCATCATACCGTCTGTGCGTTCATCGCGGTAATGGAAAGGGGTCGCGAGCAGCATCCCATCCCTGTCCAGCAGGGCAAAATCCACCCCCCAGGTATCGACCCCGACCGATGATATGCATGCCAATTTAGTTGCCTTTTGAATGCTTTCCTTCACTTCACACCAGAAACGGATGAAATCCCATACATAACTGCGGTCAGATAGGTTTTTTTGCCCTTCCATCCGCGGATATTTCGATGGCAGACTGGTCGCGCCAGTTTGGAAGCGATGTACTTCATTCAGCCCGAGCTTACCGTCCTTGAGCGTCCCCATCATTCCACGACCGCTCTCCGCTCCCATGTCTAATGCCAGATAATGTGTTTCCTTTGCCATACGCTCCTCCAAGCACCAATTTTTATGATATTTCTCAGCAATTCCGGTCAGGAATGTACTGGTTTAGAAAATAATATACAATTCTAATTAAAAAAGGACCTTATGCAAACAATTTTACTCATCTTCAACCGCATTGCCCCGATCATCCTGCTGCTATTAATCGGTAAATGGTTAAATCGAAAAGCATTTCTCACGCCAGACACGATCAACGAAATGAAGAAGCTGGTCGTCAACCTGGCGCTTCCCGCTATTCTGTTTATGTCTTTCCTGACCATGGAGATCGAGACCGCATATTTTTGGTTCATTCCGCTGCTGCTCCTGATTGGCATCACCCTCTATCTGATTGGTGTACTGCTGCACAAACGTCTCAAAATCGCGGGCGAATATTTTCCATTCCTCATCACCGGTTTTGAATACGGTATGATCGGCGTGAGCCTGTTCAGTGCCGCATATGGCGTCGGACAGCTGGGCAAGATCGCCATCATCGATTTCGGGCAGGAGTTGTTCGTATGGTTCATTTATATGGCGCTCCTGACGAGAAAACGTGAAGGCTCCACCAATCTGAAGGGACTGTTGAAGATGTTTTTCACTTCGCCTGTTATCCTTTCCATCCTTTTCGGCATCACATTGAACCTGCTTGGCATTTCCGAGTTATTAACACAGGCAATATTCTTGCAAGGTTTATTCAGTACGATCGAGCTGGTTGGCGGCCTGACCATCCCGCTGATCCTGATCGTGGTCGGTTACGGTATCCAGCTTGACCGCAGTGAGTTTGCTTATTCATTACGTGTGATCCTGATCCGCCTGGGCATCCTGATTCCGTTTGCGTTGTTCATCAACCGCATCTTCATCAACGGCTGGCTGGGCCTCGATCGCGGCTTTCAAGCCGCGTTCTTCACGCTGATGATCCTTCCCCCGCCTTTCATCCTGACCCTGTTCATGGATCAGAATCTAACGCAAGAACGCCATCGCATCGATAACACGCTCACGCTGCACACGCTTGCGACCATCGCCGTATTTATCATCTACTACGCACTCAATCCGCTGGCCTAAAGCGCAGCGTCCATTTCGCTGCGCGTTGGCGGGTTGGCTCCCTTGCGGGTGCAATTGATCGCAGCGGCTTTCACCGCAAACGCCAGGCAGTCCGATAGATGCCCGGCACCCATGGCCGAGATATTAACGCTTGCATCCAGCAGATGATGCTCATAAAGATAAGTCAGTGCAGCTGATAGGAAAGTATCGCCAGCGCCAACTGTATCGGCGACGGTGATCTTTGGTGGTTTTGCTTCTGCTTTGGTGCCATCCGGCAGGTATCCCACCGCGCCTTCCTCACCGCGCGTGAGGATCGCCAGGCTCAGCCCGCCTTCGAACCAGCGCGGCAGCATCGTTTCAAAATTCGCGTTGGGGTAGATGAAGTCAAAATCAACGGTGCTCAGGCGCAGAATATCCACAGCCGACACCCATTTCTCAAATCGTTCACGGTATGCAACCTGGTCATCGATCAACGTCGGGCGCACATTCGGGTCAAGCGAGATCACTTTTTTTCGGCTTTCGCGCAACATCAGTGACTCGAACGCGCTTGCGCCTGGTTCCAGCAAAAGCGAGATCGAACCAAAATGCAGCGCTTGTACTTCATCTATAGTTTGTGGTAGGTCCCGCACCTGCATCTCCCGATCCACCGCCCCTTCCGCGTAAAAGGCATATTCGGGTTCAGCGTTATCATCCTGGCTCAACTTCACAAATGCCAGGGTCGTCTGCCCCGCCACACGCGGGCAGTAGTCCAATTTGACGCCATTTAACGTCAGGTGCTGAGCCAGTTGGTCGCCAAAAATGTCGAGAGATAAACGTGACAGAAAACGAACCGGGACCTGCATACGTCCCAGTCCCACTGCAATATTGAGGATTGATCCGCCCGGACAGGGTTGGTAAGCCTCGCCATCCGGCGTGGGGATAAAATCGATCAGCGCTTCACCGCAGCAAAGGATCATGTGATTACTCCCTAAAAAAATTAATAATAACCATTGATTGATGAAGAGGCCGTCATTAAGACGGCCTCTCATCGTACCTTTGTATCAGGTAGTTTCCCTAAACAGGTTTATTCGTACAGAACCGCTTTGATGACATCAGAGTCGATGTTGGAGGCATCGAACCAGTAGAAGCCGGTGTCGATGAACTCATCCAATGTTTCGCCCTGGTGGGCTTTAACAACTGCTTCGACGCATTTGTAACCAATGCCGATCGGGTTCTGGGTGATCGCGCCTGCCTGCTGGCCGGATTTGATCGCAGCGATCTGCTGTTGGCCGGAGTCGTAGCCGATGATGACGAGGTCATCACGCCCTAATTCCTGGGCCGCATTCAACACACCGATGATGGAGCCTTCATTCGCGCCAAAGAAACCTTTCAGGTCAGGGTTGGCGGAAATAATGGCTTTTGCCAGGTCGGTGGATTTGAGGTGATCGCCGCCGCCATACTGCACGTCAACAACGGTCACATCAGGATATTCCGCTGCGATGCGATCGGTGAAGCCAGCAACGCGGTCAATGCCGGTGCGGCTGGTGTTGTCATGGGCGATAACGGCAACTTCGCCGGAACCACCAATTAATTCGACCATCTTGTCAGCGGCCAGAGCGGCTGCTGCGATGTTGTCGGTTGCTGCGGTTGCGAGCGGGACATCACTATCCACGCCGGAGTCGAAACCAACGATGATGATGCCCTTCTCTGCTGCCTGTTCCAACAGCGGAACGGCGGCCTTGGAGTCAACAGCTGCGAAGCAAATCCCAACAGGATTTTTGTCGATGGCTGCCTGAAGCATATCCATCTGCTTGTCAACCATGGCTTCGGTCTCTGGGCCTTCAAAGGTGATGCGGACGCCATAATCGGCTGCTGCCTGCTCGGCACCTTTTTCAACTGCCAGCCAGAAAGCGTGCTGGAAACCCTTTGAAATAACAGGGATGTACAGTTCTTCTTCTTCTGCGGCTGCTGGCGCGCATGCGACAATGATGGATGCAATGATGGCCAGGCTCAGAATGGTAATCAATTTTTTGAATTTCATTTTTTAATCTCCTCTTTTTCTATTAGTTAATTTGAGTTTTCCGTAAATTCCCATTTCTATTATTTTTTGCTGCACCTCCTTTGTTGGTCAAGATTTCTATGATTGATCAAAAGAAATTCCTCAGGCTTTGATCTGCGCTGAGGCATCCACTTTTACGCCTTTCTCCTGCGGCGGATAATATCAAGATACACTGCTGAAATGATGATCAGGCCAGTCACCACGATCTGCCATTCCTGCGGCACAGATAAAATACGCAGGCCGTTGGTTAATGTACTGATGATAAATGCGCCGATGATGGTGCCAACCATGTTGCCTTCACCACCGCTCATGGAAATGCCGCCGATCACCGCAGCAGCAATCGCATCCAACTCATACCCCTGACCCAGCGCTGGCTGGGCAGAGTTCAGGCGGGCCGCAATCACCACGCCCGCTACACCGATGAAAAGGCCACCAAGCGTGTAAATGGCTGTTTTCCAGAAATCCACATTTACGCCAGATAAACGCGCGGCCTCTTCGTTGCTGCCAAGCGCGAAGCAATAACGGCCAATCACAGTTTTTGTCAAAATCAATCCAGCCACACCTGCCATCGCAAACATGATCAAGACACCATTGGGAATCTCAAATCCGGGAATGATCTGCCCCAGGATCGAACCCATCGCGATGTCATTAAATCCAGTTTCATAAGGAAAATAGATCGGTGACAGATCGGTGATCACCAGCGATGACCCGCGCGCGACGTTCAGCATGCCCAATGTCGCGATAAATGGCGGCAGCTTGAGTTTTGAGATCATGATGCCGTTGATGAATCCAGCGAAGCCACCGGTCAGAATGCCAACTGTTACACCAACCCAGACTGGCATGCCCAGATTCTTGACCATGACAGCCGTCATCACCGAGCAGAGCGTCATCACCGTGCCAACTGAAAGGTCAATACCGCCGCTGATGATGATAAAGGTGACACCCAATGCCAGCAACCCATTGACTGCGGTAGAGATCAGGATACCCACAACATTGTTGAACGTGAAGAAATAGGGAGAGGCGAGTGAAAAACCAATGAACATGATGATCAGGGCCGCGAAAGCCAGCAAGCGTTGGAATGTCTCTGCCCTGCGTTGTTTTTCCTTACTCTTGGTGTTATTAATTGTATTCATAAAAAATTCCCGTTTATCGTTTTATTGCACTGGTTTCTTTCCATTACGCATTGTGGCCAGCTGCATGATGCTTTCCTGTGTCGCTTCGGTATAGTCCAATTCACCGGTAATTCGACCCTCACACATCACGACCACGCGATGGCTCATACGCAGTATTTCAGGCAATTCAGAAGAGATCATGATGATCGATTTACCTTTCTTTGCCAGATCATTCAGCAGGGTATAGATCTCCTGCTTCGCTCCTACGTCAATGCCGCGTGTTGGTTCATCAAAAATGAGGATATCGGCATCTCTCGCCAGCCATTTTCCAACCACCACTTTCTGCTGATTCCCGCCGGATAGGTTTTTGGCGGTTTGCTCAAGACTGGGCGTACGGATCGATAATTGATTGACAATATTGCCAGAAATATCAGTGACCAGGTTGTCCTTGATCCATCCCATGAACGCCGTCAGGCTTTCCACGATCGTCATGGCGATATTGGTCTTGATATCCAGGCCCAGGCATAAACCATAGCGTTTGCGATCTTCGGATAAATAACCAAGGTCATTTTTCACTGCATCCGCTGGTTGCTTAATATGGGTCATCTTCCCTTTGATCATGATCTCACCGGAATCGACCGGATCTGCCCCGAAGATGGCTCGTGCCACTTCAGTGCGCCCCGCCCCCACCAGGCCGGCAAACCCAAGGATCTCGCCTTTTTTCAGGTTGAAGCTCACATCGCGGATTTCGCGGCCTCGGTTCAGGTTCTTAACATCAAGCACGATCTCATCACTGCGTTGGTCAGGTACTTCCGGGCTGGATTCGTAGATAACACGGCCAACCATCATTTTAATAATCTCATCAATACCAGCATCCCTGGTTTGCACGGTGCCAACGAACTGCCCATCGCGCAGCACAGTAACCCGGTCAGAGATTTCCTTTAATTCCTCCAGGCGATGGGTGATGTAGATGATGCCAGCACCTTCTTTTTTCAATTGGCGGATGATGCGGAACAATTCGTTGATCTCAACATCGGTCAAGGCCGCGCTCGGTTCATCAAATACGAGCACATCGGAATTAAATGAAAACGCTTTCGCAATCTCGACCATTTGCTGCTTGGCGACCGTCATATCCGCAACCCTGGTTTCTGGATTTACATCCAGATTCATCATATCAAACAGCGCTTTCGCTTGTTTGTTCAGTTTAGCTTCATCCAGGAAAGGCCCATTGCGCGGCTCGCGCCCGATGAAGATATTCTGCGCGGCGGTCAGATGCGGCATCAGGTTCAGTTCCTGGTGCACCATACTGATGCCCATCTCTTGGGCTGTATGCGGATTGGGAATCTCCACCTCTTCTCCCTTGTAAATGATCTTTCCGCCATCTCTCGCATAAATGCCAGCGAGGATCTTCATCATCGTTGATTTTCCGGCGCCATTTTCCCCAACCAGCGCGTGCACTTCACCCCGCTCAAGATCAAAGCAGCATGAATCTAACGCATGCACACCGGGAAAAGATTTATCGATACCTTCTAGAACAAGTAGTTTGTCAGCCATTCTATTTTCTAGTAATTCTCCTTGGTTGATCCATCATTACGGGGCTGTGAAAGATGGTATCGGTATCATGTTATCGATACCATGTTAGCATAAGAAAATATGCTTGTCAATATGCTGCATGGCACTTTAAGGTTGCGATGGGGTTTGGACAGCAGGTGAATGATGCCCCGCAAAAGATGATCTCCGAGTAATCATACATCCATTATATAACGATTAAGTGTTTTCTGTACTTTACACATCCAGCCCGTAATATCGCTTTAACGATCAAAATCCTATTGACACAAGTTTTTATTCATGCTAATATGGTAACGATACCACATATTTTTTACGACAACTGGTGTAGGTATCCGATAAACGAGTCAAAATATTAATTTATGGCCACAATACACGATGTCGCAAAAAAAGCAGGCGTAGCGCCTATCACCGTCTCACGTGTGATTAATGATTCCGGCTATGTGAGCGAAGCCATGCGCGAACGCGTCGACGCAGCGATCGAAGAACTGGGTTATGTGCCGAATGTGCTCGCTCGCAGCCTTAAGTCAAAACGAACCAACACGATTGCCCTCATTTTTACCGATATTACCAACCCTTTCTTTAATATCCTTGCGCGCGGCGTGGAAGACACCGCCCACGCCAGCGGGTTTAACGTATTCTTCTGTAACACCGATGAGGATCAGGAAAAAGAGAATACTTATATTAAGCTCGTCCTGCAAAAACAGGTTGATGGAATTCTGCTGGTTCCAGCCTCGATTGATTCCAGTTCGATCGAAATGATCAAAGGTCAGGATACGCCATTGGTAGTGGTTGATAGACGCTGCCCATCCGGAAATGTGGATGTCGTACGCGGCGATTCATTTGGCGGTGCTTTCCAGCTCACAGAATTACTGATCAATCTTGGCCACCGGCATATTTCGATTCTGAGCGGGCCAATTGAAGTGACCACAGCGGAAGACCGCATGGCAGGATACCGCAAAGCGATGCATGAAAATGGTTTAGCAGAATATATCGATTGCCATTATGGCCGCTTCACCCAGGAGAGCGGAAAAATGCTCACCCATCAAATATTCCAGCGTGATAGAAAACCTTCTGCCATCTTTGCGGCAAATAACCTGATCGCGATTGGCTCTCTCGCGGCGCTCGGTGAACTGGGACTGAAAGTGCCGGATGATGTGGCCGTGGTCAGTTTTGATGAGATCCCGGAAACCCTGACCCCCGCACCATTCCTCACAGTGGTTAATCAGCCGCCTTATGATATTGGCAGAAAAGCTGCCGAGATACTCATCGAAAGGATCAAAAAGGATAATCTCAATGAAGATTTTCAGGAGATCGTGTTCCCTGTCAATCTGATCAAACGCGCTTCCAGCGGTTCAAGTGTAAGTGTTTGATCCGCGTGTTTATTACCCAATCCGGTCCCATTTCATCGGGAAGCAAAGGGAAAAAGCCGATTGGAATCTGTAAAGAAAAGTAGAGGAGAAATGAAAGAGAATTTCACAGCAGCAACCTATCCGGGAAGAAAAAAAGACGACCTGATCGTGGTCGCCGGCGCAGGCGGTTTCATTGGCGGCACACTGGTGCGCCGGTTCGTCGATGCGGGCTTTACCAATATCCGGGCGATTGATAAAAAACCCCTCCCTATGTGGTATCAACGCTTTGACGGGGTAGAAAACCTGTGCATGGATGTGAGCCTGGTCGAAAATTGCGTGCATGCGGTCGAAGGCGCGAAAGAAGTGTATAACTTGGCCGCTGATATGGGTGGAATGGGTTTTATCGAGAATTTCCGGGTGGAATGCCTGCGCACTGTGTTGATCAACACCAATCTGATCGAAGAGGCCTACAAAGCGGGGGCGGAACGTTATTTCTTTTCCTCATCCGCGTGCGCCTATAACACCACCTTGCAACAGGATCCCAATGTGCGCGCGCTGAAAGAGTCAGATGCATACCCCGCGATGGCCGAGCGCGGATATGGTTGGGAGAAACTATTCTCCGAAATGGTGTGCCAGGAATATTCCGCTGAACGCGGGATGAAAACCTTCATTGCGCGCTTCCATAATGTCTACGGCCCCAATGGCACCTGGGATGGCGGACGCGAGAAAGCACCGGCTGCATTATCCCGTAAGGTGATCGAATCTGTCGATCATGGAACTAATCAGATCGATATCTGGGGTGATGGATCACAGACGCGATCCTACATGCTTGTTGACGATTGCGTGAAAGGCATCGATCTGATCACCCACTGCGACGAACTCGAAGCGACCCCGATCAACCTGGGCAGCAGCGTTTTAATTTCTGTCAATGATCTTGTCAGCATGCTTGAAAGTTACGCTGGGGTCAAACTTGAACGCAATTACCAGCTCGATAAACCGCGCGGAGTTGCTGGCCGCAACAGCGATAACACCTTCATCAAACAGATGCTCAACTGGGAACCAGATACCTCATTGGAAGAGGGCATGGAAAAGACCTATCGCTGGATCAAACAGCAATATGAAGACCGCAAAGCAGGCAAACCCACACCAGCCGGTGTGCATTAGATCGAGGTCATAAAAAATAAAATGCTGGTTAATTCACCTGTCCTCCCTGTCGTTGGCGCCATGCCTTACCGCATGGCCTTTGCCGGCGGATGGATCGACCAGCCTTTCATTTCAAAGCACAATCCATCACCGCCCGGCGCGATGGTGGTTGTAGGACTGGAGCCAACCTTCCCCTTTATGCACCGCTGCGGAATGGGCACCAGCACACGCGAGGCAGCTAAATTGCTGTGGGGCGAAAACCTGCCGGATGGTGACCCCGCCGCGTTGATGCGTGAACTATACCGCACCGAAAACGCGCAACGCGAAGACCCCTCCGGCTCACAGGATATGGCCGGGATCATCTACCCCGGAATCTCCCGCCTTGATTACGACTATAACGTCGAGGGCGGGTTTTTTCCGTCCCATATCGAGTCATGCAACGACCCTGTTGTCGCGCATTGGCTGGAGGGTGTCGTTTATTGCCTGCCGGTCGGGCAACGCCCGGATGGATATCACCCCCTGGGCGAGATTCACCTCGAACCGCTATGGATCGAACGGCTTGGAAAGTCAGGCCATGATTGTTTCGATGCCATCCTTGCAATGGACGCCAAAGGGCTGGGCGCAACCATGAACGAGACAATGGCCTGCTGGGAAACTATACTTCCACATACTGTCCGCCATCCAAGCATTAAAACTGACCTGGTGCAATTGCTGCGGTTTTATCAAAACCACTACCACGGCGCGATGTACTCCGGGTGCGGCGGCGGATATTTCTATATCATCTCCAGCGAACCAGTACCCGGTACATTTAAAGTCAATATCAGGGTCAAAAGCGGAGACGCACAATGATGATTGCGCAAAGCAATGATCCGACCGTGTACGTGAGTGGCAGCTTTGATGATTTGCGTACGATCGATATCCGCTTCCTGCAGGAAGCATCCAGGCTGGGCCGTGTACACGCGCTGCTCTTTTCTGATACATCAGCGCAGAACCTGCATCAGCAAACCTTGAAATATCCAGCGGCAGAACGGCTTTACTTTCTTGAAAATATCCGCTTCATTGATCAGGTCAGCGTGGTCGAAACAGACAGCACAGACCTGCTGCCTATTGACCATCACGGTGATAATGGTGATCAAGTGACCTGGGCGGTGCGCGAAAGCGACGCGAACGCGCGCAAATCCGCTTTTTGCGCCGCGCGGGGCATCAACCTTGCCCCCATCCCCGATACCGCCCTGGCAGGTTTTCCGATCGCTGAGATACCGGCAGATCGATCCAATAAAAAGGTGATGGTGTCCGGCTGCTTCGACTGGGTTCACAGCGGGCATGTGCGCTTTTTTGAGGAAGCTGCATCATTCGGCGACCTGTATGTGGTTGTTGGGCATGATGAAAATTTACGCCTGTTGAAAGGCGCTCATCACCCTATGTTTTCACAGGAGGAACGGCGTTACTGGGTGCACGCCATCCGCTTTGTCCATCGGGCTGTCATTTCCAGCGGGCATGGCTGGCTGGATGCAGAACCTGAAGTCCTAACATACCACCCGGATATGTTCATTGTCAATCATGACGGTGATAAGCCGGAGAAAAGACGCTTTTTCAAAGAAATTGGCGTTGAATACCGGGTGCTTGAGCGCAGGCCAAAAAAAGGCCTGAAAGCCCGTGAAAGCACCCACTTAAGAGGATTTTAATGACAGGTTTGAAAGGAGATAGGTATGCTAAATCAAGGAATATTAAACCCGCACATCAACCACCTGTTGTCACGGGTGCGCCACACCAATTCACTCCTCATCGCTGATCGCGGTTTTACATACTACCCCGGGTTGGAGACCATTGACATCTCGCTGGTTGATGGCATTCCGACCGTGCTGCAGGTTTTGGAAGCGATCAAGCCCACGTTTGATATCTGCCAGGTCTATATGGCAGAGGAATTCTTGCTGGAAAACACCCCATCCGTGGTGGACGCTTTCAAAACCGCCTTTGGCAGGATCCCTTATACATTTGAGGGGTACAACGCAATGAAAAGCAGGGTGCCCGGCGCGATCGGGATCATCCGCACAGCAGATACGATCCAATATGCCAATATGCTGCTGGTTTCCGGACGAGTGGAAGATTGATCATTAATTGATAAATTGAAATTAAATCAAGAAAGGAAGGAAGAAATGGCAGAAATAAAAGGATTTGGTAAACGATGGATCGGAGAGATGCCAAAGATCGGCATCCGCCCGACCATTGACGGTCGCATGAATGGCGTGCGTGAAAGTCTGGAAGATCAAACGATGGATATGGCGAAGAATGTGGCTAAATTCCTGAGCGAGAACATACAATATCCAGACGGTTCCGCAGTGCAGTGCGTGATTGCCGACCGTACGATTGGCGGTGTGATGGAATCCGCCCTGTGCGCAGAGAAATTTGCGCGCGAAGGTGTGGGTGTTTCAATCACTGTTACACCTTGCTGGTGCTATGGGTCAGAAACCATGGATATGGACCCGCTCACCCCCAAGGCGGTGTGGGGCTTCAACGGCACCGAGCGCCCCGGCGCAGTCTATCTGGCTGCTGTTCTGGCGGGGCACACCCAGAAAGGCCTGCCCGCTTTTTCGATCTATGGACATGATGTGCAGGACAACGATGATAAATCCATCCCGGATGACGTCAAGGAGAAGCTGTTGCGTTTTGCGCGGGCGGGACTGGCCGCAGCCATGATGCGCGGCAAATCCTATCTCTCGCTCGGCGGTACCTCAATGGGCATCGCGGGTTCGATCGTTGACCAGCCTTTCTTCGAAAAATATCTCGGCATGCGGGTTGAAGCGGTCGATATGAGTGAATTCACGCGCCGAATGGATGAAGGTATCTACGATCCCAAGGAGTATGAAAAAGCGCTCAAATGGACCAGGGAAAAATGCCGTGAGGGAAAAGATCACAACACGCCAGAATTGCAGCGCTCGCGTGAGCAAAAAGATAAAGACTGGGAAACGGTTGTTAAGATGACGCTCATCGGGCGCGACCTGATGGTCGGTAACAAAAAGCTTGAAGAGATCGGCTTTGGCGAAGAAGCGATGGGACATAACGCGATCGTCGGCGGCTTTCAGGGCCAGCGCCAGTGGACCGACCACATGCCCAATGGCGACTTTATGGAAGCAATGCTGAATTCATCCTTTGACTGGAATGGCATCCGCGCACCCTACATCATGGCCACCGAGAACGATTCACTCAATGGCGCGGTGATGTTATTTGGTTATCTGCTGACCAACACCGCCCAGATCTTTGCGGATGTGCGCACCTATTGGAGCCCCGAGGCTGTCAAGCGCGTAACGAATTACACACTTGAAGGGCGGGCTGTGGGCGGCATGATCCACCTGATCAACTCCGGCGCTGCCACACTTGACGCGACCGGTATGCAGAAAAAGGACGGCAGCCCCGCCATGAAACCATTCTGGGAAATCACGCAAGAAGAGGCAGATCAATGCCTTGAAGCGACCGATTGGTATCCCGCCTCAACCGGATACTTCCGCGGCGGCGGCTATTCCTCCGGCTTCCTGACCAAGGGCGAGATGCCCATGACCATGAGCCGCATCAATATTGTAAAAGGGCTTGGGCCAGTACTGCAGATTGCGGAAGGTTGGACGGTCGATATCCCGGCGGATGTGCATAAAACGCTGAATGAACGCACGGATCCCACCTGGCCAACGCACTGGTTCGTGCCGCGCCTGACGGGTGAGAATGCCTTCAAGGATGTTTATTCCGTCATGGGTAATTGGGGCGCAAACCACGGCGCAATCAGCTATGGCCATATCGGCAGCGACCTGATCACCCTGGCCTCGATCCTGCGCATCCCGGTCTGCATGCATAACGTCGAGGACGATAAGGTCTTCCGACCCAGCGCCTGGTCCGCTTTCGGCGTGATGGAACCGCAAAGCGCTGATTTCCGCGCCTGCCAGAATTTCGGCCCGATCTACGGACAATATTAATTATGCGCATTTCAAACCGCCCCAATCCACCCATTGGGGCGGTTTTATATACAATATAGGTAATGAGATTTATTCTGCGAATTTAAGGAGGTATGATGGCGAAACTATTATTGGGGATCGATATCGGCACTTACAGCTCGAAAGGGGTGCTGTGCCGTACTGATGGCACGATCCTCGCGGAAGCGCGCGCGGATCACGAGATGGATATGCCAAAACCGGGCTATGCTGAACACGACGCCGATGGCGTTTGGTGGGCGGATTTTAAGGCGATCGCGAAAGAACTGACCGCGCAGGTACCCGATGGAGACCAGATCGCGGCGGTGGGCGTCAGTGCGATCGGCGCTTGCGTGCTGCCGGTCGATAAGAACGGCAAACCTTTGCGCCCGGGCATTCTTTACGGCGTGGATACGCGCGCTGTCAAGCAGATTGACGCGTTGGAGGAGAAATATACCCGTGATGCACTGGTGGAATTTGGCGGCACCCGCCTTACCACACAGGCGATCGGCCCCAAGATCCTTTGGATCAAAGAAAATGAACCGGAAATTTTCGCGAAAACACACAAATTCCTGACCGCCACCTCGTACGTGGTCTATAAACTGACCGGCAATTACACCATCGACGCGCATACCGCTACCGAATGGGGTCCGCTGATCGATATCCGCAAGGTGGCCTGGGATCCGCGCTTCGCGGGCGACATCACTCCGCTGGAGCGCCTGCCTGAGATCGGCTGGTCGGATAAAGTAGCCGGCACCATCACCCCCGAAGCGGAAGCAGAAACCGGCATCCCCGCCGGCACACCGGTCAACTTCGGCGCGGTCGACGCGCTCTCCGAAGCGGTCAGCGTGGGTGTGATTGACACCGGTGAGCTGATGATCATGTACGGCAGCACGGCTTTCTTTATCTTTTTCATCGACAAACCCGTTCCGACCCATGAGCTGTGGCTTGAAGGCGGTGTGTTTGAGGGCCAGTATGAATATTCCGCCGGACTTTCCACCAGCGGCTCCGCCACCACCTGGTTCCGCGACCAGTTCGCGCAGGATCTGATCGCTGCGCAAAAAGCAGGCGGCGAAAATGCCTATGCTGTGCTGGCGCAAGAAGCGCAGTCTTCACCAGTCGGCGCGAATGGGCTGCTGATGCTGCCTTATATGAGCGGCGAGCGCACACCCATTTTCGACCCCAAAGCACGCGGTATCTTCGCTGGCCTGTCGCTCAGCCATACCCGTGGCGATATGTACCGCGCCCTGCTGGAAGGGACCGCCTTCGCCATCCGCATGAATCTGGAAGCGATGCAGAAAGCCGGCGCGATGATCAAGCATGGCGTGGCAGTCGGCGGCGGCGCATCCAACCCACTCTGGCTGCAGATGGTGAGTGACGTATCCGGTATCCCGCAGGTGCTGCCTGAAAAGACGATCGGCGCGGCTTATGGCGACGCCTTCCTGGCCGGGTTGATGGTGGGCGCGGTTGCGCTGGACGCGCTCAAGTCGCAGTGGGTCACGGTCAAGCAGCGCATTGAACCTGACATGGGTAAAAAGAAAACCTACGATACGCTCTACCCGCTTTTCAAAGACCTGTACCACAATACCAAATCGGTCATCCACCAGTTGACCGATATGCAGGAATAAAACTAAATCTTTTCAGCAGACAAGAGGGCGCATCCGCGCCCTCTTTTTGATGGGCCAACCAATCACCAACTATTTTAAACCCACCTCTAACCATCTTTAACCCATCCCGCCCTGCAGCGACATCATCCAACGGCACAATTGCAGTATGAACAAAAAGGGATATTTCGGAGGAAAAATGGCACAGCATCGCACGAATCTGCTGATCTTGGTTTTGATCGTTTTAGTTTTTTCTACTATCAACAGCATCATGGTGATCCCGGTCACAGGCGCGCAGTCCGCGCCAACATCCGATTTGAATGAAAATTCCGGCGCTGTCCTGCAATTTGAAAATGGCACACAACTGCTGGTAGCTGCCCAACCGACGGGCAGCATCGGTTACGTCTCCAGCATGCCCGGCGTTGTCACCCGCTTTCAGCAAGCCGATAAGCTGGGAAGCATTGGCCTGATCGCGCATAATTATCTATCCGGTGAAGAGTTCTTCGATTTACAGGTCGGTGACCGCATCAGCATGGATGACGAACAGTTAAACAAAATCGGCGAATATCGTGTGATCGCAGTCGAACAATACCAGGCGCTGCAGCCTACCAGCATCCACAGTCAGTTCAGGAATCTGGAAAATGAGGAGACCATTAGCGCACATCAATTAGCCCAAGAGATCTACGGCAAGGCCGGCTACCTGATCCTGCAGACCTGTATCGAAAATGAAGGCAACCTGGAATGGGGTCGTCTGTTCGTGATCGCTGAGCCGATAAATCTCTAGATCATTCGCGCGCTGATATCTAGGTTGATCCTGTTAATGAAGAGATCAATTAAAGTGATTGAGTAGTTCCGTCCGGATCCAGTCCTGATCCTTAATACCAGGCCAGGATGCTTCTTTCAGAAAAGCGACTAACTCTTCCTCTCCCGGCAGCGCGAACCCCGCCCCGTCCACCGTTGTCGCCAGTGCCCCCAGCGCGCTCGCCAGCATGCCCGTCGCCCCCAGCGACAAGCCTTGCATAAACCCGTAAATGATCCCGGCCGAATACGCATCCCCCGCGCCGGTCGTATCGACCGTCTCCACAGCGAATGCCGGGCAGCGCACGGTTTCATCCTTGCGCATCAGCAGGCTGCCCTCTTTGCCCAGCTTGATCGCGGCTAATCCCACACCTGCTTCGATCAGCTTTTCAGCCGCTTCCGCGTCTGTCCCCGCGCCGAGCAGCATGTCCACTTCCGCCACACCGCTGATGCAGATTTCCAGCGCGGGCAGGATCTCCATAAATCCGCTTTTATTGCGCATGACCGGCTCCAGGCCAGTATCAATCGAAACAGGAACATTGCGGTCACTGGCAAAACGCACCGCGCGCAGCGCAGCAGCGCTCTGCGGCGCTTCCAGCAACGCGTAACCGGAGATGTGCAGCATACCCGCATGATCAAAAACAGTTGCGTCCAGCTTTTCCTGGTCGAGCATCTTGTTCGCTCCGCGGTAGCCAAACATCGTGCGTTCGCCATCCGGGGTGACCAGGATGAAATCCAATCCGGTATTTTCCGCGCTGGTCGTTTGCAGCGCGCGCAGATCGATCCCTGTCTTTGCCAGCGCCTGGCGCACATATTCCGCCCAGATATCCTCACCCACGCATCCCAGCAGCATCGTTCGCTCACCCAGCCGATCCAGCACAATGGTCGAATTCAGGATCGCGCCGCCGGTTTCCATCTTGACCGTGTCCACCAGCCCATCACGCCCGGGCTGCGGGATGGCCGGCACCGGCCAGATAATATCAACGTTGATATCCCCCAGCATGATGATCAATTTTTGGCCTTGCTTCAAGGCTTCGGCTCCTCTTCATAATAAGGGCTCTGTTTGACCGCCTTTACAAATTCAGCGATGCGCTCCATATCCTTCTCCACCCGGCTGCCTTCCTTATTGGTCGAGGTATTGCTGTCCACACCCCACGGGCGCACCTTTTCGATCGCGCTGGCCACGTTGTGCGCGTTCAGACCGCCCGCCAGGATGACGGGAATCTCCACTGCCTCAACGATCGCTTTGCTCACGTTCCAGTCATGCGTGAAGCCGGTCGCGCCTACGCCGGGAAACCCTTTGCGGCTGGTATCCAGCAGCAGGACGTCACTCATCGCGGCATATGCCACCGATATATCCACACTGCCCATGTCTTCAACCGGGATGGCTTTCATTAATTGGATCTCTGGCGCTAATCGTTTGCGGATCTCGGCCATTTTATCCAGCCCCACCTGCTCCAGTTCTGAAGAAATATGCAGGATATCCGGCTGCACCGCGTCAGCCATGCGCAGGATCTCATCCACATCATCCGACATCGTGATCGCGGTCGAGGTGCCGCCCGCCGGGATAGCGTCTGCCATCGCGCGCGCGTCCGCAAAGCTCAGTTCACCGTACACCATGTCATACAGCCCCGCCACAAAGCCAACGTTATCCACCCCCATGTTCACAGCGGCAACCGCTTCTTCAAGTTTGGTGAAAGCGTATATCTGGATGATCATTGTCTAACTCCTTAGATTATTTTATTTATTGCATGAAGCAAATATTATAACGAAAGATAGCGCTTGAGAGCTCGTTTCAGGATTGGTCGCCGCGCTGATTGTACATGCGCAGCATTTCCAGCGGTTTTTTCTGAGAATACGGTATCATGCCATCCTCTTTGGCATACCCCACCGCCAGCATCAGGATCGGCCGTTCAAATGGCTTCAGGCCCAGCGCTTTCTTGAGCCGGTTCTCGATCATACTGAAATCCTGGCAGTTGATCGTCAGTGAATTCAGCCCCAGCGTTTCCAGGGCATACAGGAAAGCCATGATCGAGAGCGAGGAATCAATATAGATCACATGCCGGTCGCGCGCGGCGAAGAATTTACTCATATCGCCCACCACCACGATCACCATCGGAAAATTATGCGCGAAGCCGGCTGTTCCAAACGGGATCTGCCCGATCTCCGCCACCATCTGCGGGTCATCAAAGATGCGGTAGCTAAAGGGTTGGCGGTTGCAGGCGCTGGGCGTTTGCGCTGCCGCCAGGATGGCTTTATCCACCAGCTCACGCGGCACTTTTTCATCTTTAAACCAGCGCACTGAGCGCCGCCTGCGCGAGAGCGCCATGAACTGCTCATAGCTGGGAATTTCAATATTTTTCAGCGTGTCATGCCTGTATGGGATGGCTTGCTTTGAAGCATTCAATCCCGTAGGCACCGGCAGCGCTTCAAAGACTGCTTTCATCCTTCCGATCAGCGGATGCCCGGCATCGGTCACGCGGAAGTATTCCGCAAGCACATCATGCGCCCATTGCATTTCACCAACCTCCAGCTGCGCCTGATCAGGTGATGTCAGTAATTTCTGGTACGCCTCGACCGTTTCTTCAATATAATCCAGCGCGAAAATGCTGCGTCGGTTTTCCATGATCAGCCCCTTCTCCAGGCGGTGGATGTTGCGGCGGATGACAATGTTGGATGGCAGTGCTCGGCGGATATCCGCGTTGTAACGGCGCACGGCATGTGTGAACGCGAAGATCTCACGGTCAAATTTGCGTGAGACCAGCAGGTAATAGGGCACCGCCAGCAGCTTGCTGAGCGACAGCACCTGATGCAGATTGGCCTGCAGCACGATGCGTGTTTTGCGGATCCAGGGTACCGCCAGGATTTTCTTTGCGAATTCTTTCATGGAAGTAATATTCATCTCTTATCCTAAGACACCAAGCAAACCTGATTGAGCGATCATTGATAAGCAATCGCAATCAAATATTAGCAATGAATGGATTATAACAATGATGAGGAAATATCTGTGTTTTAGAACTCGATCCCGGCCTGCCCCTTCAGACTGTGGTCACGGAAGGGATGTTTGACCTCTTCCATGCGCGTCACCAGGTCTGCGATGGCGATCAGATCCTTCGGCGCATCCCGGCCGGTGATCAGCAGATGCAGCGCTGGCGGTTTGTTCGTCGCGATCCAATCACACACTGCCTGCGCATTCAGCCAGCCAAAATGGAACAGGTAAGTCAGTTCGTCCACCACGATCAGGTCATAACCACCTGAAAGGATCGCCTTTTTAACCGTTTCCCACGCTTCCAGGTTTACCTTGCGTGAGGCCGCCGCATCCTCCCAATCCCATTGGCAGCCATCCCCCAGCGGGATGATCTCCAACCCGATCTGCGGCGCGGCCAGGTGTTCGCCATATGCCACCCGCCCGCTTTTCAACATCTGGAACATGCACACCCGCAGCCCATGTCCCCATGCCCGCAGCATCAACCCAAGGGCGGCGGTCGTCTTTCCCTTACCGTCCCCGGTATTGACTATCAACAATCCTTTTCGCTCAGTCATTGCGCACCACGCCTATTCCCGGGCGGCAAAACCTTCAGGGAAGATCACCTGGTTACGGCTCTCTGGATGCTGTACCACCGACACCTGCACACCGTAAGCGGCGCTGATCGTTTGTGCGGTGAGCACCTCGCGCGGCGCGCCAACCAATTCAATACGCCCGTCCACCAGCAAAGCAACCTGGTCAGCGATCGCTGAGACAAGGTTGAGGTCATGCATCGCGAACAGTACCGCCAGCTCTTTTTCCTTGACCAGATTACGGATCAGGCGCAGCAAATCGGTCTGGTGCCGCAGGTCAAGATGGTTGGTGGGCTCATCCAGCAGCAGCACTTTTGTTTGCTGCGCCAGCGCGCGCGCCAGCAGCACACGCTGCTGTTCCCCGCCGGACAGGTTGGCGATGTGGCGCTGCGCGAGATCGGACAGGCGCGTATTATCCAGTGCGCGGGCGACTGATTCCTCGTCCTCTTTGCTTTCACGCCCCAGCCAGCCCATATAGGCGGTACGGCCCATCATCACCGCCTGGCGAACGGTGTAGGCTCCGCCGAGCTGGCGCGCCTGCGGCACAACCGCCATCAAGCGTGCGCGCTGTGCTGGTGACATCTGGCTGATATCACTGCCATTGATGGTGACGGTACCAGCCACAGGACGGACAGTGCCGCTCACCGCACGGATGAGCGAAGTCTTGCCTGCGCCATTGGGCCCCACCAGGGCCATGATCATGCCCGGCGCAACACGGAGCGAGATATCCTGCAGCGCGGACTTCTTTCCATACATCACCCCAAGTTGATTGATGGTCAGCATGGCTACCAGAAGACCTCGCGCTTGGCTCTGCGTAATATATAGAGGAAGAAAGGCGTGCCCGCGAGAGCGGTCACAATCCCGACAGGAATCGTTGAAGGCGCGATCAGCACCCGCGCCAGCACATCCGACAGCAGCAGCGTGACCGCGCCGCCCAGGATCGCGAGCGGGATCAGGCGCTTATAGTCCGGCCCCCACACCAGGCGGATGATATGCGGTACGATCAGCCCGACATAACCGATCACCCCCGAAAACGCCACCGCCACTGCTGTTGTCATCGAGGCCGCGATGATCACCAGGATCTTGGCTTTGTCCACATGCAGCCCCATCTGGCGCGCTTCTTCCTCGCCAAACTGGAGCAGGTTGAGCACATGCCCCGAAAGCGATAATGCCGCCATTCCGATCAGCATGAACGGCAGTACCGCCAGCACCGGCTCCCAGCCGGAAATCGGTGACCCGCCCATCAGGAACGCGATCGCGCGGTAGACCGCGCCATCGTCCCGCAGCATCAGGAAAGAGGTCAGCGCGGAGGCAAAAGAACCGAAGGCAACGCCAGCCAGGATGAGCGTTGTCAGCGGCACCATCCCGTTCACGTGCGCCAGCTGGTACACCAGCACCACCGTCAGGATCGCGCCTGCAAACGCCCCCAGCGGGATCAGGTAATAACCCAGCAGGCCGTGCAAACCGCGCAGCGCCATCATCGCCACCGCGCCCAATCCGGCGCCGGAAGCCACCCCGATCAGGTATGGATCACTGAGCGGGTTGCGGAATAACCCCTGGTAAGCCGCGCCGCTGCTGGCCAGCGCCGCCCCTGTCAGCATCATCAGAATGGTATGCGGAAGGCGCACTGCCAGCAGGATCGTCTCGGTTGCGTTTCGCGCGCCGGCCGAACCCGAACGGCCAAAAAGATGATCAAAGATGATCCGCGCCACCATTCCGGCTGGAATGCGCACCGCGCCTAGCCCGATGCTCAGCATCAGGGCCGCAACCAGCAGGATTGTGATCACCAGGAATGGATGTTTACGGATCATCGGTCTTCCCTGTCCTAATTAGAACAATTCAGGATGCAGCAGCATCGCCACCGCTTCCAGTCCATCCACCAGGCGCGGTCCGGGCACGCTCAGGATGTTGGGATCGATCGCGTATATTGCTGCATTCTTCACAGCCGTGATCGCGTCCCAGCCGGCACGTGCCGTCACACTTTCCGCGTTCATCCCGTATAGCGCGTTACCCAGCAGGATCACGTCCGGATCAACTGTGATCAGCGCTTCGGAACTCATCTGGGCGTAATCCCCCTGCAGCGCGGCGGCCGCGTTCACCCCGCCCGCGCGGGTGATAATGTAATCAATGAATGTGCCAGAGCCAGTCGTCCACGGGTTGGAAGGATCGGTCGCGTCCAGCTCGTAAAACACCACCGGGGTTGTTTCCGCGCCGGCGACGGCAGTCTGCACCGCGCTCACCCGCGCCGCCAGATCCGAAACCAGCGTTTCCGCTTCTTCCATGTGCCCGGTCAGGGCCGCGATCTCGCGCAGGTTATCCCACAGATCTTCGAACGTGTCCGGGTTTGCCTGCCAGTACACCGTCAGGCCCAGTTCCTGCAGGGCTGAAACCGTCTCCGGGCTGATGATCTCCGCCGCCAGCACCAGGTCTGGCTCTGCCGCCAGGATCGCTTCCACCGGCAGATCGCCCCACATCGCGCCGATGCTCGCCACTTCCAGCGCCGCTTCCGGGAAGGTGGACATCTCATCCCGCCCCGCCAGCTGCTGCCCCGCGCCCAGCGCGAACAGCATCTCCGTCATCGAAGGTGACAGCGATACGATCGCCTGCGGATATTGCGCCAACTGCAGCGTATTGCCGAGGTCATCGGTGAACACCAGCGCTGCCTGTTCTTCCTCCTCTGCAGCGGGCGCTGTGGTCGCCGCTTCCGTTTCCTGCACTTTCTGCAAGACAGCCGCCGGCGCGCAGGCCGTTGCCCACAGCGCGGCGATCAGGAATAAAACAATCATGCTTTTCGATTTCTTCATCATGTATCTCTCCATCGTATTTTATTGATTCCCTATGCATGGCAGAGTGCAACAAAAAACCCCTGCCTTTGGATAGGGAGGGGTCATAAGCCAATCAGTGATCAATCATTTGTCTTGGTTGTTCCACCTCCTTTGTGCGAGGCCTGTGAAAACACGGTCAGGGTGGGCGACCTGGCTTTCCTTATACAGGATCACAGTTGCGCTACAGCACCGGACTTTACCTTAAAAGGTATCACCGGTTTCGCCATTAAACCTCCCATCCGGGGGATGAGGTGCCTTGACCAATAACAGGATGGTAATGTGCAATACAAGAATTATATCAAATTCTTTAAATTATCAATTTGGAAGTAGAAAATAACGTTACGTTCCATTAAAAACTTCGAATAAACTTTCCTAAATGATAATTCTTTCATATCACCTTAGAATCAAATCAGGATTCTAAATTTATCCTTATAATCAGATTCTTTGTAGATGCGGATAGAACCCCATAGATATGTACCTGTAAAAAAAATTTACCTTAATACTTCACCATTGGAAGCTATAACCTTTTGGTACCAGAAATAACTATCCTTTAGGCTTCTTTTCCCTGATCCATTGCCTTTATCATCCAGATCCACATGAATGTATCCATAGCGTTTGCTCATTTCAGTGGAAGAAGCGCTGATGATATCAATCGGTGCCCATGAATAATAACCAAACACATCAACCCCATCCAGAACCGCTTCTCTCATCTGCTCTATATGGCTAGAAAGATAATCAATTCTGTATGAATCATGGATACTTCCATCCGGCTCAACCACGTCAAATGTGCCAAATCCGTTTTCCGTTATTGCGATGGGTGTCTGATATCTATCCCAGTACATATTAAGTTTGGTCCTCAGCCCAACCGGATCAATTCCCCATCCCCATTCATTCGCGTCTACATGCGTATTAGGATAGGAATGCTGATGATTGATGAAACTTGTCGCGTTCGCAACATTCGTGAAGTAATATGATAGTGACATAAAATCTGCAGTATGTTCAAGATCTGCCATATCATTTTCACCGAATCTAATATGAATGTTGTGATCGTCAAAAAATCGGAACGCATAGTCAGGATACTTTCCCCTCAAAAGAACATCACCATAAAAAAATTCCATTTGATTTCTTCGATAATTTGAAAAAACATCTTCTGGCTTAGAACTCTCGGGATATGTGATGTCATCTCCAAACATCATTCCTATCATAATATCCGGATAATTACCATGGGCATATCTTGCTGCCCGTGCGCAAGCAACCATCTCATTATGCACGCCTTGGTATTTTGCCTCCAATAAATCTTTTACTTTATCCTCCGCAATACCCAAATGGTCAAAAGATTGGATACCAATGGTATTAATTTGATTTACCGGAATCCAATATTTCACACGATCTGCGAATCTATCAAATAAAGTCATACAATAATTTTCAAAAAATCCGATCAATTCCCGTGAATACCATCCTGTGTAACTTAATGCGAGGTTCAATGGCATTTCGTAATGGGATATCGTGATCATCGGCTCCATCCCATTCATTAATATCTCATCGATTAATGCATCATAAAAATTCAAGCCTGCTTGATTGGGTTTCTCATCATCTCCATTTGGATAAATCCTGGACCAATTGATAGATGTCCTCAATGACTTCAAACCGATTCCTGCAAGAAGTTTAAGATCTTCTTTATATGTATGATAAAAATCGATTCCCCACCTCTTTGGATAAATACCTTCTGTATCAGTCATTGCAAATTTGATATCAGTGGTGGTCATTTCCCGGTTCCATTTTTCTTTCAGAGGTATATCTTCGCGATAACGGTTGATATCCGCTAAACACCAGCCTTTGCCGCCTTCTTGCCATGCGCCTTCGCATTGATTGGCTGCAAGAGCGCCACCCCATAAAAAGTTATCCTTAAAACCTTTGATATGTCTCACACCCTCACCTCCGTTTTTCTATAACTTGCATCAATCACAAAATATTATTGATTTGAAGTCGATGTGGATTAACACATTTCGTAATAAGCCTTGATTGGTCAGCATCGTAACGTATGGTATGCGTCAATAATTATTTACATTTAATACTTATAGAATAATTAACTAAAAGTTCGCCTTTATGGTAACCTTTTTGAAGCGGCAGTTGTTTGTATTGTATTTTTCTTGAATTGACGAGGCTCAAGATTTCTTACAAACAACTGCCCTGTTATATTCAACAAACCTATTTTGGTAAGAGCGCCCGCATGACCCTGATTAACCTTCTAGTCATGTGTAATTCAGACATAGCGGTCATAAGTGAATCCTGGGCGTGCGTCATCAGCATTGAAAATTGGATTGGTTCCCCTCGCGCTTCTCTTTGAATGATCGTTGTTTGAGTATTGTGCGCCGCCTCGATTTCTGTTGCGGCTTTTTCTAGATACTCTTCAATTTTTGGATCATTGATCAATCCGGTTTCCAATACATCGATCGCTTTATTCGCTAATGCGCGCGCATTTCCTGCATGGATGATGACTTTAGCAGCAGTTTCAACCATTTTAATTTCTACGTTGTTATTTTCCACTATTCACTCACTCGCAGATTCGTTCACCGCTTCTTTTTGAAGCTCTTGTTTTTCATAGGCTTTAAAGAAAGGCCAATATACAAACCATGTGATAGCAAGCAGGATGGCTAAGAACGGGATACTCATCCAGTCCTGTGTCACGATAAATGTTGTAAAACCGATTGGCGCAAACCACACATAAAATGGGAAAGCGGGTATGTTGACTAATCCCGAATTAAGTACTGGGTAAACGATCAGAGGGATCAAGAAACCGTTGATGATAAACGGAATCATGAGAAGCGGGTTGAATGCAATCGGGACACCAAAAACCAGCGGTTCATTAATATTCATGATAGAAGGTAACATGGTAGTCTGGCCTAAGGTCTTCAAACGTTTTGATTTTGATCGCAGCATCATAACATTGAGCATTAATGTCATTCCCATGCCGCCCAACCAAATAAAAGCCATACCAACTTCCTGGGTATTGATATTTACAGGTGCCAATCCTTTTGCAACCAGGTCCGCGTTTTCTGCTATGCCAGCAAGTGTAATGGGGCCGATAATCGACCATAGCGTCCAAGCCGATAGACCAAACGCGTATAGAAGGATGGAAATTCCCCAGATTAATACAAAGCCGGCATAGGATTGGCCCAAGTTAACCAACGGGCTGAACAAGTTCTCAACCAATGCGTACATATCAAATCCAAGCGGATATGTGACTAACCAGCTGAGTACTAAGATTACCGTTCCAGAAGCTAAGGTGTTGAACCAATTAACAATAAAATCCGGAAACACACCTTTTTTATTAAACAAATTTCGATTGGCAAAAAAGCTGATCACCACACCTGTGAATAACCCGACAACAACAGAGAGAAAAACGCCTGCTGCGCCTAAACGATCCAGCACTATTTCGAAATTCCATGTGTCAGCATTAAATATCCCTTTCGACAGCATCAAGTATCCACCAATGGCAACAAAACCAGCTTCGATCTTAGGCCCATTGGGATTTTTTCTCTCGGTATACGTATAGGCTATCGCGAATACCACAAATAATCCCATTAAACCAAAACTGAAGTTTTGTACTGGTGTAAGATCCGGAATGAAGGGAATATATTCCTTTAACAACGTTGCGATCATCGCGAATGTTCCAACAAGAATGAGTGGGACTGCGATGATGAATCCTTGGGATATGGATGAGATTAATGGATGATCAGTGACCTTCATTAAAGCAGGTGCGAATTTCTCAGTAAACCATTTCATAACATTTTTCATTTGATTCTCCTTTGTTAATTTGAAATATCATTAAGTCGAAATATCAGGACAAATATCAATTATGCATCTTCCTCCTCTCCCAATGTGTCAATTGCTAGTTGAAGAACCGCCTCACCATTCATTGTTCCGAAATCCATCGCGGGGACAAATGCGTAAGGCACACCGGCGTTATTACAAATTTCAATTATTTTTTGATCGTTATATCTAAGTTGCGGTGAAACAAGAACAATATCAAAATTACTAACGGAACCGGCTAATGCGCCTTCCGCTTTTGCCAACACATTTACACTCAAACCTTTTTCAGCGGCAGCTTTTTTGATATTTTGGACCAGGAAACTTGAAGAAAAGCCGCCTCCGCAAATTATTAAGATATCCATACTCGCTCCTTTTCAGTTTGCTATATAGTGGACTAATATTTATGTTTCTTCATCGTTATTCAATGCAGAAGAGATCAGACCCTGAAGGTAAATATCATTAAAATAATCAAATTCAACCATTGGCAATTGAACATTTTTTGATCCCATGATCTCTGGATCATTGATCATGTATGAAAAAAATAAACCGAGGAAAACTCGACTTAATTGTGTAATAGATTGGTTTTTAAACACTTTGGGATTCTGCTCTTGCTTTTTCCTTAAAACCTCCACCATGGCATTAAAAGCTTTAAGAAACAGATCGGGCAGATGTTGGCCGTTGAATTCAACCATCTCAATGAAATGCAATTTCATAAATTTTTTATTGTTCTGTAATTCTTTGCGTTCCTTAATGGAGGCATCTTTGATAAAATCATCAAAGGTATCTCCTTCAGCCGTTTTAACAATCTTTGGAATCAATAACCACGGATGATATTTATTGATAATGAATTGGTAGATTTCATCTTTCTCTTTAAAGTGGTTATACAATCCCCCGGGTGCTACATCAATTTTCTCAGCGATATCCCGCATCGAAGTCGCGTGGAAACCTTGCTCAAGAAATAATTCCAGTGACGCTTGAATGATCCGTTCTTTTGTATCTATCATTTCAATTCATGCTTTCGTTTCTGAATGAACGTTCGTTCATATTTATATTATAAGAATTTGTTCAGATTGTCAAGTAATTGGTGCGGATCAATTTTTAAGGTTTTTTTGATCACGGGCTGTGATCAGTTTTTTTTTAAAAAGGTAAGCATATCCCCGGACACACTTTAGAAGGCAAAACTTTTATATAAAAAGAATCGCCCGTTTGGGCGATTCTTCACTTAAAGATTACGAAATAGAATATTGCTTCACTCCCCCGCCCCCTGCGCAAACTGCTGAATCTCCTTTGGTTCGCTGATCACCCGCGTCAGCTTGCCATCCTGCATCAGCAGCACCCGGTCCACATACTCGCACATGCGCAGGTCATGCGTCACCATGATCCCGGCCCGTTTCTGTTCATGGATCAGGCCGGCAAAAGTCTTCACCACCTGGTAGGCACGCTCAGTATCCAGGCTCGCGGTCGGTTCATCTGCCAATACCAGGCTTGGGTTATGGATCAACGCGCGTGCGATCGCCACCCGTTGCTGCTGCCCGCCCGACATTTGACCCGGCAGGTTATACAGCCGGTCACCCAGGCCCAGCCGCGCCAGCAGTTCTTCCGCGCGTACCCTGCCCGCCTTATCCAGGCGGTTGTTCAGGCGCAGCATCAGTTCCACATTCTCGAGCGCGTTCAGATATGGCACCAGGTTATTGGCCTGAAAGGTGAAGCCGATCTTCTCGCGCCGCAGCGCGACACGGTCCTTGTCTGTCATCTGCGCCAGGTCTTGCCCATCCAGCACCACCCTGCCCGCGCTGGGCTGCAGCAATGCCGCCAGGATCGAGAGCATGGTGGTCTTGCCCGAGCCGCTCGGTCCTACCAGCGCCACAAACTCGCCCGATCCCACTTCCAGCGAAACGCCATCCACCGCGCGGATCGTGCCAAATTCACTTTCGTAGATCTTCTCTACCAGGTCCGTCTGCAGTGCGTAGGTTGGTTGTGTGTTGTTCATGATGACAACCCCAGCGCTTTCAGCGGTTCGATCTTGACCGCGTAACGGATCGATACCAATCCGCCGATCGGCCCGATCAACAACAAAGCCACGATCGCGATCAATGATGTCGTGCCGTTGAACACGATCGGTACGGTCGGCGGAAATGTTAGCGAGAACAAGAACGCCAGCAGCCCGCCGATCAGCACGCCAACGGCCGTGATCACCACGATCTGGATCACCGAGGCATACGCCACCACCCGGTTGGATGCGCCGATCGCTTTCAGCACACCGATCTGCGGCACTTTCTGCAGGACCTGGATCTGGAAGAATCCGCCGATCACCAATACGCCAATAAAGAGCGTAAAAGCGCCCTGCGTATTCAGCGTACTCTGTTGCGCGCTGTATCCCGGCAATGCCTGGATCGCCTGCTCGATAGTCGCGATGTCAATATTCTTGACCTGGGCCAGCAATCGGTTGGTGACCATTTCCGCGTCCGCACCTTCCGTAAGTTTGATCAGAACTACATTACCCACCGCGTCCGAGCCATTGACCTCCGCTTCAGATTTCGGGCGCACCCGGTCCCAGGTGAAGAATGGCGCGAACATCGCTGGCTGCAGCGAATACTGCTGCCCATCCGTGATGCCCACCACGCGCAGATTATAGATCTCATCGCGTGTGCCCTGGGTAACGCGGATCACAGCCACATCACCCACCCCCAGTCCGCTGCGGATAGCGGTATTGCGGTCGATGATCACCTCGCTTGCCAGGTCTGTGCTCAGCTGCGTACCTTCCACCACCCTCGGCTCACCCGTATGCCCCGGCTCCACGCCTAACAGCGCGGCTTTCAACACCGGTTCATCGCCCGGCAGCACCAGGTTGACGCTCGCCGTGCCGAGCATGCCAGCGTCCGCCACGCCCTCCACCCGCCGGATCGAAGCCAAACGACCGCGTTCCATCCGGCTGGCCGCGATCAGAAAGTCAGATTTGGCCTGAAAAGCAGCCAGTTCCGCGTCCAGCTTGGAAAGATACTCGCGGTTGCCATTGCCCAGCCCTTCGCCCAGCGCGGCGATGAACAGCACCAGCAGCGTGATCAGCGCGATCACCAGCGCCACCATCAGGAAACGCCCACGGTTGCGCCAGATCTCTTTCACCGCCAGGTAAGCCGATAAAAAAATGGATTCTCTAATTTTCCATTTGGTTGCCATAACAGATTATTCCGTGAAATTAACAGCCGCAGTCATCCCCCAGCGCATCAGGGCATCCGTTTCCTTTAATAAGATCGTAACAGTGTAAGTGATATCGCCGCGCTTTTCTTCAAAACGCGTATTGATCTCGATCACCTCGCCTTTCAGGTGCACATCCGGCAGCGCGTCCAGTGTCACATCCACTTCCTGACCTTGTGTGATCTTCACCACTTCAAACTCGGTCAGGTTGTCGGTCTTGATGATCCATGCGCTGAAATCAGCCACTGCCAGCACCACCTCGCCCGGGCTGACCTGCTGGCCAACCGTCAGATTCAGATCGCTCACCACCCCGCTCATCGCCGCGCGCAGGTTAAGCGCGTCCACCGCTTCCCGCGCGCTTTCCACGTTGGCATTGGCCGAGGCCACGCGCGCCTCCAGTGTGTTCATCTGGTCAGGGTCGAGCCCATCGTTCTCTTGAATGCGTTCAAATAATGCCTGCAGGCGGTCCATTTCTCCCGTCGCTTCATCCAGCCGTGCTTGCGCCTCGGTTGAAGCGCTGGCATTGTAGTTGTTCAGGGCTGTCGATCGCCGTTTGCGCGCCAGAATCGCTTCGATCTGTGCCTGCGCCAGGTTCTCAGTTGCTGCGGCAACATAATCATCCAGTGCCTGTTGCGCGGCCAGCGCTTCTCGTTCTGCGCCAGCCAGGATGGCGTCAAGCTCAGCGGAATCACGCATCATCGCCAGCACCTGGTCCTTGCGCACCTCTTCACCTGACGCAACCATCACCTCAGCAATCTGACCGCTGACAGCGAAGGAATGCTCAAGCGCTTTAAGCGGCAGCAGACGCCCTTCAGCGATGATCTCCGGTTGCGCGAGAGTAGCGATCGCCTGCTCATCCGCCGCTTTTGGGCTGCAGGCTGCGATCATTGCCATAGTGAAAATCGATAGTACGATGATTGATAATTTCTTCTTCATTTTTTCCTCATTATTTTTTCGGTTTTAATCCACACCCGGGCCGATCGGTCCCTCAAAATCCTCATCCCACTGGGTGGAAAGAACACCTTCCAGTAGCAGGTCAAGCGCGGGATGATCGGCAATATTGTCATAATAGAATGGCAGCAGCACCCGCCCTTTCTGGTTGATGATGAACGTGCCGGACATTTGCATCGCGTCTTGCCCTTCCGGCGGCTGCTCAAGTTTATATCCCTTTTTCGCGGATTCTTTCACTGAGCGGATCACCTGCGGATGCAGCACAGTCTGGAAGATGGTACCGCGTTCAAGGCCATAGGCGTGATACGCCATGCGCTCAGGATCACACAACGCCAGCAAGTCCGGCGCGTACTGCTTCATGAACAGGTCCGTCGCTCCCGGGCTGCCCTGCGTCACCACCGCGATGCCGAGCCCCGCTTCCTCGATTCGTTCTTTTCCTTCTACCAGCTCATCCAGCATCTCTTTGCACTGCGTGCAGCCAAAATGGCGCGTGAAAGCCAGGATCAGCGGGCGCTTCTTCCACAGCGAGGAAAGTGACACCGTTTTTCCACCGGTGTTGAGCAGCTCCAAATCCGGCGCTTGCTGGTTGAAATGCAGACGATTTGCGTTTTTCATAACCCTCCAACGATAGGATCCATTTTTGAATTGGATTTTATTCGCAAACAACTCTAAATAATATCAGAGCTTTCTTAATTAATGAAGCATACTGTATAAATTTTGTTTTTTGATAGCGCGGTGATCAGTAAATCGCTCCACAATGTATAATTTATAAAATTCAATTCGGGGTTGCTCATGAATAATAACCAACGCTTTAATTATTACAAGATTTATCGGGTCGGCGCGGTCGCGATTCTGGTTGCGCTGCTATTTTTTCGCCGCAATCTGGCAGCAGAATTGGTCATCTCCAACGGATTTGGCATCTGGCAAGTTCCTGCGCCCCTGCCGGAGAACGCGCTGGGCTGGTTCGCGCTAATCAGCGCGCAGCCGCTGCTGGCATTCATCCTTTTGGATGGTGTCGACGTCATCAATGCCATCCTTGTGGTACTGTTGTTTTTCGCTCTCTTCACCGCCATAAAAAACCACAACTTCAAAATGGCTGCAGCAGCTCTGACAGCAACTGTACTCGGCGTTATCATGTACATTCTTGCAAACCGCGCCATCCCGCTCTGTTTGCTTGCCCGCAGGTATCATGCCGCCCCTCAACTGGCTGCGCGGGCTGATCTCCTGATGCGTGCAGATGAAATTTTGTCCAGCCCCCTGCGGGATACCGTCATGTCGATTGGTCTGATATTGATCCTGAGCGCCGGTCTCGTCTTCTCCATCGTCCCATTGAAAGAAAAAATCTTCAAGCGCAGGGTTGCCCTGACAGGCATCGCAGCGAATGGTCTTTACCTGATGAACTACGTTTTGATCCTTTTTGCGCCAAACCTCAACTGGCTGTTTCCCACGCTTTCAGCCCCATTCCGCCTGACCTGGTATGCGATGCTGGCCGTTGCGCTGCTGAAAAAGGCAAAGGATACCTCAACAGCATCTAAATTGGAGGAACGATGCACGTAAAGCCCGATTGTCTCATCTGCGATAAACAGCGCGGCATCGCCCATCACCCGCCCGGCGGGTATATTTACACAGGTGACTTTTTCACGGTCTGCCACGCGCCGGTCAACACCGGACCGCTCGGCACGCTCTTCATCGAATCCCGCCGCCATTTCCTCGACTATGCCAGCATGACACCACAGGAATTAGCCGCCCTCGGCCCCCTGCTGCAGCGCGTCTACCGCGCACTGCGCGAACTGACGGATGCCGAGCGTATTTACCAGGCCGCGATGATCGACGGCGTGCCCCACTTCCACTGCTGGCTCGTCCCGCGCCGTTCATCCGACACGGTCAAAGGTATCAAGTTTCTCGCAATGGACGTTTCCTGCGAGGCGGCAGACGCGGAACAGCTTGTAAATGCGTTAAGCGCGAAGCTCAAAGATTAAAATAAAATATCCACACCTGTTGTTACACTTCAATCGATGCGCATGATGGACATATTCTATAATTAATAAAACATAGATGAAGGCAGAAAAATGTCAGAAGAACAGAACACGAATACGACTGAGAAAAAAGCCAGAGACCTCCATTCGGAATCCGTCACCATCCGTCAGGGCGGCGCGGTCAATGTCGAAGCGGATAAGGTCGAAGTGCGCCAGGGCGGGATCGTCCAGGCAAAAACGCGTTCACTGGAGATGACCGGGAGCGGGCTGCTGCTTGGCCAGGCTGAAAACGCCCACATTTTCGCCTCGCGCAGCGCAGCCGTCATCGTCCGGCATGATGCATCCCTCGACCAGAGCGGCACGGTCCTCCAGATCACCAGCGGCGATGTGAGCATGGAACAGAGCGGCACCATAGTCCAGATCGCCAACAACATCAAAATGGGCGACAACAACGGCACGGTGTTCCTGTTTGCCAAAAATATTGAAGGCGATGTCCACTCCGCTTTCGGTCAGAAGGAATCACTCGCTTTTGCCGTCGCCGCCGGCATCACCACCGGCCTCGTCCTGCTCGGCGGTTTGCTCCTCGGCCGCAAAAAGAAATAACTGTTTTTTTCATAAAACTGCTTTGGTGAATTCTGGTGAAAAATTGTACGTCGGTATGCACTAACATGCCGACCTAAGGCTGCTGATCGCCACTTTTCTGATATTCTAGAAGAATTTCCACAGCAAGCCTGGTGCCGATGCGATCTGCACCAGCGTTGATCATGGATAAAGTATCTTCTAATGTATGAATCCCTCCTGCAGCCTTGACACCCATTTTCGGGCCCACAACCCGCCGCATCAGGTCAATGTCTTCAACCACAGCCCCGCCAGTGCTAAAGCCGGTTGATGTTTTCACAAAATCCGCGCCGGCCGCCTTGCTGATCAAAGACCCCATGATCTTTTCAAACCGATCCAGAAGACACACTTCAAGTATGACTTTTAGTAGCCCATCATGGGAATGGACCATTTCAGACATTTTTTGAATTTCATCAAAAATAAAGGAGTATTCTCCAGCCTTGAGCATACCCACTTGAATAACCATATCAATTTCATCCGCGCCATTCTCTAGAGAATTTTTTGCTTCAAACAGTTTTGTATCGGTTGGAAAAGCACCCAGCGGAAATCCTGCCACGCTTCCTACACGCACCACAGAATCTGCCAATTGCTTTTTCGCCAACGCAACAAAAACAGGATTGATAAAAACGGTAGCGATTTTGCATTGATCAGCTTGATCACAGAATTGGATCACCTCATCTGGTGTCGCGTCCGGATGATGTAACGCGTTATCCAGGTATGAAGCAAATGATGATTTCCGCATTGGCATGGTAAGTTCTGGCAGCTGTTCCAAATATTCTCGCCCGTTCTCAACAAGAAGAGATATTTCTGTATGTATGATTGCTCCTTTTATAAAAAAATCTCATCCATCACATTGTGGACGAGAAATTTTTACTTAGTTCAATTAATCAAGCGCTGCGTGAAAATGAGGCGCCATTGTCATCTTTTCTGGATAATGATGAATATCAGAGTTGATTATTTTTCTGGCAAACTATCACCATCGCGATATTCAAGCCGTGCACCGCAGCTTTTACATTCGGCGATGTTTAAACCGGTCTCATCTTTGGAGATTGTCACGTCCCCTTCACAGGAACAGCGGCGATAAATACTCAAGATCTTTCCTGCATATTCCAGGATCTTCAATTCACCTTTTTCTTGATTATTCTCAGTCATTTTTATATCCTATCGTTTTCTGGTGTTAATAATAATGTGGGCGTTTATAACGCCCACATTAAATTATAAGCTATCTTTCGGTATCTCTTATTTGAGCAGGTTGCCAAAGAAGGCGAGAATGTTGCCCAGGACACCGAAGTCGGTGTCACCGAAGGATGAACCGACCCAATCGGGGTTCAAACCACCGAAGGAGGTGTAAGTTGTGCCTGCGAGCAGGGTGAAGATCAAACCATTGAGGAAACCGCCAAGCATAGCGCCTTTGCGGCCGCCGGTGGAGTTGCCGAACACGCCAGCTGTGCCACCAACGAAGAAGTGAATGATCATGGAAGGCAGAATGACGCCGCCCAATGCACCGCCAGCCAAAAGCTGCAGACCCATGGCAACCAGGCCGCCAACGATGGAGGCAAGGTAACCAACCAACACTGCGTTTGGTGCGTAGGGGAATACAACGGGGCAGTCCAGAGCAGGTTTTGCATCCGGAACGATCTTTTCAGCAATACCGCGGAATGCGGGGACGATCTCAGCCAACACGGTGCGGACACCGAGCAGGATGATGGCGATACCACCAGCAAACTTCAATGACTCAAGGAATGCACCAACAACCCAATATTGACCAAGTGCTTCGCTTGCGGCTGCGCCGCTGAGGAGACCGACGACAACGTAGATCAGGAGCATAACGGAGCCCATGGCTACGAGCGGTTCCTTCATGAAGCCGATCCAATCCGGGAATTTCATATTCTCGGTGGAATCCTCGGGATCGCCAACAAACTGTCCAAGGAAGCCGGACATTGCGTATGTGGTGATGCCGAAGTGACCCATGGCGAAGCCATCGCCGCCGGTGATTTTCTTCATGAATGGCATGGAGAGCGCCGGCATGAAGGTCATCAGGAAACCGGAGATGACGGATGCGACCGCGATCATCAGAATTTCATTCGCAGCAAACATTGGCATAACAGAGAGCATGCCGGTTGTCAGCGTGGCGATGAACAGGGTGTGGTGACCGGTCAACCAAATGTATTTGTACTTGGTCACGCGCGCAAACAAAATATTGAGCAGGAATGCAAACAGGAAAACCAGGGAAATCTGGCGGCCCAACGATTGGTTCACAATGCTTGTGAAAACTTCGTTAACGGGAAGCGCCGCATTCGGGATCTGGAGCACGGTGGTGAAGAGTGTACCGAGGGGGCTGATCGCGCCAACGACCACACCAGCACCAGCGCCTAAAATCAAGAAACCCAGAATGCTTTTCAGGGTTCCGGTGACTACCTGTTCGAACGGTTTCTTGAGAGCCAAGAGACCAATTAATGCCATCAAACCTACAAGGATTGAGGCATTGCTAAGAAATGCTTGAAGAAAATTAAGTACTGCCATTAGAAATCCTTTCTAAACTAATAAATATTATGATTTTTTTGATTCGAATACTTTTATGAATATATCTAGTAACGCGGCTTCGATCTCGTTCTCATCAAATAAATTAAGAACTGTGATCACCTCTGCATCCACTTCATTAAGCTGTTTAGCAAATTCATTCGTCGTTACATAGATATCCGGGGTTGTTGATCTGGCAGTGGAGATATCCGCAACTTCGACCCTAAAATCGTTACGGCCATATCCATGTCGTTCTAAAACTCGCTCGATCCCCATTTTTACCAGGAGACCGCTGCCTAACCCCATTCCACACACTGCAGATATTTTTACCAAAATATCCTCCTATAACAAGCTTCTAAATATAGTATTACGGTTTTATAGGGCCAATAAACCGAGTACGAAGGCTACCACTGCGAGAGCGATGCTGATCAAGCCTTCAGTCTTTCCGACTACTTCTTTTTTGTCTGCCATAAATTTCACCTCCTTTCATTTATTTTCGATCCTATAACAGTCTAAACACTGGATATTGGCTTTGGTTTCGATAATAAAAACCTACTCCTGGATGAATGTTTGGAATAGGTCTTCGCGCGTGGTCGCATTCTTGATCACTTCAATCTTTTCCTTATCGCCTAATACAAGGGCAAGCCGGCGAAGACCATCGATATGCTGTTCCTGGTCTAAAGCGGCTAAAGCAACGATCAAATACACGGGATCGTTTTGTTCATTGCCAAATTCGACCGGCGTTGCAAGACGCACGATGGCAATGCTTGGTTTAATTACACCATCCTCTGGCCTAGCATGCGGTAACGCAATGCCTGGCGCAACGACGATATACGGGCCAAATTCCTTGGCAACACGGATCATGGCGTCGATGAATCTTTCTTCTACTGCGCCATCTTCAACCAATAGCTTGCCTGCGGCTCTTATCGCCCCCTTCCAATCCTCTACGGAAACATCAACATCAACGATTTCTTTGCGAATAAGTTCTTTTACATCCATAACGTAGTATCCCTATCCTCCGTGATATTCTATCCAAGAACTGGTTGACTATAGTGTATATTGATTCGGTCATTTGTCAAGGTTTTTTTATTCAAAGTATAAATAATTTTTATGCCTCCCAAATAAACATTTTAAAAATTGTCAGGCGATAACAAATATTTTTAAAAATCTGTAATGTGCTGGATTGGAAAAAGGAAATTTCCTCAAAGTATAAGTCCTCGCGAATTTTTCGTCTAATTTGATCATATCAGCGCTGCAGATTAGTCTTCATCTGATAATGTGAAGATAGAATTTTTTTATGTATGCGCGTTCCTTTTTGGTAGCAACTGATTTTCTATCGATCCAGCACCTTAAGAACAGTATCTTTGATCCCCCCCGTGTCTAGCTTGTAATAATTTAATAATTCCCGATAAGGGCCTGAGGTTGTGAATTGATCCAAAATTCCATGGCGGAAGATTTTAACATTTATATTTTGCTCGGCAATAATTTCCGCGATCGCACTGCCTAATCCATTGGTGATAAAACCCTGCTCGACGGTGAGCACAACCGGGTATTGTTCAATGGCCGCGACCACCTCATTGATATTGATTGGCTTGAGCGACGATACGTTCAATAAACCTGCATGAATACCACATTCTTCCAGTAACGTGATTGCCTCCAGAGATTCACCCACTTCTGGGCCAGTAGCGATAAGAAGGATGTCCTGACCTCTCACCAGGTGGTCTGGTTTACCAACTTTGTAATCAAAAATTTCTTGGTAAACGGTTTTTTCTTTAGCGCGAGAGAGACGCACATATACTGGCCCCTCAATCTCCATCACCTTATTTAGCATCGAAGCTGTTTCAACCGCATCTGCTGGTGAGAGCACCGTCATTCCGGGCATTCCGCGGAAGATGCCGATATCCTCCAGGGCGTGGTGTGTTGCGCCGGCTACTCCCAAAGAAATACCGCTATGTGTGGATACTATCTTAACCGGAAGCTCATTGTAGGCGACATCCGTCCGCACCTGCTCACAGGCCCGCATCGAAGAAAACACCGCATAAGTGGAGACAAAGGGGACTATCCCAGCCAATGTCAGGCCGGCCGCTGCTCCCATCATATTCTGTTCAGCAATCCCAAAATCAATAAATCGCTCTGGACATTTTTCTCGAAAATCAGATAATTTCACACTTCCGGATAGATCTGCTGAAAGTCCGACGATCTCTTCATGCTGGTCAGCTAGTTCAACAATGACCTTGCCATATGCATCTCTGCTCGATAAACCAACCAGGGAGTTCTTCTCAATTGTTTGTTCTGACATCGGTCTCCTTTACTGCTTCGAGTGAGCAGATTGCAATTTTTCTATCGCACGATTGGCATCCTCAGCGCTTATCTTGAAAAAATGCGATGATGCTTTACCTTCGAATGAAGGAATCCCGCGCCCCTTGATCGTGTTCGCAATGATAAATTTTGGTTTTCTGCCTAGTGTTTCCATTACAAAAGCATCCAATAGTTGTTGAATATCATGACCATCAACCGTCATGACCGACCATTTGAACGCATTCAGTTTATCAGCCAGCGGTTCTAATCCCATATTATCTTCTGTATCACCTTCAATTGTGAAATTATTCCGGTCTAACACCACAGTGAGATTATCAAGATGAAAATTCCCTGCGCTCATCAACGCTTCCCAGGTCGATCCTTCCATCATCTCTCCGTCTGAGATGATGCAGTACACTTTCCAGCCCGCTTTGTCAATCTGTCCACCGAGCGCAGCGCCTACTGCTACATTCAATCCGTGTCCCAATGATCCCGAGCTGATCTCCACCCCTGGCATACGGTGTTTGTCTATATGCATACTCAACATAGAATTCAAGGTATCGAAATTCTTCAATTCATCGATGCTGAAGAAGCCTTTTCTCGCCATCGCCGAGGAAAGAGCTACGTTCCCATGCCCTTTGCTCAAAATGATTCGGTCACGATCTTTCCATTTCGGATTCTCAGGGTCGACCTGTGCAACAGAGAAGAATAAGACAGCCATGATCTCGGATAACGTGAGATTGCCGCCGATATGCACCTCTTCCTTACAATCCCTGCCGGTTGTGATGATATCTTCGCTGATTTGATCAGCAATTTTCTGCAATGCAACAATCTGGTTTTCCATACGCGCTCCTGTCTCAAATTGTCATCTTAGTTGGTGAAAAATGATATTTTCATCGAAAAGAGTTTTTAAACCTTGTTTATCCATCCTGTTTCGCTGAGGTAAAAATATATCACAGTTGCATTTATCTACGCAACTGTCATGGGAAAAATCCAAAATGATGCCAACATCCCTTGATAGGGATTATTAATTGAATTTAGAATAGTATTAAAACTAGGAAATTTCTGGATGATGTCGAGCGCTATTTGCGGGTTTACCATGCCTGGATTCTTTCCGCATCTTTTCCGTACAAAATTACATTTTCGAGGAAATAGATTAGAACAAAATCCCCTGGCTCAGCCAGTAGATCACGATATACACCCCTGCCCCAGCCAGGAACAGCGAGCTCAGACGATGCACGAACGGGGTCACCCCCCGCAGCCAGCGCGCCAGCGCGCGTTTGAACAGCACCGCACCCAACACCACCACCAGCACCACCGTGCCCATCCCCAGCGCGTATGCCCCGAACTGCACCACCGCTGAACGAAAATCACCCGCGCTCAACGCGTTGCCCGCCACTACCAAAAAGATCGGCAGCGTGCAGCTCAGCGATGCCACCGCGTAGGACAACCCGAAAAGCAGGTCGCTCCACACAGACAGCTTCTCCCCGCTGCTTTGTAGAACCGCCAGGTTCAGGCTGAGCGTTTTCCTTTTAACAAACAGCCATGTGCCCACTACCGCCATCACAACGCCGATCAGCAGCCCGGCCAGCGGAAAATAATCCAGCAGCGCCTGGCTGCCGGCGGCGATCAGTGATCCCACACCCAGAAAGATGATGACGAAGCTGAGCGTGATCGCCAGTGTGTGCGCGATGCTTTCAAGCACCTGCCGTCCGGCGGTCTTCTGCCTGGCCTCACCCATCCGCTGGAATGCGTACGTCGTCAGCATCACCACCCCGCATGGGTTTACGCTCGCCACCATCCCGGCCGAGAAAGCGAACCCGATCGGCAACAGGCGTGTGAAATTCGCCAGCCCGGCTTCGATCCCGCCCTGGCGCTGGGCCAGAAACAGAAAGATCCCCGCCACCACCACTGCCGGCAGGATCAGTGTGACCACAACCGTCCGCAGCGAGCGCGGTTCCTCCGCCTGCGGTGAATAGCTTTCCTTCGTCTTCAGGATCTTCGCCATACTGCCTCGCCGATCAGCGTAATGCGTTGATGAACGCTTCCAGTTGCCCGGATGAGGTTGCGCCCACCCACGAACGCATCAGCTCACCCCGCGCGTCGAAGAACAGAAAAGCAGGCGTACCCAGCACGCGGTACGCGCTCAGCGCCGCCGGTTCCTGCAGCGACCCGGCCGGCATGCTGATATCCAGATCAGCCAGCATCGCTTTGCCATCCTCAATGCTGCCCAGGTTGGTGTAGGGTCCGATATCGATCACGATCATTTCAATATCACCATTTGCCTGGTCATAGGCATTTTGCAGCAAAGGCAGGTCCGCGCGGCAGAATGGGCACAGCCCGGCAAAGAACATCGCCACCACCGGTTTACCGTCAGTGAAGAGCTCACTGAACGCGATCTCCTCGCCTGAGAACAGGTCCGCGCCCTGATACAGGGTCAGGTTGAAATCCTGCGCCAAATCAACTGTTCCTGCGTTGGCTGCCCCCCTGCCTTCACCCGCGCCAGCATCCGAGCTGATCGCGTCCGCCTGCCCGGCGATGCGCGTCTGCGGGCGGAATGCGGCCCATGAGAACCAGAAGTGATTGATGCTGACCACCGGCTCCAGCGCAACGCCTGCCAGCTCACCGCTCAGCGCCAGGCCAAGGTTGTTCCAGGTGCTGCCTGTTTCAGCGTCACGGAAAACATCTCCATCAGCTGTGAAGGTCAGCGCCTGCCCATCCACATCGCGCGCGAAGGCAGTGGCACTGCCAACATCCTTGCCATCACCCACTGTGGATCGGTTGAGCGCGGAGGCGGTGCCTGCCTGCCAGAACACCACCACCGGCAGGCCACCCACTGTCTCATTGATCGCGCCTTCCACTTCCAGCGCGCGGTAAGGAAAAACCACGGTTTCTTGCTCACGGTCGATCGTCAGCACCCGCGCCATCGGCGGCAGCGCGTTCGGCGTTTGCGGGCCCTGGTACAGGAACGGATCGTTAAACTCGGTATCATACCCGACATAAGGATTTACCCCGTAATTGCGCTGGAAGCCCGTCCTACGCGAAAGCACATCGCCCTGCGGAAAATCGGCCTTAAATTGATCCCAGGCGATCAGAAAAGCGGGGATGGTGCTGAGCGTTTCGCCAGCGTAAGCACCCGCGATGCCCTCACCGGTGGCCTGCTGCCACCAGGTTTCCGTCTGGCGGTCATACATGATCAGGTTGCTAAAGCGCAAGCGCCCGGTCGTCCCAAAGTCAAGCACCTGCCCGTCAAACTCCCGCTCAAACGCGATCGCGGTGTTGCACAGAGGGCAATAGGTGACCGCGACCGGCTGGCCATTGAGCGTGTCATTCACGATCTCGTGCCACATCAAAATCTGGGCCGGATACGCGCGCGCTGCCCCATCCAGATCCAGCACCACCACCGCCTCCGCGTCAGAGAGCCATTCATCCGCCTCCGCGATCGAGACATAGGCCGGAGAATCGATCGACGGGATGCCATCCTTGGGCGGCCCGCCCGATAGCACCTCCGTATAAGGGATGGTGTGCTTGCTGAAATCCGTGGAGAACTGGCTGGCCGCGCCGGGCGGAGGTGTGTCTTCCAGCGGCAACGCCGCGGCAGGTTCATCCTGCGGCGTGCCAGCTTCAGCCTGTTCCACTGGCCCTTCCTCTCCAGCAACCGCCGGCGCGCAGGCCGCGATCAGCATGGCGGAAAGGAGTAAAACGATCCATTGTTTCTTCATCATCTGGTACCTCGCTTTGTCTTCTGTTGATCAGACGCGCGTCACCGCGTAATTCTTACAATCGCTGCGCTTTTGGATAATATTAGGGCATCACTACGCCAACAAGCAATAGAATTATATTAATAATCAACCCCTGTCACAGCCAACCCCTTTCCGGAATAAAAACCCTATCTGATTGCCCTCACCTATCGCCTCTCACGTGGGTTGGTCTGCGACCTTCAACCCAACAAAACCATCCCCATCCCGCGTAGGTTGGGTTGCGCCCTTCAACCCAACAAAACCATCCCCATCCCGCGTAGGTTGGGTTGCGCCCTTCAACCCAACAAAGCAATCCCCATCCCGCGTAGGTTGGGTTGCGCCCTTCAACCCAACAAAGCAATCCCCATCCCGCGTAGATACCGTCTGAAAAGTCAAGGGCAAATCTCACACAATCCATAATTTGGGTCAAAAGGTTTACCGCTTTTCAATACACCATATACGATATGCAACATCTTCCTCATCGCAGCGCCTATCGCAAC
>Ga0334885_1000092_pt1 | contig 155989 bp, 152 predicted proteins | sample GraSluR1_MG_8_FD_207233 | JGI IMG/M metagenome (GOLD analysis project Ga0334885, IMG submission 207233) | Sludge microbial communities from methane-producing bioreactor in Wageningen University, Netherlands - Granular Sludge_31_05-R1 | ecosystem: Engineered > Bioreactor > Anaerobic >...
GGGTCTTGGTGACGACGAAGCCGCCACCAAGACCCCCCTCTCCCCTTCAATTTATAACACACTGTCATCCTGAACTTGCCTGCTGGCAAATAAGCGTAACGCAGTGGAGTGAAGGATCTTATTTTGTAGCATTAATTCCCCCGGACAACAATGATTAGTAATTAAAAAATCGTAACACCTAATATTTTTCACAACCTTGCTTTATGCTAAAATTATCCATCGAAAAAAAATCGGGGTCAATCCATCATCAGGTATAAAAATCATACAACAAAACCAGTGATACTGATTTAATTTTGATGTACTGTACTAGCTTTAACCCCTCCTGCACTATGAAAAACTCGTTGAGCTAAGTTGCACGTTTTTAAAAAGCCATTATGTAGAATAATTAAGCAATTTTGCCAAGGTATACAGCTCGAACTATGGAAAATAATTATCTTTCGAGCCTTATTCAATAAAACCCTAAGCAACAATGGCCAAAGAAATTCGCAAGCCCAATATCTTTCAGGCTTTTATACCCATTCTTTTCCTCATCGTTTTTCTGATTTTAAATGTGTACTTTTTTGGAGAGGATACTCTTCAAGGGGCAAACCAAATTGCACTTCTCTTAGCTGCTACGGTAGGGGGTATTGTTGCAGTATTCCTAGGTCATAACTGGTACGACGTGCGGAAGCAGGTGGTTAAGAGCATTAGCTCGGCCATGCCATCGATGCTTATCCTGCTGCTAATTGGATCGTTGGCTGGAACATGGTTGCTTAGCGGCGTAGTACCCTCTATGATTTACTACGGGCTCAAAATTCTACACCCTAGCATATTCCTACTGGCATCGGTAATAATATGTGCCATGGTTTCGCTTGCCACGGGTAGCTCGTGGTCGACGGTTGCCACCATTGGAGTTGCGCTACTGGGCATTGGAAACGCCTTGGGGTTTAGCGATGGGATTGTCGCTGGAGCAATAATTTCGGGGGCTTACTTTGGCGATAAAATGTCACCTTTATCGGATACCACCAACCTTGCCCCCGCCATGGCCGGAACCGATCTGTTTACACACATTAGGTATATGGTATATACCACCGGCCCTTCCATAATCATCACCATGATTATCTTTTTAATCCTTGGGTTTACGTACGACTATTCTGGTGGCGAGGCCAACGTGCAAACAACGCTAAATGCCATTGAGAACACCTTTAACATCACCCCATGGTTATTCCTTGTTCCAGCTATCCTTATCATCATAATTGTAAAAAAGATGCCTCCGCTACCTGCGCTAATGACAGGTACTTTACTGGGTGCAGCCTTTGCGGTGGTTTTTCAACCCCACGTGGTTGAGCAGGTTTCGGGGATTACTAGCAACTACACCATGTCGTCGTACGTAGCCATAATGCAGAGCATGTTTGGCGATATTGCAATAATCACCGAGGATGCCCATGTAAACGACCTGCTGATAACCCACGGTATGGCGGGGATGCTTAACACCATTTGGCTCATCCTGTCGGCTATGGTTTTTGGTGGAGTTATGGAGGCCGCGGGTTTACTCGTTCGAATCACCGAGAGCATTATCCGCTTTGCTAAGTCAACGGGTTCGCTTGTGGCAACTACTGTGGGGACTTGTGTGTTTTTCAATGTAACTGCTTCCGATCAGTACATCTCCATTGTTGTGCCCGGACGTATGTTTGCCAAAACCTATCGCGACAGAGGGCTAAAACCGGAGGTATTGAGCCGTACCCTCGAAGATTCTGGCACCGTTACATCTGTGCTAATTCCCTGGAACACGTGCGGGGCCACCCAATCGGCCGTGCTGGGGGTACCCGTACTCACCTATTTGCCCTACGCTTTCTTCAATATCATCAGCCCATTCATGAGCATCTTCATGGCATCGTTCAACATTAAAATCAGGCGATTTGCAGATGATGACCAGAACGACGCGGACAGCAAGCATATTGATATAGACGACGAGTAACCGTTCCCATCCCAGATACGCAGTAAGTATCCTTCACTCTTAGGTTCAAGCAATGGGGTGAGAGATATTTGCCTTGGCGTGTATGTTCAAAAGCATTGGCACGAACAGCAACAAATCAATATAAAAATTTGCCAATTATAATTACAATCCGTAACTTCGTAGCCACTGTTTTAGATAAATTGATTGAAAATTCTTTGATTGTAATTTCAATTTGATACATTAACCTATAAAATATTGATGTTATGGTAACCGATTTGAACAGCGTATTTTCTAATACTGCCAAGGTGATGAAGCGATCGGCCATCCGCGAGTTGCTAAAGCTAACTCAAAGGTCTGATATTATTTCATTTGCAGGAGGGCTACCTGCCCCCGACACATTCCCCATTGATCAGCTAAAAGAGATAAGCTGCGAAGTACTAGATACCGAAGGCGCACAGGCTCTTCAGTACGGTGCCACCGAAGGCGATATGAAGCTTCGCGAAATTCTGGTTGAGCGCTACAAAAAGGAAGGGCTAAAGCTCGATATTAACAATCTGGTAATTACCACCGCATCGCAGCAGGCATTGGATCTTATCCCAAAAATTTTCATCAACCCCGGCGATAAGATTATCTGCGGATTGCCATCATACCTTGGTGGCCTGTCGGCATTCAGCACCTATGGTGCGCAGATGATTGGCATTAAGCTCGACGACAAGGGAATGCGCGCTGACCTGTTGGAACAGGAGCTCGAAAAAATGAAGGCCAATGGCGAAAAACCAAAATTCTTATACATAATCCCCGACTTCCAAAACCCTGCCGGCATCACCATGCCCGAATCGCGCCGATTGGAAATCATTGCCCTTGCCCGCAAGTACGACGTGCTAATTGTAGAGGATAGCCCATACCGCGAGCTTCGTTTCGATGGTGAGGTACAGCGCACCATGTATGAGCTCGATGGCACAGGCCACGTAATCCTGCTGGGAACCCTATCGAAGATATTTGTACCCGGATTCCGCATTGGATGGGTTGTTGCCCACGAAGATGTTATTGATAAAATTGTAATGGCCAAGCAATCAACCGACCTTTGCACATCACCATATGTTCAAAAAATTGCCGCCAAGTACTACGAGAAAGGGTACTTCGATGAGAACCTTAAGAAGATTATCGACAGCTACCGCATAAAGCGAGACGCTATGCTCGAGGCTTTCCGCAAGTATATGCCCGAAGGAGTTAGCTGGACCGAGCCCGAGGGTGGCCTATTCCTTTTCCTAACCCTGCCCGAGCATATGAACTCCGAAGATCTGTTTAAAATTGCCATTGAGCAAAAGGTGGCCTTTGTGCTGGGCAGCGTGTTCCACTGCGATGGAGGTGGAAAGAATACCATGCGTCTAAACTTTTCGTTCATGAACAAGGAGCAGAACGATGAGGGTGTTAAGCGTCTGGCTGAAGCCATTAAGCAGCTGTTGTAAGGCATCTATTTACAACCAAAGCATTGGGCAGGTGAACTAGCTTTACCTGCCCATTTTTTGTGTGCCTTGCCTCGACATTACCCAAAACATAGCAATATCTTAGTACTTTCGCCACATCGAATCCATTTGTAACGAGTAAAACATTAGAGCATCATGCGCAGCTTTTTAGCGAAGTACAAAAACCACCACTCGGCTACCCTTACGCTGGGCATACCCCTAGTTCTGGGCCAACTGGGCCAAATAATACTGGGCATTGTGGATGGCGCCATGATTGGAAACTACGGAACCAGCGAGCTGGCTGCCGCATCGTTTGCGGTAAATGTGTTCAACATGCCCATCCTTTTTGGATTGGGCTTCTCCTATGCGCTCACTCCGTTAGTGGGACAACTTTTTGGGCGTCGAGAACACCTTGAGGTGGGGCAAATGCTACGCAATGGGATTGTTGCAAACCTTGTAATGGGCATACTTATCACGGCACTGATGGTTGTTTTTGTGCTAAAGGTGCGAAGCTTTGGCCAACCCGAGGAGCTTTACCCGCTAATCATTCCATACAGCTGGGTAATCCTTATCTCCTTAATTTTCATAATGATATTCAACGCATTCAAGCAATTTGCCGATGGCGTAAACGACACCAAAACATCGATGTGGATTATGATTGGCGGCAATGCCTTTAACATCCTTGGCAACTGGCTGCTGATATACGGCAAGTGGGGCTTCCCCGAGCTGGGACTGCTGGGCGCAGGGTTTGCCACGCTGGTGTCGAGGGTTCTCATGGCTGCGGCCTTTGCCTACATCTTCTTCTTCACCAAAAAGTACAAGCGTTACCTGGTAGGTTACCTGCGCAGCAGCTACAGCCCAACACACCACAAAACTCTAAATAAGATGGGCCTTATGGTGGGCATACAGATGGCCATGGAGACGGGTATTTTTAATATAAGCACCATAATGATTGGCTGGCTGGGCAGCGTGGCGTTGGCTGCTCACCATATAGCAATTACCATACAAACCATTGGGTTCATGACCTACTACGGAATTGGCGCCGCCACAGCGGTTAGGGTTAGCAACTATTACGGCACAGGCGACATTGCTAATGCAAAAAAGGCTGCCAGCAGCGGGCTTCATATTATTATTGCCATGGCGCTAGCCATTGCGTCGGGTCTGGTGCTGTTTAGGCATCAAATTGCATCGCTATTCAATTCCGATGTGGAAGTGATTGCCCTTGCCGGCACCCTGCTCCTCATTGGAGCAGCCTATCAGATTGCCGATGGCCTCCAGGTAAACTATGCCAATGCCCTTAGGGGCATATCGAGGGTAAACGCCATGGCAATCATATCATTTATCTGCTACTTTATGGTTGCATTGCCAGTTGGTTACCTGCTCGGAATATATTTGGAGATTGGTGTAGTTGGTATTTGGTTGGGGTTCCCGGTGGGCCTATCCCTTGCAGGCATCTTCTTCTACATCTGGTTTAACAAATCGATTAATGGGATTAGGCGTTTTAAATATAGGTGAAATTGACAGTGAATAACCCCTCGGCCATGAGTCGATTTTCAACACATATTTTAATACCTTTGTGTGCCTAACCAATTGCCCTATGACCCTTTCGGTTGTAATTGTAAACTACAACGTGAAGTACTTCCTTGAGCAGTGCCTGATATCGGTAGTAAGCGCCGCTAAGGATATTGACACTGAAATATTTGTGGTGGACAATGCCTCAGCCGATGGATCGTGCCAAATGGTGCGCGACCGGTTCCCGTTGGTTAAGCTAATTGAGAACACGGAGAACTACGGATTCTCCTACGCCAATAACCAAGCCTTAAGGCAGACCAAGGGTGAGTTTGTGCTTATACTAAACCCCGACACCGTGGTTGAGGAGGACACCTTTACCAAGTGCATCGAGTTCATGAGCCAACACCCCGAGGCTGGAAGCCTATCGGTAAAAATGATAGATGGCAAGGGAAAATTCCTGCCCGAATCGAAGCGGGCACTCCCCTCACCCTTGGTTTCGTTCTACAAGATTTTTGGTTTCTCTCGACTTTTTCCTAAATCTAAAACTTTTGCCCGCTACCACCTTGGTCATCTGAGCCCCGATGACGTGAACGAGATTGAGATTCTTCCCGGTGCGTTTATGTTTATCCGAAAAATCGCACTCGACAAGGCTGGCTTATTCGATGAGTCGTTCTTCATGTATGGCGAGGATATCGACCTCTCGTACCGCATAATGAAAAGCGGATTTAAGAACTACTACTTCCCCAAAACAACAATAATCCACTACAAGGGCGAGAGCACCAAGAAGGGCAGCATAAACTACGTGCTGGTTTTCTACAGGGCCATGATGATATTTGCCCGCAAACATTTCTCGCAAAAGAATGCTTTCCTATACATCGTGCTTATCTACATGGCCATATACTTTAGGGCCGGACTAAGCATTGCAAAACGAGTTTTCAACCAATGGGTACTCCCCACTATGGACGCCTTGGCTGTAGCCACTGGGCTGCTAGTAATTATCCCATTTTGGGAGAGAGTCCGATTTAGCACTCCCGATGTTTACCCCGACCATCTGGTCATGCACCTATCCGCATTCTACATCGCAACATGGATTATTTCGATTTGGTTTACCGGAGGATACGACAAACCCCAGAAAATTTTTGCAGCAGCCAAAGGGGTTGGCGTGGGTAGCATAATAATACTAATAGCCTACGCTTTGCTCCCTGAGGATATGCGTTTCTCGCGAGCAATAATACTGCTTATGTCGGCTTGGTCCATAATCCTCATCCCATTAATCCACTTATTGGTTGGGCTAATCCGTGGCAACCTTAGCCATACCCTAAAAAGGGAAAAACGTATTGTAATTGTGGGTAGCCCAACCGAAGCCAATAGGATACAAGACATACTAAACAATACCCCCGTAGGCTGGAAAATGGTGGGTGAGGTTTCGCCGCATTCAAATAGTCCTCATACAAACCAGCTGGGTTCACTGCCGCAACTACCCGAAATAGTTAGGGTAAACAGCATCGACGAGATAATATTCTGCGCCAGCGATCTATCGTCACAGGAGATTATAAAATCGATGCTAGCGTTGGTATCGCTGGGGGTCGATTTTAAAATTGCCCCACCCGACAGCTTTTCGGTAATAGGCAGCAACTCCATCGACACATCGGGCGATCTTTACACCGTTGAGCTAAGCGCCATAACCCAGCCCGCCAACAAGAGGATGAAAAGGGCTCTCGACCTATCGATTGCCTTCCTCACCATAATCTTAGCGCCTCTCCACCTACCTTTCAGCAGAACCACAAGAAGGATGTTTCGCCATGCAGGTAGCGTGATAGTTGGGAAGTACACATGGGTTGGATTTGCGAATGGTGCGCAGACCAAAGGATTGCCCCAAATAAAGCCTAGCGTATTTGCACCAGTACACACCTCCCAGCTTGAGAAGCAAGATGCCAAGCTGATAGAGAAGATTAATATTCAGTACGCCAAGAGCTATAGCGTATCGAAAGACATTTCAATAATCTGGAAAAACATCATCAACAAAAAACATACTACGCGATGAAACGAGCATACTTTTTTCTGTTTATTGTCCTAATGGCAAGCTGCACCAGCACTACAACCAAAGACTACATAAGGCTCAACGGGTTTACCCAGGGCACCACCTACAGCATAACCTATGCCGACAGCCTGAACAGGGATTTTGCTGCGCCCATTGAGGATATTTTGGAGCGAGTAGACAGCTCCATGTCGCTATACCGCAAAAACTCAATAATCAACAATTTCAACCAAAGCCAAACGGGCATTGAGGTTGACTCACTGCTGGCACACGTGGTTGAGCTATCGCTACTCTATAGCCATCAAACCGATGGCGCTTTCGATATAACCATAGGGCCTCTGGCTCGTGAATGGGGTTTTCATGCAAAGAAAGGCGAGATGCCTAATGCCGAAACGGTGGAGAGGCTGAAGCAATTCACCGGTTCTGGCATGATTAACCTTGATGGGCTGCATATCACCAAGAAATTTCCCGATGTGATTATCGACGTGAACGCCATTGCCCAAGGGTATACCGTGGATTTGATTGCTGAGTTTTTAGAAGCTATGGACATTTGCGATTACTTGGTGGAGGTTGGCGGAGAGATCCGTTCCAAAGGAAAAAGCCCAAGGGGTAAGCATTGGATGGTGGGAATCGACAAGCCTGAGGAAAATGCTCTGTCGGGCGAGAACCTGCAAGTAATCATAAACCTCTCGGGCGAATCGCTGGTAACATCGGGCAACTACCGCAAGTTTTTTGTTCGCGAGGGGGTGAAGTACAGCCACACCATCGATCCAACCACGGGTTACCCCGTTACCCACTCGCTGCTGAGCGCTACAGTTATCGATAAGACTTCGGCACGCGCCGATGCCCTTGCCACCGCTTTCATGGTGATGGGAACCGAGCGAACCCAAAAATGGCTAAGCGCCAACCCAAAGGTTGACGCTTACCTTATTTTCTCCAACGAAGCCGGAGAGTATGAAATTTGGATGACCGAAGGGATGAAAAAGAGAGTGGTTGAGTAAACCAATGTTCGTTAACCTTTTTGGCGATCAACAGGCATTCCACAAGCACCTGTTCCACAACCACAGCCAAACGATCGGGCATTACTGGTTGCTGTAGAGCAATCGTCGCCTTCGGGCTCCTTTTTCTTTAGCAACGAGAAGGCTACAAAGAAAAACCCGACTATCAATGCAAGCATCCCTAGGGTAATAAGTGTAAGCTTAAGCGTTTCCATTTACTACAATTTAATTTGATTGTAGTTTGTAAACGCAGAGGGCCTGATATTGTTCACTAATTGCGGGCGTGTTCGTAGCAAGTTCCGCACGTAGCTTTTGCACCTTTCTTGGACCAGCACTTTATCTCATCCTGCCTAGCGCAGGTAATGCCACGCTTGCGCATCTCGCGGTTATGCCCCGCCGAGGTCTCGGGGAACTTGTGCGATTTATGAAAAATAACCTTCACGCCCATCAGTAGAAATACCATGGCCATTAAACCTACAACAACGGAAAGAAGTACTAAAAACTGCATCGGTATAATATTTTACGCAAAGTAAGTTAGAATTTTGTTCTAAAGGAACATTTTAAATCAATTTTGAAGATCCTTGAGCTGCTAGAATGTATAAAGGCATACTTTTTGCAATTACCTCAAGCTATATATCAACAGTTTACACATTCCACTTATTACGCAGCACATCAGAACTACTATGAGAACAGGATTATTGGCATTATTATTAACCATTCTGATTAGCCTACCAGCCTGGGCAAGCCAAGAGGAGGAGCTTAAGCAGCAAATTGAACGGCTAGCCACAGAGCTGGAGGCAAAATATAGAGGTAGGGGAAAGGTAAAGGTGGCTATCCTTCAGTTTCGCACCAGCGATAATAGGCTTACCCCCTTTAACCAGTTTATGCAAGATGAGCTCAATAGGATTTACAGCTCAAGCGAACGCTTTCAGGTGATTGACCAGAAGGCTGTAAACCAGGTGCTAATCGATTTTAAATGGTCGCTTGAGATGAGTAGCGATTTCAGGCAGTACTCCAATCTTAGCGAGTCAATTTTTATGGCAGTAAGAGAGGTACCCGAGGTTTTTATATATGGGCAAGTAGATGATAAGGGTGGTAAAGTTCGCTTAACCTGTTACCTTGTTCCAAACGGACTAACCAGCACCAACCTATACTCATCACAGGAATTCTCTGCATCTGAGCTCACCAACCATTTGCTAGGGAAACCATATCGATAACAAAAAAAACAAAACATAGTGGTATAACTTCGCCATAAAGGAATTTAAATCGACCCTAAAACAAACCTAAAACACAGAATCATGAAAAAACAACTCATCGCAATTGCAATTATTTGCCTTGCCACATCGGTATTTGCACAGAACAACAAGCAAACTAAAACACCAAAGGATAACCCACAGGATTACTGGGTTGCCGTTGAGCGAAATGGGCTGGTTGGCTATATCGATGGATTTGGGAAAGAGGTAGTTGAAGCAAAATACAATAGCATATCGTCGTTTGGCGAGTTCGCAGCAAGCTGGGCTCTAGTTGAAAAAGATGGCTTGCTTGGCTTTATTGATAAAACTGGTGCCGAGGTAGTTGAACCAAAATACGAAGCCATTGATAGGTTTGACGAGTTTAAGGAGCACTGGGCGTTGGTTCAGAAAAATGGATTACTCGGGTTTATCGACCTGTTTGGAAAAGAGGTTGTTGAGCCCAAGTACGATGCCATTTCGCCATTTGGCAACCATATGCCAGAATGGGCATTGATTGAGAAGGACGGGCTGCTAGGCTTTATCGACAAAGCTGGCGAAGAGGTGGTTAAGCCTATGTACGAGACGATTGACGGCTTCAAATCAGCATCGAGAAAATAGGCATTTCAATCCCCAACTCATAGCACAAAACACATAATCAGGGTTAATAAAATGTTTGATCGACTTGCTAAATTAAATTTAAACAGTCTCTTAAATAAAAAAATATTTTAATTAATTTTGATTACCCGTTAACCCTAACACGAAAACTATGAGAAAACTTACTTTTTCCCTGATCTGCATTCTGGCCTTCTCCTTTTCGGGATTTGCCAACAACGAGGAAGCTCTTAAACAGAGCATTAGTAAAATTGCTCAGGAACTCGAGTCCAAATACCCCGGCAGAGGTAAAGTAAAGGTGGCAATTCTCCAATTCCGTACCAACGACAACCGCCTGTTGCCCTTTAACCAGTATATACAAGATGAGTTAAACTTCCTTTACCGTTCGAGCAACCGCTTTGAGGTGATTGACCAAAACGCTATGAACCGAATAACAGAGGCTTACGAATGGTCGCTCGAGATGAGTAACGACTTTAAGAATTACTCCGACCTGAGCGAACAGATTTTCAGGGAAATTGGTATGGTTCCCGAGGTTTTCATTTACGGCCAGATTAATGACCGGGGTGATAACATAAGTCTTACAGGATATCTTGTTCCCAACGGCTTAAAAAGCACAAATATCTACTCTACCCTTCTTTTTCCATCGTCGGAGATTACCGACAAGTTACTGGGCAAGCCCATTCGTAAACCACAGTCCAAACCCCAACAACCTCAGGTTGTAGTGGTGGAAAAACAGGTAATTGTGGAAAAACCAGTGTATATCGAGAAAGAGGTTGTTGTTGAGAAACCCGTTTATGTTGATAGGCCCACCCCTCCGGCACAACCCCAAGGGAAATTCACTGGCAAAATTGGCGATATGGAATTTGAACTAATTAAGGCCAAAAACTTTGGTGACAGGGTTGAAGTTGAAATGAGCGTTGTTAACAACAAAGCGGACGATAAAATATACTACGTTAACTCCCGCTTTATCGATCCAAATGGAACTGAGTTTGAAGGCCCATATATGCATAGCACTTTACGCAACAGAGATCTGATAGAGGGTATACAGATTAAAGGAACTATAACTTTCCGTAGGGGCAGTTTCCAGAACGTTACTAGTATGGCTGTCATCGAGATTCAGGTAGTTGGCGATGGTAACAAGCAGCTAGGCACATTGCGATTCCGTGGAGTCCCCGTTGAGAAATAATCTATTTACACACTACTTACAAAATGCCCCGAGCGACAAACTCGAGGCATTTTTTTGTAAACCTTATTTGCAGTTCTTTGTTTGAATTATTACCCTATAGGAAACTATTTAATACCTTTACTAAAACAAACATCTAGGAAAATGGCAAGTAAAAAAACCAACATCGAATTCGATAAACAAGAGATACTAAACGACTACTATATTGCAAGGCTAAGCCGCGAGATTAGCTTACTGGGCCGCAAAGAGGTACTAACCGGCAAGGCCAAGTTTGGTATATTTGGCGATGGTAAGGAGCTTACCCAGATTGCGATGGCCAAAAACTTTAAGGATGGCGATTGGCGCTCGGGCTACTACCGCGACCAAACCTTTATGATGGCTGCAGGGCTTTTTAGCGCCGAAGATTTTTTTGCTCAACTCTATGGGCAAACCGATGTGGAGCTTAACCCCGGTAACGCTGGCCGTTCGTTCAACAACCACTTTGGCACACGCGCCCTAAACCCCGATGGCACATGGAAGGATCTAACGGCCATGAAGAACTCATCGGCCGATATATCTCCAACGGCTGGGCAGATGCCCCGCTTGCTTGGGCTGGCATGGGCCTCGAAACTTTTTAGAGAAAACAAGGAACTACACCAATACAAAAACTTCTCGAACAAAGGTAACGAGGTTGCCTTTGGCACCATTGGCGACGCCAGCACCTCGGAGGGACACTTTTTCGAAACCATAAACGCTGCTGCAGTGCTTCAGGTTCCCATGGCTATGACTGTGTACGACGATGGCTACGGAATTTCGGTGCCCCGCGAATACCAAACCGCCAAAGGAAGCATCTCCGAACTACTATCGGGCATTGAGAAGAAGAAGGGCGACAAAACGGGAATGAAAATATTAAAAGCCAAGGGCTGGAATTACGAGGAACTAATCGACACTTTTAGCAAAGGTGTGGATGAGGCACGCACAACGCACACGCCGATCCTTTTCCATATCACCGAAATTACTCAGCCCCAAGGGCACTCCACCTCGGGGTCGCACGAACGTTACAAATCAGCCGAGCGATTACAGTGGGAACAAGATTTTGACTGCAACAACAAGTTTAGACAATGGATAATTGACAACAAGCTGGCCAGCAACGATGAGCTAAAAGCTATTGAGAAAAAAGCCACTACTGATGCCCGCGATGCAAAAAATGCCGCTTGGAAAAAATATACCGAGCCCATTAAGGCCGAGCGCGATGCCCTAGTTAAGATTATCGACAACCGCTCATGCGTTTGTAAGCGGGAGCATATCGATAAGGTTGGACTAATAACCGCCGAACTAAAAAAGATTCCCAACCCCATCCGTAAGGACAATATGAGTTCCGCCAAGCGAATTTTAAGGCACGTATGCACCGACTGCTCCATCCGTAAGCAGCTGCAAAGCGACCTATCGATATGGATGAAGGAGAACTACGAGAAGGCCAACGACCTTTATAGCACCCACCTATACTGCGAAACCGAAAAATCGGCATTAAGGATTAAACCAGAACCCGCCAAGTTCTCCGATAAGTCGGTAACCGTAACTGGCCGTGAGGTGCTTCGCGACAACTGGCACAAGCAGTTTGAGAAAAACCCTCTGCTAGTAGCTTTTGGCGAGGATGTGGGTAATATTGGCGGGGTAAATCAAACCTACGAAGGCCTGCAGCAAAAATTTGGTGAGATTAGGATTACCGATACCGGTATTCGTGAAACCACCATTATTGGGCAGGGCCTGGGTGCTGCCCAGCGTGGCCTTAGACCCGTTGCTGAGATTCAGTACTTCGACTACCTACTTTACGCCCTGCAAACCCTGAGCGACGATCTGGCCACCCTGCGCTGGCGTACCAAGAACGGGCAGATGGCACCGCTAATCATCTCCACCCGTGGCCACAGGCTCGAGGGTGTTTGGCACTCAGGCTCACCGCTCAGCATGGTTATCAACTCCATTAGGGGGATATATGTTTGCGTTCCACGCAACATGACCCAAGCCGCGGGGATGTACAACACCCTTCTTGAGGCCGACGATCCTGCCCTTGTAATTGAACCGCTAAACGGCTACAGGTTAAAGGAGAAAATGCCCGATAATATTGGCGAGTTCAAGGTTCCTTTGGGTGTTCCCGAAATCTTAAACGATGGTACTGATGTAACCCTTGTAACCTACGGAAGCTGCGTTCGCATTGCGCAGGAGGCCGTGGAGCAGCTGCATGAGTTCGGCATCTCGGTCGAGCTAATTGACGTGCAAACCCTACTCCCATTCGATCTTCCCAACATGGTGCTCGAATCGGTGAAGAAAACAAACCGAGTGGCTTTCTTTGATGAGGACGTACCCGGCGGAGCCACAGCATTTATGATGCAGAAGGTGCTTGAGGAGCGAGGTGCATTTAACCACCTCGACTCGGAACCCAGAACCATCACCGCCAAGGAGCACAGGCCTGCCTACACCACCGATGGCGACTACTTCTCGAACCCCAATGCCGAAGATGTGTTCGAAACGGTGTACGATATTATGCATGAGGTAAACCCAAAGAGGTATCCAGACCTATACAGGTAGGGTACGAATAAGATATCTAGAGATTATTAAACGGTTGAATATGGCTAAACCTATTCAACCGTTTTTATTCAATTGATTTGGTAGTGGTTACAAGCTGAGCTGCTAAATACACTTTGGATTGGCATAAGAAAACTAGAAATGGCTGGAGATGTGACCTAGTCAATCAATTATTTCCCTGAACTTAGAAATAATTCTTCAACAATTGGATTGTTGTCCATAGATATATAAACTCTCCTTTGTAGTCACGGTGTTTCCTCTCCCAGTCTTTTTTCTGTTGATAAAGCCGCTTTTATATTGTCACATGTAATCGTTCTATTTCAAAAAATTGATTCGTATTTCACTAAACAATCAAGGATATCCTGCAAGTATGTCGCCCTAAAAAGAGTTATAGCTTCGCATACCTCTACTAAAAAACCTAGCAAACATCTACTACTCCTCCACAACCTTACCCATTACCTCAAACATTTGGTCAACCCCGCTGGGTTTTTGAGTGAAAAGGCTTACCACTATGGTGGTTATAAGCGATAGCGAAAATGCAGGGATTAGCTCATAGATTAGGTTTTTAAGAAAACCAACCTGATTCCAAACGATAACGGTAATGGCACCCACCACAATACCGCTAATAACTCCTGCTGTTGTGGCACGCTTCCAGTACAATGCCAGTATTGATGTGGGACCAAAGGCTGCGCCCAAACCTGCCCATGCAAACAGCACCAGCCAAAAAACCAGCTCGCCTGCTATAAAACCCATGAGCAATGCAATTACCACCACCAGGAATACTACCATACGGCTAAGAAACACCAACCGTTTTTGGCTAACCACTTTCCCACGCATCCACCATTTTTCGTACACATCGCGAACAACCGATGAGGCAGCCACAAGAAGCTGAGAGTCGGCGGTGGAAACAATGGCAGCAAATATGGAGGCTATTACCAACCCAAAGGCTACCGGGCTTAAATGGCCGTAGGCCAAAAAGGGATAGAGATTCTCGGTATCGGAAGCAGGAAGGGCTGCCACATCGGGGAAATACAGCCTCCCTACCAACCCTATAAACAGGGCTCCAACAGCCATAATAATGTTGGCCAACGTACCAATAACAGCCACCGAGGGCAGCTGCTTGGCGCTCTTAATGGACATGTAGCGAGATATGATATGCGGATTACCCGGCGAACCCAAGCCAATGCCCACAAACCCTATGGCTGCACCTGCGCTTATGGCCATAGGACTTGCAAAGCTTCCCGAGTCCACTTGCCTAAGCATATCAATAAACTGTGCGAATCCTCCAAAGTCAACTATCGACTTAATGGGAACCACCACCAGCGCAATAATGATGATAAAGGCTTGGATGGTATCGTTTAGGCTTACGGCTAAAAATCCCCCTAAAACCACATACACCAGAATTATGGTTGTTGTGATTACCAACCCCCATGAGTAATCAATGCTGAAGCTTGTTGCCAGCGCCTTACCACCCGCAACAAACTGCGCCGATACGTACGATACCATAAAGATGAGAATGATAAGCACTACGGCTAGCCTAAGATACCCCTTGGGATCGGGAAAGCGGATGGTAAAAAAATCGGGAACCGTAATGCAGTCGTACTTCTGGGTGAATCGCCTAAGCCTAACGGCATAAAAAAAGAACAGCAGGAACTCCACCACAATGTAGCCCACAGCAGCCCACAGGGCCGACAAACCCATTGTGTACGCCATACCAGTAAAACCCAGTAGCAACCACGCGCTCCTACCCGACACCACGGCCGACATGGCCACAATTAGCCGCCCCATTTTACGGCCACCAATAAAGTAGTTACTGATATCCTTTGATGAAAATCGGCTGGAGAAGACACCAATCAGCAGGATAAGCAAAAGGTACCCAATAAATGTTACAACTGTGGAAGTGCTCACCGTCATTTCAGTCACTAATGATTCGTGCATAGCATGTGTAGTTTAGGTTTTACAAAACTAAAGCAGCCATGTGCTTCAGCAGAACATACGCAACGATTATCTTGTGAATACACTTCAAATTTATTAAATTTGCCTAAACACCTTTTACTAAACCAAACAAAATTCTACTACTATGGCATTTGAACTTCCAAAACTACCCTACGGATTGGACGACCTAAACCCAATCATTAGCAAGAACACGCTAGAGTTTCACCACGGTAAGCACCACCAAGCCTACGTGAACAATCTGAACAACCTGATTAAAGGCACCAAGTTCGAGAATGCCGATTTGGAAACCATTATTAAGGAGGCCGATGGAGGCATTTTCAACAATGGCGCGCAGGTTTGGAACCACACCTTCTACTTCGAGGCATTCTCAAAAGATCCACAGAAAGAGCCCATGGGCAAGCTGGCCGAGGCCATTGAGCGCGACTTTGGCTCATTTGCCAAGTTTAAAGAGGCTTTTGCCAAGGCTGCGGCCACGCTGTTTGGCTCGGGTTGGGCCTGGCTAGTGAAGGATGCCTACGGACATCTAGAGATTGTGCAGGAATCGAATGCTGGCAACCCCATTCGCAATGGGCTTACGCCCATTTTAACCTGCGATGTTTGGGAACACGCCTACTACCTCGACTACCAAAACCGCCGTCCCGACTACATTGAGGCCTTCTGGCAGCTGGTGGATTGGAAGGTGGTTGAGCAACGTTTCTAATTGAATTATACCCCAAACAAACAACCCATATACCAGAAGGCATATGGGTTTGTTTTTTAATGCCAAGTAGCACCAAAATTATTGCGGGCACTTTGAATTAATGATTGCAAATATTGCTAGCTTTGCGGCTTAAAATTTTGAGGCTGTGAGAAAGCTAAGCACAACATACCGTAAAGCCATCCTAATAAATACTGTAATCAGCAGCACTGAGATTATTGTTAGGAAATGTAGCCATACCCTAAAATGGGACATTGAACACACGGGCTAACCTAGCCATGCCTAAAACCTCTGCATAAGTCATCTACGCTTTGCTAGGTACACACTCAAATTTTCACTTTGCATGTAAAACCCATTCACATTGATTTGAATTTCAATGCAATCAACACATACAGAAATGAACAGCATTTTTAAACCAAAACTTTTTAGCGTACTACGCGAGGGGTATAGCAAACACCAGCTACAAAAAGATGTAATGGCTGGGGTGATAGTTGGCATTGTGGCCCTTCCGCTTGCCATTGCCTTTGCCATAGCGTCAGGCGTTTCGCCCGAGAGGGGTATTATTACAGCAATAGTTGCCGGGTTCCTGATCTCCCTACTAGGCGGTAGCCGGGTGCAAATTGGTGGCCCCACAGGCGCCTTTGTGGTAATCGTTTTTGGAATAGTTGAGCAGTACGGCATTGAGGGATTGATTATATCAACCTTTCTGGCGGGGTTAATACTTGTGGCCTTTGGGCTATTAAGGTTAGGTACAATAATAAAGTTCATTCCCCACCCCCTAATTGTAGGGTTTACAAGCGGTATTGCAATAATCATCTTCTCAACCCAAATCAAAGAGTTCTTTGGTTTAGGGCTTACAGATGTACCTTCGGCCTTTATCCCTAAATGGGGCGCATACTTTACATCGTTGGAAAGCATAAATATTTATGCGGTTATAATCTCTGTCCTTACCGTAGCAATAACCATATTCTCAAAGAAACTTTTCAAAAAGATTCCAGGCTCATTCATTGCCATTGTGCTTATGACAGTTGCTGCTATTCTTTTCAAACTACCGGTAAATACCATAGGTTCGGTCTATGGCGATTTGCCTACCACCATCAGCCTAAGCCTACCAACCATCAACCTAGGTGGCATAACCCAGTACATTGCACCTGCATTCACCATTGCGCTGCTGGGCGCAATTGAGTCGCTGCTATCGGCTGTGGTGGCCGATGGTATGATAAGTGGAAACCACCGCTCTAACACCGAGCTTATTGCCCAAGGGTTTGGCAATATGGCCTCGGCCATATTTGGTGGAATACCTGCCACGGGAGCCATAGCCCGTACCGCCACCAACGTGAAGAACGGTGGAAGAACCCCAGTTGCCGGGATCGTTCATGCCATTACCCTTCTGCTCATTGTTATCTTCTTTGGTAAGTGGGCAGCGCAAATTCCGCTGGCTTGCCTAGCTGGAATACTAGTGGTGGTGGCCTACAACATGAGCGAATGGCGATCGTTCTACTCCATTCTGAAGGGATCGAAGTACGATGTATTGGTACTGCTAACCACCTTCTTCCTAACTGTACTTGTCGATTTAACTGTAGCTATCCAAATTGGGATGGTGTTGGCAGCGCTTCTATTCATGCAGCGTATGGCTAGCACTAGCAACATCATTGCCGCCGATGCCGACATGGATGCGCTGGAGGACTACTCCGACCTTTCAAAAGACATTGAGGTATACGAAATTAAGGGACCCTTCTTTTTTGCTGCTGCCCAAAAGTACAGGGAAACCCTCAAAAATTTTGGTAAAACTACCAAAGTGCTAATCCTAAGGATGCGCTACGTTCCGTTTATCGACTCGACGGGGATACATAATTTCCGCGAAACCGTGAAGTACCTCAATGCCATAAACGTAAAGATCATCCTTTCGGGTGTACAGCCCGAGGTGAAGAAGGAGCTTGAGAAAGCAAGGATTGATTTCTTGATTGGACGAAACAATATCTGCGACAACTACAACGAAGCCAAGGCTAAGGCAACTAAAGCGCTTGAGTAGAGCCTGACATTTCATAAAACAACCACTCATGGGTTGACAATTTGCTCAGCAAATAATCTCCCCATGAGTAACAGAAAATTAAAGAAACGTTATTGCAAAAAAAGAGTGGCAACATTGGGCCACTCTTTTTTGCAATTTATATCATCTATTACTTCAACCACTTATCGAGCCAGCCAAAGAACTCGCGCTGCCATACAACTGCATTCTGAGGTTTAACCACAAAGTGGGTCTCATCGGGGAAAACCAGCAAACGGCTGGGTACACCAAGCAGCTGCGCAGCGTTGAATGCCTGTAAACCCTCGGAGTAGGCAATGCGGTAATCATGCTCACCCACAACCACCATTATGGGGGTGTTCCAGTTCTGAACCAGCTTATGTGGGCTATTGGCATAGGTTCGTTGGGCAACCTTGTTGTTCTTATCCCAGAAAGGCCCACCAAAATCATGGTTGGGGAAGAAGGTCTCATCGGTGGACGCGTAAAAACTCTCGAAGTTGAACATCCCGTTGTGTGCAACAAATGCTTTAAACCGATTTTGATGCACGCCCGCAAGGTAGAATGCAGAGTATCCACCGTAGCTTGCACCAACAGCACCTAGCCTATTCTCATCAACCCAAGGTTCCTGCTTCACATCATCAATGGCGCTTAGGTAGTCCTTAATATTCTGTCCGCTGTAATCGCCCGATATCTGGGCGTTCCATTCCTGACCAAACGAGGGCACTCCCCTACGATTTGGTGCAACAATAACGTAGTCATGAGCAGCCATGATCTGGAAATTCCAGCGATAGCTAAAAAACTGGCTCACGGCGCTTTGTGGGCCACCCTGGCAGTATAGTAATGCAGGGTACTCCTTGTTAGGATCGAAGTTGGGTGGAAGGATAACCCATACCAGCATATCCTTACCATCGGTGGTTTTAACCCAGCGCTGGGTTACCTCGCCCATCTTAATATTATCGTAGATATGCTTATTGATAAAGGTTAGCTGCGTGTCCTCACCCGTTTCGGGGTTTATGGTGAAAAGCTCAGTGGCCATGCTCATGCTCATCTTTTGGGCAACCAGCGTTCCCTTTGCCGGAGCAAACCAGCTGTAGTTATGCCATCCATCGGTAACCTTGGTAATCTCTTTCGACTCAAGGTTGATTTTATAGATTTGCTGGGTAGCATTAATCTCGCTGATGAATATGAGGTTGTTTCCGCATCCGCTCCAGGTAATGCTATTGGCGTTTTGGTCGAACCCATTGGTCATGTAGGTGCGCTCACCAGTCTCGAGGTTAAGCACATAAAGGCGTGCCTTGTCGCTCTCGTAGCCTGGAGTTTCCATGCTTTGCCAAGCAATCATCTTGCCATCGGGCGAGAAAACGGGGTACTTATCGTAGCCCATCATCCCCTCGGTGATGTTCTCGGTTGTGCCATCCTCTACATTGTAGAGGTAAATATCGGAATTGGTGGTAACGGCCAAATCCTTACCGTGGAATTTTTTTGATGTGTAGGCAATAATCTTTCCGCAGGGACTCCATGCAATTTCATCGTCGCTAAAGTAGGGCGACATGGGCGAATCCCAAGGCTCACCCTCCATGATATCCTTGCCTGAGCCAACCTTACCGTTGGAGTAGTCGGCAACAAAGATATGCCTAAAGCTACCATCGCGCCAGTAGTTCCAGTGGCGATACATCATGTTGTCGGTAATGCGCACGTTAACCTTGGGCATATCGGGATGAAGATCCTTAGGCGTTTTCTCAATCTGCACATTCTTGGTGTACATCATTCTATCGCCAGTGGGGGCGTAGGCAAACGAGCTGATGCCTCCCTCGATGTCGGTAACCTGCACAGGGTTTGTACCATCAACGTTCATCTCCCACAGCTGGGTTGCCCCACCACGGGTTGAGAGGAACCCAATACGATTACCATCGGGACGCCACTGCGGGCTAAAATCGTTGGTGGTATGGGTGGTTAGCTCCTTGGGCTCTCCACCCTCAACAGGTACCGTGTAGATATTGGTGACACCCCTGTTGGCATCCATAGAGTAACGTGTAACAGTGAATAGTACAGTTTTAGCATCGGGCGAAACGGATGTGCTTCCAATTCTTCCGAACTTCCATAAAATCTCGGGGGTTAATACTCCATTCTGAATCTCCTGAGCGGTTAGCTCAACGTCGGGGGTAACGGGCTCGGACTGGTTGCTAGAACCGTCGCCCTGACAGCCCAGTAGCGTGGCAGCTAATGCCATAACGATAACTGTTTTTAATTTGTGTACTTGCATATTCTACTTGTATTTGAGGATTTATAATGATTGACATTTATATTTCCATCCCTTTGATTTCTATACTTTGCGTTTAGTTTAACCGGAAGGAATTCGAGTTCAATATCATCGTCATGGCACCTGTTAAGATATAAGATGGAGGGAGTGGTTGACTTTGTCATTCTTAGGTATAGTTAAAGATGAGTCTCATCTGCATATCCACAAAAATAGATATTTTTACTAAGCCCAACCATGATCTAAGGGAGATTGCAAAATCTTTTTAGCCCACAATAGCATATGAACCGATTAATTTATTTAATTTTAAAAACAAACATCTGACCGGGCAAATATTTCACCAAAAAAACGCCAAGCATAAGTGGGCAAAAGAATTACATCACCAATATGGTATAAAAAGTGGCTATCGTCAATGCTACTCATAGCATTGACATTAGGATACAATGCATCCTTTGCACAAACCCCTTTTACACTTGCGGGTAATCTTGAAAACAAGTACTCCATCAATCAATTTGTTGAGATACTACCCGACCAGAATGGAAGTATAGAATTTGGGGATATTATAAAAAAGGGGAAGCAACACGAATTTTCGAAGGATACTAACCTTACCCAAGGGGTAAATTATTATTGGATACGGTTTTCGGTTGAAAACTTAATGTCCGAGCATATAGACTGGCATTTACATATCATGCCCAAACAGTACAATGAGGTATATAGGCTATGCGCAACCGACACCTTCTTCTATGCAAAGAACGGCGAATACGTAAAAAACTCGCAGAGTATTTTCCCTGAAAACCCTTCAGTAATTCCTGTTAAGCTACCCAGCAACCAAATCTCCACTTTTTACGTGAGAGTTAACACTGAAATCCACCAGGAGTTTAAACCATGGTTAAGCGTTAGCCTAAGGCCTGCCGAGAAGGAAATGAAGAGGTACATGCGCAGCTGGATTATCCTGGCCGTTTTGGTAGGCATATTGTCCTCATTAGGGTTCTACATCCTTTTTCAGTACATCCTTTTCCGCGATAAAAGTTTTCTTTACTTTTCCCTCGCATTCATATCAATGGCTCTATACTTCATCGCTTTCGAGAGGGTTGGCTACGCCATAACTGGCTGGGAACCATTTACCCGTTTTACAAGTAACTACATTGCACTTTTAAGCACATTTTGGTACATAGGCTTTTCGCGCTATTTTCTCGACTCGGAGAAAAAATTCCCCAAATGGCATAAGTTCTTCAGGTATTTTAATGTAATTTATGCTATTCCGCTTACTTTAATTATACTCATTAACCTAGGGTTCTTTTGGAACTTTACGCCCTATGTACATATCATCCATATTATTGCATTTATTTTTTTGCTAACCTTTGCCATCACCACGTTTCGCAGGAACCACTACCTAGCGGGCTACTACCTCTGGGCCAACTCCATATTCTTTATCTTCTTATACATTTTTGTGATATACGTAATTATTAAGCCAAGTGCTGAGACCCTCACTACACACCTCATGGCTAACAGCCTAAAAATTGGATCGTTTGGTCAGGTGCTGCTGTTCACCCTAGCCCTGTCAAACCGAGTTGGGCTGCTTAACCGAAAGGTAGTAGAAACCGAGCTGGAGAAAGAAAGGTTAGCAAAAGATCAAATACTGAAAATTCAGGACATCATCAGGAATACGAACCTTGAACTAGAGCAAAAGGTAAAGGAGCGCACCATCGAGATACATCATCAGAAGGAGGAGCTACAAGCACAGGCCGAAAATATTGAAGCGGCGTACCAAGAGATTTCTCAGCAAAAAATGATAATTGAGAATGCTCACTCGCAGATAACCGACAGCCTTTACTATGCATCGCTTATTCAGCGAGCCGTACTACCAAGTCAAGAGATCGTATCAAAACATTTTGAACAAAACTTCATCCTTTACTGGCCCCGCGACATTGTAAGTGGAGATTTTTACTGGACTGCTGAGGTTAACAACCAAAAACTTTTTGCTGTGGCCGACTGTACAGGACACGGGATACCAGGGGCCTTCATGAGCATGCTAGGCATATCGCTGCTGAATGAGATTGTAAAAAGAGAACATTTAACCAAACCTAAAGAGGTTCTTAATAACATTAAAGACAACCTGCTAAATGCCCTCCAACAGGAGGACGAGGAAAATGAGGTGCGCGATGGAATGGTAATGGCATTCTGCGCACTCAACGAGAAGAATGGGAAAATAACCTTGGAGTACGCGGGTTCGCAAACTCCATGCTACATTGTAAAGAGCGAAAACCAGAACGTTGCGATTACTACTCATATCGAAAAAACCACGAGTAATGGTGAGGTTGCGCTCTACACTATAAAACCGGATATTATTCCCATCTCGAAACATTTTAAGGATAACTCATTTAAAAGCTACAGCATTGAGCTAGAGAGAGGCGATATGGTTTACCTTACAAGCGATGGAATAATCGATCAGCTGGGTGGACCAAGCTACAAAAAATTCTCGACAAAACGTTTACAGAAAATTTTACTTAATATACATTTGCTGGATAGCGATGCGCAAAAAGACTATATCGAGAGGAAGCTGCTCGACTGGATTAACTTCCCAGATCCAGTAACGGGATCGCCCAGCGATCAAATCGATGACATTTGCGTTATGGGCATAAGAATTTAACCAAACACTAAGGAATATGAAGGTCAAAACCAAACTATTTGGCCATACACACAATGGCCACGAGGTACAACTGTTCACCTTTGATGCCGCCAAGGGCCTCTCCATCAGCATAACTAATTTTGGAGGCATTATTACATCTGTGAAAGCACCCGATCGATTAGGCAATACTGAAGAAATAACTGCGGGATTCGATAACCTTGAGCAGTACCTAAAGGGCCACCCACACTTTGGTGTGATTGTGGGACGTTTTGCCAACAGAATTGCAAAAGGGAAATTCTCGATCGACGGAATAGAGTATAATCTCCCCATTAACAACGGCCCCAACCACCTTCATGGTGGCGACAATGGCTTCCACAGCAAGCTGTGGAGCTACGCTTTGGAAGGCGATGAAACCAAAGCCACCCTTACCCTTTCATGCATAAGCGATGATATGGAGGAGGGTTACCCAGGCAACCTTGAAGCAACTGTAAAGTACACAGTGTACGACAACAACACGTTGGATATTGAGTTTTTTGCAAATACAGATGCCCCTACCCATGTAAACCTTACCAGCCACGGATACTTTAACCTAAGCGGATTTAGGGAGGATGTTTGTTCGCATGAGCTACTGCTTAACGCCAGCCACTACCTTGAGATTGACGAAACCCAAATTCCCACAGGAAAGCTTGCCGAATGCAAAAACACCTATTTCGACTTTAGCCATCCACGTACTCTTGGCCCCAGCATTAAGGGCATTGAAGGAGGTATTGACCATTGCTTTGCTTTAAACGAACCCAACATCAACACAAGAGCAGCAGAGCTTACTCACCCGGCAAGCGGCAGGAGGCTTTCGCTTTACTGCACACAACCAGGAGTACAGGTATACACTGGCAACTCGCTCGATGGGAATCATACTGGGCACAACGGTACCGTTTACAACAACAACTGGGCGGTTTGCCTCGAGATGCAGCACTTCCCCGACACCCCAAACCAACCTCATTTCCCTTCTACACTCCTTAAGCCAGGTGAGGAGTACTACCAACAAGCACGGTTTACTTTTGATACTATTTAGCCACGCAATAGAACTGTTAAATATTGATAAAAGAGTACCGAGGCCATGGGAAAAACCATTTCTTATCCAACTGAATACTTGACACTTACAAACACCAGCCAGTAGTCAGCTAATTTGATATAGAAAAATCCTTTGCACAATTATATATCTTTGCAAAGCAAACCGTTTTATATGCAATCATATGGCATTATCACTCGAAACGAAGAATTTAGACAAGCTAATCGTTGTGGGCGATAGGGTGCTGATAAAACCCAAAAACCCAGAAGAGAGGACCAAGGCAGGCCTTCTTCTACCGCCCGGTGTGCAAGAGAAGCAGAAGGTGCAATGCGGATACGTAGTGAAGGTTGGCCCCGGATACCCTATCCCCGCCCCCACCGACTACGAGGAGCCTTGGCAAAAGAACAGGGATAATTCCCGTTACTTCCCGCTACAAGCCAATGTTGGAGATATGGCCGTATACCTCCAGGAAAATGGCATCGAGATTGAATTTAGCCACGAGAAGTATATTGTGGTACCCTTCCATGCCATCCTGCTGCTTGTTCGCGACGAGGGCCTTTTTGCGTAATTTTTTCTGCATACCTTTTTTTATTGCGCATAATCAATATATTTGCAAACGTTTCGATACTAAATACTATTTGTTTAACAAGCCGGTTCAAAATTCCAGCATCCGGTTCAACCAAAATTGAGAAATGAAAAAAACATCGCTAGTAGTAAACATCGTTTTGGCCATTGCCGTTGTTGTGCTTTACATTTTACATTTTACTGGAGTTCCCAAAACAGCTATCATTCAAAGCGAAGATGGAGTTGCCTCCGAACAGTTTGTAGGCGAACACGCAATTGCCTGGGTGAATATGGACTCGCTGCTGAACAACTACGATATGTACTTTGATATTCAAGCAGAGCTTGAGGGCAAAGTCCGCAAAATGGAAACCGATATGACCACCCGCACTAGGGCATTCGAAAGGCAAATGATCGATTTCCAGGATAAGGTTCAAAAAGGGCTAGTTACCCGATCAACAGCACAACAGATGCAGCAAGACCTAGCTGCCAAAGAGCAAGAGCTTTACCAGTACAGGGATGAGCTACGTATGCAATTTTCCGAGGAGGAGCAAGTTATGCTGCGCAGAATACAACACAGCATAACTGACTACCTAAAAGAGTACAACAAGGAAAAAGGCTACCAAGTTATCCTTAGCGGTGCGTTTGGGGGCCCAGTGCTTTACGGAAGCCCAGCCATTGAGATCACCAACGAGGTGCTTATAGGCCTAAATGCTGAGTACAGCAAGAGCAAAACAAAAAAATAACATTTTTTAAAGCTATACAACAAGCCCCATCCCAAGCAAGGGTGGGGCTTGTTGTATCACCAAGATGTGATTATTCCCCCAGATGCAGCAACCCTACTTTAAACGGCACAAATCATTTAGCCCAAAGTTGACTAGCAATCCAAGCCCCAACCTGGGCATTGCTATTGTGCTGCCATCGTACAATGAGCCCCACCTCTGGCAATCGCTCCAGTCGCTTGCCAGCTGCGATGCTCCACGGTGCGATGTGGAGGTGCTAGTTGTGGTGAACTACCCTGAAGATTCATCTCCTGAGGTGGTTAACAATGCCCTTAGCTGCATACAGCAAGTTCAGCGAGCCAACGCGCTCAGCAAGTATAGCGGCCTAAAGTTTTACCCCATCGACGCATCTAACCTACCCAAGAAACACGCTGGAGTTGGCCTGGCTCGCAAAACAGGAATGGACGAAGCGGCGTGGCGCCTCTTGCAATCGGGTTGTACTACCAAGATAATAGCTTGCTTCGATGCCGATGCAACGTGCTCCAAAAACTACTTGGTAGAACAGGAAAAACTCTGGCTAAGGTATCCTGCAACCACTGCATGCTCCATCAGGTACGAGCACCCCATCGAGGGCAACGACTTCCCAAGCGAAATATACCAAGGGATTGCCGAGTACGAACTACATCTTCGATACTATGTTCAGGCAGGGAAATACATTGGGCACCCCTTCTCGGAACAAACAGTGGGCTCAAGCATGGCATGCAGTACCGAGGCTTACCTTCGGTTCGGAGGGATGAACAAGAACAAAGCAGGCGAGGATTTTTACTTTCTGCAAAAGATTATTCCCCACGGTAACTTCCGCAATTTGAATACAGCCGTGGTTTACCCATCACCCCGAACCTCGTACCGCGTTCCATTTGGAACCGGAAGGGCTATGACCAAATACATCGAGAACAGCAAATCAGCCTACCACACCTACAGCGTTAGGTCATTATTAGAGCTAAAAAACTTTATAGCCCATGCCCCCAAATCGCTTTTCAACTCAACTGAGGATTACATATATAACTTCATGAAGGGGCAACCAGCACCGCTGAGACTTTTCCTAGAGCAGAACAATTTTGCACAGGCAATCCAAGAGATCAACAACAACACATCCAGCCCCGAAAATTTCGCCAAGCGCTTCTTCCTTTGGTTCGACGCATTTAAGCTACTGAAATATCTTAACTTTGCCCATGAAGGCCACTACCAAAGGCAACCCGTTGTTAATGCGGCAAAAACACTGCTAGAGTTACTGGGCACAAACACGGACAACGGATTGTCAGACGCTAAGCAAACGCTATGTACCTACCGTTTGCTTGACGCTGAGAGGATATAAAAACACTGTGAGAACATTATGGTTGGTGTAAAAGAATTCCTTTAGCAGCTATAATATCTTCAATTTAGAGACCGATAAAGATTTGCTCTATAAACTTTTCTTCCTACAAAATTGCTAACCAATCTCCGCAAATAACCTGTTCGTAAGCGAACACTATTTTAACAACACAAAACCATCATTAATAACCTCTATAGGCTAATTCGTCAAACCTAAGACTAATAATCAAGTTTTTAGAAACTTTGGCATAGGATTAGGAGTATGATAAAACAGAGCTAATAGAAAACTATACAAGAACTATTGAAAATTCAGGTCAACAAGTTAAGCATTAGAAGCATTAAAAAAGTTTTTAGGTTTACAAATAGGGCTGGAGAAACCCTACAAAAAAGGCTCACCTAGCGGTGAGCCTTTTGCTTTAGTAGATGGGATAAACATTAAATGAAAAGCCCATCACCAGAGGCAATGGGCTTTTATTATTAATACCATCTGCCAACTATTCAGGATGAATAGCCTCAACGGGGCAAACATCAGCACAAGCACCACAGTCGGTACATACATCTGGGTCAATTTTATAGATATCACCCTCAGATATTGCCTCAACTGGGCACTCGTCGATGCAGCTACCGCAAGCAGTGCAATCATCAGAAATTACGTAAGCCATTGTTTTGTTTTTTTAGTTAAACTTTAGCATGAAAGCACCACAAAAATACTAGCATTTATTTAAATCAGAAAGAAAACTGGGCTTTTTATGATATTTATAACCAGTATAAATCAATAAAAGCATAGCTAACTAATAAATTGAATTACTGCAACTTGCCAATTAAACCAATTGCCAACCAAGCCAGCAATCCACCAGCCTGCTCCATAACATACTCATTCACCACCAGCTTTCCGTTGTGGAGGCCAGCATTTTCTCCGCTATCGAAACCTACTCCCACCCTAAAGTAAACCGATGGGATGCTCTGTGCATAGTGTGCAAAATCGTCGGTGGTCATCCGAATGGGCAGATCCACTAAATTCTCTTCGCCCAGATACTCCCTTGCCAAGCGTTTTGCCAGGGCCGTAAGCTCAGGATGGTTGCTTAACGTAGGGTACCCCATTCTAATATCAACCTCACAATGGCCGCCCATACTTTGAGCTATACCCGTTGCTTTTTGTGCGATTAGTTTATGGGCTTTTGCCCTCCAACCCTCGTCCATTGTTCTGAAGGTGCCCTCAATATGAACATGATCGGGAATAACATTGGTTGCCCCATTGCCAATAAATTTACCGAACGAAAGAACAGTGGGGACATCAATGGGAGCATTGCGGCTAACGACCTGTTGTAGTGCAAGCACAATATGCGACGCCATAACCACCGGATCGATAAGCGTATGGGGCATGGCCGCATGGCCGCCCTTTCCTATAACGGTTAGGTAAACCTCATCGCCCGAGGCCATATAGGGTCCCGAACGGAACCCCACTCTCCCTGCCTCGAGCTCGGGTAGTATATGCGCACCAAGCATAAGGTCGGGCGTATTCTGCTTAAATACATCGGAGTTGATAATACTAAGGGCTCCGCCAGGAAGCAGCTCCTCGCCAGGCTGGAATATCAGCAGAATTTTTCCTTTAATCTCATCGCGAAGCTCCCATAAAATTTTGGCTGCGCCAATAAGGTTGGCCATATGCACATCATGCCCGCAAGCATGCATAACATTCGGATTAGCGCTGGAGTAATCCAAGCCGGTTTGCTCTTGTATTGGCAGGGCATCGAGCTCGGCCCTAATGCCTATGGTTGGCCCAGGTGATTCGGGGTTTATGGTGGCAACTATTCCTGTATCGCCAACTCCAGCATCGTAGGGGATGCCAATCTTATCGAGCTCTTGGGCAATTCGTTTCGCCGTATTCACCTCTTTAAACGAAAGTTCGGGGTATTGGTGTAAATGTCTTCGCAAGTCGACCATTTGGATGAACTGAGCTGCTGAAAGATTGCGTATGGTGTTGAGCATTGGGGTTCTATTTATTGAATATCATCTTTAGGGAGAGGGCCAGCAGTGCAAAGCCAAAAACTTTTTTCAAGATTTTTTCGGGTAAGCTGATTGACATGAGCGAACCCAGGTAGCTGCCCACGACAAATGCAATGGCTAGGATAAGAACGTACTTCATGTTGACAAAACCAGCTCGATAATAATTGTAAGCACCGAGAAGCGCAACGGGAAATACTATCACGGCTAAACTTGTACCCTGCGCTTGGTGCTGACTAAAGCCCATAATAAAAACTAAAGCGGGGACTATTATAATACCACCCCCAAGCCCAAGTGAGCCACCAGTAAAGCCAGCGAGCAACCCAATAAGTAGAAGTATGATAAGCTCTACCAAACTCATTCCACATCGATTTGAGTACAAATGTACAGAAAAAATCACCAATTGGGCGATAACTTAACGGTATGGAATGGAGTTGAAAGTCTTTTAGCTAAGGTTTTAGCTCTCCTTTAAGTGAATACGTAGGGCTCTTTTTCTTCGAGTCTCTTTGTGCCTCCTTCGGAAAACACTTCGATAAGCTAAGTGCATCGCTTTGTAATATAACTCTTTTGCTACTACACAAAACCTGCCAGCAGCAGGCAGAAACACAAAAAAGAGCCGTTTCTTTCTAACGCACCCAAGCCCACCCACCACCCCAAAATGTTGAAAACCTTTTTGGACTTCTTTTGTCCAAAATTTTATTGTTTGTAAATTTGGACATTATTTGACCAATATGGCAACGATTAAAAAGACTAAAACATTCGGCGAACTAATAAGGGGGTTAAGAGAAGAAGCGGGCTTTACACTGAAATTCGTTTCTGAGCATATTCGTATTGACACCTCTTTACTTGCCAAGATTGAACGCAACGAAAGACAACCAACAAAACAAATCATCAAACAAGTTGCTGAGTTTTTCAAGGTTGATGAAAGGGATTTGCTGAAAGTCTTTTTAAGTGATATAATTGCTTATAAGATACTTGACGAAGAAGGAGATTTAAGCATTTTGGAAGTTGCTGAGGAAAAAGTAAAATACCTAAAAACTGCTCACAATGGAAAATAAAATTAGAGTTGTAGAATTATTTGCAGGTGTTGGTGGCTTTCGTCTCGGATTAGAGGGTTGGAATGGTAAGACTGCATCATCGGGATATAAAGAATATTTTCAATCACCTTATAAAGTCATTTGGAGCAACCAATGGGAACCATCAACAAAAACCCAACACGCTTCATTGGTTTACGAAAACAGGTTCGGAAAAGCAGGTCATTCAAATGAAGACATTGCACAAGTTGACGTTTCAAAAATTCCCGACCACGATCTACTGGTTGGTGGTTTTCCCTGTCAAGATTATTCCGTAGCAACAACGTTGAAGAATTCTAAGGGTTTGATAGGTAAAAAAGGAGTATTGTGGTGGAGTATCCATAAGATACTTTCCGAAAAACAGAATAAACCAAAATATCTTTTCCTTGAAAATGTTGATCGTTTGCTTATTTCTCCGTCAGGACAAAGAGGGCGTGACTTTGCAATAATTTTACAAAGTTTAAACGAATTGGGATATGCAGTTGAATGGAGAGTAATAAATGCAGCCGATTTTGGTATGCCTCAACGACGTAGAAGAATTTTCATTTTAGCATATCTTATGGGCTCTAACATTTATGGAAGCATAAAGGAATTTACTCCAACAGAATGGTTATTAGAACAAGGGACTCTAGCAGAAGCATTTCCAGTAAAATCTGAAAATAAGCTATTCCCCTTAGAATTTAAACTGAATGGAGATATTGTTGAGATTTCAGAAAATTTTAATAAGAATAGCACATCAAGTCCTTTTGAAAATACAGGTGTAATGATAAATGGCTTGGTTACAACCATGAAAACATACCCAAGCTATAATGGTAATTTCACTAATTTAGGCGACCTGATCCTAAACGGAGAAGTAACATCGGAATTTTACATTAACCAAAGCGAACTAAATAGATGGATCTATTTAAAAGGCCCTAAAAAAGAAATGCGAACAAATGCACAAGGCTTTGAATACCATTACAGTGAAGGCGGTATGTTTTTCCCTGATCCACTTGACAAGCCATCAAGAACAATTATAACTGGAGAGGGGGGGAAATCTCCTTCTAGGTTTAAACACGTTATTCAAACACATAAAGGATATAGAAGACTTTCACCCGTTGAATTAGAAAGACTTAATATGTTTCCTGATGACCACACCAAATTAGAAGGAATTTCCGACACTAAAAGAGCATTCTTTATGGGTAATGCATTGGTAGTTGGAGTAATTGAAAAAATAGGAATTGCTTTAAATCAAAAGATAAAGCATGAAGCTGCCTTACGATCCGCAAGATAAGAATTCAGTTGTAGAATATGCCAAATTACTCAAAGGTAAAACCTTGAGAGAGGTCTGCGACACTAGAATTTTAGAACATAATTACACAGGCAAAGGCAATTTTGGACAAATACTTGAGAAGTTTTATTTCGGATATGACCCAAATTCTAAATCAGAAGCCGACTTCCTTGAAATTGGAATGGAGCTTAAAACTTCTCCTTTAAAGCAACTAAAAAACCATGAGTATCGCTCAAAAGAAAGATTGGTTTTAAATATCATTAACTACATTGCTATTGTTAACCAACAATTTGAGGACAGTGATTTCTTGAAAAAGAATGCAAGTTTATTGCTCATTTTTTATTTGCATCAAGCAGGACTAGATATTCTTGATTACCTCATAAAATTAGTTGACGAATGGAGTTTCTCGAGCACCGATTTAGAAATAATCAAAAGGGATTGGGAATTAATCAAACAAAAGGTTGTCGCTGGTAGAGCACACGAACTATCAGAGGGTGATACTTTTTATTTAGGTGCTTGCACTAAAGGAGCAAACTCCAATTCTACTAGACAACAACCATTTAGCAATATTCCAGCAAAGCAACGAGCTTATTCTCTTAAACAAGGCTATGTTAATCACATAATTGCAACAATAGCCAATGAAACAACTGGCACTTATGGAAAGTTAATTCCATCTGTTGCCATTGCTAAAAAACAATCAATTGAGGAAATTGTAACCTCCAAATTTAAACCCTATTACGGGAAAACTATTGAGCAGATCCTACAATCAATAAAAGTTGAATTAAACACAAAGGCAAAAAGTTTTTACGCCAATTTAACAAAAGCAATTCTTGGGATTGAATTAGATAAGGAAATTGAGGAATTTGAAAAGGCAGAAATTATTGTAAAAGCAGTAAGGCTTAAAGAAAACAATTTACCTAAAGAAGATATTTCCTTTCCAAATTTCAAATACGAAGAAATAGTAAATGAAGAATGGGACGACTCGAATTTCAAGGACATTTTAGAGCATAAATTCTTGTTTGTGTTTTTCCAGTTTGAAAACGAAGAATTGATTTTAAGGAAAGTAAAATTTTGGAATATGCCTTTTACAGATATTCTTGAAGCGGAGAAAGTTTGGGCAAAAACTAAGGAGATTGTTTCAAATGGGAATATTGTTAAGGAGGTAAGGGGAGCTGCACGTTACACAAATTTTCCAAACAAATCTTTCAATTCGGTTTCACACGTTAGACCTCACGCAACAAGCGCAGCCGATACTTATCCATTACCAATCAAAGACAAGTTGACAAAAGCGAAAGAATATACAAAACACTGCTTCTGGCTGAATAACACATATGTTAGAAATGAGATTTACTTAAAATAGCCCATGCGATTAGTGGCACATTTGCCATTACTCGCGCATTGTTTGTTTTGGTGTTCGTAATCTTCGTTTCGCACTACCCGATGCTATAGCCAAAAATTGCAAAATAGCCACTAATACCAACGCACGACAGAACGTAATAGTAGCAAATTGTAATATCGAAAAGAAATTTGACAAAAGACCAAGTCGAGTAGGCAAGGGGGAATTTCACCCCCAAGCCTCTCCCAGCACCGTGCTTGAACCTCTCGATTCACACGGCTCTTCACGGTGAAGCATTGCTGCTTTCGCCTTCCACCCAAAATCATCGTCGCCGAAGCAACTTGTTCTACAATAGAAAGCATCACCGTGTGAAGCCCTTCGCTCGTGGGGTCATTACTCCCACTCTCTTGGATATGTTCGCTACTACGGCTTCATCTGCCACAATGCTGCACATCGCTACTTTTGGCGTTTCCCATACGGGTTCTCCGCCGTTTGGCTTAACATTACAGCATTGCTTCTCCTGTTCCTTGAAAGAGCCCGAACAGAGTTCTTGCCGTCTTTATGCCGTGCGGTGTGTAACCGTACATCAGGTTGGCTGTTACCCTCGGTCTCGCGGAGCCGCAGCCTCCTTGATTTTACCGCAGTAAAGGTTATTTACGACCCCTCGATAACGGTTCGCTTGCGCTCAACTCCTCTGTTCATACCATACAGAGCCTCGACATATAAACGCCTGACTTTGCTTTAACCTTGACGCTCAGTACCACACCGTGAACCTGCCTGACGGTAGGCAGGAATGCAGCACCTCAAGGCGGTTTGATAAATCTGCCTGAACTGCCTTTACCGATATACCAGATATCCTATTCGCTCTTCGGGTAACTCAGCCAGTCGGTTCGCTTGACCTCCGCAGTTACTCGTAAGAATTTTAATGATACCTCCTATCATCTCTCTCAAAGTTATGTTACCACTTCAAAGAACTTTTTATATCTTCGTATCCTGTGGTAACGCAGGACACACCACTTGCTACAACAAGGGGTGTAGCCAATGTGGGTTGACGTTGGAACTTCGGAGCGGTTTCGCCCGCTCGGGCGTTTTCATCGGGGACGAAAACGTAACACGCTCACCCACACTCGCCACACCCCCAGCCGTTACCAGCAAGCGCAAAAAGACAGAACCAACAGTAGAAAATTGAAAGTAAACCATTGTGAAAGGACAAGAAATAAATGAAATATTGACAAGACATAGAATAAGCCGACACTCATTGCCGACCCTTCTGTATTTTTTATTTTCCCCACCGCACATTTTTAATTTTTCTTCCAGCCCACATTTGGCACATTGGCAAGACCCACGAGCCAACGCTGAAACCAAAGCTTGCAAAAGAGCCAAATTTTCCTTCGCACTTAAGACAAGATTGAAAATATTCTGTATCTTTGACAAAATTGTCCAAACAGATTAGTCAAATGGTAAAAGAAACTTTTGGTGAATATATAAGACGTTTAAGAGAAGAAATGAATCTTCCACTACGAAAAGTTGCAGCCCAGCTTGATGTTGACACTTCAACTCTTAGCAAGGTTGAGCGTGGCGAAAGACCAATATCAATTGACTATCTTAAACCCTTAAGCCAAATCCTGAAAATTGATTACAAGGAACTTGAAGTTCGTTTTTTAGCTGACAGTATTAATGCAAACTATGGCAAGTTAGAGTATTTAGAAGACGGTTTGGGCGAAGTCATTAACCAATTAAAAAAGAACAAGAAGTAATGCCAACTAAATTTTTTACAAATCAAGACGATAATAGTTTACTCAAAAAGTTTGAGGGTGTATTTACAAATATTGAAAGCATCCGTCATTTTGATGCATTGGTTGGCTATTTCAGGGCTTCAGGATATTTTAAAGTACGTGCTTTTCTCAACAGAATTCCAAAAATCAGAATTCTTGTAGGTATTAATGTTGACCAACTCATTAAAAAGTATCACGACAAGGGACAGCTTTACCTTGAAAATCCTAATGAAACAAAAGCAGACTTCCTTGAAGAAATCATAAAAAATATACAGGAAGCTAACTATGATGAAGTAACAGAAAAAGGAATCCTACAATTTATTAATGATTTGGTTAGCGGTAAAATTGAACTTAGGGCACATCCGAAAAAGAAAATCCACGCAAAGGTTTATATTTTCAGACCTGCAACATTCAACGAATACGCACCTTGTGAAGTAATTACCGGTTCATCCAATCTGACTGATGCCGGACTTGGTGCAAATCCTGAATCAAACTATGAGTTTAATGTTAGTTTGCGGGAATATGAAGATGTAAAATTTGCAACCGAAGAATTTGAAAGACTTTGGGCTGAATCAGTACCAATTTTGCAAGCAGAAGCAGAAAGAATAAAGAACCAAACCTATTTGCGTGATGACTTTACTCCTTTCGAGTTGTATATAAAAATGCTAATTGAATATTTTGGCAAACGTGTAGATTACGACCCATACAATATTGATTTGCTTTTACCTCCAAAATACATTCGGTTAAAGTATCAATCGGATGCAGCCAATCAGGGTTATGCAATTATGATGAAGCATAATGGTTTTGTATTAGCTGATGTTGTTGGTTTGGGAAAAACGATTATTGCCTGTATGATTATTAAAAAGTTCATTTACGAAAATGGTACTCATACAAAAATTTTAGTTGTTGTTCCTCCAGCAATTGAAGATAGTTGGAGACGAACAGTAAAAGATTTTGAATTAGATAATCATTTCACTTTCATTACTCTTGGCAGTTTACATAAAATACTCGACCGAAACAATTATTCTTATCCGAATCCTGAGGAGATTGATTTAATTGCAGTTGATGAATCCCATAAATTCAGAAATGATTACACCGAAATGTATTTGGCTTTGCAGGAAATATGCAAAATGCCAAGGTCAAGAGCTGCTGAAAACGGAGATTCCCGAAAGAAAGTAATATTGATTTCTGCAACTCCTTTAAACAACAGACCACAGGATATTGAAAACCAACTTTATCTTTTTCAGGACAGAAGAAACAGCACGCTCGAAAACATCAGAAACCTGCAAGAATATTTCAAGCCTATCAACGAGCAGTATAAAAAGTTGGCTTACGAGAAAAAACTGAATATCAAAAAGCTGAAAGCACTGTTCCAGAAATTACGAGATGATGTAGTGGAGCCACTTGTAATTCGCAGAACAAGAACGGATATCGAGAGCAACAAGGAATATTTAGAAGATTTAGACATTCAGGGAATTAAATTCCCCAAAGTGGGTGACCCCATTGCACTTTACTATGAATTAGATGGAAAACTAAGCGAACTGTTTTTTGACACAGTATCTCTAATTACCAACCTTGATGAAGATGGAAATAAAATTGATGGTTTAGGATATTACCGTTACCGGGCCATTGAGTTTTTAACCAAGGAAGAAGACAAGAAAATGTACGGTAATGTGGAATCCATATCAGGCAGATTATCTGCCATCATGAAAACGCTGTTGGTAAAACGCCTTGAAAGTAGTTTTTATGCTTTCACTCAGTCATTGTCAAGATTTCAGAAAGCCATTGATAATATGCTGGCAATGTTTGATAATAACAGGGTATTTATTGCACCAGATTTAGACATAAACAAATTGCTGGAGGAAGGTTTAAGTTACGATGAAATTGAAGCAAAAATCAACGAAAAAGGTGGAAATAATAAAGAGTACAAAAAAGATGCTTTTGATAAAAAATTTATTGCCTTGCTCAAGCAGGATAAAGAAAAAGTGGATGATTTAATTGAACGCTGGAGCAAAGTTAAGAAAGACCCAAAACTGATTGAGTTTGCAAAACAAATTCAGGAGGAATTTTTTAAACCAAACCAGAATATTAGTGGCAAGCTGATTATCTTTTCCGAATCAAAAGAAACAGCAGAAGAATTAACGGTAAAACTTGCAAAGATTACAAAGAAAAAGGTACTCACTGTTAGTGCAGAAAACAGAAAATATGTCGAAAACACCATCAGGGATAATTTTGATGCAAACCTTGAAGAGGAAAAATGGCAAAATGACTTCGATATTATCATTACAACGGAAGTCCTGGCAGAAGGAATAAACCTGCATAGAAGTAATGTAATCGTAAATTATGACGTTCCCTGGAATTCAACCCGATTAATGCAGCGTATCGGACGTGTAAACCGTATCGGTTCAAGAGCAGACAGAATATATGTTTATAATTACTATCCCTCAGCACACGGAGATGCTCAAATTCATTTGGTAAATAATGCCTTGCGCAAACTTCAGGCATTCCACACGGCTTTTGGCGAGGACAACAAGGTATTTTCTATTCTTGAAGAAAAAGGGGAAGGAGCTTTATTCGGAAATAAAATTCAAAAGGAAGAAAGCGAAATATTAAAGTATTTAAATGAATTGAGAGATTTTAGAAAGAAACATCCGAAAATTTTTAAAGACATTGCTAAAATTCCAAATAAGGCACGCTGTGGCAGAAAATTACCGGAAAGCAAACAACTTACTTTGCTTGATACAGAAACAGGTGAAGTCAATTACCCATTGCAAAATACATCCCTTACCTATCTTAAAAGTGAGAATCATCCAGGAATATTTTGTTTGATTACACCCGAAATGAATATCATTGAAATGAACTTTTTGCAGGCAGTCAAACTATTTAAAGCCCCTGATAACGAAAAGGCAATTACACTGCATGAACTGCATCATAAACAAACATTGGCAGGTCTTGAATATTTTAAATCGGAGAAGAATCAGGAAAATGTTCAATCCGTATCCCGTAAAAATTTGAGCCCAGCTGAGAATAAAGCCATTTCAAACATTAACGCAGTGGTAAAAATTGCACCTACCGAACAAAAACGGATGGCTTTAATACGGGCATTGGACATCATTAAAAAAGGAACATTTGCATCCAAGGGGTTACCAAAATCTATCAATGATTATTTCACATCAAATGCAGGTTTGCTTAAAGAACCGGATAAATTTATTGACAATCTCTTTATTACCGTTCTCGACAGGTACGACCTTTCTCCCGGTTCTGAAGAAGTGCCACGAACAGATAAAGCACAAAGAGGAATTGTAAACCCAGTAATTGTAATCACTCAAAGTTTTAGTTGATTATGACAAAGATTAAAGGAATTAACATTGAAGGCAATCAAATCACCATCATTCAAATAGATAATGATGACTATATCTCTCTTACTGATATGGCGAAAAGTCAACATCAGGAGGTTGTTATTTTTAAATGGATGAGCTCCAAGAGCACAATTGAATATTTAGGCGAATGGGAGTTGCTTTATAACCCGAATTTTAATTATACCGAATTCGGTATAATTAAAAATGAGGCAGGAACAAATAGCTTTGTTCTTTCAACAAAAAACTGGATTGAAAAAACCAATGCAATTGGAATCATTGCAAAAGCAGGCAGATACGGTGGTACTTATGCCCATAAAGATATTGCCTTTCATTTTGGGATGTGGATAAGCGCCAAATTTCAATTGCTTTTAGTTAAAGAATTCCAACGGCTTAAAGAAGATGAAAACGATAGACTGAAGCTCGAATGGAATCTTCAGCGAACGCTGGCAAAAATTAATTATCGTATTCACACCGATGCCATTAAAGAAAAGCTTATTCCAAAGGAACTGAGTAAAAAAGAAATTAATTTTGTGTATGCAAATGAAGCCGATATGCTCAATATGGCTCTGTTTGGTAAAACAGCCCAGCAATGGCGAAACGAAAACTCCGATGCCATTGGAAATATCCGCGATATGGCAACCCTTGAACAATTGGTGGTGCTCAGCAACCTCGAAAGTATAAATGCTGTGCTCATTCATCAGGGATTACCACAATCTCAAAGACTTCAGCAACTCAATCAGGTGGCAATTACTCAAATGAAATCATTACTTGGAAATATTCAAATAAAAAGGTTGAAATAATATGGCAGCCAGCAAAATTCAATTACAAAACGCATTGCACAAACCTTACGACAGGATTTTATTTTCCCGTGAAGTGTTAAGCCCGGTTTTTAGTTCGGGATTTACGCTAAATTCTTCTTTGATTCCGGCAGCAGTTTTGCCAAACAAATCAGAATCGGCTGCCATTGATAAAGTATGGATTTATGGGAATATTCAGTTAGACGATAACACTGAAATAACCTGCTATGAAATTCTGCTCCAGCCGAAAGTTCGTATTGAACAAAGTAAAGTTGCCATTCAGCAATATGTGCGTAAACTGCTTACTGCCGGTCAAGCTGCATTAATCAATTTTGTTGCTCCTGCAAATAAAAATGTTTGGCGTCTTACACTGGTTGCCAAAGACAGTGTGCTTACCGAAAAAGGAATAAAAGAAAAAACCACCAATCCCAAACGATACACTTTTTTATTAGGTCCTTCGGAGACCTGCAGAACTGCTGCTGAACGTTTTGAAGTGCTGAGTACTGAAAGGGAAATTACATTTCAAACCCTTGTAAATGCTTTCTCGGTTGAAAAGCTTAGTAAAGCATTCTTTGATGAGTACACCTTGCATTACCAAAACTTTTGTGATTACCTGCAGGAATCAAACTACCGAAAATCTGTTTTTAATATTTCCTACCCTTCCGATGCGACAAAACAGGAAAAGGATAAAGCTTGTAAACCTATTCGTGACTTTGTGAAAAAACTGCTTGGACGCATTGTGTTTCTTTACTTCGTGCAAAAAAAAGGCTGGTTGGGTGCAAACGACACCAATTATTCCGATGGTCCTGGCGATTTCATCAAGCAGCTCTTCAAAAAATCGGGCGGAAACGATGCTTTTTACAGCAACTGGTTAACGGTTCTTTTCTTTGATACGTTGAACAAGGAACGCACAAACGATGACTTTACAATGCCCGATGCCTGCCTGCCGGACAGGCAGGGAAAAACGGTAAAAGTTCCTTTCCTCAATGGTGGTTTGTTCGATAAGGAAGAGTTTGACGAGCATATCCTTACTTTCAAATCAAAACTCTTTCACCATCCCGATTTTGAAGATACCATTCTCACAGAAAAGAGTAAGGGAAATGCACGTGGATTCCTCGATTTTCTGGATGCTTTTAACTTTACCGTGTACGAAGACAGCCCCGATGACCACACCGTAGCGGTTGACCCTGAAATGCTGGGACACATCTTTGAAAACCTGCTCGAAGACAACAAAGACAAAGGGGCTTTTTACACGCCCAAAGAAATTGTGCACTACATGTGCCAGGAGAGCTTGATTGAATATTTATCAACAGGTTTGCAAAATGAATATAAAGTTTACAGACAAATTGGTGATGGACAAATTGAAATTTTCGGTAATGAAACCCGAAAAGGGCAGTTAAAATTATTGGAAGAATTGGGAGAAAAGGGTCTTGATAGAGACGAGGTTGCTTTCATGGTTAAAAATAAAGATATCAGCAAGCTTACACATAAGCAACTTCTGTCTATAGAGAAATTACTTGATGAAGTGAAAATCTGCGACCCCGCCATTGGTTCCGGTGCGTTTCCTATGGGTTTACTGCAAGAAATTTTCAGCATTAAGGAACTCATTGCCTACGAAACCGGCAAAGACTGGAACCCTGCTGAAACCAAGTTGAACATTATTCAAAACTCCATTTACGGGGTAGATATTGAAAAAGGTGCGGTGGACATTGCCCGCTTGCGTTTCTGGCTCAGCTTAGTGGTGGACGAGGAAAAACCCAACCCTTTGCCCAACCTCGATTACAAAATTGTGGTGGGCGACAGCCTCATAAGCAAGTTCGATGGCGAAGTTGTGGAGATTGACTGGGAAATAAAAGCAGCAACCCAAACCGATATGTTTGGAAACGAGAACCTGCAAAAACGCAAACAATTGCTGCAAACCTTAACCGATAAACAACGAAAATATTTTGACCCAACAAACAAAAACAAGAAAGTTTTAGCGCTCGAGATACGAAATCATAAAATTGATATTCTGATTAACCAACTCGAACTGATGGTACAAACCCAAGGGCTGGAACAACCCCCCGTAAAAACCAATTTTAAAGACAACAAAAAGTACCTTGCTGCCTCCGAACTTTACCATAAAACGCAAGGCTGGCTGCAAACCATAGCAAAGCTAAAAGAACTCAAGCAAAACCCCAACGCACCCTTTAATCATTTCGACTGGAAACTTGACTTTCCAGAAGTGATGAACCCTTATTTAAATGATAAAGCTGGATTTGATATTGTAATTGGGAATCCTCCTTATGTTAGTTTTGGCCTTCGCGGTGTAAATAAAATGACAGATAAGGATAAAGCTATTTATAATAAAAAATATTCAAATTCTGCAGAATACAAAATAAGTTACTACGCAATGTTCATGGAGTTGGCAATCAAAATTGCTAATTATGATGGCATATCAACTTTTATTGTTCCAGATAGTTTTTTACTAGGAATGTATTTTTCCAAGATTAGAGAATTTATTCTTCATAAATCAATAATAAAAATTATTAATTTATTTACTTACAAAATATTCGGTAATGCAACTGTCGGTTTTTCTGTAATTTACCTTATTAGGAATAAATTAAATCCTACACTTAATAATGATCTTATTTGTTCTTTGATTTCTTCTCGTGATATGTTTCTAAAAGGTGATTATCCAAGCCATACACTCAACACATCATATTACAGAAAGATTGATAGAACTAGGTTTCGTTTATTTTTCTCAAAAAAAGATGAAGAATTAGTAAATAGAATTGAAAGCAATTCAATTTTCTTGTCGGAATTCTATACTGGTCGTACTGGTATTAGATCAAAAATTGGTCAAAAGAATATTTTATCTAAAGAGAAAATAAATCGAAAATACTTACCAGTATTGACTTCAAGTTCTCAAGTTAAAAAGTTTAAAATTATTTATGATAATGATTATGTGCATTTGGAACCAAAACTATTAAACTCTGGAGGCTGGGAATACGATATAATAAATAATCCTAAAATCATAATTCCACAGACAGGTGATAAAATAACTGCTGCAATCGATAGAAACTGCTATTATCACCTAAATAATATTCATTCTTTTGCCCCACATAAAAAAGGGTTAGAATTACAATATGTTTGTGCAATATTAAATTCAAATCTTATAAATTGGTTTTATAAGAAAATTTCATTAGAGGAAGGTAGGGCAATGGCTCAAATTGATATTGAAACTGCCGAAAAATTACCAATCATAATGGCAAGTAAACAATATCAGACTCAAGTTTCTCATTTTGTAGATTATCTACACTTTATCAATTCTATTGACTCAATCAACTTTGATACTTTAATTATTAATTATTTTGAGCAAATCATAGACGGCATAGTGTACGAGTTGTATTTCCCTGAATTGCTTAAAAAACACAACCGTGAAATCATCAAGCATTTGGGCGAGTTGCCGGAGTTTACAGATAACATGAGTGATGAACAAAAAATGAAGATTTGCAAAAAGGTATTTGACCGTTTGAATGATAGAGATCATCCGGTAAGGATTAACCTGTTTTATATGAACTCAATCCCCGAAATAGCAATAATTGAAGGCAAAAATGAGAATAACTGATATACACATAAAAAACTACCGTGCTTTTTACGGTGAGCACCATATTTGTCTTGATAAAGAAGGTAAAAACCTGATGGTGTATGGCGAAAACGGCAGCGGCAAAAGTTCATTGTTTACAGCACTTCAGGATTTTCTAAAATCATCGGTTGGCAAAATTGAGGTGGAAGAAAATATCTTTGTTCCGGCTTCACAAAAGAACACAGCCAGCATAAAGGTTAACATCAAAGAATCGCCTGAAACCTCAAAAACCACCACTTTTGAACTGAAATTAACCGATAAGGAAATTATCAGCGCTGACAAAACGCTTATTGCCGATGCCAATAAAATTAGGGGCTTCTTTGACTATCGCAGTTTATTGCGAACTCACATGGGGCATAAGGATAAGGTTGACTTGTTTGATATTTTGGTAAAAGACATTCTTTACAATTCCATTAATCGGTTTTCAAACAAGGAAATAGGAAAAGAATGGCAGGCAATCCATAACGACACTTTCAACAAAAGACAGATAAAAAGGCAGCAGGAGGCAACAAAAAATTATCTGTCCGAAAAGTTCAATCCCGGTCTAAAACAATTGCTCAAAGATATTGAACAGGACACCAATACATTTATGAAATTTTTTGGTGCAAATGTTAAGATTTCGCTGGATTTTGACAAAGTGAAGTATCAGGGAAGAAGGAAACTATTAGGAAACAACATCAATTTAATAATTGATTTCTTTGAAAAAACAATACCAAAACATCAGCTATTTCTGAATGAAGCCCGTTTGTCCGCACTTGCAATAAGTTTGTATTTGGCATCCATAAAAGTAAATCCGCTTACAGGAGCATTAAAAATCCTTGTTCTTGATGATTTGCTCATTGGATTGGATATGAGCAACCGTTTACCCTTGCTTGATATTTTGAAAAAACACTTCATTGAAGTTGATAAAGACAAGCAATTTCAGGTAATAATGACCACCTACGACAAAGTTTGGTATGAATTGGTGCGAAATTATTTCGGAGTTGAAAAGTGGAAATATACTGAGATTTATACCAAATCATTAAAAGATGACGATTTTGAAATTCCGGTAATCTTCAATGAAAACGGTTATCTTGAAAGAGCTAAACATTATCTGACTGAAAAGGACTATAAAGCATCAGCCGTTTATCTAAGGACTGAATTTGAAAGAATTGTCAAAACCATTTGTGACAAGCAAAAAATTCCTGTATGCTATCACAAGAACCAAAAAGAAACAACCAGCGAAGACTTTTGGACTGCCATCGAATCTCAAACCGACCTTGACCCGGCATTAATTCACGAAATTACAATCCATCGTGGAGTTGTAATGAATCCATTCAGCCATTACGACCTTGAAAAGCCGGAGTTTGAAGCAGAGCTGAAAACGACTGTTATTGCAGTTGAGGAACTGAAAAGTGAAATTCAAAATATTAAGAAGAACAGGTCAATTGATAAACTTGAAAAAGAAGTTGCAAAATTGAAAACTGAATTGGCAGGGAAAGATAAATTGATTGGAGAATTAGGAGCAAGACTGAAAGCAAAGTAAATCATAACTGAATGCAAACACTCGACTGGAAACATAAAGAATACGCACCAAAAGCTTTGTTAATAGGCCACGACCCGCGCTTACAAAAGTCCGATACTCAGGCGGAATATGTATTGTTTGCAAATTACTATTTTGATAAAACCATAAAGGACAGGTCATTTAAAAGCAAATATGGTTTGGCTGCATCTGCTTTTAATCAGATAACCCATATCACGAACGGAAAAATCAAACCGGAAGAAATATACATAACCAATCTATGCAATTCGGCTTTGCCACATGCTCCCAAAAGTAAAACTGTTTTCATCCCCAAAGACAAGGCAAATACAGGAGTTGAAAATATAAAAAAGATAATCGAAGAAAATCCAAGCATTGAATACATTTTCCCCATGTCGCTTCAGGTAAATTACTGGCTGCAAAAGCTTGGATTATATGATTCAAATGATGGCTTTGTGGAAAAATCATCCCCAAAGACAAATGGAATTCTAAATGAACCACCCTATTACGAACCAAAAGAGAAAAGTCCTTTTCTGATGATTTGTGGAAACAGGTATCATGTTAGAGGAGGTACACAAACGGTAATTCCAATTTTACACCCTAAATGTTTTCCATTGAACAAACAGTTTTTAGCTTATGAACCAGCATATGAAAGAATAAGGAATTATTTTAAATCTGATTAAAAAAAATTAATATGAGCCAACACACCAGTCACACACATTGTCAAAGCCCCACAAGCCAACGCTTATACCAAAGCTTTGCCAAAGAGTGTGCCTGCCCGACTCAAGAAGAAAAATTAAAAATCTCCTCCCCTTTAGAAAATAAAAAATACCCAAACCCACAAGCCGACACAGACAGAAAAATTAAACTGACAATAAGCAAATATATAAATATTGACAATGGTTTATTTGGGCTGAAGACAGGAATCGAGTAGGCAAGGGGGAATTTCACCCCCAAGCCTCTCCCAGCACCGTGCTTGACAGCCTCCCATCACACGGCTCCTCGAACTTGCGCAACCATTTCAGGTTGACCGGCTGAAACAAGCTCATCCCTCGTATGAAAGAGGTTGGCAAAATTGCCTTGAGTCCGTTAACCCCTTCGCTGTGGCTAAGTTTCCAGAGCCTTTGGCTGGCACAAGTCGCTACTATCTCGTCACTAGTGACGAGACCCCTACGCCACCGCTTCGATACGCCCTGCCTTGCCCGCCAGTTGGCGGATATTCGGCATTCTCTCCTGGCATCGGCGGGTAGGTTCTTCCCGCTGGCAGCGGGACAGGCCATGTTCCGTAGATGAGCCGATGGGCATTGCACTTGCCCCCTTAACGCCGGAGACCGAGGCAGCCGATAGGCTGGTAATCTCTGCCCTTCTCCCGTGTGACCGTCCCACTCACGGTTCTCAGTCTCGTGAGGGTTACTTTCGACACGTCATCGGTCGGGTCACTTTCGTTCAGCGCCTATGCTCGCTCCTGACAGATTTTCGCCATGGCTGACTTTCTGCCTTTTGACCCAAGCCGTTCAGCACCTACCCCTTGAAAGGGGAGCACCGCTGGGCGGATGGGAACCGTCTCCAGCAAAGCGTGTCCGAGAGGCCAGCCTGTACGCTCTCCTTGGCAACCCCAGCCAGTCAGCTCGCTCGACGGTTACTGAGCCTGCCGAAGTATGGTTACTGAGCCTGCCGAAGTATGGTTACTGAGCCTGCCGAAGTATGGTTACTGAGCCTGCCGAAGTACCTCCGCAGGTTGCATACAGGATTTGTGTTCAGCCTCTCATCTAAAGGTGTGATGAATCCACTTCAAAGAACGTACTCCCTGACGTGCAGAAAGTTTTGTGTATTTGAAAGTGCACTGATTCATCGCAGGACACACACATGGCGTTAACCAATACTTCCGTTTGGTAAGTACACCCGCTGTGCGGTAGAAGTTTTCACCGTGTTGACCTATTCCCTTTGCTAAACCTGAAAATTTTTCTCATCCCAAAATCGATCCGGCCTAAGGCAACGCTGGGCTGAAAGTTTTTCCCCAGAGCCTCTAGGGCAGCCACATCGCCAACCTCCACGAACGGATTGTCCATCATCCTATGGCCGACTTCTTGCCTGTCAAGTTGTTGTCGCAAGCGGCTATGTCCATGCACGTAGAACTCACAGGGGAATGGCCGGTAGCTCGATAGCTTCAAGTGGCATAAGCCCAATTCTTCATCTTGTATGTACAAGTAGCACTGGCTCACAAATTTGTTGCATGGATACATCCTTGTAAGCTGCGCCCTACTTCGGCGGCAACCTCTTTGATGGCGAATGTCCTGACGGTCTCCACCGCCTTGACGATGCAGACAGCTATGCTCTTACCTAAGGGTTGAGATAATGCTGCCCTGTAATGCGCTTCCACAAAGTCAATCCCTGAATGATACTTTCTCTTTTCAGCTTCACTCCACCAGCGTATCTCACTATCTAAAGGTAGGGCTATCGTGCTTATGTGATCATTTAGCTAGTCGGTCAGGGTTCGCATAACCCCGTTGCTGTGGCAGGTGAATCATAGATTGCGCAACAATCTTATTACGCTGCCCTCAACAAATACTCCGGGTGGATACCCGGGGAGTAATACCCTGTCATAACTCGAATAGGAGCAATTTATGTGGTCTTCTAGCTGCGCTGTAAGCTGTTGCATCGCCTCTTTCTTAGGCAGCAAAGTTAATGGTCTGTACCATAACCAAGGATTGACCTTTAGGTTGGTCTCAGTGAGTGACCATCAGGTCAACTCCACCCTAAAATCTCTCATATTTTTGGTTCAATGCTTTTCGTACCCAAATTTTCTATACTTTAGTGAACAAAAAAACTCTAAACCAACTCTTCATGCTTAACATCGCCCTATTTGGCCCTCCGGGTGCAGGGAAAGGCACCCAAAGCGACTGGCTAATAAAAAAGTACAACCTCACCTACATCTCCACCGGAGAAATTCTTCGTGAAGAAATTTCTCAGGGAACCCCCCTCGGAATTCAGGCAAAAAACATTATTGAGAAGGGAGGTCTGGCCCCCGACGAGCTTATCGTACAGATTATCGAGAATCGGATAACCAGGAAAACCGATACCAACGGTTTCCTTTTCGATGGATTTCCCCGCACCACCGTGCAGTGTTACATACTCGATGGGCTGCTCATGAACATGAACACCTCGCTAACCTGCATGCTAAGCCTCGAGGTGCCCGACGATGAGCTGGTACGCCGCCTTAAGTCACGAGCCAAAATTGGTAATCGCAAGGACGATAACGACGATGTGATCCAGCACAGGCTGGCCGAGTACTACTCCAAAACCGTTCCCGTTGCCAAGTACTACCAGGACAAGGGGATTTGCCACACCATTGATGGCACAGGTGCAATAGAGGATGTGCAAGCTCGCCTCGATACGGCCGTTAAGAAATCACTCGAAAACCGCTGGGTAAACCTAATCCTATTCGGCTACCCCGGATCGGGCAAGGGGACCCAAGCCAAAAGGATGGCCGAAAAGTACAACCTGGTTTACATCTCCACAGGCAAAATGCTAAGGCAGGAGATAAAGAACGACACCGAGATTGGACGCATCGCCAAACCCTACATGGACAAAGGTATGATTGTACCCGATGAGATTGCCATTAAGCTGATTGAGCAGAAGATCCAGGCAAGCCCCGGCTCTCGCGGTTTTATCTTTAAGGGATTTCCCCGAACCATTGTGCAGGCATACATTGTTGATGGGTTGCTCAAGAAGATGAACAGCAACGTTACCCAAGCCATAGAGATTAACGTTTCGCAACTTGAAGCGATGAAACGCTTGGGCCAGCGGAGCAAAACCGATCGCAGCCGGCTTTACGATATGGATACCGAGACCATCGTGTCGAGACTTGAGGAGTACGAGCAAAAAACTATGCTGGCCCGCGATTTCTACGGCAAGCGCAACCTGCTTCAGGTGGTTGAGGGCCATGGCACCGAGGAAGAGGTGTTCGAAAGAATATGCAACCAGATTGACGAAACGCTCAGAAATGCATTCTAAACACACGTAAGCCATACGCTCCACTCTAACGATAAAACTGAGTATCTGTTGAACAGATACTCAGTTTTATTTTTATGATTATTTCATCAAGTAGGGGTGAAACTTAGCAAATAGAATTACTATTGTATTTCGTAAGCTCTGATTAACAGCCATAACCCAATAGGTTAAAAAACCTTAATTTTTCAACAAACCTTAATCCAAAATCACCCCACAACTGCGCTGATTATTAGAGAATAGGCTTATCATCCATTGTCTCGCAACAATTTGTTTAGCTATCCACAAGGTTTTGTTTTTCGAAATTTTTATAATATCGTTGCAATAAGGTAAGAATAATTCTTAAACAATATTCAATCTTTTATGTTACTACAGCAAACAGTCGCAAGTAAACGCACATAACAATTTAATAACTAAAAAACTAAAGCAATGAGTAATCAAATTGGACTAAATGCTGGCTACGCACAGCAAATGAATGAGAAGCTAAATGTTTACCTAAGCAATGTTCAACTTTCGTACATGAACGTACGTGGTTTTCACTGGAACATTGTGGGCAAACAGTTCTTCCAGCTGCATGAAAAGTTTGAAGAGGTGTACAATGGCCTTAACGAGATGGCCGACGAGATAGCCGAGCGCATACTAATGCTTGGCGGAACACCAGTTCACGCATTCTCAAAGTATATCCAAATGGCAACCATTAAGGAGAAAGAGAATGTAAGCACAGCCGACGCCACCGTAAAAGAGCTTATTAACGACACCATGGTGCTGCTTAACAACGAGCGCGAAATAGTGGAGCTAGCTGCCAATAATGGCGATGAGGGCACTGTTGGACTTATCTCTGGATATATCGAGCAACATGAAAAGATGCTTTGGATGCTTAACGCCACCCTTAAGTAGTTCGATCATCAACGAATCAGCAACTGCTGGTATTCCAACCAAATACAGCGGGTTTCAGTTTTTAAACTGAAACCCGTTTTCTATTCCCTAACACGTAACAAAAGAGCACCCTTGCCATACTTAACGCACTTACCCACAAATCAAAAAAAACATTTGTTTAATCTTTTTTTCTATTTTTTAAACATTCCTCCGTTGTCGCTGTTAGTTAGCAAATTTAAACTACCTTAAAAAGAAACATAGCAAGATTTTTTAAAAACTTAAACCAACATGAAGAGAGCGATAATCATAGCACTTTCAGTTATTGTATACATTTCGGCAGGTGCTCAGAACAAGGGATCGATACAGGGTCGCGTGGTGAACAAGCAGAACAACGAGCCCATTCCCTTTGCCAATATAGTAATATGGGGGACCAACATTGGCTCAGCCTCCGATTTCGACGGAAACTTTCTGTTCACTGGGCTCGAGCCTGGTTTTGTAGAGCTGCGGGTTTTTGCCGTAGGATTTAGCCTATATGTATCCAGCACAATACAGGTAACCAATGCCCGTACAGCATTTATTGAAATAGAGTTGGAAGAGACGGCCACCGAAATCGATGAGGTTGTGGTAAAGGCCAGCCCATTTCGACGAAGTGAGGAGAGCCCGGTTTCGCTCCAACGTATCGGGATTGCTGAAATAGAGAAAAACCCAGGCGGAAACCGTGATATTAGCAGGGTAATCCAGTCGCTACCAGGTGTTGCATCAACCCCAGCTTACCGCAACGATGTTATTGTTCGGGGTGGTGGCCCTAGCGAAAGCACCTTTTACCTCGATGGGGTTGAGATCCCCAACCTCAACCACTTTGCTACACAGGGAGCATCGGGAGGCCCTGTGGGTATTATTAATGCCGATTTTATTCGTGAAGCAAACTTTTACTCGGGTGCATTCCCTGCAGCAAAGGGCAATTCGCTTAGCGCAGTTCTCGATTTTAGGCAGATTGATGGCAACAGCGAACGAATTAAGTTTAAAGGAGCCGTTGGCGCCAGCGATCTGGCTCTAACGCTCGATGGCCCGCTGGGCGAAAACTCCACGTTTATCCTTTCGGCTCGTCGCTCGTACCTTCAGTTCCTTTTCGATGCCTTAGGGCTACCCTTCCTACCAACCTACAACGATTTTCAATTCAAAACCCGCACCCGTATCGATGAGCGTAACGAGATCACCATACTAGGAATTGGCGCAATCGATCAGTTCAACCTCAACACCGGGCTGCAAAACCCCGATGCCGGACAGCGCTACATCCTAAGCTATGTGCCGGTGAATACACAATGGACCTACACCAATGGTATTGTTTACAAGCATTTCCGCGAAAAAAGTTTCGACACGTGGGTACTTAGCCGCAACATGCTCAACAACCGTCAGTTTAAATACCCCGATAACGATGAGAGCCAGCCATTCATCCTCGACTACATATCACAGGAATCGGAAAACAAGTTCCGATACGAGCACGACCGCCGCCTAAACGATGGCTCAAAGCTAAACCTTGGTGCTGGGCTCGAGCATGCTCGATACACCAACCAAACCTATCGCGCATTCTTTAGCAACGGCGAGCTATCGCCCATCGAATACGACTCCAAGCTGCACCTTTTCTCGTGGAGTATTTTTGGTCAGTACAGTCGCAAGGTATTGAATGACAAGCTAAATCTATCGCTTGGACTAAGAGCCGATGCCAATAGCTACTCGTCATCAATGGGTAATATGCTCAACCAGATCAGCCCACGAATTTCAGGCTCCTACGAACTTCGCAACGACCTTTACGCCAATTTCAACCTGGGACGCTTCTATCAGCAGCCACCCTACACCATGCTCGGATTCAGGCTACCCGATGGCACGCTGGTAAACAAGACCAACAACCTACGGTACATTCAAACCGACCACTTGGTGGGAGGGCTTGAGTGGATGCCTTCCAACAGCAGCAGGGTAACCATTGAGGGATTTTACAAGATTTACAACAGCTATCCCTTTTCGCTGGCCGACAACATTTCGCTGGCAAGCAAGGGTGCCGATTTTGGAACATTTGGCGATGAGGAGGTAACCTCAACAGCTAGGGGGCGATCCTATGGTATGGAGCTGCTCTACCGCACGCGCGATTTGCTGGGATTTAACACTATCCTGGCCTACACATTGGTGTGGAGCGATGCCGAGAACAAAAATCCGACAATCCCAGGAACGTGGACCCCAACAGCATGGGACAACAGACATTTGCTAACCCTTACCGCCACTCGCAACCTTAAAAACGATTGGGACTTTGGATTTAAATGGAGATTTGTGGGAGGTTCACCTTACACCCCATGGGATATGGACAAGTCCTCAATAATATCGGCATACAATACCCAAGGCCGAGGATTTATTGACCTTAACCAGTACAACCAGCTTCGCCTTGAGCCCTTTCACCAGCTCGATATTAGAGTTGATAAGATGCTGTACCTTGACCGGTGGACTCTAAACTTTTATGTGGACATCCAAAATGTATATGGCTTTAAGGCCAAACAACCCGACTACTTAATTGTTAAACTGGATGAGAATGGCCAACGTATGGTAAACCCCGATGATCCAACACGATATATGCTGGAGTCGATTCCTTCAATTGCAGGTACCATCCTACCTTCGATTGGTATTATTGTTGAGTTTTAAACCTCCTGCTCATTCCAATACCTAAATTTGATTCATCAACACTAAATACGTACACAGATGAAAACTTTTAAAATACTTTCAGTAGCGGCCATAGCCATTACCCTAGCATCATGCAGTGGCACCACAAAACCTCAGCTTGAGGAAAAAACCGAAATCCTTCGAACTCAACCTTTCGAGGAGGGGAAGCCAATTCAAATACATTTTCAGAAAGGCAAGGATTTCTACCATCCGCTCATAGTATTTTGGATTGAGGACACCGAGGGCAACTTCATAGAAACAATCTATGCATCGCAATCCATCGCCACAGGAACATTCCGCTTTGGCGAATCGGAGGGAAATACCTGGAAACCCGGGGAGCGAAGAAGACCCGCAGCCCTTCCCTACTGGGGCCATAGACGCGGCATTATGGCACCCGATGGGCTTTACCTTCCAACACCCCAGAGGCCTCTCCCCGATGCCGTAACAGGGGCAACTCCAAAAACTAACTTCACCATCAAATCGTTTGTAAGACCCGACCTTGAAAGGTTCAAAATATTTATGGAGATTAACCAAACATGGGATTGGAACCAGTACTGGCACAACAACCGATTTCCCGATGATGATGAGTACAAAACCAGCTGCCAACCCGCATTGGTATATATGGCCGAGGTAGATATGCTTAATTCGAAACCAACGTACGAGCTGAAGCCCATTGGACACAGCCATCCTTCGGGAAGTTCAGGTGAACTTTTCTCAGATATTAGCACTTTTACTACAGCATTGAACATTGCACAAAGGGTTTTTGTTACAATTGAGTAATCTTGACACGAGTACAACAATTTTGTAATTTGCAGGTATGGTTGCAGCCAAACAAAAACAAATACTAATTGCTGGAGCAACTGGCTTAATTGGGCAAGAGCTTGTTAGCGCCCTTTTAGCCATAGGCTATAAAATTGTTGTGCTCGCCCACTCGTCGTTACGAGATGCTCCGTGGGCAAACCACCCTTCGGTAAGCAGTATCGAATGGACAGGGATATTTACCAACTGGCTGGTGCGTGAGGTGGAAAAAAGTTACGCTGTTATAAATTTGGCTGGACAAAACATTGCAGCCAAGCCCTGGACTCGGCAACGTAGGATGCAACTTATTCGGAGCCGGCTGGGAACAACCCGGGCACTTGCCAAGGCATGCCATTACGCCGAAAAACAACCCAAGGTTTTTGTGCAAGCCTCAGCTACTGGATACTACTCAACAGCATCAAAAGAAATCCAGACCGAAACTTCACCCAAAGGGCAGGGGTTTCTTGCTAGGCTCACCGCCGACTGGGAGATGGTTGCCCAGCATGAACTGCCAAGCAGTATTCGGCTCGTACTAATTCGTACTGGAGTAGTTCTCTCGAACAAAGGCGGAATGCTTCCCAAGCTCACACTGCCCATTAAGCTAATGGCGGGCGGTTGGTTTGGCACTGGAAATCAACCCGTTCCCTGGATTCACATACATGATGAGGTGAATGCCATAATCCACCTTATGCACACCGAGTCTGCCAGGGGCCCCTTTAACATTGTTGCACCACAAGCAGTAACACAAAAGGGGCTTGTTAAGGCAGTTGCCAAAAAGCTGAAGCGCGCTGCATGGGTCCCCATACCCGCACCGCTTATTAAACTACTCTTTGGCCAAATGGGGTACGAGCTGCTACTAAGCGGTAGCTTGGTTGACTCTTCAAAGCTTATCCAATCGGGTTACTCCTTCAAACACCCTACCCTCAGCATTGCGCTGGATAATCTATTTTAATACGATAAGCCTGTCAAAGCTAGCTTCAATTTTTTGAAGTACATACTTCATAAAACATGCGAAAGTTGCGCTTATCTCCCTAGTGCAATTGAAGAAAAAAGTTACCTTTGTGGGTTGAGATTTTTTGTTTACCCATTACCACGCAAAGTTCTCATAATTCTTTGCAAAGAAAACATACACTATGGCTGATATTCAAAAGTTAAAGGATATTGCTACGCAGGTTCGTCGCGATGTGATTAGGATGGTTTACGCACCAGCAAGCGGTCATCCTGGAGGCGCTTTAGGCTGCGCCGATTTTTTTACTACACTCTACTTCGATGTGCTTAACGTTAAGCCCGAAGCTTTCACCATGGATGGTGAAGGTGAGGATATGTTTTTCCTTTCCAACGGTCACCTTTCCGCCGCTTGGTACAGCGTTTTAGCTCGCAGAGGGTTTTTCCCTGTTGATGAGCTAGGAACATTCCGTCTTATCAACTCAAGACTACAAGGGCATCCTGCAACAGCCGAGCATCTGCCTGGCATTAGGGTTGCTTCGGGTTCACTTGGGCAAGGGCTATCGGTGGCTTGTGGCGCCGCCCTGTCAAAGAAATTGAACAACGACAATACCCTCGTTTTCACCCTACACGGCGATGGTGAACTTCAGGAGGGACAAATTTGGGAAGCAGCACTTTTTGCAGCCGCGAGAAAAATAGACAACCTAATCGCCACCGTCGATTACAACGGACAGCAAATTGATGGCCCAGTAGATCAGATAATTTCGCTAGGCGATCTCCACGCCAAGTGGGAATCGTTTGGATGGCACGTTCTGGAGATGGACGGCCACAACTTCGAAAACATTATTGCAGTTTTAAACCAAGCCAAACAGCTAGCTGGGAAAGGCAAACCCATAGTTATCCTTATGAAAACCGAAATGGGAATGGGCGTTGACTACATGATGGGTTCTCATCACTGGCACGGCAAAGCACCCAACAAGGATGAGTTTGAAAAAGCCATGGCACAGCTACCCGAAACCCTTGGCGACTACTAGTAATTACTAATCATTAAATCACATAGGCTATGACAAATATTGTAGTAATAGCTCACGATGCGAAGAAACCCGAATTGGCCAAGTTCCTCGCAGAGCGCCTTGACTGGCTAAGGGGCGCAAACCTTATTGCAACAGGCAGAACGGCTGAGTTCATCGAATCGCAGGGTGTAAAATGTCTGCATATGAGCCCTGGCCAGTACGGTGGATATACTCAAATAACCGAAATGATTGAGAAGGGAGAGGTAGATATAGTTATTTTCCTGCGTGACCACAAGGTGGTTCAACAACACCATGAGGATATACGTAAGCTGCTTGAGGTATGCAACGTGAACAACATACCGCTTGCCACAAACTACGCCTCAGCAGAGCTGATCATCCTAGGCTTTATTAAGAAAGAAGCCACCGAGCGCATGCAACGCAAATAGCTTGAAGCCAACAATATTTGATATATTCTGAAATGTCCGCTGATGGACACAACATCATTATGTATGAAGAAATTTGAGAACACTGGAAATATCGATACCCGCTCGGGATTTGGAGAAGGACTTTACGAACTGGGCAAAACCAACCCAAAGGTGGTTGCACTCTGTGCCGACCTCATTGGCTCACTAAAGATGGGCAAGTTTATTGCCGAGCATCCTGAGCGCTTTTTCCAAACCGGGATAGCCGAAGCTAACATGATGGGCGTATCGGCAGGATTAGCCAACGGTGGTTACATCCCATTTGCAGGTACCTTTGCGGCCTTTGCAACGGGTAGAGTTTACGACCAGATTCGCCAAAGCATTGCCTACTCTAACAAGAATGTAAAGATTGCCTCCTCGCACGCAGGCCTTACCCTTGGTGAGGATGGCGCAACACACCAAATGCTCGAGGACATTGGCATGATGAAGGCATTGCCCAACATGACCGTTATTTCGCCTTGCGATTTTAACCAGACCAAGGCAGCCACCATAGCATCAGCCAAGTGGGACGGCCCTGTTTACCTTCGTTTTGGAAGGCCAGCGGTACCAAACTTCACTCATGCCGACCAAGAGTTTGTAATTGGGAAGGCCCAAAAACTTGTCGAAGGCACTGATGTTACCATATTTGCCACAGGTCACTTGGTTTGGAAATCGATTGAAGCAGCCGAAGCCCTTGAGGCAAAAGGAATATCGGCAGAGGTAATTAACATTCATACCATCAAGCCACTCGATGTTGAGGCAATTATTGAGTCGGCTAAAAGGACAGGCGCTGTTGTTACCGCCGAGGAACATATGATGAACAATGGGCTAGGCGATAGCGTAGCTCAAGTGCTAGCCCGCCACTGCCCTACCCCCATTGAGTATGTTGCTGTTGACGACACGTTTGGCGAGAGTGGAAAACCTGAGGAACTCCTCATCAAGTATGGCTTAGGCCCCTCCAACATCGTTGCTGCTGCCGAAAAAGCAATCTCGAGAAAAGCCTAGCTATTACTGGGACACAAAATTCTTAGCCCACGAAATGACCCACCTGAGCGATAAGGAGCTACTTGAAATGTTTCGAACTAACGAAACACGTAGCTACGCTTTCAACCTTATCGTTAGGAAGTATCAGGAGCGCATCTATTGGCATATACGTAAGCTAGTGGTTCACCATGACGATTCGGATGATGTAATTCAAAACACATTCCTAAAGGTGTGGACTGGCCTCGATGGGTTTAGGGAAGATTCGCAGCTATTCACTTGGCTTTACCGAATAGCAACCAACGAGGCCTTAACTTTTCTCAAGAAGAAAAAGAACAAGCACATGGTGCAGCTCGACGATATAGAGCAGCAGTTTGCCTCATCGTTTGAGTCGAGCCCCCACATCAACGGGAGCGATATTCAGCTTAAGCTACAAAAGGCGATACTAACCTTGCCCGAAAAGCAACGGCTGGTTTTTAACATGAAGTATTTTGATGAGCTAAAGTACGAGGAGATATCTGAGATACTTGGCACGTCAGTGGGAGCGCTTAAAGCATCGTTTCACCATGCTGTAAAAAAAATTGAAAAATTTATTGAGGAAAGTTAAACCTTAAATAGCCCGTTACGTCAAAGCAGTTGAATGAGAGATTGAAAGATATGAAGGAGTTTGAGAACATAGACAAATTGCTAAAAAATGCCGGCAGGGAGTTACCCTACAGCGTGCCCGAGAATTACTTTGATAATCTACCCAATAGAATTCAGGAGCGATGCCTAGAGCAGTACGGATCTGCCCAGAAGTCGTCGTTCACCTCGATTTGGCAGCTGGTTAGGACCCAGCTATCGCTTGCCGCTGGTTTTGTGGTGATGGCAATAATTGCCTTTGCTGGTTACTACTACCTGCACCCAACCCCGCAAGATCAAGGATCGACTGGTAACGATTACATTCAGATTGTACAAAAGGACATCTACGAATTCGATCAGGGGGAAAGTGATCAGGATTCTGAGAAGGACAACCTAAGGGACGAAATGTTTAAATACCTTAACGAGGAGAACAACGATTACGTTACCCTTATGGAGAAGTACTAGCCACAAGCTATAAAACAAGAACGCCCCAGCATTGCAGCTGGGGCGTTCTTGTTTTGTGTCGACTAAAAGGGTAAATCGTTTGCAGCATCATCATCGAGCTGAGGAATATCTGGAGGTAGCTCATCTAAACTCGGCATGGTTGGTGGAGCATCGGCTCCGGACTGGCCAGCTGCGCCAAGTTTTTCGATACGCCATGCCTTTACATCGGTGTACCACTTGCCGTTAAACTCACGCGACTCAACATTAATCGATGCCTTAAGGCTCTCACCAATTGCTATAGAATCGATTTCGCGAGCCTTATCGCCCCATAGGGCAATGCATACCTTGCGGGGATACTGCTCCTGGGTTTCGAGTATAAACTCCTGCTTTACCCATTGACCATTACGCCCCTGCCCTGTTTGCTGAGGCAACTTTTCTACTAGTTTTCCTGATATCTCCATTGTAATTATTTTAAAAAGTAAGAGCCGGATGGGTTTTACACCACCCGACTCCTACCGCTTCATTATCGAATTCCTATGGGCACTACTCCTCGATTATATCGAGCAGTTCAACCTCAAAAATCAGCAAATCGTTAGGCTTAACGGGTCCACCTGGTCGAGGATTTGGGCCGTAGGCCAAGTTTGCAGGGATGTAGAAGATATACTTTGAGCCTACGCTCATCTTCTGAACACCAATGGTCCAACCTTTAATCACTTGGTTTAGCCTAAACTCAGCGGGGGATCCCCTTTCAACGCTAGAGTCGAAAACACTTCCGTCAATTTTAGTACCGTGGTAGTGTACCCTAACCTTTGAGGTGGCTTGGGGTTTGGGGCCATCTCCCTCAACTACCACCTTGTACTGTATGCCTGTAGAATCGACAATCACACCCTCTTTGGTGGCATTCTCCTCTAAAAACTTCTCGCCAGCAGCTAAGTTCTCGCTTGCCTTGCGCTCACGCTCCTTGTTGAAGTATGAGTTAAGAAAGGCCATGGCCTCCTCGTTGGTCATCACGCCCTCTTTCCCCGAGAGGGCTTCCTCAATACCCTTGGCAACCGCAAGAACGTTGATATTTTCCATATCGCTTTGCTTCATGCTAGCCGCAATATTAATACCCAACGCATAGCTCATGCTATCGGCATCGGTTTTAATGCTAACGCTAACTGTACTCTTCTGACAGCCCGACAGTAAAATGGCAACTGCTGCAACAGGGACTGCCAATAGTTTAAATAGTTTCATAAATTATGTGTTTAGAATTAGTATTCGTTCGGACTTGCGAAGATATGGAATTCTCGACCAACACGAAACGAGATATGACATTTTTTTGTTAACAAGTTTGAAAGATGAAGTTGCTTTACACAGCAACGCACCTAGCGTTTCCAGGCTCTAAGCATATGTTTCTTCCCGGGTGGTCCCTGGAGACGCTCCAGCTCAAAGCCTACATCCCTCAGCGTTCTTTTAACAGTGCCCTTAACCGAATAGGTTACCAAAATACCCCCTGCGGCCATTGCATTGAATATCTTATGAAACTGTTCTGCACTCCACATCTCGGGCTGATCGTCGGGAGCAAAGGCATCGAAATACACCAAATTATATTGCGTAGCGGGCAGCCATTGGGTAAAATCTTCGTTAATCTTTCTAATGGTAAAACCATCCTCAACGGTAAAGTCTTCACCCCATGGTGCATCGCAAGCAGCAAGCCACAACGCGGCTGAATTGGCTGGCAATTGCTGGGAGTAGTTAAGTAGCGTGTATTCCTCCTTGGCAAGCGGATGCAACTCGAGGGCATGATAAGTTATATCAGCACCTATCTCACGCCCCCTTTGCGCTGTGAGGACAGCATTAAGTCCGGTGCCAAATCCCACCTCAAGCACGTTAACTTTCATTTGAGTTAGCGCCATAAGGCCAGCCTCAACAAATATGTGCATCGACTCAGATATTGCACCATGCAAGGAATGGTAGTGCGCACCATACTGAGCGGACAAGAGGGTGGAAGACCCATCGGCCGTTGTGAAATGGATTTTGCTATTTGTATTCATGCTGCAAAATTAGCATGCAATTGGGAAAAACTAACTTTGTGAAGTAATTTTGCATATTGATATAAAACAATCTCTATGCGGTTGGATGTTTATCTGGTTAACAACAATTACTTCCCATCGCGGGAGCAAGCAAAGTTCAACATTGCAAAAGGCAACGTGCTGATTAATGGCACACCTGCTAGCAAGCCATCGCAACCCATAAGCGAGCATGATGCAGTAGACCTTATCGCCGAGAATGCCATACCATTCGCCAGCCGAGGAGGGATGAAGTTAGAAAAGGCTTTGCAGCTTTTTTCTGTCGATTGCACCGATATCTCCGCCCTTGATGTGGGCGCCTCAACCGGTGGATTTACCGACTGCCTACTTAGGCATGGGGCAAGGCACGTATGCGCCATCGATGTGGGGACCAACCAGCTAGTCGCCTCGCTTAGGGACGACCCAAGGGTGGTGTCGATTGAAAACATGAACATTAAAGATTTGGATCCATCACAAATATCGCCCAACAAATTCGACCTAATCGTAGCCGATCTATCGTTCATCTCACTCAACAAGGTAGTTGAATACCTTCCAAAATTTTTAACAAACAACGGAGAGATAGTTGCGCTAATAAAACCTCAGTTTGAGGTGGGACAAAACCAAATTGGGAAGGGTGGCGTAGTTAAAAACCCAAAAGCACATATTCATGCCCTTGAGGACATTGCTATAGCCTGGCAACAAGCTAACCTGCACCTTAGCACGCTCACCTACGCTCCAATTCACCAATCGACAAAGAACATTGAGTACCTTGCTTTGTTTACCCAGGTTTGGAACCCTTTCCCTGATTTCTCGAGAATTGTTAACGAAGCTTTTCACTCAAGAGGGAAATAAGCATACAGTATTAATGCATGATTGTTAAGCACAACATCAAATTTTTACTAACTTGCAGTACCAAAAGCACACCAAAACAGATTATTATAGAACTCTAACTTTTAACTAATTACAAAAATGAAAAAGCTAATTATGCTAACACTATCCGCAGGGCTGCTTTTCAGCGTGTTCTCCTGTAAGGAGGAGAATCCCCTGCTAGCCGATTTCAACACCCCATTTGGTGTTCCTCCATTCGAGCAGATTCAGGTTAAACATTTTGAGCCGGCATTCATTGAGGCCATGAGCCAACAGGTTAAGGCAATTGATGCAATTGTTAGCAACACCGAAGAGCCAACATTTGAGAACACTATTGTTGCCCTAGAGTATAGCGGCGCCAACTTGTCGAAGGTATTAAATGTATTTTACCCCCTTACTTCGGCAAACACAAACCAAGAAATACAAGCATTAGCTCAGAAGTTGGCCCCAATGCTAAGCCGTCACAGCGACGATATAAACCTAAACCCCGATCTTTTTAAAAGGATAAAGGCTGTATACGAAAATAAAGACAACCTTGAGCTTAACGAAGAGCAGGAAATGCTGCTGAGCAAAACCTACAAAAACTTTGTGAGAGGTGGAGCCAACCTGCCCGAGGAGAAGCAAGCTCGATTCCGTGAGATAAACGAGCAGCTATCGCAGCTCACCGTACAATTTGGCGATAACGTGCTGGCCGAAACCAACAGCTACCAAATGGTTATCGACAATAAGGACGATTTGGCCGGTCTGCCCGACGCCGTTATTTCTGCTGCTGCCGAGGCTGCAAAAAATGCTGAGATGGAGGGTAAATGGCTTTTCACGCTTCACAATCCCAGCTGGATTCCTTTCCTTCAGTACTCCGAGAAACGTGAGCTGCGCGAAAAGCTATTCACGGCCTACATCATGCGGGGTAACAACAACAACGACAACGACAACAAACAGATTATTGAGCAGATTGTACCCCTTCGCCTGGAGCGCGCTCAGCTGCTGGGCTACCCATCGCATTCACACTTTATTCTCGAAGAGAATATGGCTAAGACCCCTGCCACTGTTAACGACTTTTTGGCCAGCCTTTGGGAGCCAGCCCTTAATCGGGCCAAAAGGGAAGCCTACGATATTCAAAAGATGATTGATGCCGAAAATGGGAACTTCCGCCTACAACCATGGGACTGGTGGTACTACGCCGAGAAGGTTCGGAAAGAGAAGTACGACCTTGATGAGAACATGCTAAAACCCTACTTCTCGCTTGAAGGTGTTAAAAAAGGGATTTTCCTGCTTACCGAAAAGCTTTATGGGTTACAATACGAGAAGCTTACCAACTTACCACTTTACCACAACGAGGCCGAGGCCTACGAGGTGAAGGAAGCCGATGGAAGCCACGTTGGAATCCTATATCTCGATTTTCACCCACGCGCCAGCAAGCGTGGCGGGGCATGGATGACTGAGTACCGCGGTCAGCATATAACCAGGGATGGCCAGTTTGTGTCGCCAGTGGTGACCCTTGTCATGAATTTTACCCGTGCAACAGGCGATGCCCCTGCCCTACTTTCGCTCGATGAAGTCCAGACTTTCTTCCATGAGTTTGGACACGGTTTGCACGGCCTACTAGCCAAATCGACCTACCCAAGCCTAGCGGGCACCAATGTTTCGCGCGATTTTGTTGAGCTTCCCTCACAGATCATGGAAAACTGGAGCACCGATCCCGAATTCCTTAGGATGTATGCCTTCCACTACGAAACTGGCGAGGTAATCCCCGATGAGCTGATCACAAAGATGAAGGAAAGCAGATCGTTCAACCAAGGCTTTGGCACCACCGAGTTCCTTGCGGCTGCCATACTCGATATGGCCTACCACACACTCGAAGTAAAATCTGACATTGATGCATTAGCATTTGAGAAGGATGCAATGAAAAAAATTGGCTTAATTGATGAGATTATTCCTCGCTACCGCAGCACATATTTTCAGCACATCTTTAGCGGAGGATACAGCAGCGGATACTATAGCTACATATGGTCGGGTCAGCTAGATGCCGATGCCTATGAAGCATTCAAGGAGACTGGCGATATTTTTGATGCTGAAACGGCAAAACGCTTCCGTACTCTACTTGAAAAAGGAGGAACCAAAGACCCTGCAGAGCTATATAGAGATTTCCGAGGTGCCGACCCTAACCCTGAGGCATTACTAAGACAAAGAGGTTTGATATAAAGGAACAAAACACACGAAGGGGCTGTTGGTTTTAACAGCCCCTTTTTTTTATCTTCTGAACGGCTGTCCGTTCATACAGATAAACTCTGCCATACCCCCGAGGAGGTTATATCGAAAATGCGTACTAACCCACAGCAGCTAAAAGCGCTTATTCCTTTGAGCTTAGCTTTAACCACACACATATCTATAGATGTATAGCAATCAAGCCGATAGATTAATACTGATGATAAATCTTACAAGGTTATCAAACAAACTTAACGCTACAGGGGTTATCTTTCAACTAATAGTTGTGATTAACCAAATGCTTTTGTAATTTAGAGGTAGCAAACCGCTAAACTACAAATCATTTAATCCTAAAATTTATGGAAGAGATCACATCAATGATGCCATCGACAGACCTAGTTGTTGATTATGCAGTTACCTATGGTGGAAAAATTTTACTCGCCATTGCTACCCTAATAATTGGCCTTTGGCTTATAAGGAAGCTATCTAGAATGCTAAGACGTGTGTTTGAGAAGCGATCGTTCGACAAGTCGCTGCAAACATTTCTGGTTTCCTTTGTTGGCATTACGCTAAAAATACTTCTTGTAATCAGCGTTACTACCATGGTGGGAGTTCAGATGACCTCATTCATTGCCCTACTAGGTGCAGCAGGATTGGCGTTTGGAATGGCCCTGTCGGGAACCTTACAGAACTTTGCTGGTGGAGTGATGATCCTAGTCCTTAAACCATTCAAGGTGGGCGACTTCATCGAGGCACAGGGATTTGCTGGCTCTGTTAAAGAGATTCAAATTTTCCACACCATACTTAACACACCCGACAAAAAGCAAATAGTTATACCCAACGGGGGTCTAAGTACTGGGGCGCTCATCAACTACTCTGCCGAACCAATCCGAAGAGTTGATTGGACATTTGGCATTGGCTATGCAGATGATATCGATAAGGCCAAAGCGATCATAGGCCAGGTAATTACTTCGGATGAAAGAGCCCTAAAGGATCCCGAACCATTTTTTGGCGTAATCTCCCTGGGTGACAGCTCCGTTAACATTGTTGCCCGTGTTTGGGTTGAAGCCGCAAACTACTGGCCGCTATTTTTTGCTATGAACGAGGCCGTAAAGAAAGAGTTCGACAAGCAGGGAATATCAATCCCATTCCCGCAACTAGATGCGCATATCCATCAAGCAAAATAAACACAAAATAATTAGCGGAAACCGAAAAGCTATTAATGGTGTAGGTGTAGGACTTTACACCTACGACGATGCAGATGGCTATTTCAACATCGGGCTAGGTGGTCAAATTGGCATTGAGTACAACCTTAACACCCACGACATCCCCCTAATGGTTAGCCTCGATGCCAGGCCTATGTGGGATTTTCTTGGTAGCAACGCCGGATTTGGCTGGGGTGCTGCTCTGGGTATTCGCTACACATGGTAGCATATCAATCTAAATAAAAAAAGGCTGCCCAATATTGGGCAACCTTTTCTATTTTCAAACCATCAGTTTAATGCAAGTGGTAACCTTGACTCCTGATCTCCAATGTGGTAAAATATCTATACTTCTCCTCATCCAAAGGATAATCCCAACACCCGAGGGTGTGGTACTGATGACCACCAAAACCAGTTTTAAATCTATACAACCCATGCAGGGGATGAGCCGGATCGGGATTTGGTGCAATGCCAAACATATCGTACTCGGTACATCCTCTGCTTTTAGCAATACGCATAGCCTCCCATTGAATGGCGTAGGTGGCCATATAGTTCCTATTCTCCGAGGTAGAGGCACCGTAAAGGTACGAGCCCCTATTTCCAGATATTACTAAGAACATAGCAGCTAATGCTAGGTTATCAACCTCTGCCACAAGCAGCATCACCTCAGCTGGCGAAAGAGTATTGGTTACCTCTGCCCTTAGCATAGAAGCAAAATAATCGATACTATGCAGGTAGATATTATTTCGCTGAGCTGTTTGGCTATACACATTGTACCACAGGTCAATCTGATCCATTCCTAATGCCCTAACCACAACGCCTTTCCGCTGCGAGAGCTTTATGTTGTAACGAGTTTTCGATTTCATCTGCGCCAGCAGTTCATCAGTCCCCAATTTCAAGTCGAGGAAAAGGGTGTTCGATGGAAGAATATTCGAGTAAGCCTTCTTCAGATTCCAGCTAATGGTATTAAAGTTAAACCTAAGCTCCTGCATTGCCACCTCGGGTGGGCCCAGCCACCATCCGTTATCATCAAAGTTATCTTCATCCTTTGCCCAAAACGACTCCCAGAACAGATCGTAACGAATTGCAATACATCCCTTTGGGAGATATGGGCGTAGACATTCCGAAAGCTCCTCAAGGAATGGCCCCTGATCTCCTTCCAACGGCTCAACCTCTGGCCCATAAGGCACATAAGCAATGCAGCTGTAACTATCGATGTTTTGTATAACCACTAGCACATCAGTAGCAACGCTAAAGGGGTTATCCTGCGGCTGTAATGGTTTCGCTACTCTTGCCTTGTAATTAATTGCTAAGGAGTTTACCCCCATCAGCTTTTTCACATCATGCCAAAAGGTGGTTTGCTGAACAATAGGAGTCATATATAGCTCCTCAGGGCTTTTGTGCTTAACATCGGTAATCATAACAATAAAAGAATCATCACCAAGATGCCAGAACACCCTGATGATTAATGGTTCATAAAAAGGTTTGATTGTAGGCAAAGCTATCAAAAACAAGTCAGGATAACAAGCTAAACAATAGAACAATAATGTGTTTCACAATACCCAGCTGGCATAAAAAAGTGTTTTAGGACAACCCACCAACAGATACACCTCAAAACGCCTATAGAAAGGGCAAATCACACCAATAAGGAGGCAGCATAATTGAGGCCATACACAAAAAAGTTATCAACAATGTGGTAAAAAGTGGGGGAATGTGGTTGAAAGTGGAAATTTTTCACTTATTTTTACTTTTTGAAATACGAAATGGATATGACTTCTTTTATAGGCGATTACATATGCAAAGTTGACGAGAAGGGCCGATTGCTCTTCCCCTCTTCGCTGAAGAAGCAGAATAAGTCTGCCTCTCCCGATCGCTATGTAGCCAAGAAGGACATATTCGAGAACTGCCTTGTGCTATACACCATGGAGGAGTGGGAGCGTCAAAACGATTTGATTAGGCGTAACACCAACCCATACAACCGTGAGCACAGCAGGTTCTTAAGAGAATTCTACCGCGGTACGGCAGAACTCACGCTCGACTCCAACGGGCGGTTACTAATTCCCAAACGACTGCTTGATTCCATTCAAGCCAGCAAGGAGATCGCTCTTTCGGGGCAGGATAGCCGTATCGAGATATGGGCAAAGGATGCTTACGAAGCCCATGAAACCAATGAGGATGCATTTGCAGAGCTAGCTGAAAAGATTTTAGGTTCAACACCTTTAAGCAACGAGTAATGGCGTATCACATACCAGTGCTGCTACACGAGAGCATTGAGGGCTTGAACATTGCACCCGATGGCACCTACCTCGACCTAACCTTTGGTGGTGGAGGACATTCCCGCGAGATACTTAAGCACCTTTCAGCCAAAGGCAGGCTTATAGCATTCGATCAGGACGAGGAAGCATTTGCCAACACCATCGACGACAGCAGGTTTATGCTTATTCGAAGCAACTTCAGGTACTTCAGAAACTTTTTGAGATACCACAAGATTCATAAGGTTGATGGGATTCTGGCCGACCTAGGCGTATCATCTAAGCACTTCGACAGCCCCGACCGGGGCTTTTCGTTTAGGTTCGAGGGGCCACTGGATATGCGGATGAACCGAAACGCACCTCTTACTGCTGAGGTGGTAGTTAACACATACAACGAAAAGGTGCTGGCCAAAATACTTTCGCTATACGGCGAGCTAACCAATGCCAACAGGCTAGCAAAGGCCATTGCAAACGAACGGGAACACAGCCCAATCACTACAGTTGAGCAGCTAGCCGATTTGGTTAGCCCAATGGTTCCACCGCAGCAAAAAAACAAGATGCTGGCAAAGGTATTCCAGGCCATCCGTATAGAGGTAAACCGCGAGATGGAAACGCTAAGGCAAATGCTCCTTCAGGTAGGGCAAACCCTCACAACCGAAGGCAGGTTGGTAGTAATTGCATACCATTCACTTGAGGATAGGCTAGTGAAAAATTATATACGAAGCGGAAACTTTGAGGGTGAGGTGGAAAAAGATTTTTATGGCAATGTAATATCAACATTTGAACAGCTAAACCGAAAGGTAATTGTGCCTAGCGAGGAGGAAATTTTGAGAAACCCACGATCGAGAAGTGCAAAACTTAGAATTGCAAGGAAGAAATGAGCGAGAACAAGGAACGCATAGAGTTTATCGACGCACAACCTCAACCTAAAGATTCAAAAAAAAGAGGTGTGCTTAACCTGCTTGATGGAAGCATCCTAAGCAAGGATAATGTTACAAGTCAAATTCCCTACATCCTATTCCTTGCATTTATTGCGCTCATATACATTGGCAATCGCTACCGATACGAAAAGCTTGTTCGTGAAGGGCAAAAGCTACAGGTTGAATTAAAAAACCTAAGGGCAGAGTCCATCACTACAGCAGCTCAGCTTATGCATATCAGCAAGCAAAGCCAAGTAGCCCGGATGGTCCAAGAGAAAGGCTTAGGTTTAGAGGAATCTGTTGTTCCTCCCAAAAAAATTAAAGCCAAACTATAAAAACAGCGGTATTTACATGTCTGTAAAAAAGGAAATACTATTTAGGTTTGCATTGGTATACGTACTGTTTGGTATACTAGGCGCCACCATTGTGGGCAAAATAGTATACATCCAGTTTGTCGAGGGATCGGACCTTAGGGCCCAGGCAAGAACAATTACCTACAGAGATATCACCATTGAGCCCAACCGTGGCGACATATGCGCAATTGATGGCAGGCTCCTGGCCACATCTGTGCCCTACTTCGAGATTAGAATGGATTTGCGAGCAGCCGGGCTTACCGATGAACTTTTCTATGCAAACATTGATAGCTTATCCATTAAGCTATCGAGAATATTCCGCGACAAATCGCACTACTCATACAAATCGGAGCTGGTTAATGCCCGTAAATTTGCCAGAAACAACAGGTACTACCCCATTGGCTCGCGGCTAGTAAACTACCTGGAGCTACAGGAGATAAAACAATTCCCATTATTTAATCTTCCGCCCAACAGGGGTGGCTTCATTCCAGTACAGGTAAATCAGCGAATTAAACCACACTCGAGCTTAGCCTCCCGAACCATTGGCGTAGTTAACGAGAACGGTGTGGCCGTTGGCATAGAGGGGGCTTACGACCATATCCTAAGAGGGAAAGCGGGCGTTACCACACGCCAACGGGGGAGTGGTAACATATGGATGGATGTGAGCAGTGCAGTGCAAATTGAACCCGAAGATGGGATGGACGTAATAACCACGCTTGACGTTACCCTACAAGATGTTGCCGAGAAAGCCTTAAGGGCACAGCTCGGCAAGCATGATGCTGAGCATGGCTCAGTAATCCTAATGGAGGTTGCTACGGGCGATATTAGAGCCATTGCAAACCTTAAGAAAAACAACAACAACACATACAGCGAAGTGTTTAACTACGCCATTGGCGAAAGCGCAGAGCCAGGCTCAACCTTTAAAATTGCATCGCTAATAGCGCTAATTGAAGATGGGTTCGTCAACCTTGAAGACACTATCGACACAGGCAAAGGCAGCGTTCAGTATTACGACAAGTGGATAAACGACTCCAAGCAGGGTGGTTATGGAAGAATCTCTGTTAAGGAAATCTTCGAATACTCATCTAACGTAGGGGTAACTGAACTTGTAACTAAGCACTACAGGGGCAAGGAGCAGCAGTTTATCGATAGGCTTTACGCCATGAACCTTAACCAACCCCTAGGTATACCCATTAAAGGCGAGGCCAGTCCATACATTAAGTACCCAGGCGATAAGCTTTGGTCGGGCATTTCGTTGCCCATGATGAGCATAGGCTACGAGGTGCAGCTAACCCCTTTGCAAACCCTAACCCTTTACAATGCCATTGCGAACAACGGAAGAATGGTTAAACCTAAATTTATCCATTCCATAAGGCAGCACGGAAGCACCGAAAGGGTTTTCAAAACCGAGGTTATCAACCCATCTATATGCTCCAAGAGAACGCTAGCCAAGGTTCGCGAAGTTCTTGAAGGGGTTGTTGAGAACGGAACAGCTCGCAACCTACGTAACGCAAACTTTAAAATTGCAGGCAAAACCGGAACTGCTCAAATTGCCCAGGGCACATCGGGATACCGGTCGGCAGCTGGCGTTAGCCACCAAGCATCGTTTGTTGGATACTTCCCTGCTGAGAACCCAAAGTTCTCATGCATCGTTGTGGTTAACTCACCCTCACGGAGTGTATACTATGGGAACCTTGTTGCAGGGCCCATATTTAAAGAAATAGCCGACAAGGTTTACGCTACCAACCCCGACTGGTTCCCTGAGGTTAGCACAAGACCTCAGCTGGTAGAACTACCAGAATCGAAAAGCGGCTACAAGCCACTCCTCAAGGATGTTTTCGCAAGCTTAAAAATACCTGTAACCGATGAGGCTCCAAGCTACGTGTGGGCAAACACTCAAAGGAACGACGAGTCGATTGAGCTACAGCACCGAAGCATTATGCCCAACCTAGTGCCCAACGTGGTGGGCATGAGCCTACAGGATGCCATATACCTTTTGGAGAATAGCGGCCTTAGGGTTACGGTAAGCGGCAGAGGAACTGTGCGAAGCCAATCGATACTACCCGGAACAAGGGTTCGGCATGGCGAAATAATAACGTTAGAAATGAGCATTGGATAGCATGAGAATACTATCAGACATACTACCAAGGGATTTAAAGGCCGAAATAATTGGCCCCGAGAATGTGGGTGTCTCAAATATTACATTCGACTCTAGGGCTGTTACCCCCAACAGCATGTTTGTTGCCATTAGGGGTACGCAGGTAGATGGGCATAGCTACATCGAGGGTGCAATTGAGAAAGGAGCTTCGGTGGTAGTATGCGAAACAATTCCTGAAACATCTACTCCAGGCGTAACATACATTAGGGTAACAGAATCTGCCCAAGCCCTTGGACGCATTTCGGCTGCATATTTCGATTACCCTTCTCGAAAGCTTAAGCTGATTGGGGTAACCGGCACTAACGGAAAAACCACAACGGTGACGCTCCTCTCGCGATTAGTAAACGCTATGGGTGGCAAGGCCGGCCTAATATCCACAGTGCAAAATCAGATTGGCAACACCGTACTACCCAGCACCCACACCACCCCCGATGCCATAGAGCTAAACAGGCTACTTTGCCAGATGGTTGACGAGGGATGCACCCATTGCTTCATGGAGGTTAGCTCACACGCCGTGGTTCAGAAGCGAATTGAAGGGTTAGATTTTGCAGGGGCAGTATTCACCAACATCACCCACGATCATTTGGATTACCACAAAACCTTTGGCGAGTACATCAAGGCGAAAAAAACCTTCTTCGACAACCTTTCCACCAGCGCATTTGCGCTAATCAATGTTGATGATCGCAACGGGCGGATTATGGCTCAGAACACAAGCGCTAAGGTTCACACCTACTCCCTGAGGAGTATGGCCAACTATCGCTGTAAAATTATTGAGCAGCAACCACAGGGAATGCTTCTAAATATCGACAACATTGAGGTGTGGACTCGATTGATTGGAAAATTTAACGCCTACAACCTGCTGGCAGTTTACGCTACAGCCCAGCTACTTGGCTACGAGCAGCAGGAAGCCCTTACGGCAATAAGTAGTATGGGGCCAGTAAACGGGCGGTTTGAAAACCTAATTGCACCCAACGGCGTAATTGCTGTGGTCGATTACGCACATACCCCCGATGCTCTAGAGAACGTAATATCAACAATTAACCAGATACGTACCGAGGGCAACAGGCTAATCACAGTGGTTGGTGCTGGCGGAAATAGAGATAAGGCCAAGAGACCCATCATGGCCCAGGTGGCCATTCAGGGTAGCGATCTGGTGGTGCTCACAGCCGATAACCCGCGAACCGAAGATCCAGCCCAAATCATTAACGACATGAAAGCTGGAGTTGAACCCGCAAGCGTAGGCAAAGTGCTAACCATAATGGATAGACGCGAGGCTATTCGAACCGCCTGCCTTCTGGCATCGCCAAACGATGTGGTGCTAGTGGCGGGCAAAGGCCATGAAACCTATCAGGAGATAAACGGTATACGACATCATTTTGACGATAAAGAGGAGATATCGGAAATTTTTAAAACCCTACAGGTATGATATACTACCTAGCACAATGGCTTAGCAAGCTAGATATTCCTGGAATGGGGATGTTTCAATACATCTCTTTCCGTTCGGGAATGGCGGTAATCACCTCGTTACTCATTTCGCTACTCATTGGCAAAAGGCTTATCCGCTACCTACAGCGCAAGCAAATTGGCGAAGAGGTTCGTAACCTTGGCCTAGAGGGACAACTCCAGAAAAAGGGCACACCCACCATGGGTGGGCTTATCATTCTGCTATCCATTATTGTTCCGGTATTGCTGTTTGCCAATATCAAAAATATTTACATTATAGTGATGCTGGTCTCGACCCTATGGCTAGGTCTTGTGGGGTTTATCGATGACTACATCAAGGTATTCAAAAAGCATAAGGAGGGACTTTCTGGAAAGCTCAAGATTCTGGGTCAGGTTTCGTTGGGGCTATTTGTTGGGCTAACCATGTACCTTAGTCCCGATATAGTTGTTAGGGAAAAAATTCAACCTCAAAAAAGCCAAATACAAACTGAGATAAGCGCTGACGGAGCAGCCAGCAGGCCAACGCTAACCCCAAATCAGAAAACCACAAAAACCACCATTCCATTCTTTAAGGATAACGAGTTCGACTATGAGTTTCTAATCCCCGTAAAGGGACCATGGGCCCAAAAGTTGGCCTGGGTTGTTTTTGTGATTATGGTAATATTTGTGGTTACAGCCGTGTCGAACGGAGCGAACCTTACCGATGGCCTCGACGGCTTGGCAACAGGGGTAAGCGCCATTATGGGAACCACCCTTGGGGTGTTTGCCTACCTGTCGGGTAACGTAATTTACGCCGAGTACCTTAACATAATGTACATCCCCGATTCTGGAGAGTTGGTAATTTTTATGGCAGCGTTTATTGGAGCAGCCATTGGGTTCCTGTGGTACAATAGCTACCCAGCACAAGTTTTCATGGGCGATACCGGCAGCCTTGCCATTGGAGGCATTATTGCCGTGTTTGCCATCCTGATCCGGAAAGAATTGCTAATCCCAATCCTGTGCGGTGTCTTCTTTGTCGAAACGCTTTCGGTAATGATTCAGGTGAGCTACTTTAAGCATACTAAGCGAAGGTACGGCGTTGGACGCAGGGTTTTCCTCATGGCTCCGCTACATCATCATTACCAAAAAAAAGGGTTTCCTGAGGCAAAAATCGTTACCCGATTTTGGATAGTTACCCTGCTACTAGCAATATTCACTGTGGTTACTCTTAAAATCCGATAGCTATGGAGAGAGTCGATATAAAAAAAAGGGTTGTTGTTTTGGGAGGCGGCGAAAGCGGTGTAGGGGCCGCTGTGCTTGCCGCAAAGCAGGGATTTGAGGTTTTTCTATCCGACTCAGGCAAGATTAAACCAAGGTACAAGGACATACTCCACAAGTACAAAGTGCCATGGGAGGAAAACAACCACACCACTGAACTTATAATAAATGCAAAAGAAGTAATAAAATCGCCCGGCATACCAGAGCGTGTTCCCATTGTACAGGAGATAATTAGGAAAGGTATTCCGGTGATATCCGAGATTGAATTTGCCGGGCGCTACACCAACGCAAAAAAAATATGCATAACGGGCAGTAATGGAAAAACCACTACCACCACGCTTATCTACCATATGCTTAAGCTGGCGGGCTTAAACGTAGGGCTTGCAGGTAATGTGGGGCAAAGTTTTGCCCTACAGGTAGCTGAGCAAAACTACGATTACTATGTGATTGAGCTAAGCAGCTTTCAGCTGGATGGGATGTACACCTTTAAGGCTGACATTGCCATCCTACTTAACATATCGCCCGACCATCTAGACAGGTACGATTACAAGATGGAGAACTACGTGAAGTCGAAATTTAGGATTACCCAAAACCTATCGGAAGATGAGTGTTTCATCTTTTGCTCCGATAACGATGTTACAACCGAGCATCTCAAGGAGATTGTGGTGAAGGCTGAGATGCTTCCCTTCTCGCAGGAGAAAAAGGAGGACCAAACAGCATACCTAATCGATCAGCTAATGCACATCAACTACCACAACAGCGATTTCGACGTTTCCATTGATGAGCTATCTCTTAAAGGACGCCACAACGTGTATAACTCCATGGCCGCAGGCATTACTGGCCATGTGCTTAACATCCGAAAGGATATAATTCGCGAAAGCCTACTCTCTTTCAAGGGGGTTGAGCATAGGCTCGAACCCGTTTTTAAGGTTAGGGGAGTGCAATACATAAACGACTCCAAGGCCACCAACGTGAACTCGGCTTGGTACGCACTGGAGTGCATGAAGTCACCCGTGGTTTGGATAGCAGGCGGACAGGATAAGGGCAACGACTACACAGAGCTATTTGCCCTGGTAAAGGAAAAGGTAAAAGCCATAGTGTGCCTTGGTGTCGACAACGCCAAGCTACACCAAACATTTGGCGAAATGGTGCCCGTTATGGTAGATGCTAAATCGGCCAGCGAAGCCGTGCTGCAGGCATACAAGCTTTCGGAGCCAGGCGATGTTGTGTTGCTATCCCCAGCTTGTGCCAGCTTCGATCTGTTTGAAAACTACGAGGACAGAGGACGACAATTTAAAGATGCAGTTAGAAACTTGTAGAATTTAATATCGATATGGAGAAATTTTTCAGACGATACTTTAAGGGCGACAGGGTGATATGGTTGATAGTAGTTCTACTATCAATAGTATCGCTACTGGCAGTGTACAGCTCCACAGGTTCGCTTGCATATCGTTATCAGGGTGGCAACACAGCTTACTACTTCATCAAACAATTTAGTTTCTTGGGAGCAGGACTGGCCGTGATATTCCTAATACACTTAATACCCTACAAAGTATACTCTCCCCTAGGGCCTCTTTTGCTGTACATCGCCATACCGCTGCTCTTAATTACTCTGCTTTTCGGAACCAGCATCAACCAGGCTTCCCGATGGCTCGAAATTCCAGGGCTAGGAGTTACCATTCAAACATCCGACTTTGCCAAGCTGGCTCTCATAATATACGTTGCCCGAATGCTATCGCTTAGGCAAAACAACCTAAACGATATTAAAAAAACGTTCTTTCCCATAGCCATCCCAGTGGTTATTGTATGCTTGCTCATACTACCAGCCAACTTCTCAACAGCCGCAATGGTAGGAGTTGCCTGCTGGCTAATGCTTTTTATTGGACGGATAAACATGAGGCATCTACTGGGCTTTACAGGTCTCGGAGTTGTTGTAATTGGACTTTTCATATTCATCGCACTGAAAACCAATACGGTTAGCAGGGTAGAGACTTGGAAAAATAGGATTGAGAACTACTCATCCGAAGAGGGTGGTGACAACTACCAAGCATTACAATCGAAAATTGCGATTGCAACGGGAGGTCTCGTTGGCAAAGGGCCTGGGAACAGCACTCAGCGAAACTTGTTACCACACCCCTACTCCGATTTTATTTATGCAATTATAATTGAAGAGTATGGTATTGTTGGCGGGGTGGTAGTATTGCTACTCTACCTTATCTTACTATACCGAGCAGGAATAATAATAAAAAAGGCAAGGCGCACCTTCCCTGCCTTTTTAGCCATGGGGTTAACATTAATACTGGTATTACAGGCCATGATTAACATGGCTGTTGCCGTGAATTTAATCCCAGTTACAGGTCAGCCCTTACCCCTGGTAAGTATGGGAGGAACATCTGTACTATTTACCAGCGCATCGTTTGGCATTTTGCTTAGCATTAGCCGAAGTCAAAACAAGGAGGAACTATTCGATGGAGAAGAAGCACCTAAAGGCGATTATTAGCGGTGGCGGGACAGGGGGGCATATCTTCCCTGCCATCTCAATAGCCAATGCGCTAAGGGAAATTATTCCTGAGGTTGAGATTCTGTTTGTTGGTGCCGAAGGCAAAATGGAGATGGAGAAGGTTCCAGCAGCAGGTTACAATATCGTGGGGCTACCCGTTGTAGGTTTTCACCGCAAGCTAACCCTAAGAAATTTGGCCTTTCCGTTCAAGCTAATCCGAAGCTTACAGAAAGCCAAAAGAGTGGTGAAAGGTTTTAATCCGGATGTTGTGGTGGGTGTAGGTGGATATGCCAGCGGGCCCGTGCTACGTATTGCCCAACAGCTGGGTATCCCAACGCTAATTCAGGAGCAAAACTCGTTTGCTGGGGTAACCAATAAGCTGCTGGCCAAAAAGGCAAAAGCCATTTGCGTAGCATACGAGGGAATGGATAGGTATTTCCCCATCGAAAAAATTATACTTACAGGGAACCCCATACGTCAGGGACTAGGGAATATACTACCCAAAACCGATGAGGCACACAGCTTTTTCGATGTGCCAAAGGGCAATAAGGTAGTGCTGGTTGTTGGCGGAAGCCTTGGGGCACGGTCGATTAACCACAGCATTTTGGGCGATATCGACAAGTTTATTGAGGCAAAAGGAGTGACACTAATTTGGCAAACGGGCAAGCTCTACATTGAGGATATTAAAGGAAGGATGAAGGGCAAAACCACCGAGAACATTAAGGTTTTTGATTTTATAAACCGAATGGACTTGGCCTACTCCATTGCCGACCTGGTGATATCGAGGGCGGGTGCATGCACCATTTCGGAGCTTTGCATGGTGGGCAAGCCAGCCATACTTGTTCCATCACCCAACGTGGCCGAGGATCATCAAACTATGAACGCTCAGGCGTTGGCAACTCGCGATGCGGCTATCCTTGTAAAAGATAGCGATGCTCCACAAAGGCTTGCGAAAGAAGCCCTCGACGTAATAACCGATGACAAAAGGCTAGACACACTTAGTATCAACATAAAAAAAATGGCATTACCAAATGCTGCCAACGATATTGCAACAAAAGTGATTGAGGTGGCAGATTACAACCCGTAAGCAGCTGTTTACATCTTTATAATAACTTTATTTCTAACTGCTTGCAGAAACATAAATTGTAACAAAACTTTGTAATTAGAATGGATCAGCTTGACAACATAAGGCGCGTTTACTTTATAGGAATTGGCGGCATTGGCATGAGCGCCCTTGCACGATATTTCAATCACAGAGGCCTTACTGTTGCTGGTTACGACTGCACCCCTTCACCCCTAACAGAGGAGCTGCAAAGGGAAAGTATTGCCATTAGCTTCGAGGATAGCATCACAAGCATTCCCAGCGAATTCGTAAACTCACCCGACCAAACACTAGTTGTATATACCCCTGCTGTTCCAAACACCCATAGCCAGCTGAAATACTTCGAGTACAACGGCTATACCCTAATGAAAAGAGCCAAGGCGCTTGGACTTATCACGAACAAATACAACACAGCAGCGGTTGCCGGCACGCATGGCAAAACCAGCACCTCAACCCTTTTGGCACATCTAATGAAACAAACCCCACAGGGATGCAATGCTTTTCTGGGGGGTATATCAAAAAACTTCAACAGCAATCTGGTACTAGCCAGCAAGGGCTCAATGAGTATGGTTGTGGAGGCCGATGAGTTCGACAGAAGCTTTCTACACCTCACCCCGCAGCTAGCCATAATCACATCAATAGATTCGGATCACCTAGACATATACAATACTCACGAAGAGGTGGAAAAGGGCTTTTCCGATTTTGTTGCTAACATAACACCAAACGGCGTTCTTATTGTCAAGAAAGGACTTGAGCACATTGCAAAAAGCAATAAGAATATTAATGTATACACCTACTCGGCAAGCGAGAAAGCCGATTTTTACGCCCAGAACACTAAGGGAAGCAGCGGACATTACAAGTTTGACCTAGCTACTCCTCTTGGAATTATCGAGGGTATTGAACTAGGTGTGCTTGGGCGATACAACGTGGAGAACGCCATTGCAGCCGCTGCAGCAGCAACCATATGGGGTATCGATTCAGCAGAGCTCAAACAGGGTTTAAAAACATTCAAGGGAATTGCTCGCAGGTTCGACCTGCAGTACCAAGGGAAAGCTATATACATTGACGATTACGCACACCATCCAGAGGAGCTAAATGCTGCCATAGGATCTATTAAGGAGATGTTTCCCAGGAGGCACATTACAGGTGTTTTTCAGCCCCACCTTTACACCCGAACGAGAGATTTTGCGCCCCAATTTGCCCAAAGCCTTAGCCAGCTCGATGAGGTTATTCTACTCGATATATATCCCGCAAGGGAGCTCCCCATCGCAGGAGTAACCTCCGAAATTATTTTCAATGCAATCGGCACGCCAAGAAAACATCTTTTAAAATTGAGCGAACTGCAGGATCACCTCAGAAGTAGCAAAATTGACGTTATCATAACAATGGGTGCTGGCAATATCGACAGGGAGGTGCCCAAAATTGTGAGCCTGCTTAAAGAAAGGGAGGGGAAGTGACATGAAGAGGTGGAAAGCTGCATTATGGAATTTCATTAAGTGGATGCTTTTAGGGACTTACCTTATTGTGGCCCTATCGTTTGTCAACAACAAATCGGGGATGGTTACATGCACCGAGATAAACATAAACATTGCCGATAGCCTGAGCAATGCCTTTGTTACCAAAGCCGATGTGCTTAAAACCATCGAACGTGAACACTCAAACCTTATAGGTATACCCCTTTCGATGATAAACACATATGAAATTGAGCAGCAGCTAAGGAGTATGCAAGCGGTTAAAAATGCAGAGGTATACAAAACATTGAACGGGAATATCTCCATAGACATTGAGCAACGAAAGCCAATTGTGCGAATAATAAATGGGCAAGGGCAAAGCTACTACATCGATGTGGAGGGCAAAACCTTGCCCCTATCGAGCAAATTCACATCGCACGTTTTGGTTGTAAATGGTAATATCTCGGAGCCATTTAAAGTTGAGCCTAACATTGACATTACTAAATGGGACAGGGAAGGCAAGGGGAGCGAATCTCCTCTTATTGCCCGCCTATTTAATTTTGCCCGGTTTGTTACCAACGACCCCTTTTGGCGAGCGCAGATCACACAAATTTATGTTGATAGCCCCCACAACATAGAGCTTATCCCAAGGGTTGGCCCACATACCGTTATTCTGGGATCGCTTGATGATTACGAAACCAAGCTAGCCAAGCTCAAACTTTTTTACGAAAGAGCCCTTCCCGAGGAGGGGTGGAACAAGTACAAGGAGATTAACCTAAAGTATAAGAATCAAATAGTATGTACAAAACGATAATATTATGGCACAACAACACGAGTATGTAGCAGCAATAGACCTTGGCACAACCAAGGTTGTTACTATTATTGGGAAAAAAAGTCCCAACGGAAAACTTCAAATAGTATCGCACAGCAAGGCGCAATCAACAGGTATAAAGCGCGGTATGGTGCTAAACATCGAGGAAACGGTAGCCTCAATTCAACGCACCGTGGAGGATGTGCAGCTAAAATCAGGCATTATATTCAACGATGTGTACGTTGGCATTGCTGGCCAGCATATTCGAAGTGTGAAAAACCGTGGAAGCATAAACCTCAACTCCATCGATGAGATCATCACAATCGACAACGTAAACGATCTTATCGAGGATATGTATAAGTTCCCAACCGATATTGGCGAAGAGATTCTGCATGTACTTCCCCAAAGCTTTATTGTTGATAACGAAGGAGGGATAAAAAACCCCATTGGGATGTCGGGCAAAAGGCTCGAAGCAAATTTCCATATCGTAATTGGGCAAACAGCTTCGGCAAAAAACATCGAGAAATGCGTAAATCGTGTGGATCTTGTGGTTAACGAGCTGATACTAGAGCCCATTGCTTCGTCCGAAGCTGTGCTTACCGAGGACGAGAAGGAGGCTGGCGTTGTGCTTGTTGATATTGGAGGCGGAACCACCGATGTGGCTGTGTACTTCGATGGCATTATTCGCCACACAGCAGTAATTCCCTTTGGTGGCAACGTAATAACCAACGACATCAAGGAGGGATGCTCCATCCTACTTCGCCAGGCCGAGCAGCTTAAGGTGCAATTTGGCTCTGCCCTTGGCGACATTGCCCCCGAGGACAAAATAGTGACCATACCTGGCATTAGCGGTCGTGAGCCCAAAGAGATATCGTTCAAGAGCCTAGCCTACATTATCCAGAGCCGAATGGAGGAGATAATTGATTACGTAGCATTTGAAGTAGAAAACTCTGGCTATGCCGATAAGCTTAGCGCAGGCATTGTGCTTACCGGAGGCGGAGCTCTGCTCAGACACCTATCGCAGCTGGTGAAGTTTAAAACAGGTTTCGATGTACGTATCGGTTACCCCAACGAGCACCTCACCTCCGATGCCGACGAGGAGATAAACTCCCCCACCTACTCCACCTCAATAGGGCTAGTACTAAAGGGGTTCGAGCAGCTTGACACCTGCAAGAGAATGGATAAGGAGAACAAAGCGAAGGGGAACGATGAGGCGCAAAGCGAGATTGAACCAAAAGATATCAAGAAGAATAATCTTCTCGATAGATTCAAGAGAAAATTCACCGAGATTTTCGAGGAGAATGACACCGTGATGTAAACCATTCCGGAGCTAAAGAGTTTTACAAGAAAAGACAATACATAAAACACCACATCGCCATGAGTGAGGAGCTAATACCATTCGATTTGCCAACCTTTAAAAAGTCAATTATAAAGGTAATTGGCGTAGGAGGAGGCGGAAGCAATGCCGTAAACCATATGTTTAAGCTGGGCATCAAGGATGTTGATTTTGTGGTTTGCAACACCGATGGACAAGCGCTAGAGAACAGCCCTGTTCAAAATAAGATTCAGCTCGGATCGTCGCTAACAGAAGGACGTGGCGCCGGCAACAAACCCGAGATCGGGAAGGAGGCTGCCATTGAGAACATTCAGGATGTGATTGACGTGCTATCCGACGGCACCAAAATGGTGTTTGTAACAGCGGGCATGGGAGGTGGTACCGGAACAGGAGCTGCCCCAATCATTGCTAAGGCAGCCAAGGAGCTGGGACTTCTCACCGTGGCCATTGTAACCATTCCCTTTCGCAACGAGGGGAAACGCCGCATAGCCCAAGCCATGGAGGGCATTGAAGAGCTAGAAAAGCATGTAGACTCACTCCTGGTGATTAACAACGAGAAGATTCGGGAAATTTATGGCGACCTTAGAATATCAGAGGCTTTCTCACGAGCCGATGATGTGCTGGCCATTGCGGCCAAGGGTATAGCCGAAATCATCACCGTGCATGGCTATATCAACGTCGACTTTGCCGATGTTGAAACGGTTATGACCAACAGCGGTGTGGCCATCATGGGATCGGCCATGGCATCGGGCGAGAACAGAGCAATACAGGCCGTGGAAGAGGCACTCTCGTCGCCGCTACTAAACAACAACGACATATCGGGTGCTCGAAACATCTTGCTAAACATCACCTCGGGTATGCATGAAATTACCATGGATGAGGTTGGGCAGATTACTGACTACATCCAGGCAGCAGCAGGTGAGGATGCCGACCTTATATGGGGTAACGGAACCGACGACAGGCTTGAGGAGAAGCTAAACGTAACCATCATTGCAACAGGGTTTGGCACCAATAGTATCCCCGAGCTTTACGCCCGCAAAAAGAAGGTGGATGTAATCCCTCTCGATGGGGAGGTGTCGACCAACAGGGAGGTAAAGCAGCCTCTTTTCGAGATAAAAGAGAAACCTGCAGCACCGCCCAAAAGAGAAAAGGCCAAAACTGACAAGTACCAGAGGGTTATTGAATTTGATTTAACCCAGGACGATAAGATGTACAACCTGAAACCAGAACCCAGCACCGATGAGGAGCTCGACTTTCAAGTTTCAACAGCTACCTCTAAGCCAACCGAAACGAAGCAAACAGGCAAGGGGCAGGTAATGAGGTCGGAACCCACCCCCCTACCCACCAAGGATAATTTCGACCAAATGGAGAAAATCCCTGCCTACAAGCGCAAGAACATCAAGATTGACAACGCAACGCTATCAAAAAAATCAAATGTATCGCGCTTCACGCTTAACCAGGAGGAAGGTGATATCTTCCTGAGAAACGATAATGCGTACCTACACGACAACGTGGACTAGCACCCAAACCATCTTCATCAAAAAAAATGTATAGTATGTCACTAGAAGAACGCATAAATCAAGAGATAAAGGCAGCAATGATTGCCAAGGCCAAGGTAAGGCTTGAAGCATTAAGGTCAGTTAAAAGCGCCATTCTTCTTGCCAAAACCGAAAAGGGTGGCGCCAATGCACTATCCGAAGAGGCCGAACTAAAGCTGCTTCAGAAGCAGGCAAAACAGCGTAAGGATTCTGCAGCAATTTATCAGCAGCAGAACCGCCCCGAGCTGGCAGAGAAGGAATTGGCCGAGGCTGCCGTAATTGAGGAGTTCCTGCCCAGCAAGCTCACAGACGATGAGCTTGCTGCAGAGGTAAAAACCATAATCGAATCGGTTGGTGCAAAAGGGCCACAGGATATGGGCAGGGTAATGGGGGTTGCTACCAAAACCCTAGCGGGTAAAGCCGAGGGCAAATCGATAGCCAGCAAGGTAAAGGAGCTACTGCAAGGTAGCTAAACCTTAAAAAAACAAGGGAGAAGAAATGGCATATGGCTCCCACCCAGCACAAATAGGTGAAAAATGCCATGCCCAAAGGGTATATCACGCCTGATGTAAAAGAAAATCCGCGGCGAGTAGGTTACTGCACCCCACCAGCAAGAACACGAGCACTTTGGTGGGCAAATTGCGCACCATGGGGCCAATGGCAGTAATGAACATCCACCCCATTGCGCCATGAAGGATTGCCAAAATATTTCGCCATCGGTGTTTGTAGAAACCAAACCTTAAACACTATACCTGCAATGGCCAGTCCCCATATAATACCATACAGCACCCACCCTAAAGACCCCCTTATGGCAACTAGGGTAAATGGGGTGTAGGTTGCAGCAATAAGAACATATATTGAGGAATGGTCGAAGGTGTTGAGGTGGTATTTACGTCGCACATTCTTCTCGCAATGGAAAAGGGTTGAGGCAAGATATAGCGTAATCATTCCTGCACCAAAAATGCTATAGCTTACAATACGCCAAGCATCGCCATACATTGCAGCAAGGACAACCACTAAGGCAGTGCATGCAATGGCGATGATGACCCCTACTCCATGGGGTGCGCTACTAAAAATCTCTTCGTGTCTTTTGCGCTTACTCGATTTCATCCTCTAAAAGACCTATTAACGCTAACTAGCAAAAAATTAGGAGGGTACAGTAGTGTACCCTCCTAAGCATTTCAGTAGGACAACACCCTAAATACCTACAATAGTAAACCCAACCCTTCGGTTCTGGGCACGTCCTTCAGCTGTTCTGTTGCTCGCCTTGGGCTTAGAGAAACCGTAACCTTTTGACACAACCCTCTGGGGCGAAACACCGTTGCTAATTACATATTCGGCAACAGACCTAGCCCTTTCTTCCGAAATTCGTTGGTTCACCTCAGCAGAGCCAACATTATCGGTGTGCCCTCCAATCTCAACCCTAACATTGGGGTACTCATTAAGGAATTCAATAAGCGCGCTCAGCGACCTGTACGATTCGGGCTTAAGGTTTGCCCTACCTGTTTCAAAGTAAATATTCTCAATATCTACCGACTGCCCCACCTCAATAGGTGTAACATAAAAGTTACGAGTAATCTTGGTCATTGGGGCAGCACTGGTGAGGTCAACGGGCTCAAACCGGTTATAGAAATTCATTACGCTCGGTGTAAGGTCGTAATTGTAACCTATTGGTAACCTTAGGGTGTAAGCAGCGTTAGCTTCATCGTACACAAAGGCTGGGGTTTCCACACCATTTACCCTAAGCTTTACATAGTATCCCGCCTCAAGCTGCTTTCCGGTTTTTGTGTTGATAATTTTTCCGCTCAGGGTTACCATATTGGCATCAAGCCGCTCGGCATATAAATTTTGCGACACAGATGCAAAACGAGTGTACTTTGTTAAATCAATGGGGTTGTCAATCACCCTGTAGTCCTTTGCCTGCACCCCAATCACGTAGTTCCTACCATAGGGTAAACGCAGCACGTAATCGCCTGAAACGGGATCTATCGAAACAGAATCTGCTACCTCTCCATCAATTACGATCTGGGGATTAGACTCATATGTAATTGGTGTAAGCGAATTATTATCTAAAACTTTCCCCTTTAGCTCAACCCAAGGATGGGGCGAAACAAGGAGAGTAACTTCGTGCTCTACAAACGAAAGCTCTTCGGTTACATCAACCACCTCAGTTGATGAGGAGAAATTGTCGACCACAGCCTTGAACCGATACTCCTGCCCCAGAGGGAGCAGCGCCTGGAATGAGCTGGAGAACTGATCGAAAACAACCGAATCGGATGGCAGGCCATTGATTAAAACCATTGGATTATGGCTTGTCGGTATTATCTCATGGGTTTGCGAATCGACAATCTTACCCTTTACCTGAACAAACGGAATGGACGAGAAGAACAGGTTAAGCTTCACCTCGCCATACTCTCTAACATCGGTTAAATCCATATGGGCAGATATACCATTCCACCCCTCCATTTCGGGTTGGATGGAGTATGCCTGTCCTAGCGGCAGCATCATTTCATACGATGCAGATCCCCTATCAAGGTTCAAACCATCAAACTCCTCGCCGTTTACCAGAATGTTATAATCCTTTTCGGCGAGCATAAGGGTTTGGTCTGCCTGGTTAAGAATTAAACCCGTAACCTTGAGGAATGGGCGCTCTTCAAAAATTTTGACCCTAAAGATATCGGATTTACCGTAGGAGTTTGTGGTGGAGCTATAGTAGGCCCAACTCTCGTTGGCATTCATTTTAAAATACGACTCCCAATTGGGTGAGTTAATGGTATCGGTAACGGGCAGTGGAGCACTCCAGCGCCTATACTCATCATCGGCACGTTCGGCATAGAAAATATTGTTATTACCCCGACCCGCAGTATAATCTGCTGAGAAATACACCCTATTCTTATCGGCAGTAAGGTATGGCGCCTCAATAGTACGAGGATCCATCGCGTTATCCTCACCACCGCTCACCGAACGGGGACGTGTGTACACATTATCCTTTGCCCTGCGCGACACATACATCGAAAGCCTCCGGCTATTGGGGTAGGTTGAGAAAGTGATAAAAAGCAGCTCCCGGTCGGGTGTCATAAAGGCCGATACGGTTTTACCCTTATTCAAGCGGGCAAAGGCTTTTACCTTAATGGGGCGAGGCGTACTCCACTCGTTCTCGCCAAGGTGCTCAACAACTGAAAAACCACGACTAACCCACTGCTTGCCCGACCGATTATATCGGCCAAGAATAAGGTAGGACTTCCCATCGTCGAGTGCTGAAAGGATGGCATTGTACTGACCTACATTAACCTTGTTGGGCAATCTGGATGCTTTACCCCAGGTGCCATCTTCCTGCATTTTTGAAAACCAAATATCTTGGCTATCGCTTGGGCCAAACCTATTCTCCGGATGATTTACCCTACTAAAAAAAAGCGTTTGCCCATCACATGATACCACAGGATTTATCTCGGAATGCTCAGTATTCACGTTTTTTCCTAGATTTTCTGGTTCAAATGATGTTTGAGCTTTAGCCAAACATACAGTTGCAAGCAGAGCTAGGGCAAAAATTATTTTCGAAAATAATCTATTCATGGCAATGAACAATCTTATTTATAAAACATTACGTTACTTGTAGGGTAACCCTTGTGGGGTTTTAACCCTTCCAAACACCAAGTTAATGCCTACACGGAGATTGATGTTGGTAAATGTTAACGGATCGACCAAAGGAGCGTATAGGTTATCGGCTAACATGTAGATTTGGAATGGGCCGGGCTTAACCATTAAACCAAGCCCTATGTTGGAGAGCGTTCGCTGATTCAATGATGCCGATAAGGCTACATCGAAAACTCTACCCACTCCCTGGGTAATACCCACGGTAAAGGCAGGGTAGAACCTCCGGTTAACCACTGCGTAGAGATTAACCCCCACGTGTGTTCGTTGAGCCAGCTGGTACGTTGCCGACAGGTAGAATTTTGGGTGTAGCCAAGTACGGTAGGAGAACTCAAAATCTTCCTGGGTATCGAAGTTGTCAAGAAAATCTTGAATTAGCGTATCGCCCGACACCTCGTTACCAGCTAGGGCCTCAGCCAGAAGATCGAGCCCCCTAAACTCATGCTGCCCCTTTAAGCTATATGCCTTTGTGCTATCACTCCATGAAATGAACCCCAGGTCGCTAAATGCAAAGGTAAAGGTTGTTCGCGAATCGTACTTATACGAAACTGCTCCGCTAAGGGCAAACCCAGGATTCCGAAAACGGGTGAGATAGTTTGCTGCGTAATTATCTTCTAAAAAACTTCTAAGGTCAGCAAAGCTGCCAATGCTAATGTCATCGGAAGTTTTAAATAAATCGAAATTGATATTTGTTAATGAATCGCCCGGCAAGCCAGATGTTTTGAGGGTAGCATTGGAGTTAACGCCCAGCGCGTACATATCATCCTCAACTGAAATCTCAAGCCTTTCGGGGTTAAGATATATGTTGGTAAGCCCGTGCAGCAAGCTCACCCTACCACCAAAAGTCCATTTCCCCCATTCAGTCGATGCTCCAAGGGTGTGCTCACGATATAACGATCCGTTTAGCCCAAGAGGGGTAAAATCCATGCTGCTCTCACCGGGTTGAACATTCCCCTCAACCAGCATGCTAACCATCGACTTAGGGTAGAATAACGATACCTCATGGTTTTGCCTTATGCCATACCAAACATCCCAATTCTGCACTCTTAGCTTAATGTGAAATAGGTCAATATCGGCATTGGCAAACAGCATATTTCTCTTGCGCAGCTGGCCATCGAGCTTATCGGGAATTATTCGCAAGGTGTTCCCTTCGATATTAAGGAAGCAGTAGGGCACAAACCCATTATGTATCACCTGGAATTGCAACGAGGATAACGCTGGCAAGCCAATGCTTACCGAATGTTCTGATCGTACAGCAGGGTTGAGGTACGTATTCTGGAACACATTGTTCATGAATGGCAGTGTGAGCTCCGACTGGGCATTAACCCCCATACCTCCTGATAGCATTAGAATTACAACAACTATTCGTTTCACAACCTATTTGTATAAAGTTATAGAATCAGTAGCCTTATTTATAGTTATACTCTACACATCTGGAGATATCACCAGATCGAATTTCACAGAGATTTGTACGGCAAGGTTCTGCGATACTTTAAACAGGACCTCTTGCTGTTCACTTGTTCCTGTGTCGAGATGCAAGAGCAGCTGAAGCTTATCGGCTTTAGAAATTTTACCATACTTCTCTTTCGACAGCTTCACGCTGGTAAACTTCTCTGATGCTTCTATTGGATTGCCCTGGCTATCGATACTGGGGCTAAGAATAATATTCTCGGTCATAACATAGTTGAAGAGCGAATCTATAACTTCACCCTGCTCGCTAAATACTACCTGTAGCCCAAAGGTTAAAGGAATTTCATTAGTGGTTTTCATGAGCATCTCCACGGTGTAGTCAAACTCCTCGATGTCAATGGAAATATCTGAATCAGGATCGCTTTCAAAAACGCTATCGATATCGGGGAACGAAAAATCGAACATATCGTGCACAAAGGTTAAACCTTCGATACTTCCCTCAAGGGGTATTTCAATATCAAAATTCATCTTGATGGAGCTAGTATCCTGAACATAGAAGCTATGCAGGTCATCGAAAGAGTCAACAAAGTCGCCCAGATAAAACGTGCCCCCAACCGACATTTTGCTGGGAGCAAAAGGCAGTACTTCGTCAATATTTGAGTTTTGGCCATTCAACACATACGACCCGACCACCCATGGGCTTGCATGGGTTGCAAATGGTAGGTAGTTTTTACTACCTGCTCCAATAAGAAATGTGTTATCGGGGGGATTGGTTACATTCTCAAGAAAAAGCTCCGTATCCTCTTTAGCAAACCTAAACTGACTAATCTCTATCGATCCGGGCATACCATACGAGAGGCCTATCCCAAGCTCTAGGGTAGGATTCGAAAGATACAACTTTCCATCGGCAATCTGCGAAAAGACGTCAAATTCCACTTCCTGTGCCGGAATATCAACTACTTGACGAATTAGCCCAGTGTAGCTCTTGAAGTCGATTGAAGAAAACCTTATATTTGTTGTAAGCTGCCCCGTAGACACTCCAGCAGAATGCACCTCGATGGCATAGAAAAAGGTATTGTATCTTATGCTACCTGGCGAGTCAGGATCTTCACCGCTTAGGTTCAGCACCGCATCTGACAAGTCGAGCGTATGGACAGACCGATAGGGGTTGCCACTCCAATCGGGAACAAACTCCATGCTATCGGGATTTTGAGGATTGGTGAGCGAATGCAACACAAGCCTCACATCCACATCGTCGCCCAGGAAGTCTCGCTCAAACTCAATGGTTAAACTACCAGCCTTTAGCTCGATGGATTTGACCTCTGACTCACTCTCCAAGGTTGTATAGTCTGGGAAGTAAAAGTCATACGAATCAGAGCTAGGTAGAATTGGGAGGACACTGGAGAAATCTTTGTCGGGCACGCTAAAAGAGTTAAGGTCTACCCCAAAATCCATTTCCTGCGAAAACTTCAGAAAGATAAGGTCATCTCTCACCTCAATAAATTCGGATGAATCTACAGCGCTTAGCAAATCGACAATGGAAATGGTTGAGTTTATCAGCGGGAAACCAAAGGCTGGTGCTATGGGCTCAACGGCTATATTATCAATATTCTCAAAATCATCTAAATAGCACCCACCCAAACAAGAGGCAACCAGCGCAACAACCACTATGGATTTAAATTTTTTCACAGCTACTAGAAATTATGATTAACACTTTAAATACAAGCAATATTTCACACCCTGAATATAGGTGAAGCAATTGGAATGGATACGATAATTGTACATACTACAGCATTCAAATATATTGCAAAAATGATGCTAAAGCAAATATAAGAAAAACACTCGTGTGTTAACAACACTTTGGTGTAGTTTATTGCAACAATCATCACATCTAACAAGTTTTTCGTCAACACATTGCTACTATAAAGATTAAAGTTAACCATTTTTACCTGCTTGCTTACGATAAGCGCCACTATGGCCCCACTTTATTTATGTAGCAGGGTCTCAAAATGGTTAATGATTTACAGGATTACCAACACGTAATGTTTTTTTTTATATATTTAGCGTTGAATAGATGTATGTAACTCTTTTTTGCTTGGCATTTTCAAAAATCAGTAATGCAGTACATTAGGATTGCTTGTTGATTTTTGCTTTTACAAATTATATTAAACCAACAAGGCATGAACCTAGCCAATCGTCTTTTATCTCTTCTACTGCTAGCCCCAAAAAACAAACACGACAAGGATCAACCTGGCAAAATGCAATTGGTTAGCATTACCAGCACCCTAGCTACCATTTTTTTCAGCGTCCTCACAATGGTATTATTTTTAACATCCCCAATCAGCCTAGGCATTGGTTTCCTTGTTACCACAATAGCTCTAGTAACGCTCCATCTTCTAATCGCTAGGAACATCCTCACCGTAGAGCTTAAGCAGGTATATGTTGCAGTTGCTGGCTTTGCACTAGTTTTTCTGCTAGTCTCCTCGGAGAACTCAACCATTGGAATACTCAGCTTTTGTATCCTGCCCCTAATTTCGGTTGGCATACTTGGCCATAACAAGGGAGGTCTATTTGCCTCCATTTTTGGAATTCTTTACCTTGCAACCCTCCTTATTCCCTTTGGCTTTTTAAACAGCTTAGCTGAAATTCCTTTTAGCTCAAAGGTAGTTGGCTCTGTTGTATACCTTTTAGTATTGATCTTTATAACTCTTATCGACCTAATTAGGGAAAATGTAAACAACCAAAAGGAGAAGCAGCTTCTCGACCAGAATACCTCATTAAAGCTTAAAGAAGATTTTATTGCAAACCTATCGCATCAGATTCGTACACCTTTAAACAACATTATGGTGGTGGCCAACATTCTCGAAAACATGAGCACCGACGAGAAGCAAAAGGATATGATTGACACCATACACGCATCGACCAACAATTTGGTGAACGTTGTGAATAGCATGGTGGAAATATCAAATGTTGATATTAAAGAACGGGGCAGCATCAATATCAACTTCAACTTATACAGCACCATAAACAGCACCATTAAGCTGTTCTCCACCCAAAATGCTAACCAAACCACATTCTCTCTTAAGCTTGACGACTCCATACCCCAAAACCTAATTGGTGATCCGGTAAGAATTAAGCAAATATTCCTCAATCTAATTGAGAGCATCCTCAAAAACAGAAGTAGCAGCAAGGCAAACGTAACCATTAAGGTTACCAAGGTTAAAGAAATTCAAGATCGCATTGAACTTAACATTGAGGTAAGCAGCAATAAGCCTATACTCCTGCCCCTAAACGAGGGGCACAACCTTTTTGTCACCAACGAATCGTCTCTCACCTCGGCCAGCACACAAATGTACATCGACTTGCTCGAACTTTCGATTACCCAGAAGCTGATTGAAAGCAATGGCGGCAAGCTGAAAATCAACCTTAGCGCTGAGGATGCAGCATTCTCGTTCCCATACACGCTCAACAAAATATCGCCTGAAACGGAGGTGGCACCACAAAAGGCTACACCTGTTGTACCTACCGAGTTGGAGGTATCTGCCGACACACCTTCACCCAAGGCGGTAGAGCTAGAGAATGCCAACGTTTTACTTGTTGAAGACAACCTCATTAACCAAAAGATAGTTGTGCTTAGCCTCAAAAAGTTGGTTAAGAATATAGATATTGCCAACAATGGCAAGGAGGCTCTCGACAAGTTTGGCACAAGCCGATTCGATATAATTCTAATGGACATACAGATGCCCATAATGAATGGCATTGTGGCTACCAAAAAGATTAGAGAGGTTGAGTCTAGCTCAAATTCACATACCCCAATCATTGCCATTACAGCCAACGCATTGCTGGGCGACAAGGAGGAGTGCCTAGCCGCGGGGATGGATGACTACATCAGCAAGCCATTCCAAATTGAGGTATTGATTCAGAAGATGAAAAATTTACTGAAATAGAGGTTTCGCCTCGCACTCCGAAGCGCCAAACACATAGGAGTCGATCACCATTAGCTCTTGAGCCACCTTGGAACCGCTAAAGCCCACCAGATCGGTGTAGCTAATAAGCCTTGCGTAGTACCTTGTGTTCATAATTGCAATCGGCAGGTAGGACCAATGCCACTTTTCCATTTCGTAACCACTTCTTTCGGATTCGCACTTGCTGGTATAGGCTTGGCAAAACCCAAAGCGCATGGCGTTCTGTGTTAGCCACGTGTACTCCTTTAGCCCACGGCCGCTCTCAAAGTACGCGCTATTCAAACTATTGATGTCGATATCGGTCCCCCAATGATGGCGAGAGGTTCCTGGCATTGCGCTGTATCTCAGTATATCAATCGCCTTTTGCTGATCTGTTTGGTGCCTACCCCCCAGTGCCCACTTTTGCTCCCATATTCTCTTCTGATATTCAAACGATCGGGCTGCCGATAGAATCTTAAGATCTACCCCATCGGCTTTGGCTGCTTCATGCATCTGCACAAAGGCTGCATAGGTATTCTTCTCAACAAATAGTTCTCTATGAGTGTATTGAGGGTTAGCTCTCACGAAATTTGAATCGGCACTGTAATCCACTTTACCCAAAAGCAAATTCTTAATATACAGGGTATCAATGGCGGCACCCAAGGATTTCCCTACATCACCACATGGGATGCGAGGCTGTTGAAAACCAGCGCCAAGCACCAAGGCAAGCAGCAGTAAGGGTTTAGCAAGTAACCTAATGAGGGTGGCAAGGGTTTTCATACTGCGATACAAACGCTAAAGGAGTCGCTCCATCATTACAGCTCGGGCTTGATCCCAATGATAAGGATATCGTCAACCTGTTCAAGGTTCCCCATCCACTCGTTTATACTGCCCAACAGGTACTTGCGTTGGATGTCGAGAGGATACTTATGAATGTTGAGCAGGAGGTGACGGAAGCGACGAAACTTATACTTCTTACCCTCTGGGCCACCAAACTGGTCAACATACCCATCGGTAAAAAGGTAGATCATATCCTCGGGTTGAATTGGAATAAGGTGGCTGTTAAACAACGGTTTATCCAAGTTGCCCCCCGTGCCCACCGAGAAGCGATCGCCCTTAACCTCAATAATCTTGCTGTCGCGTATAAGGTACAGGTTGCTGAATGCTCCTGCAAACTGAAGGACACTCTGCTCTTTATCTATTACACAAAACGAAACGTCCATACCATCCTTTACGGTGGAACTTTCATCGCCACCTTTAGAGAAGGTATCGTGTACACCTTTATCAAGTCGGTTTAAAATCTCGGCGGCATCATTTATCCCCATTACATTGGTTATGTTCCTCAGGAGTTCGACCCCAATAATGGACATAAAAGCGCCTGGCACCCCATGCCCAGTGCAGTCGATAGCGGCTACAAAAATTTTATTCTCGGTTTCGTTAATCCAGTAAAAGTCTCCACTTACAATATCCTTAGGCCGATACAAGATGAAGGACTCGGGCAAGATTTGCTTAAAATGAGCCTCCGTGGGGATTAATGCCTCCTGGATACGCTTGGCGTAATTTATGCTATCGGTTATGCTTTTGTTCTGTATTACCAGGGCCTCCTTCTGCTTCTCAACCTCCAACATAGTATGCTCTCGCTCGCGAAGCAGCCTACTAGTTCGCCTAAGGTTTCTTGTCCTTGCACGCAAGAAAAGGATGATTGACAAAACAAAAATGGCTCCGTACATCCAATAGGCTACCCTCGATTTCCAGAAATCAGTTTTCACCACAATTCGCAACGACACACCCTCATCGTTCCATACATTATCGCAGTTTGCACCTTTCACCCTAAAGGTATATACACCCTCCCTAAGGTTCGAAAAAGTTGCCGATCGTTTTGGCCCAAGGTTTATCCATTCATCTTCGAGCCCCTCGAGCTTATACATGAACGTATTCTTGTGCGGATGGGTAAAGTCCAGCGCAGCAAACTCAATATTAACAAGGGAATAGCCTTGTTGAACCACAATCTCGTCTCTTCCAATAATGGAAACTTCATGCTGTCCGCCGGGCCCAATGAACTCCATAGAAGTTAGCACAATAGGTGGAATGCTTGGGTTTGGTACTATTGAATCGGGGTGAAAAGCGTTGAAGCCACGAATGCCCCCAAAGAAAAGTTCCCCGGTTGATGACTTGTGACTTGCGCCAACATTAAACTCGAAGCTCTGCAAACCATCGCTAACAGAGTAGGATGTTATCTGCTCTGTTTCAGGATTCAGCTTGGCTATGCCCCAGTTTGTGCTCACCCATATATTACCCTGATTATCCTCCTCGATGGCATATATCAAGTTGTTTGGTAAGCCACTTGACTCGGTGTAAAGGTCGAAATGGTTTGTTGTTTTATTTAACTTGTGCAGTCCGGAGGGCGTACCAACCCATAAGTAACCTTGGGAGTCGAGCCTAAGCGATACAATATCGTTTGATATTAATCCCCCAGCTTGGTACTTGCCCTCTCTCGTGAAACGCTGTATGGCAAGGGTGTTAAGATCTACTTTATTTAAGCCATTGAACGTACCTACCCACAGGTTATCTCCATCAACCTCAATACAGTGAATCTCACCAGATGATAGCGAAAGGGAGTCGTTGGGTAGATGGTAAAAACTGTCGATAGACTTATAATTAAACCGATGTAAGCCCAAACGGGTAGCAAACCAAACATTTCCCATTCCATCCTCCCTTATGGCATAAACCCTATTCTCGGCAAATATACTATCAGCATCTACGTTGTGCTGGTTAAAAAAATCAACAAAGGTTCTACTGCTGGGGTTGAATTGTTGAACCCCACTCCTGGTGCCAATAAGAATGGCGCCATCCTGGAGTTGCTGGACCACATGCACAAAATCGTTGGCAATAGTATGTGGGTATTTTTGGCTTCGAGAATAGTATGAGGTAACCCTATTGGCCCTCCGATCGAACAGATGAAGACCTGTACCCCAAGTACCTACCCATACTAAGTTGCCATCATCAAAAAGCGAAGCAATGGTATTGTTGGCAAAAAGGTTTTCACCGTTTGGGTCTTTAGCATAGCTCCTAAACTTTTGGTTCTTCATATCCCACTTCACCAATCCAGCCTGGGTGCCCACCCAAAGTATTTGAGCATTGTCCTCGATTATTGTATGTACAATTGATGAATACAACTCGCTTCCTTTGGCATATTTTACATACGCGGTAACTTCACCCGTGGTGTAGTTGAACCTATTTAACCCCAACTCTGTGCCAATGAAGAGCTGGCCATTTTTGTCAACATAGAGAACATTTACATTCCAACTCTGATTGCCAGATGTTGTTGAACTTAAATATCTGACAAACCCATTAGATTCGGGAAGAAACCGATTAATACCCTTTGATGTTCCTATCCACAAATTGTTATCATGATCCTCTACTATGCTGGTAACCCTATTGCTGCTAAGGGATTGTGAGTTCTTGGGGTCGTGATAATATCGGGTGAAATCGCCTTTTTCCCTATCGAATAAGAGAAGCCCATCCTTTGTACCTACCCAAAAACGATTCTCACTATCCTCGTAGATAGAAAAGTCGTTCACATCGGAGTAAAATGTGAAATGATCGGAATAGTGTGGATACCTGATGAATGAGTTGGAGGTGCGATCGTACTTGTCGAGTGACTCAAGCGTTTTAACCCAAATATCGCCTTGCTTATCCTTATATACTTCAAATACCCTGTCGGCACTTAGTGTTTTTGGGTTATCGGGGGAGTGATAAAAATTTGTAAACGACTCTTCGCTTCTATTGAGAAGGCTAAGGCCACGCCAGGTGCCAATCCATAGGTTACCATCATTATCCTCTGCAATGGAAAGTATGCTATTGTTGCTAAGCGAGTTCTCGTTGAGTGGGTTGTTGCGGTATGCTTTAAAAGAGTACCCATCGTACCTATTAAGACCATCCTGCGTACCTATCCATAGGAAGCCATACGAGTCGAGCAAAAGGCTGGTAATATTCGACTGTGATAAGCCGCTCTCGATGTTAAAGGTTTCAACTTGGATTACCCTTTCTCCAGATATAGCTGCAAAAGGTAGCAACACGACTATAATCGTGGCCAACAGAATCTTGTATAGCAGTCTTTTTGTCATTAAAACAAATGGCTTACCAATAAAGATACTAAAGGATTTCTGTATTGAATCGTTCCTTGTTGCATATTGAGAAATCAAGCAGAAGTAAACTTAACGAAAGCTCGGCCAACCAGATATATCCAATTTCCAATATCGGCTAAGGGCACAAGTACGCTAAGTGTCATCAAGGGTTTAGTTGTTATTTCGTGTGAAGATACAAAAAATGGGCTCATCCCCATAAGGAGTGAGCCCATTTTTTAGGTGATATGAATTACTTCAAAAATTTGAAGCTTTTACCGAGGTAACGAGCCGATGACCCAAGCATCTCTTCAATTCTGAGCAGCTGATTGTACTTAGCAATCCTATCGGAGCGCGATGCCGAACCGGTTTTAATTTGGCCAGTATTCAGGGCTACGGCTAGGTGAGCAATGGTAGTATCCTCTGTCTCACCGGATCGATGGCTCATAACTGAAGTCATGGAGTTAACATCGGCCAAGCGCACCGCATTGATAGTTTCAGTTAGTGTCCCTATCTGGTTTACCTTAATAAGGATACTGTTGGCCGCTTGCTCATCAATTCCACGCTGAAGGCGCTTAACGTTAGTAACGAACAGGTCGTCACCAACAATCTGTATCTTATCCCCAAGGGTTTGGGTCATGAGTTTCCATCCATCCCAATCGTCTTCGCCCATTCCATCCTCAATGGAAACGATGGGATACTTGCTAACCCAATCCTTCCAGTAGTCAACCATTTGGGCCGATGTGAGCTTGTCGCCAGTTGACTTATGAAGGTGATACACCTTCTCCTCTGGCAGGTAATACTCCGATGATGCAGGGTCGAGGGCGAGGTAAATATCTTCGCCTGGGCGGTATCCTGCATTTTCAATTGCTTGAAGGATCACGGTAATAGCCTCCTCGTTAGACTTGAGGTTTGGAGCAAACCCACCCTCATCGCCTACGTTCGTTGAGTAGCCTTGCTTCTTAAGTACGGCCTTTAGGTGATGGAACACCTCGGCACCCATTCTTAAGCCCTCTGAAAATGAGGGAGCGCCAAAGGGCATGACCATAAACTCTTGGAAATCGATGCTGTTATCGGCGTGTGATCCTCCATTCAGAATGTTCATCATTGGCACGGGCAAAGTGCAAGCATTTACGCCCCCAATGTAACGGAATAGCGGTTGCTGCGTAACCTGAGCTGCTGCATGAGCTACTGCCATTGATACGCCAAGTATTGCATTAGCGCCAAGGTTTGCTTTATTATCTGATCCGTCAAGCTTTATAAGAGTCTCATCTATTTGCTGCTGCTCTAACACGTGCATACCAACAATTTCCTCAGAAATTGTAGTGTTCACATTCTCTACTGCTCGTAGTACGCTTTTGCCAAGGTATCTGCTACTATCGCCATCGCGTAGTTCAACCGCCTCATGAACACCTGTTGATGCACCGCTAGGAACGGCGGCTCTTCCGAAATATCCGCTTTCAGTTAGCACGTCCACCTCAACGGTGGGATTTCCTCTGGAGTCGAGGATCTGCCTTGCATGTACATTTACAATTTGTCCCATTTTATTATCATTTAAAAGTTAAAAAACTTGGATAAAATTAGCTAAAAAAAAGGGATTTAGCAGCTGAGCCAATCCCTTTTTCAACATCTCTTATGCCAGAGGACTACTTCTCTACATCCTCTTTTGTATCGGCCTCGTTTTCATTCGCTGATTCAGCAGCCTTTGTCTCTTCATCCTTCACCTCGGCTTTGGGTGTTTCTGCTTCCTCAGCTTTAGGTTCTTCCTTTGCTTTAGCGGCCTCTGGAGCTTTTGGCTTAGTGGCAGGTTGGGCATCATCCGATGCTTTTGCCTTTCCTCTTCTGGTGCGCTTAGCAGCAGGTTTCTCCGCTTTTTGCTCAGAGGTGTAAGTTGTATTGTAATCAACCAGCTCGATAATACACATCTCTGCACTATCGCCCAAGCGTGTTCCTGTCTTTAGTATCCTTGTGTAACCGCCTGGTCTTTCTGCTACTTTAACCGATACTTCACGGAAAAGTTCAGTTACTGCATGCTTATCCTTTAGTGAGGCAAACACAGTTCTACGAGAGTGGGTAGTATCGCTCTTACTCTTAGTAATTAGGGGCTCAACGTAAGTTCTTAGCGCTTTAGCCTTGGCTACAGTGGTCTTAATGCGTTTATGCTTAATTAATGACACGGCCATATTGGCAAGCATAGCCTTACGGTGAGATGCTGTACGTCCCAGATGATTTCCTTTTTTATTGTGTCTCATCGCAATTATTCCTTGTCAAGTTTGTACTTTGAAATTTCCATACCGAAAGATAGGTTCATTGCATCTAGCAGATCTTCGAGCTCAGTAAGCGATTTCTTACCAAAGTTCCTAAATTTCAGCAGGTCGTTTTTGTTGAACCTTACCAGGTCGCCAAGTGTTTCAACATCGGCAGCTTTTAGGCAATTAAGCGCTCTAACCGATAGGTCAAGGTCAACAAGTTTGGTTTTGAGCAGCTGACGCATATGCAGCACTTCCTCATCAAACTCATCGTTTGCAAACTTATCGTCTGCATCTAATGTGATCTTCTCGTCAGAGAAAAGCATGAAGTGGTAGATGAGAATTTTTGCTGCCTCCTTCAGGGCATCCTTTGGATGGATGCTTCCATCAGTTTGGATTTCGAGCACTAACTTTTCGTAGTCAGTTTTCTGCTCAACCCTATAGTTTTCAACATCGAACTTCACATTCTTGATGGGGGTATGGATGGAGTCAATAGGTATCACACCAAACTCTACATCCTCCACTTTGTTCTCCTCAGCGGGGACGTATCCTCTGCCTTTGTTGATGGTAACTTGAATTTCAAGCTTCACATCGGGCTCCATCCTACAGATCACAAAATCGGGATTTAGCACCTTGAAGCCAGTGAGGAAATTCGATAGGAACCCGGCCTTAAACTCGTTTTGACCAGAAATTGATATGGTAACCTTCTCATCTTCTACATCCTCAACAATGCGCTTAAGCCTAATTTGTTTCAGGTTAAGGATTATCTCAGGAACATCTTCGATTACTCCAGGTATAACGGAGAATTCGTGGTCTACACCAGATATCTTGATTGATGTGATGGCGTACCCCTCTAACGACGAAAGTAGAATTCGGCGAAGGGCGTTTCCCACAGTTATTCCATAGCCTGGCTCAAGAGGACGAAACTCAAACCTACCAAGAGTATCGGTAGACTCAAGCATTATTACCTTATCGGGTTTTTGAAATGCCAGAATTGCCATTCGGTTTAGTTTTTACTTGGAGTATAGTTCAACAATTAGCTGTTCCTTGATATTCTCAGGAATATCTGAACGCTCAGGATTGTTCATAAATTTGCCTACTAGCTGATCGCCATCCCACTCAAGCCATGAGTACTTTGATGAGCGGTTTGTCGCTAATGACTCCGTTACTACTTCTAATGATTTTGATTTCTCACGAACGCCTACCAGATCGCCAGGTCTAAGTGTGTAAGAGGGGATATTTACCACCTTGCCATTCACGGTGATGTGCCTATGCGATACCAGCTGACGGGCGCTAGCGCGCGTTGGGGCAATTCCCAGTCGATACACTACGTTATCGAGCCTCGACTCGAGTAGCTGGAGAAGGATTTCACCTGTAACCCCAGGCATATTCGATGCCTTTTTGAATGTATTGGCAAATTGCTTCTCTAATATCCCATAGGTGAACTTCGCTTTCTGCTTCTCTTGAAGCTGAATGCCATATTCAGATACTTTCTTACGCTTCTTGTTTATGCCATGCATTCCTGGGGGGTAGTTCTTCTTTTCAAGAACTTTATCTGGCCCAAAAATGGGTTCCCCAAATTTTCGTGCAATTTTAGTGGTTGGTCCAGTATATCTTGCCATTCCTCAATTGTTTTTAAAATTGTATATTACTACCAAATTATTATACCCTGCGCCTTTTGGGAGGACGACAACCATTATGGGGTAGTGGAGTAACGTCAACTATTTCGGTTACCTCAATTCCAGCGGAATGTATAGTACGAATAGCCGACTCACGGCCAGAGCCAGGGCCCTTTACGTACACTTTCACCTTGCGAAGTCCTAAATCGTAAGCCACTTTGGCGCAATCGCCAGCTGCGGTTTGCGCTGCGTAGGGGGTATTCTTTTTGGAACCCCTGAATCCCATTTTTCCAGCGGATGACCATGATATAACCTGGCCAGTGCTGTTGGTAAGGGTAACAATGATATTGTTGAATGAGGAGTGAACATGCGCCTGTCCTACTGCTTCAACTTTTACAACTTTCTTTTTAGCTGATCCTGTTTTCTTTGCCATAACCTATGATCTATTTAGTCGCTTTCTTCTTGTTGGCAACGGTTTTCTTGCGGCCCTTACGGGTTCTAGCATTATTCTTGGTGCTTTGACCTCTAACAGGCAAGCCAATACGGTGGCGAATACCGCGGTAGCAACCAATATCCATCAACCGTTTAATGTTAAGCTGAACCATCGAACGCAGTTCACCTTCCACCTTATACTTCTCGTTAAGTATTGAGCGGATATCATTAATATTCTCATCTGTCCAATCCTTAACCTGGGTGTTAACATCAACACCAGCGGCCTCTAGGATTTTGCGTGCGGTGCTTCGCCCAATACCATAGATATAGGTTAGCGCTACTTCGCCTCGCTTGTTTTTGGGTAAATCAACACCTACTATACGTGCCATATTTTCTCCTTAAAAAAATTAGGGTACAAAGTTAATAAATTATCCTTGGCGTTGTTTAAACTTCGGATTTTTTTTGTTAATCACGTACAAACGCCCTTTGCGCTTAACGATTTTGCAATCGTCGCTGCGTTTTTTAACTGAAGCTCTTACTTTCATCGCAACTACTTATTATCGGTTAATTACTTATAACGGAATGTAATGCGCCCTTTTGATAAATCGTAGGGTGACATCTCAACCTTCACCTTATCGCCCGGAAGAATTTTGATGTAATGCATACGCATTTTGCCCGAGATATGGGCAGTGATAACGTGTCCATTATCCAACTCTACCCGAAACATTGCGTTCGATAGGGCTTCTATTATTGTTCCGTCTTTCTCTATGGCAGGTTGTTTGGCCATAATTCAAATTAAGTTTGTAATAACTTGTAAACTTCTTCAATATGCTTAAACGTTGAAAGCACCTGTGGCTCTCCTTTGCGAACTACAACTGTTAGCTCATAGTGGGCCGAAGGTTTATGGTCGTAAGTTTTTATGGTCCAGCCATCTGCCTCCTGGTAAACATGCTTTGTTCCAATGTTGATCATTGGCTCAATACAAATCACCATACCCTCTACCAATTTTGAACCGCGACCTTTGCTCCCATAGTTAGGCACCTCGGGCTTTTCATGCATATTACGCCCCAATCCATGGCCTACTAGCTCGCGAACAACTGAAAATCCATTGCTCTCGGCATGTACTTGTACAGCATTGGAAATATCTCCAACACGGTTACCATGAGTGGCTTGCTTTATGCCTTGGTAAAGACTTTCCTCGGTTACTTGGAGCAATTTTTTTATCTCCGTTGACACCTCACCTACTGCAAAAGTGTAAGCTGAGTCGCCGTAAAAACCTTGATACTTTGTTCCGCAATCAACGGAAACTATGTCACCATCCTTGAGCTCATCATTGGACGGAATTCCGTGAACCACAGCGTCGTTAACTGAGGTACAAAGGGTATTCGGGAAACCGTTATACCCGAGGAACCCAGGCTCTGCTCCGTGATCACGAATAAACTCTTCGGCTACCCTGTCGAGGGCTAGCGTAGTAACCCCAGGCCTAATCCTTCGGGCTATTTCCGCCAGAGTTTTCGAAACCAAATCGGCATTAAACCTAAGTATCTCTATTTCCTCTTCCGTCCTAGTAATTGGCATTATGCAAAGATCGTTTACAATGGGTTCTACATTCCAGATTTACCTTTTATTCTGCCGGTTTTCATCAAACCATCGTAGTGGCGCATGAGCAAGTGGCTCTCTATTTGCTGAAGAGTATCGAGCACTACGCCCACCATAATGAGCAGCGATGTACCTCCAAAGAATTGAGCCATTTGATTGTTTACACCAAGAATCATAGCGAAGGCAGGAAGAATTGCGATAAGGGCAAGGAATATGGAACCGGGCAGGGTAATCTTCGACATGATTGAGTCGAGGAATTCCACTGTTTTCTTTCCAGGCTTAACTCCAGGTATAAACCCACCATTCTTCTTCATATCCTCAGCCATTTGGTTAGGATTGATGGTAACAGCAGTATAAAAGTAAGTGAACGCAATGATTAGTAGGGCAAACGTGAAATTGTACCAAAAACCAGTAAAATCTGAAAAAGCAGCCGCTATACCAGTAGTGGTTTCTGTATCGAAGCTTGCCAACATCATTGGAAGAAACATTAGCGCTTGAGCAAAAATTATGGGCATTACTCCTGCCGAGTTCACCTTAAGCGGGATATACTGCCTAACGCCACCATACTGCTTATTGCCTACAATACGTTTAGCGTACTGCACAGGAATTTTTCGTGTTCCTTGCACAAGCAAGATGGAGAACATGAAAACAACAAACAGGATAATCATTTCGACCAAGAACATAACAAGACCACCGGACAACTCCTCGGAACGCTGGAAAAATTCAGCAACCAAGGCAAATGGTAGCCTTGCAATAATACCAACCATAATTATTAATGAAATACCATTCCCTATTCCCTTGTCGGTAATCTTTTCACCAAGCCACATGACGAACATAGTACCTGAGATGAGAATAATTGTTGAAGAAATGGTAAAGTACACACCTTTAAGTGCAAATGCCGTGGCAGGTAGCTGCGCATGAAGATTCGCTAGGTATGTGGGAGCCTGAATAATCAGAATGATAACGGTAAGATAACGTGTAATCTGGTTTATCTTACGCCGGCCACTTTCGCCTTCTTTCTGCAAACGCTGAAAGTAGGGAATAGCGATACCCAGCAGCTGCACCACGATTGAGGCTGAGATGTAGGGCATGATCCCCAAGGCAAATATTGATGCGTTGCTAAACGCACCCCCCGAGAACATGTCTAACAGCCCCATAATACCATCAGCTGTTTGGTTTTTCAGGGCGCCAAGCTGAGCGGGGTCAATACCTGGGAGCACCAGGAAGCTTCCTAAACGATAAATAAGCAAAATACCCAAAGTGTAGAGGATTCGATTTCTCAAGTCCTCTATCTTAAAGATATTCTTTAATGTTTCAAAAAAAGATTTCATCAAGTTATAGTTTTACGGCTGTTCCTTGCACTGCTTCAATTGCCTCTACAGCTTTCTTTGAGAAAGCATGTGCTTTCACCTCAAGCTTTGAGGTGATCGTTCCGTTCCCCAAAATCTTAACCAAGTCCTTTTTAGCAATAAGACCTGCATCGATAAGGGTTTGAACATCAATTGAAGTGATGTTGTGCTTGTCGGCCAGTGTTTGTATAACATCAATGTTGATTGCTTTATACTCTTTGCGGAATGGGTTTTTGAAACCGAATTTGGGTAGGCGACGCTGTAAGGGCATCTGTCCACCTTCAAATCCAATCTTTTTGGAGTAACCTGAGCGCGACTTGGCCCCCTTGTGCCCCCTAGTTGAGGTGCCGCCATGGCCTGATCCGGTTCCACGTCCAATGCGCTTCTCCTTATGGGTTGATCCTTTGGCGGGCTTTAGATTATGCAATTCCATATCTTGTAACCATTATAAGGTTTCTAATCACTATTGTTCTACGCGAACAAGGTGTTTAACTTTCTCAATCATCCCAAGTGTTTCTGGGTTGCCTTCGCGTTCAACGCTGTGGTTGATTCTTCGTAGTCCAAGCGACTCAAGGCATGCCTTCTGACGCTTCGACGAGCCAATTTTGCTCTTAATCTGTGTGATCTTTATTTTTGCCATAACTCCGAATTCTAACCGTTAAACACTTTACTCAAATCAACACCACGAACAGCAGCAACGGCATAGGCATCACGCATCTCAAGTAGGGCGGCCACAGTAGCCTTCACCAAGTTGTGAGGGTTCGACGACCCTTTAGACTTGGCCAGCACGTCGGTTACACCAACACTCTCAAGCACTGCCCTCATCGCGCCTCCTGCCACAACCCCAGTACCATGTGTTGCTGGTTTCATGAACACGCGAGCTCCGCCGTACTTGGCCGATTGCTCATGGGGGATGGTACCCTTGTATATTGGCACTTTAACTAGGTTCTTCTTGGCATCCTCAATCCCTTTCGAGATGGCAGAGGTAACTTCGCCAGCTTTACCTAATCCAAAACCAACGATACCGTTCTCGTCTCCCACCACAACTATGGCTGAGAAGCTAAAGGTTCTACCACCCTTAGTAACCTTGGTTACGCGCTGTATTGAAACCAACCTATCCTTTAGCTCAAGGTCAGCAGTCTTTACTTTACGAATACTTGTATTTGTTGACATCGCTTCTTAGAATTTAAGACCTCCTTCTCTTGCAGCATCGGCCAAAGCTTTTACACGGCCATGGTATAGGTATCCGTTGCGGTCGAAAACGACGCTGCTTATACCTTTTTCAATGGCTTTCTCTGCGGCCAACTTGCCAACAAGGCGGGCTTGTTCGGTTTTTGTAATGTTTGCTTTTTCAGCAATTTCTTTCACTCGTGAGGAAGCAGATGCTAGGGTAACGCCGTTCACGTCGTCGATAACCTGCACGCTAATCTGCTTGTTGCTCCTATAAACGGACATCCTGGGTTTTTCAGGTGTGCCGTGGATACGCTTACGTATCCTCATCTTTATTTTGAGCCTTCTCTCTTGTTTCTTTAGAGCCATACTACATTAACATTTACAGGTTATACACTAGCTGACTTACCAGACTTCTTACGCACCACCTCACCTACGAAGCGAATACCTTTACCTTTGTATGGCTCGGGCTTACGTAACGAGCGGATTTTGGCTGCCACAACGCCTAAAAGCTGCTTGTCAGCGCTTTTTAGGGTAATAATGGGGTTGCTTCGACGCTCTGATTTGGTCTCAACAGATACCTCTTTGGGTAGCATAAAATGAATATCGTGTGAGAAACCAAGGCTTAGTTCCAATACTTGACCTTTAGCCTCGGCCCTAAAGCCTACCCCAACCAGCTCTTGCTGTACGCTCCAACCTTCCGATACGCCAACCACCATGTTGTTGATCAACGAACGGTACAGGCCGTGCATTGAGCGGTGACGCTTTTGATCGGTAGGTCTAGCCAGGGTAACTGTATCTCCCTCAACAGTAACGGTGATATCAGGATCTACTGCCTGACTCAACTCGCCTAGAGGGCCTTTCACGCTTACCACATTGTCGGAGCCAACGTTTATCGTTACGCCCTTGGGTAAGTTTACAGGTTTTTTTCCAATCCTAGACATTTCAATTGAATTAATTAAAAATTAGTAAACATAGCAAAGCACCTCGCCTCCAACTTTCTGGACACGTGCTTCTTTATCGCTCATAACGCCCTTGGAGGTGGATAGAATGGCAATGCCCAGTCCGTTGAGGACTCGGGGCAGCTCCTCAACCCCAACGTACTTACGAAGGCCTGGACGGCTAATGCGCTCGAGGTGCTTAATGGCATTTTTCTTGCTCTCGGGGTGATATTTAAGGGCTATCTTGATAATACCTTGCTTGCCATCTTCCTCATGCTTGTAGTTAAGAACATAACCTTTATCGTAAAGGATTTTGGTCATTTCCAGCTTAAGCTTAGAAGCAGGTATTTCAACGATCCGATGATTTGCCATCACGGCATTTCTTATTCGGGTCAAATAATCTGCAATGGGATCAGTAACCATTTCTGTGTTGTGTTTATGTAATTACCAACTAGCTTTCTTTACACCGGGGATTAGCCCTTTCGAAGCCAACTCTCTAAAGGTAATACGGCTGATGCCGAATTGACGCATGTAGCCACGTGGACGACCTGTCACCGAGCAGCGGTTACGCTGACGGATAGGATTCGCGTTGCGGGGCAACTTTTGAAGCGCTTCCCAATCGCCATCGGCTTTAAGCTTTGCACGCTTCTCGGCGTACTTAGCAGCCATTCTGGCACGCTTTACCTCTCTGGCTTTCATTGATTCTTTTGCCATACCCTAGTTCTTTTTAGCGTTTTTAAACGGAATACCGAACTCACGAAGCAGCGCATAGGCCTCCTCATCGGTATTCGATGAAGTTACAAAGGTTATCTCTAACCCTAGGATTTTATTGATCTTATCAATATCAATCTCAGGGAAGATAATGTGCTCTTGGATTCCCAAGCTGTAGTTGCCTCGGCCATCGAACTTATCGTTAACTCCTTTGAAGTCGCGGATGCGTGGCAGCGAAACAGCGATGAGCCTCTCGAGGAATTCGTACATCCTATCGCGGCGCAGGGTAACCTTGGTCCCGATGGGCATCATTTTACGTAGCTTAAAGTTACTGATGTCCTTACGCGATACGGTTTGCATTGCTTTCTGGCCAGCGATGATGGTAAGCTCCTCTTGAGCTTGCTCAATCAGCTTTTTATCGGCCACTGCTTGACCTACACCCTGGTTGATTACAATCTTTTGCAGCCTAGGTACCTGCATTACAGTTTTGTAACCGAACTCTTTGGTTAGGTTAGGGATGATCTCCTCGTGGTATTTTTTCTTGAGGTTTGGTACGTATTCCATTACTTAATCTCCTCCCCTGATTTTTTAGAGTAACGAACTAGTTTACCACTCTCATTCACGCGACGGCCAATTCTTGTTGGCTTACCGCTAGCGGGATCGACCAGCATGAGGTTTGAGATGTGGACGGGAGCTTCCTTCTTAATAATTCCTCCCTGAGTATGTTTGGCGTTAGGTTTGGTGTGTCGCGCGATGATGTTCACGCCCTCAACGATGGCGCGATCTTTTTTCACCAGCACTTCAAGCACCTTGCCTTGCTTGCCTTTGTACTCGCCAGCATTAACGAATACCGTATCCCCTTTCTTAATGTGCAATTTCTTATTCATCGTGATAACGATTTTTTCAGATTACAATACTTCGGGTGCCAAGGATACGATCTTCATGTACTTGTCACGAAGTTCCCTTGCCACGGGTCCAAATATACGGGTTCCGCGAATCTCACCCTGATTGTTTAAGAGTACGCATGCGTTATCGTCAAAACGAATGTAGCTTCCGTCAGCACGTCGAATCTCCTTCTTGGTTCTAACAATAACTGCTTTTGTAACGGTACCCTTCTTAACTTCTCCACTGGGCAGCGCGCTTTTCACGGTAACAACAATTTTGTCGCCTATGCGAGCGTAGCGCTTGCCGGTTCCGCCGAGCACACGGATACAAAGAACTTCCTTGGCTCCACTGTTGTCGGCTACTAGTAGTCTACTTTCTTGCTGTATCATGGCTATTTAGCTCTTTCAATGATTTCTACTAACCTCCAGCACTTGGTTTTGCTCAAGGGCCGGGTCTCCATTATCCGAACGGTATCGCCAACGTTGCAAGTGTTTTGCTCATCGTGGGCATAGAACTTGGTGGTTCTATTCACAAACTTGCCATAGATTGGGTGCTTAACCTTACGCTTAACGGCCACAACGATTGATTTTTCCATCTTGTTGCTAACCACAAGCCCAATCCTCTCTTTTCTTAAGTTTCGATTATTTTCCATTGTTGAAAGATGGCTTTACTGTTTCTGACTAGTACGCTCGGTGAGAATGGTTTTCATTCTTGCTATAGTTTTACGCATCTCACTAATCTTCATCGGATTATCGAGAGGTGAAACGGCGTGGTTCATCTTCAACTTCTGAAGTTGAGCCTCGTATGTCTCAATGCGCTCTTCTATCTCCTTAACTGTAAGTTCTCTTATCTCAGTTGCTTTCATTTCTCAACTAGTTTTCAGTTTCGGTAAAATCACGGCGTACAATAAACTTGGTAGTAACGGGCAGCTTTTGCGCTGCAAGGCGCAATGCCTCCTTGGCTACCTCGTAGGGTACTCCCTCGGCCTCAATGATGATACGACCAGGAGTTACAGGAGCAACAAATCCCTCTGGTGCACCTTTACCTTTCCCCATGCGCACTTCGGCTGGTTTTTTGGTAATGGGCTTATCGGGGAAAATGCGTATCCAAATCTGGCCTTCACGTTTCATGTAACGCGTCACGGCCTGACGGGCAGCTTCAATTTGCCTTCCGGTGATCCATACGGTCTCAAGCGACTTGATTCCAAAGGAACCGAATGCAAGCTGATTTCCGCGCTGGGCATTGCCTTTCATACGGCCTTTCTGCTGCCTTCTAAACTTAGTTTTCTTTGGCTGTAACATTTTCTAAAATCGATTAAATGCTGTTAACTACTTCCTTTTCTTGCGAGTATTGGCACCACGGGGGGGTCTGTTGGTACGAGGGGGGGCGCTGGGAGCGCTTTTCCCTACGTTTGGCGACAGATCGCGCTTTCCGTAAACCTCTCCATTGCAAATCCAAACCTTAATGCCAATCAGACCAACTTTAGTAAGGGCCTCGCCTAGTGCATAGTCAATGTCAGCACGGAACGTATGCAGAGGAATTCTACCCTCTTTATAGGTCTCGGAACGTGCCATTTCAGCACCGCCTAAGCGTCCAGAGATTTGCACCTTGATACCTTCTGCTCCCATACGAATGGTGGAAGCAATGGCCATCTTAATTGCCCGGCGATAAGAGATACGCCCTTCAACTTGGCGGGCGATATTGCTGGCTACGATGGTCGCATCAAGCTCAGGGCGCTTAATCTCAAAAATATTGATCTGTATCTCCTTGTTGGTGATATTCTTAAGCTCTTCCTTAAGCTTATCTACCTCCTGTCCGCCTTTTCCGATGATAATACCGGGGCGAGCGGTGTGTACGGTAACGGTAATTAGCTTGAGCGTACGCTCAATAACAATTTTCGATACACTTGCCTTGGCTAAACGAGCGTTAAGGTACTCGCGTATCTTGCTATCCTCCACTAGCTTCTGAGCGTAATGGTTTCCACCGTACCAGTTAGAGTCCCATCCTTTGATGATTCCTAACCTGTTGCCTATTGGATTAACTTTCTGTCCCATTTAGCTCTGTGTGTTTTGAGTATTGTTAGTAACTGCGCTGTCTAGCACTACGGTAACATGGTTTGAACGCTTCCTGATTCTGTGGGCACGCCCTTGGGGAGCGGTTCTGATTCGCTTCAGCATCTTTCCCTCGTCAACGAAAATCTCTTTAACGAATAGGTTTGCATCTTCGATACGAACGCCCTCGTTCTTTGCCTGCCAGTTAGCCACCGCCGAGAGGATTAACTTCTCAACTTTATGTGCAGACTCCTTGGGGGTAAACCTAAGGATATCAAGGGCATTGTTAACCTGCTTTCCCCTAACCAAATCAACAACTAAGCGCATCTTGCGAGGAGATGTAGGGTTGTTGCGCAGGATGGCGTAAGCCTTACTCCTTTTCTCCTCCTTGATTTTTTCTGCTCTTATACGTTTTCTTGCACCCATTATTTCTTGGTTTAAGATCTAATTACTATTTCTTCTTGTTGCCGGCATGGCCACGGAATGTGCGGGTAGGGGCAAACTCACCTAGCTTGTGCCCAACCATATTCTCGGTAACATATACAGGGATAAATTTATTCCCATTGTGTACGGCTACTGTGTGGCCTACAAAGTCCGGCGATATCATAGATGCTCTTGACCAGGTTTTAACCACCTGCTTCTTGCTGTTGGCGTTCAGCTCTGTGATACGCTTTTCCAGCTTGTACTCTATGTATGGACCTTTTTTTAATGAACGACTCATAGTTTAACGTTTTTCAAGTTACTTTTTCCTACGTTCAACGATAAACTTGCTCGACTGCTTCTTCTTGGAGCGAGTTTTATACCCCTTAGCTGGGATACCTTTACGCGAGCGTGGATGTCCTCCTGATGAACGGCCTTCACCACCACCCATGGGGTGATCGACAGGGTTCATTACAACACCACGAACGCGTGGGCGACGGCCTAACCAGCGTGAGCGACCTGCTTTTCCCGAGCGGGTTAGGGCATGATCCGAGTTGGATACTGTGCCAACAGTTGCTTTGCATGAGGTTAGCACCATCCTAATTTCGCCACTGGGCAATTTAAGAACGGCATATTTACCTTCGCGTGCTAGGAGCTGAGCATAGGAGCCCGCACTACGAGCCATAATACCTCCTTGTCCTGGCTTGAGCTCGATGTTATGAACTACGGTACCAAGAGGTATCTCCGACAAGTATAATGTGTTGCCTAATTCAGGGGCAACGCCTTTACCCGACATAATGGTCTGGCCTACCTGGAGGCCAGCGGGTGCAATGATGTAGCGTTTTTCGCCATCGGCATATACAACCAATGCAATGCGTGCAGAACGATTGGGATCGTACTCAATGGTCTTCACAACAGCAGCCACACCGTCGCGATCGCGCGCAAAGTCAATTATCCTGTAACGACGCTTGTGCCCTCCTCCTATGTAACGCATTGTCATACGGCCAGTATTATTCCGTCCGCCTGACTTTTTAAGGGGAGCTAGCAAGGATTTCTCAGGTGTAGTAGTTGTAATGTCGTCAAATACACCTATAATTTTATGTCTCTGACCTGGGGTAACAGGTTTTAGTTTTCTTACAGCCATTTTAACTAAATGTTGCTAAAAAAGTCAATCTGTTCACCTTCATTTAACGTTACGATAGCTTTCTTGAAGCTAGCGGTTTTACCAGCAATAACACCGGTACGTGTGTAGCGCGATTTGCGCTTGCCGCCGTAACGCATTGTATTCACATCCTTTACAGTTACTCCATAAAGTTCTTCAACAGCCTTTTTCACCTCTATGCGGTTGGCGGTATTCTCTACGATAAAACCGTAGCGATTTAGCTTCTCGCCAAGCCGCTCCATCTTTTCGGTTACCACAGGCCTTATAATAATATTCATGGCTACAGGGATTATGCAATTTTAAACATCTTGTTCAAAACATCGATTGAACTCTCAACCAGAACCAAAGTACCTGCATTCATAATTTCATAAGTATTTATGCTTGAGGCTGATACTACTTTTTGTTTCGGTAAGTTTCTGGACGACAAATATATATTATTATTTGGTTCGCCCATTACGAATACCGACTTTTTGTCGGATAAGTTGAGATTCTTGCAGATGTTTACAAATTCCTTGGTTTTGGGTTGATCAAAATTGAAATCTTCCAATACCAGGATAGAGTTCTGTTTCATCTTGTAAGATAGCGCACTTCTGCGGGCTAACTGCTTCAGCTTCTTGTTAAGCTTGAAGTAGTAATCGCGAGGAGCTGGACCAAACACACGGCCTCCTCCACGGAAAAGTGGAGACTTTATGGAGCCCGCTCTGGCGGTACCAGTGCCCTTTTGGCGCTTTATCTTCTTAGTGCTACCCGCCACCTCGTTACGTTCCTTCGACTTGTGCGTACCTTGGCGTTGGTTTGCTAGGTACTGCTTCACATCGAGGCAGATGGCGTGATCGTTAGGTTGGATACCAAAAATTTGATCATTGAGTTCAACTTTTCGTCCGGTATCCTTGCCTGTTGTATTAAGTACGTTGATTTCCATTACTTCTCAATGATTAAATATGAACCTTTAGGGCCAGGGATAGAGCCTTTTACTATTAACAGGTTGTTCTCTGGGATAACCTTTAGCACCATGAGGTTTATCACCTTAACAGTGTCGCCTCCGGTTCTTCCAGCCATCTTAAGGCCTTTAAATACACGGCTTGGGTACGAGCTTGCACCAAGCGATCCAGGCGCACGTAGCCGGTTATGCTGACCGTGAGTTTGGTCGCCAACCCCGCGGAATCCATGGCGTTTTACAACTCCCTGAAATCCTTTACCCTTTGATATCCCTGTTACATCTACCCATTTCTCCTCAAGAAAAATCTCTGAGGTAATCACGTCGCCTAGCTGGTACTCTTTGTCCCACTCCTGAAATTCTACCACCTTGCGCTTGGGCGAGGTTTTAGCTTTCTGGAAGTGTCCAAGCATAGGCCTGCTGGTGTGTTTCTCCTTTTTATCGTCGAAGGCAATCTGTAGGGCTGAATATCCGTCTTGCTCTACAGTTTTCACCTGTGTAACAACGCAGGGACCAGCTTCAATAACAGTGCATGGTATGTTTTTACCCTCGGCACTGAATACGGAAGTCATTCCGATTTTTCTTCCAATTAATCCTGACATTGTAATAACTGATTAATTAATCACACTCATACTTTAATTTCTACTTCGACTCCACTTGGCAATTCGAGCTTCATAAGCGCATCGATTGTTTTTGGGGTGGAGCTGTAGATGTCGAGTAGTCTCTTGAAAGAGCTAAGTTGAAACTGCTCTCTCGATTTCTTATTCACAAACGTGGCACGGTTCACAGTGAAGATACGCTTATGTGTTGGCAGGGGTATTGGCCCATTCACCACAGCACCGGTTGATTTCACGGTTTTCACGATCTTCTCGGCCGATTTATCCACTAGATTGTGGTCATAAGATTTCAGCTTAATTCTGATCTTCTGGCTCATTTTACAACAAATGGTAAATGATTAATCGACTTCTTTATTTATTTTACCACTGGACTTTTCAACAACTTCCTTCGCAATGTTAGCAGGAACCTCAGCATAGTGAGAAAACTCCATTGATGAGGTAGCTCTTCCGGAAGAGAGTGTCCGTAGTACGGTAACGTATCCGAATTGCTCGGACAACGGGACCTTAGCTTTAATTACGCGGGCTCCGCCTTTGCTATCCATGCTAGTTACTTGCCCCCTGCGCTTGTTGAAATCGCCGATTACATCACCCATATACTCCTCGGGGGTTACCACCTCCACGGTCATAATGGGCTCAAGCAATACGGGCTTTGCTTTGGGGGCTGCATGGCGAAACGCTTGGCGTGCCGCAATTTCAAACGAAAGTGAGTCGGAGTCAACTGCGTGGAACGATCCATCCTTTAGGGTTACCTTAAGGTTAGTTAAGGCAAATCCTGCCAGAACGCCGTTCTTCATAGCCAGCTCGAATCCCTTTTGTACAGATGGGATGTATTCCTTTGGAATATTTCCGCCTTTAACCTCATCCTTGAACTGTAATCCCGTAACGCCTTCGTCAGCGGGCCCAATTTCAACGATGATGTCGGCAAATTTACCCCTCCCACCTGATTGCTTCTTGAACACTTCGCGGTGCTCAACCATCTGGGTGATAGCTTCTTTGTAAGCTACCTGAGGAGCTCCTTGGTTGATGTCAACCTTAAACTCTCTTTTCAATCTATCAACAATAATCTCAAGGTGAAGCTCGCCCATACCGCTAATCACGGTTTGGCCACTCTCCTCGTCAGTACGAACCTGGAAGGTTGGATCTTCTTCGGCAAGCTTTCCAAGTGCAACCCCAAGCTTGTCGATATCCGCCTGCGTTTTGGGTTCAACCGCTAGCCCAATTACAGGTTCGGGGAAGGTCATTGATTCAAGAACAATGGGATGTTTCTCTTCGCAAATTGTGTCACCGGTTCTAAGGTCTTTAAACCCCACTGCAGCGCAGATATCACCAGCATCGCAAAGATCGATTGGATTTTGCTTGTTGGAGTGCATCTGGTAAAGGCGGCTAATCCGCTCCTTTTTCCCACTGCGGGTATTGAAGATGTAGCTTCCGCTGGGCAATTGACCTGAGTAAACCCTGATGAATGCCAACCTACCCACGTAGGGATCGGTAGCAATTTTAAAGGCTAAGCCACAGAATGGCTCCTTTGGGTCAGGATTACGAACAATCTCTTTGCCTGAATCGGGGTGAGTACCATGCACGGCGCCAATATCTAGAGGGCTGGGCATAAAGCTCACCACAGCATCCAACAAGCGTTGGATACCCTTGTTCTTAAATGATGCCCCACAAAGCACAGGTACGATCGAAAGGTCGATGGTGGCTTTGCGGATAGTTTCAAGGATCTCTTCCTTGGTGATGGAGTCTGGGTCATCGAAAAAGCGTTCGAGCAGGTCATCGTTGTACTCAGCCACAGCCTCGATGAGCTTCTCTCGCCATTCGTTAACCTCGTCTACCATATCGACAGGAACATCCTCAAGGCGATACTCGGTGGTTTTAGTTTTGGGATCATCATACCAAACTATCGCCCTGTTTTCAATTAGATCAACTACGCCAGTGAAGTTCTCTTCGGCTCCAATGGGTAGCTGAATAGGAATTGGCTTTGCGCCTAACATCTCCTTAATCTGGTTAACCACAGACAGGAAATCGGCGCCAGTCCTATCCATTTTGTTTACGAAAGCTAAACGGGGTACGCGGTACTTATCGGCCTGACGCCAAACCGTTTCGCTTTGAGGCTCAACGCCACCGACAGCACAAAAAACGGCAACGGCACCATCGAGAACGCGAAGCGAACGCTCCACCTCAACGGTAAAGTCTACGTGACCCGGAGTATCGATGATGTTGATCTGATACTGATTATCGTTGTAATTCCAAAAGGTTGTTGTTGCTGCAGAGGTGATTGTTATCCCCCTCTCCTGCTCCTGAACCATCCAGTCCATGGTAGAAGCGCCGTCATGTGTCTCGCCTATCTTGTGGGTTTTACCCGTATAGAACAAGATACGCTCGGTAGTTGTAGTCTTACCGGCGTCGATATGGGCCATAATCCCAATGTTACGGGTAAAATTTAAATCTCTGCTCATCTAATTCTCTGCCTCTATAATAATAAGGTATGCTATAAATTAAAACCGGAAATGTGCAAAGGCCTTGTTTGCTTCTGCCATACGGTGCATATCCTCCTTACGCTTGAATGCTGCACCTTCCTCATTGTAGGCTGCCATGATCTCGGCAGCTAGTTTTTCGCTCATTCCTTTTCCAGAACGCTTACGCGAGAAAAGAATCATATTCTTCATGGAAATAGAAACTTTGCGATCGGGGCGAACCTCCATGGGGACCTGGAAAGTTGCTCCACCTACGCGACGACTTTTCACCTCTACCTGAGGGGTTATGTTTTCAAGGGCCTTCTTCCATATCTCCAGAGGGCTCTTCTCTGCATCTTTCATCTTTTTCTCAACGATATCTAGCGCATCGTAAAAGATGTTGAATGCGATACTCTTCTTCCCGCTATACATCATGTTGTTCACAAAACGGGTAACCTCCACGTCTTGAAACTTAGGATCGGGTAAAAGTATCCTCTTCTTTGGTTTCGATTTTCTCATTTCTAAAACAAACGGTTAGTTGTTAATTAGCTCTTTTTCTTAGGCCTCTTGGTTCCATACTTGGAGCGGCGCTGATTGCGACCTTCAACTCCTGATGCATCAAGGGTGCCCCTGATTAGGTGATACCGAACTCCGGGTAGATCTTTTACCCTTCCTCCGCGGATTAGCACGATGGAGTGCTCCTGAAGGTTGTGCCCTTCGCCAGGAATGTAAGCGTTTACCTCTTTACCATTGGTAAGCCTTACCCTAGCTACTTTTCTCATAGCCGAGTTCGGCTTCTTGGGTGTAGTGGTGTAAACACGTACACATACCCCACGGCGCTGTGGACATGCATCGAGCGCAGGAGACTTGCTCTTCTCTACGATGGTTGTCCTTCCTTTTCTTACTAGTTGCTGAATAGTAGGCATATATACATCTTGATTAAATTAAAAAGTTCTCCGTAAAATGGGTTGCAAAGGTATTCTTTTTAATTGAATACCAAAACTTTTTGACCCAATTTATTTGCTTGGAGAGCGTTCACTCTCTTGAAATTGCGGGCGCAAAGGTAGGAGCTTATTTCCAAAACACCAAGGGTTTGAGTTAATTCTTTGAAAATTAATTGCCATGCAAATCCTTTCGTTCAAAAAACAAATTGTATAACCCCTGCCAATGCGGTGCGAAACAGAACAGAAGCTGCCAATGAGCAGCACCAACGGCTGTCAAAAATATTGATATTCGGGATGAGATGCTGAGGGAGTGTTCAGCAATAAATCCACCTGATTTCGCTTAACTCATCAAATCTAAATGGGGTTATATATTTGTTTATACCAAATTTTTACTATTTTTGGGAGCTTTAATTTTCCTAAAGCACCTCAAAGTCTTACACTTTCAGGAAAACATAGTTCAATATATTGTTAAACAGCAGAAAAGCAAGTTTACATGAAAACCTATCAATCAGAACAAATTAGAAACATCGCCCTCTTGGGAAACACTGGTGCTGGTAAAACGATCCTAGCTGAGAGCATGATGTTTGAAGGGAAAGTTATTGATCGCAAAGGAACAATTGAGGGGAAAAGCACCGTTTCGGACTACTCTGAGATTGAACAGCAGAATCAACGCTCAATTTTTTCAACGGTTTTGTACACCGAGTTTAATGACCACAAGCTTAATATTATTGACACTCCGGGTTCCGACGACTTTGTTGGAGCGGTAATATCCTCGCTTAGGCCAGCCGATATTGGCGTTATGGTGATCAACTCGCAATACGGTGTGGAAGTAGGAACTGAAATTTTTGGCCGCCATACCGAAAAGTTGGGAAAGCCAATGCTTTTTGCTGTAAACCAGCTTGACCACGATAAGGCGAACTTCGATCAAACCGTAGAGTCTCTAAAGGTTAGCTTTGGGTCCAAAATTGCCCTGATCCAGTACCCCGTAAACGCTGGCACCGATTTCGATGCATTTATTGACGTGCTCATGATGAAAATGTATCGTTTCAAAGGCGATACCGGTGAGCGGGAGGAGCTAGATATTCCTGCCGATGAAATGGACAAAGCAAGTGAGCTACAAAACGCCCTTATTGAAGCGGCCGCTGAGAACGACGAGACCCTGATGGAAAAGTTCTTTGACCAGGGAACCCTTACTGAAGATGAAATGCGCGCTGGTATTCGTGCCGGGCTCATGTCACGCGGGTTATTCCCTGTGTTCTGTGTTTCCGGAAAGCGAAATATTGGGGTTAAAAGATTGATGGAGTTTATCATCAACGTTTGCCCAAGCCCAGTCCACCTTCCGGGCGTAAAAACCAAGGATGGGAAAGAGGTGAAGTGTTCAGCAGCAGACCCCACTTCAATCTTTGTGTTCAAAACAGCCGTTGAGCCCCACATTGGTGAAATCAACTACTTTAAGGTGATGTCGGGTAGGGTTACCGAAGGGATGGACCTGGCAAACAACACCAACGATGGTAAGGAAAGGCTTTCGCAGCTATTTGCGGTTGCTGGCAAGAAAAGAGAAAAAGTAACAGAGCTGGTAGCTGGCGACATTGGTGCTGCTGTTAAGCTAAAAAACACCAAAACAAACCATACCCTAAGCGCACCTGGCAAAGGTATCGAGTTCGAACCGCTTACATTCCCCAACTCTAAGTTTAGAACTGCTATTAAAGCCAAGAACGAATCGGACACCGAAAAACTTGGCGAGTACCTAACCCGTGCCCATCAGGAAGACCCAACAATCATCATTGAGTACTCAAAGGAACTAAAACAAATAATCCTATACGGACAGGGTGAACACCACCTCAATATCCTTAAGTGGCAGCTACTAAACCTTTATAAAATTGATGTAGATTTCTTACCACCCCGAATCCCATACCGTGAAACCATTACCAAAATCGCTCAGGCCGATTATCGCCACAAAAAGCAGAGTGGTGGAGCAGGTCAATTTGGGGAGGTACATATGGTTATTGAACCCCATGTGGAAGGTGCGCCCGACCCCGTGAAGTACAAGGTGAACGGCAAGGAGATAAACGTTAGCGTTCGAGGCAAGGAAGAGGTGAATCTTGATTGGGGTGGAAAACTCGTATTCTACAACTGTATTGTAGGTGGTTCTATCGATGCACGTTTCCTACCTGCAATTCTAAAAGGGATCATGGAGAAGATGGAGGAAGGGCCGCTAACCGGATCGTATGCCCGCGACATTCGTGTTGCTGTATATGATGGGAAGATGCACCCTGTTGACTCAAACGAAATATCATTCAAGCTAGCGGGCAGAAATGCTTTTAGAACTGCCTTTAAGAATGCTGGCCCCAAGATTATGGAACCAATCTACGAGGTAGAAGTGCTCGTACCTAGCGATAAGATGGGTGATGTGATGAGTGATCTACAAAACCGTAGAGCAATTATCCTAGGAATGGATAGTGTAAAAGGGTTTGAGAGGTTAAATGCACGTGTTCCCCTTGCTGAGCTCAACAAGTATTCCACAGCGCTATCATCGCTTACTAGCGGACGCGCCACCTACGACATGAAGTTCTCAAGCTACGAGCAGGTCCCTGCCGACGTTCAGGACAAACTGCTGAAAGCATACGAGGAGGAATCGGAAGAGGAATAGCTTAACAACAAATACGCTAACAAGAAGCCCGCAGCAAATGCTGCGGGCTTCTTGTTAGCGGTCTATCAAACAGCACGTTTTGCTATTTGACCGGAAAAATGTATACAAAAAAGTGGGTAAAATGAACCCCCATCAACGATTTTTGTTGTAAATTTAAAAGAAAATTATGGAGAATTTATTCCTACACTACATGCATGAGCGGGTTCGGCGGGAAGAAGAGCAATCCCAACCCGAACCAGGTCCAGTTATCACCATCTCAAGAGAATACGGATGCTATGGTAGCGAAATCGGGGAAAAGCTAGCAGAAAAAATTAATGTGGAGAATAAAAATTGGGTTTTCGTTAGCCACCAGGTGCTGCACGATGCTTCGGAGGCACTAGAAACAAAACCCAATGAAATATCACATATTTTCGGTGCAGAGGAAAAAACTATGCTAGGCGATTTGGTCTCGCTTTTTTCCAAAGATAAATACATAAGCGACATCCAAATTAAGCGAACCATTGCCCAGATTGTACGCTCATACTCCGAACAAGGAAACGCCATAATTGTTGGCCGTGCTGGCTGCGTTATTGCAAGGCACATAAAAAAATCCATTCACGTTCGGCTTATTGCCCCTCATAGCTGGAGAGTTAACGTAATAAAGAAACGTTTTAGCCTAACCACTAGTGAGGCTACAGCCTTGGTTAACGAAACGGATAAGCGGCGCGAAACATTCATGGAGTTCTTCCGGGGGAACAAACCCGACAATGAGCTCTTCGATCTTGTGCTTAATCGCTCAAGGCTGTCAACTGATGAGATTGTGGAACAAATACACACCCTAGCCAAATCCCGAAACCTTTTTTAACATCATTTTTGCTACCTTCGCAGGGTAAATTCATAAGCCATTTGGCTTATTTAATCAACTAAACATACAGGTATGAAAAAAGCAGAGATACACACCCCGAAAGGTGTGATGAAAGTTAATTTTTACACGGATGATGCCCCCAACACCGTTGCAAATTTTATAAAACTTGCCGAATCGGGTTATTACGATGGGCTTGCTTTTCATAGGGTTATCCCAAACTTTGTAATTCAGGGTGGATGCCCTTTCTCAAAGGATATGAGCGACAGAAGGGTTGGCACTGGCGGGCCAGGTTACACCATTGACTGCGAGCTGACAGGCAAAAACCAGTACCACGACCGAGGAGTACTTTCCATGGCTCATGCTGGCAGGAATACTGGCGGTTCACAGTTTTTTGTTTGCCACAGCCGCGATAACACTAGCCACTTAGATGGTAATCACACCTGCTTTGGCAAGGTTTACGAAGGCGTTGAAGTTATTGATAGCATTAGGCAAGGCGATATGATTGAGAAGATTGTTGTGATTGAGGAGTAGAGTTCTCATAAATATTTAAAAACAGGAAGAGCCCCGGTAATCGGGGCTCTTCCTGTTTTTTATGGAGAGGGTTTTAGCTGTATAAAAACCTTTTGATACTGCGCTTAGGAGTTTTGGCAAACTCCTCCGATTGAATAACTACCTGCGATACGTTCATATATCCAGGCAGCTGCTCGTTTATCTCCTTCTTATACCCATCAAATAGTTCCTGAATGCTCTCCTCAGTCATCTTCTCCTTGTTAACAAACTCCTGATCGGGGAAAATTAGCGCCACCAATTTATCGTTGCGTTGAACGACAACGGTTTCGCCAACGCCAAATTTATTGTTGTACAACGACTCAATCTCCTCTGGATATATATTCTTACCGCTTGCCCCTAGGAGCATACTCTTAATACGCCCTTTGATAAAGATGTTGCCCTTCCTGTCAACTAGTCCAAGGTCGCCAGTATGTAACCATCCATCCTTATCAAGCACCTCATCGGTTGCCTGCTGATTTTTATAGTAGCCATACATTACGTTCTCGCCCTTGACCATGATTTCACCAGCAATTTTCAATGGATCTGGCGAATCAATCTTAAGCTCCAGCGTGTCGACAATTTGCCCCGAGGCTCCTTGGGGGGTTTCGCGCCAGTTGATGTAGCTGATGAGAGGGCCACATTCGGTCATACCATAGCCAACGGTAAACGGAAACTTCATCTTTTTAAAGAATATCTCGGTTTCTTGATTGAATGGGGCGCCACCCAGGACCAACTCCCTAAAGTTTCCACCAAAGGCCCCCTCAAGCTTCGCCCTAATCTTTTTAAGAATTAGCTTATTAAGCCCCGGAATACCAAGAATTACCTTCATGGCTGGCTTAGATATAACAGGCAACACCTGATTTTTGAAGATTTTTTCAATTACCAATGGTACCGAAAGAATAAGGGATGGCTTTACCTCACCAAACGCCTGAAGAATAATTTGCGGCGATGGGGTTTTGGTTAGGATGGTGATATGACATCCCAGGGTGAAAGGGAATAGGAACTCAAAAGCACAGCCAAAAGTGTGAGCTAGTGGTAAAAACGAAACAATCCTGTCGCCGGGATTAAGGGGCATATTGCGCTGGGCAAACCTGATGTTGGCGGCCAGGCTATTGTGAGGTAACATAACCCCCTTGGCAAACCCAGTTGTCCCTGACGTGTAGCTTATCACCGCTAGCTTATCGTTCTCAATTTTAGGTAGGCTGAACTTATCAGGGTTTGCACACTCATTGCCTATGGGTTTATCGACTTCCGACTTCTCCCAAGCTTCAATCAATTTATCGGCGCGCTGTGCTTGTATGGTAAAACCAGTGATTCTAAGAGAGCCTATTAGGTTTGGCATCTTCTCAAAATCCAAGGTGTCGAACAGGCTCTGCTCTGCAAACAGCAATATGGAGTCGGAATGGTTTACAATTTCATGCATATCGCCCGGCTTAAAGTCGGGTAGGATGGGAACTATAACCGCTCCATACGATACAACCGATAGGTAAACGACACCCCAACGAGCCGAGTTTTTACCAACTAGGGCTATCTTATCGCCAGGCTTCACACCAAGTGCATCGTAAAACTTATGCAGCTTTATCAATGTGCATGCAACATCCTTGTACGCAAAGCTGTCGCCCTTGTAATCGGACAGTGCTTGATTATCCCAATTACTCTTGATACTATCCTCCAGGTACTGACTTACTGTTTCTTTTAGCATAATTGTATGATTTAGTCCCACTCAAATTTATGAAACTTTTACAAATAACATAATTTCAACCAATTAGTTTAAAGCAACAATCAACATATGACGCTACTAATCATACTGTTACTGGGCAGCAATTTTCTATATTAAGCATATTTTATGGCAGAGGATTAGCGGTACAGGTGCAGAAATCCCTTGTACTGACCGTTTCGGTAGCGAACACCATCCCAACCAACAGCATCAATTACGTAGTAGTACACCCCGGTAGGGGCATCACCTTTGGTGCCGTCAATTTTACCATTCCATCCCTCCCACTCCCTTGGATCCCCAACATATCGGTACACCTGTCTCCCGCTGCGGCTTAGGATAACAATTTTAAAGGACTTTAGCGAACGTAAATCGTCGTCGGATATTTTGAAATGAGAGTACATTCCGCCTGGAGTGAACACGTTGGGGATGTTCTGGATGAAGGATGTGTCAACCTCAACGGTTCTAGTCAACGTATCTCTACAAGTTAAGCTATTGGTTCTTTTAACCGAGGTGTGCTCAATATCGTAAAACCCTGGAATTAACTTGTTCTTATAGGGATACGACTCGACCCGTTGTGCAAACAGAGAGCTATCGCGCCATATCAAGCTGTCGCCTCCCTTGGCTATTCGCAGCTTATCGTTATGAATCCGCCAGTACAACGAATCTGAATTAAGGGAAAGGCTTTTAAGCTCCATCTCGAGCAGGGCCTCCCCCGATGGAATATCGGCACTCTCGGCATCACCAAAGCTTTGAGTCTTATCGTCCCAAAATCGTATTTCGAAATCGGCCTTGGTTGAAACTGCCTCCACCTCATCGGTTTCCACTATTACGGTACCTCTTCCAAATGGATTTTGAAATGTAAATCGGTATGCCGATGGATGCAATGGCCCATGAAACTTTCCGTTAGTGGTATTTTCATACTCAACAAACACAAAGGGTAGAGAGTAAACCCTATCGCTAACAGCCACATCGGGTGTTGTGGCTTCAAACTGGTGATTGGCAAAGTATCCGGCCGACCCAAGTACGTTTCGCTCCTGATGTGTTTCAAGCGATAGATCGTTGTATGCAAAAAGGGAGCTAACATCAAAGTAGTTTGGGGTTGTGCTTAGGGCTAATTCCAAAGCAGAACAGGTGTTGCGTACAACTTCCAACCCATTCACCTCCACTTCATCAACCATCACCCAAACGGTATAGATTTCGGTGCTGTCATCCTCAATACGCACAACCTCTACCCTATAGCTTCCCCGCCCTAAACCAGTGATAATTGAATCCGAAGCCCCTTCGATAGGGCGAAATCTATCTTGGTAGCTAAAATTCTGATTGTACTTATACCAGGTATAATTTGCTGCCGACGAATCGGAGAATTGTGCTCTTAGGCTTATGTTATCATGATTAAAGAAAATGAATACTGAGTCCTGATTAACTGGCCCAACGTAATGGGTTGTAGTGGCCCAATCTCTAGCTGGGGCATACACCTGGGCTTTCAGGGAACCAAACATTACCATTAACGATAGAGCTAAAGTAAAGAATACGGCGCTTAGGTTCCTGTACATGGGCAAAAAATTAAAAGATTATACTGACCACAATATTAGTGTTTTTTTGGAGAAACCTTATTTCACTTGGTATAAAAAGAAACGAAAACCACAGCTGGCTATTGTACATTAATGCTACTTAAAATAGCATGCAGCAAATAGTTTTGCGTTAATCCTCAGCCCTGTAGGTCAGATTTAAAAAAATGTTTTCAGAAATGGGCAGCAGCAGCAACCATTGTTATTGAAAATGGCCAAGTTTTTGCTTGAACACCGTGGAGATTATCATTTTTTTTTCTATGTTTAACATTCCTAATTAGATGGGAGGAAAAAAGCAATTGAATCTCGTAATATACTAGATATGAGAAACATAAAACATATACTTTTGCTGGCTATACTTAGCATAACCAATATATCTTGGGCACAAAATTTTGTTATAGGCGAGGTTGCAAAGGACATTGTGCTATCTACCCCCGAGGGCAATGTGGTAAAACTCTCCGACCTAAGAGGGCAAATGGTTCTTGTCGATTTCTGGGCCTCATGGTGCGCCCCCTGCCGAAGAGAAAATCCGCACCTAGTTGCTGCATACCATCAATACAAGGATGCAGAGTTCGAGAACGGGAATGGGTTCACAATACTAAGCATATCGCTCGACACCAACCGCGATGTATGGCTCAAAGCTATTGCCGATGATAAGCTTGAGTGGCCCTACAACGTTAGCGACCTTAAAGGGTGGCGCAGCACTCCTGCAAAGGACTATGGCGTACGAATGATTCCCGCTAGTTTTCTTGTAGATGGGGATGGGGTAATAGTTGAGGTTAACCTACGAGGCGACAAGCTAGATGCCACGTTGAAAAAATTAAAATCGAGCTGGTTCAAAAGCTTATGGAGATAAATATGAATCAGCTGCATGATACAATAGAAACGCTAACATCTTTAATCCAATGAAGATTTCAAAAGTTTTGAAGAGAACAGGGAAAGTACTACTCATCTCAATCATCTCAATAATACTGCTGTTAATCATGCTGGTGGTTATTGCCCTTCACTCGGAGAACACCATTACCCGATTGGCTCTTAAAGAGGTTAGCAAGATGATTGAAGCCCCAGTTAAGGTTGATAACGTTTCGCTACTACTTTTCCGTAAGTTTCCGTATGCTACCGTTCAGTTCGATGGCTTTAAGCTGGGAACACACCGTGCGCCCACAGCCGACACAACTAGCCTAGAGCTTGGCGACACTTTGGTAAGCCTTAACAAGCTATTCGTTTCGCTTAAAACCAAGCCCCTACTTAAAAACAAGATTGAGATAGAGAGCATTGAAATCGAAGGCCTTTCGTTAACCTATTTTGTCGATTCCCTAGGCAGCACCAATTTCGACTTTTTGATGGCCAGCGAAACCGATACAGTTGCTGTAGAAGAACCAGCTAGCGATACCACACCTGCAGCTTTAGATGTACTCCTAAGTAATCTCACCATTCGCAACGTTAACCTACAGTACACCGATTTGCAGATGAAGGCCGCAGCCACAATCCATATACCTGACATCGAAATCTCCGGACGCGTACTTAACGATCACTACGCAGGTAGGGTTAAGGGTATGGTGTACGTAACCAATACCAACTTCGATGGTTTTAACCTGCACCTGATGGAGAAAACCTCCCTGAACTTTAACCTCGACTACGATGATGGCCGCCTTAACCTCGAATCGCTCTCGCTGATAACCGATGGCGCCCGGTTTAATGCTAGCGGTCTGGCCACCCTTGGCGATTCAATCTTTGTGGATATGGCCCTAGCCCTGAGCGATGTTAACCTTAGGGAGCTGAGCAAGTATGCCACCGCAGAGATGCTTCAAGAATTCGGTGTTGTTGAGGTAGACGGACAGATACAGCTCGACGCCAAGCTGAATGGGTACGTATACGACACGCTGCTCCTACCCCAGGTTCAAGCCAACATATCGATGAAAAGAGGATTTGTAAAAACCACCGATTACCCCGAGATTAAGCATATCTCGTTCGACGGTTCGGTAACAGCCATCGATCCCAACGATTTTTCAACCATAAGCGCACAGTTCAAAGATATACGCTTAGCCACACAAGGCAGCTATATCGACATGGCGTTTAGCGTATCGAACCTCGACAAGCCCAGCTACAACGTAAAAACTAGCGGGCATATCAATTTCGATGAGTTTAGCAGCTTTATCCCCGATAGCACGGTTGAGCACCTAACGGGAGCACTCGCTTTCAATTTTTCCACCAGAGGTGTACTACCCGACAATCTTGGGATGGAGAGCACCGACTACTTCCTGGAGCGCACCAGCCTGGATGTTAAGGTGAAAAATCTTTCCACTGCCCTCGACTCAATTAATCAGGTAAAGAACCTTAATGTTAGCTTTGCCTACAGGCCCAACAAGCACATCAGCATTAATGACCTTTCGCTCGAAGCGCCAGGCTACGGTGTGGCTTTGCAAAACTCATCGCTTTCGGGAACAATACTAGGGTATGTGCGCGACATGGATAATATGGGGATGGACCTTGACTCCTACTATATACAAATGGGTAGCAACATTATCGAAGGAAAGACCTACGTTAAGGGGCTCGAGAGCGTAACCTTTAAAACCGACACCCGCGCTAGCATCAATTTAAATGAGCTACGTCCATTCATTCCCGACTCGTTGGTCGAAAGCATCTCGGGCAAAATTATGATGAGCCTTGTGTCGTACGGAACAGTTCATCTCGACTCAATAGAGGAGCAAATAATGCCCATTGCCTTTGAGCAGAGCAAGCTATCGGCCCAGGTGCGCGATTTCAACTTCGAGTTGTTCGACGACACCCTGATCCGCATCAATAACTTCATGCTCGACTTTGCCATGGCCGACGACACCATTCGGGTTGACAATCTGTACGGCGAAGCCCATGGTATAGAGTTCTGGATGGACTCCACCGAGGTGTGGAATGCCTACAAAGCCTTCCTGCTTGAGCAGAAAGACCAAACCCTAATTGTGCAAACACACATAAAGCTTGGCGATTTAGATTACGCACCGTTTGCCTACCTTGTTGAAACCGACACCACTCAAGCTGAGGTTGCCGAAGCATCGGCACAGCAAAGCATGGGCAGTGCGCAGACGGCTAGGGCTGATGGGGAACGAGCAAACCGAGAAGAAAATGCGGAACCTACAACCGACGAGGAACCCATGTTTATCCCGCCCTACATCGTTAGGGGAAGTGTGGCTGTCAATAGCGTGAAGTATGATAATATCGAGTTGAAAAACCTGTCTACCCTTTTTAGGATTGATGAGTCCCTTTACGTAATCGACAAGTTTAAGCTCGACGCCTTTGGCGGCAGCATGGTAACCTCGGCAGTTTACGATACCCGCATCGATAGCCTTACCAACATCTTCTTTAAGAATGAAATATTTGGTATGGATATCCACCAGCTGCTGGTTGACGCCGACAACTTTGGGCAGGAAGGTTTCACCCACGAGAACATCAGCGGCAAGCTTACCAGCTCGGTTGATGGGCGGATTCAGATGCAGGACACCACCATTCTGTACGATAAGATCTTAATGAGAGGAAACCTTAAATTAGAGGATGGTGGAATATACAACTTTGAACCCTTGATGGAGGTTGGAAAGTTCACCAATCTTAGGGAATTGGAAAACCTAGTATTCAGAACTCTTGAAACAAGCCTTTTTATACACAATAACAATGTCTATTTCCCTAAAACAGATATAGTGAGTAGCGCTATTGATATGTCAGCCATGGGGATGCAAAGTTTTGGGAATGACTACCAATATCATATGACTATCTTCTTGCGGGATGTCCTTATTGGAAAATCCGACAATCTATTAAAACAGCAGGGAATGGAAAAGGATGGGTTTAAAGGAGATGACCAATCCGAAAGAAGAGGACTTTATCTGGTAGCTATGGATAGAAATGGCCAAAAAAGACATCGGTGGGATCAGCCTGCTCTAAGACAAAGAATGGAATCGCAGATTAATGTGCAAGGCATTGGGCTTGGCATAGTTTTTAACCCTCGTTTAATCAATTATAGCACCGATCTCGACAGAAGAGAAGGACAAACCAGACTAAGGGAAAAATAAATAGTGAATAGTGAAAACGATACTCAGCAAGCACTACAAAAAATTAATCATATTAATACTAATGATAGTTGGTGTTGGTGTTTCGGTTTTTGTTGTTAAACAAAAACGTAAAGACACCCTTCAAACAGAAACACTTAAACCCATTTTATTGGAAAAAGATTTAGACATAACCTTTGGCCAAAGTGATGCACAACTATCCATATTATTATACTTCGATTACAATTGTCACTATTGCAAAAAATTTTTCACTGAATCTTTCGCCCAACTCAACGAAGAATTTATTCAGCCAGGCAGAGTCAAATTAATTCTTAGATTATTGGCATCACCGCGCAACCTTCAAATTGAAAATGCGTTAAAATCAATAGTTTGTGTTAATAATTTGGGAAACTCAGAGTACCTCCACGACTTGTTTTTATACAATTACAGTGTTATTTTCACATCCGATTTTCAACAAATAATAGATGAGTTTATAGAAAAAGACATCTACTTTGCTGAGTGTTTCCTTGGAAATGAAGTTTTAGACTACTTACAGGGTAATTCTAAAGATTTTAAAACTTTAAAACTAAAAGGCACTCCTACGTTCATAATCGGAAATAAAGTATATGCAGGATACAGAGATTACGAAACATTTAAGCAAATAATAACTAATCATCTTTTTTAAATAATTGTTTAATTAAATCATTCCGCTATGAAAACTACATTCCGTTTACCGTTAATCTTCCTTGCCTCATTCTCATTACTGTTTATTGGCTGCGATTCTAATGAGGAAGATGATGCCTGTGATATATTTGATGTCATTGAAGAGATTGCACCCCAATGTGAGATCCCATCTGTTTGCCCCCCCGATGAGAGTTCTTCCGCTTACTACATCGTTGCACAAGATGGCAAAAAGTATTATTGCGACCCAGAAACTGCGTCGAATACAATTATAAATGGCTGTAATGATGCTATAAATACATTTATTGATGAGAAATGTGGAGAGGGTGTTACTGCCGAACAAAGATTTGAGATAGTAATGCAGATGAATGTTCATACTCAAGCACTAATGGAAAGAGTAAGGTTAAACTCAATTTGTCTTTAGCCTAACCCCTTACTTAAAAAAAAGCATCTTTGGGTTAAACCAATGGTGCTTTTTTATTTTTCGTAGTTCCTTTTCTCACTTAACTCTGCCAACTAGAATACTTGCCAACTTACACACTATATACTAAAGAACAGGACATTACATATTGTTTTAAAAAGTTATCCACAATCACACAATCTCCTTTCCGATTTAACCTTATGAGAGTAACTTTGCACCCAATTATCACCAAAAAAGACATTTACAAACCGTGCAGTATCTCAACGAACTTAGCGAAGTACAACGCGAAGCTGTTACCACATACAACGGCCCTGCGCTCATTATTGCAGGTGCGGGATCGGGGAAAACCCGAGTGCTCACCTATCGAATTGCTCATCTGCTAAAGCAAGGGGTTGCTCCATGGAGCATCCTATCCCTTACGTTTACCAACAAGGCTGCCCGCGAGATGAAGGACAGGATTGCCAGCGTGGTTGGCGAGAGTACCGCCAAGCAGCTATGGATGGGCACATTCCACTCCATGTTCATGCGCATACTGCGTGCCGAGGCCAACAAGCTAGGGTATGTAAACTCGTTCACCATTTACGACACTGCCGACTCCAAAAGCCTTATATCATCAATAGTAAAGGAGCTAAAACTCGACACCCAAACCTATAAGGTTAACGAGGTGCTCGGGCGAATATCATCGGCAAAAAACAACCTAATTACCCCCCAGACCTACGCAGCCAATACGCAGCTGGTGGCATACGATAGGAAAGCCCGAAAGCCCGAAATAGCGAAAATTTACGCTATGTACGCCCAGCGTTGCTACAAGGCGTCGGCTATGGATTTTGACGATTTGTTACTTAACACCAACGTGCTATTCCGCGATTTCCCCGATGTGCTGGCCAAGTATCAGGCAAAGTTCCAGTACATTCTTGTTGATGAGTATCAGGATACGAACTATAGCCAATATTCAATTGTAAAGAAGTTGGCTGCATCGCATAAAAATGTTTGCGTAGTAGGCGACGATGCCCAGAGCATATACTCGTTCCGCGGGGCAAAAATTGAAAACATACTAAACTTCCGGAACGATTACCCCGAGTACAAGCTCTTTAAGCTGGAGCAGAACTACCGCTCAACCCAAACCATTGTAAACGCTGCCAACAGCGTAATTGCAAAGAACAAGCGACAGCTACAAAAGGCCTCATTCTCGGCAAATGCCGAGGGGGAAAAGATCAAAATCATAAAAGCTTACACCGATCAGGAGGAGAGCTTCATGGTGGCATCGGCCATAGCGGAGCTAATCCAACGCGATCATATCAACTTTAAGGATATTGCAATACTCTACAGAACCAATGCCCAGTCGAGGCTTTTTGAGGAGTCGCTCCGCAAGCGTAATATCCCATACAGGGTTTACGGCAGCTTGTCGTTTTACCAGCGTAAGGAGGTAAAAGACACCATTGCCTACTTTAGGCTTACTGTAAATCCTAACGACGACGAGGCGTTGAAGCGCATTATCAACTTCCCCACCCGGGGCATAGGTGCAACCACTATGGAACGGCTCGAAGCTGTAGCCAACGAGAACAACCAGAGCATTTGGGTAACCATTGAGAAACTAAACGAGCACAACCCAGGTTTAAAACCAGCAGCCCTAGGAAAGGTTATGCAGTTCTACAGTCTGATTAAGCAAATGGGAACCATTGCCTACACCGCCGAAGCTTACGAGGCCGCTCAAACCATTGTGATGAACGCTGGGCTTATGAAGGAGTTTAAAGCCGACGGTTCCATTGAGGGGATTACCCGTTTGCAAAACATCGAGGAGCTGCTCAACAGTATCAAAGAGCTTAGCGATGCTCAAAAGGAAGAGGGCATTGCAGAGGTCACCACCCTGGCCGATTACCTTGAGAATGTCTCGTTGCTAACCGATGCCGATAATGATAAACCAGAGGACAGGAATAAGGTATCGATTATGACTATCCACTCTGCAAAAGGGTTGGAATTCGATTACGTTTTCCTAGCTGGGGTTGAGGAGGAGCTATTCCCCTCAAAAATGTCAACCGGTTCGCTTGAGGATTTGGAGGAGGAGCGCAGGCTTTTTTACGTGGCACTTACCAGAGCTGCCAAGCAGGCAACCATCTCGCATGCTCAGGTTCGCTACAAGTGGGGAAACCTTACCTCTAGCATTCCCAGTCGGTTTATTGCAGAAATCGACGCTGAATTTGTTGAAACGAATGATGAAGCTGACGAGCCAGGATTCAAGGACTCCACTTTTGGATATGGCCAGGAGGCAAGGCATACCATGCGCAACAATCCATCATCGTTTAGCCGGCCTGCACAAAGCAAAACCGAGCAACAACCCCGCCGCAAGCTAAAAAGAGTCGAACAAGTTACCACATCACCAAGCCACAGCTCTGGTGATGGCAACTACATCAACCCCGATGATATTCAGGTTGGAATGAGCGTGCTCCACGATCGGTTTGGGCCTGGAAAAGTAACCAGCATCGAGGGCGATGGGCAAAACCGTAAAGCTACCGTGGAGTTTAGGGCTGCAGGTGTTAAAAACCTACTGCTGAAATTTGCCAAGCTACGAACAGCCTAGCCAGTAGGCAGCTCAAACCCTTGGAACGGAAAAGTTATTCAAACCCAATCTATTTTAAGATTCGGATTGTTATATTTGTAGCCATTACAAATCAACTAGCAATCGACAAAAGTAATTATATGTCAAAAATATTGGTTATTGACGACGAGCGTGCCATTCGCAACTCGCTGAAAGAAATCCTGGAGTTTGAAAAGCATGAGGTAGAGGTGGCCGAAGATGGTGAAACCGGTTTGGAACTCTTTCAAAAGGGAAGCTTCGATGTGGTGCTATGCGATATAAAAATGCCACAGATGGACGGTATAGAGGTGCTTGACAAAATGCAGGAAATTGCTGCTGAAACTCCTGTAATAATGATATCTGGGCATGGCAATATCGACACCGCCGTAGAAGCCATAAAGAAGGGCGCCTTCGACTTTATAGAGAAGCCCCTTGATCTTAACAGAATACTAATTACCATCCGAAACGCAACCGACAAAACCACTCTAATCAAGGAGACCAAGGTTCTAAAAAAGAAAGTTTCAAAAACTTTTGATATAGTTGGTAGCTCACCCGCAATCGAAAAGGTAAAAGAGATTATTGCCCGGGTTGCGCCCACCGATGCCCGCGTTCTGATCACCGGCTCCAACGGAACAGGAAAAGAATTGGTTGCACGTTGGCTCCATGAAAAGAGTAGCAGGGCCGACATGCCCTTTGTTGAGGTGAACTGCGCCGCCATACCCAGCGAGCTAATTGAGAGCGAGCTGTTTGGCCACGAGAAAGGAGCTTTCACCTCTGCCATCAAGCAACGGAAAGGAAAATTTGAGCAGGCCGATGGAGGCACGCTCTTTCTGGATGAGATTGGCGATATGAGCCTTAGCGCCCAGGCAAAAGTGCTACGTGCGCTTCAGGAGAACAAGATAACCCGTGTGGGTAGCGACAAGGATATTAATGTAAACGTTAGAATAATTGCCGCTACTAACAAAAACTTGCAGAAAGAGATTGATGCAGGTAGCTTCCGCGAAGACCTTTACCACAGGCTAAGCGTAATTATTATTCAGGTACCCTCGCTCAGCGAGCGGCTTGATGATATACCTATGCTAACAGAGCATTTCATCAAGCTTATTTGCGAAGAGTACGGAATGCCGCCTAAGAAGATAACCAAGGATGCCATTTTGGCCCTCCAGAACTTCACGTGGACAGGCAATGTGCGGGAGTTTAGAAATGTAATTGAGCGATTAATAATTCTGTGCGAAAAGGAGATTACGGCCAACGATGTGGAATCGTTCGCTCAACCAATCATTAAGTAAAGCGGGAAAATTAGTTTTTAAAAAAGAAGCAGGCCTTTGATTTAGCAGATTTCTCGTTCGACTGCTCCTCGACAAGTTTAATGTCTATCTGATCTACAAATATATCGGAAAGGCTAAGAAAAGGAGATACCCTCTGAGCAAATATCCTCCCAGAAAAGTACACCACCTGCTTATAGAAGTAGTTTGGATGATCAGCCATATGCTTATCACCAATGAAGCTAAGTATGGTTTTGGCGTCTTTCATTTACACAAAATTCCTTTCCTAAATTAACCACAAGATAGCTTAAAATAAATATTTCTCAATACTAAAATCATTTTTTTTTAAAAAACACCCTTATCCTATAATGCATAACCCTACATACCAACACTTTATCGGATATATAATTTAATCCAATCCTTGCCTGTACATCTGCTAGCTAACCACAATTTGAAGAGAAGCATAGTTTTCAAGTAAATAGCCACAAGCGCAACACCCCAAACACCTTTCTTTCGTACTATTAAATTAAAAAATGGGAACTTCAAAATCATTTGAAATTCCCATTTGGGTGGAAGACCGGGCTCGAACCGGCGACCTTCGGAACCACAATCCGACGCTCTAACCTACTGAGCTACATCCACCGTTTTGCGGATGCAAATTTAGAAATAAAAGTTAACAGAACAATACACTCGCAAAGTTTTTTTATGTAAATTGTTTCGAGAGAGAAAACCCTCAACTTTTTATTGTGTACTTAGCATTACCAGTGATTAAAGCCACTAACTTTACACAAAAAATAATTGGCGATGGGACAACTAGAACTTGTGTGGGAAATTTTATCCAAGGTTAAGGTATTTGCCAATGGCCCTAGGGCAGCCAGCCTTGGGGCATGGGGTATCGACTACAAGGTGAATTACGGAGTTTCGATTGCAACGCTCAAAGAGATTGCTGAAGATTACAAAGGGAATCACGAACTGGCCCTTAGCTTATACGAGCAGGACGTAAGGGAGTGCATAATTATTGCCTCCTTAATAGACGACCCTGAGCAGGTAAAGGGCGAGCAGATTGACACCTGGGCTCAGAAGTTTACCAACGTAGAAATTGTTGAGCAGGTTTGTTCAAATCTCTTATGGAAAACCGACTGCGCCCTTTCGCGAAGCATAGAGTGGTGCTTGAGCAACGATGAGCTGCTTCAGAAAGCCGGGCTTATAGTTGCTGCTCGAAGCGCCAGTAATCCGAACATAAAGGATGTTGTTTTTGAGCCCTACCTTGATATAATTGATGACTTAGGCGATAGGTCAATTGCAAACAACAAGAACAATATCGAATTTGCATTACGACAAATAGCCCAGAGAAACGACAATTTTAAGAACAGGGTTGTTGAATATGCCAAGGAGTTGGCAAGTGCCGATGATGAGCATAGAGCGTGGATTGGCAATCAGCTATTATTCGAGTTTGACGAAGTATAGCTAAAGCAACATCGTCTCCATTTGTGAAATTCTAGACAAGCGCTCAAAGGAATAGGTGTTGCTATGCTCATCGATATAGTTTAGCAAGGTGAGTACGTTTTTGGCCAAACGAGTCCTCTCCAACTCATCATCCAAACCTATAACCCTATGGTACAATAACTCCGAAAGCATCGTTGCTCGTGCTTGCACTTCGCTCGGAGACCCCTGCCCCAGCGAATCTATTATATTGTGGTCTTCAATATCGCTGTAAAACTCGATACTATTACCTAAAAATTTTAGGCATAAACCGTTCAGCTCCAACTCTAGAGTTTCTTCCTTTGATGTATCGATGTTGTTGATCAGCTTTTGAAGCATATCAAAAAACTGCTTCAGTATACGCATTATGTAATCCCGTTCGATCATACACGTTTTTAATATCGGTTCAATTTAACCATATTTAACCCCGCAAATTGTCATACACAAGGGTAATGGTACAGGAATTGATAATTTTGGAGCGAATTTAACAAAAAATCTTCTAGAAATGATCAGATCATCAAACCCTGCTCTTAGTGAGCAAATATTTGCAAAGCAAAGAGCGACCACCTCCTCGGAAGTGATGACCATTGAGGGCACAAAGTACAAAACCCTAGCTATGCTGGCTCTAGTTGTGCTTGGCGCAGTTTACACCTGGCGGTTAGCAGCCATAGGTTCAACCTCCGTTATGACATGGATGATGGTTGGTGGAATTGGCGGCTTTATTGTGGCAATAGTAACGGCGTTCTCCCCTCGGAGCGCACACATAACTGCACCCATATATTCGGTTCTGCAGGGATTGCTGTTAGGTGGCCTCTCCGCCGTTATGGCAGAGCAGTACGGGCTGGGAATTATTACCCAGGCCGTTGGGTTAACTTTTGCCACGTTCTTCCTGATGCTATTGCTTTACCGAAGCGGAACCATTGAGGTAACAGCCAAATTCAGGATGGGAGTATTCGCCGCAACCGGTGCAGTTGCCCTGATGTACTTCATCTCATTCATCATGGGTTTATTCGGGGTTAACATGGGGTATATCCATGATGGCGGGATCTTTAGCATTATCATTAGCCTGGTGGTAATTGGGATTGCTGCGCTAAACCTAACCCTCGACTTCGATTTTATTGAGCGAGGGGCTGCTCAGGGGGCTGCAAAGCACATGGAATGGTATGGTGCCTTTGGCCTTATGGTTACCCTTATATGGCTATACGTTGAGTTCCTCCGATTGCTAACCAAATTTGCCCGCAGGAATTAGATAACACAATGATTTTGTAATGCCCCAAAAAATCTTTTTTAAAAAACTCGATGGTTATTTTGTTATTATCGTTTGAGTTAATAACTTTGCAGGCCTAAATTTTAGCTGGGAAAGAGTTTTTTAAAAGATAAATCTACTTTAAAATGAAAAAGGACATTCATCCAACGAATTATCGACTGGTGGCGTTCAAGGACATGTCGAACGAGCATGTTTTCATCACCAAATCGACTGTGAACACAAAAGAGACCATCGAGGTGGATGGCGTGGAGTACCCACTGGTTAAGGTTGAGATTTCGAACACTTCTCACCCATTCTACACCGGTAAGATGAAGCTGGTTGACACCGCTGGTCGCGTTGACAAGTTCATGACCAAGTACAAGAAGCATCTTGACAAGAAAAGCAACTAGCCATTGTACTTCAGCTAAGTAGTAACAACATCATTAAATGCCAATAGAAGGAGCAACCAAAGGTTGTTCCTTTTTTATTTGTATTTTTGGAGTGTAATCAAGCCATCTCGCTTTACATAATCGACAAATCGAACTACAATGAACAAACCCGTTATCCTTTTTGATGATGAACGCAGGGAGAATCTGCTACCCCTTACCTTTACCAGACCTGTTGCAAAGCTCAGGGTGGGTATACTAACCATTGCCGAGAAATGGGAAAAGCTGCTTGGTGCAAAATGTCACTTCCACTGCCCCGAGTACTTAAGCAAAAAATTTCCACTACCCCAATCAAATGGTGAAACGCTCCTCATCAACGGAGGCATCCTGCCAAGCAGATCGTTGTTAAGCGAGATTGTGGCCCTAAAATCGGGCGAAGCAATTTTTGACAAAACCTGCTTAATTGCTGCCATTTTGCCAGCATTGCCCCAAGGCAAATCATATCTGGATAAAAACAACTATTCGGCTATAAAATATTCGGATTGCACTTACCTTGAGGTGAGAAATCCTTGGGACATATTTAGGCTTAACGGAGAGGCAATTGAGGCTGATTATGAATTGATAACGGTTGGGCGCAAATCGTCACCAATCTCTAGCAGCAACAAGGCAATAAATTCAGAGAGGATATTTATCGAGGAGGGTGCAGCAGTGGAGTGCAGCGTGCTTAACGCCAGCAACGGCCCCATTTACATTGGCAAAGAAGCGGAGGTTATGGAGGGTTCGTTGGTTAGGGGCCCATTTGCGCTTTGCGACCACTCCACCCTAAAACTCGGCGCAAAAATTTACGGGCCAACCACCATTGGGCCACACTCCAAAGTAGGTGGCGAGGTTAATAACTGTGTAATATTGGGGTTCTCAAACAAAGCTCACGATGGTTTTATTGGCAACTCAGTAATAGGCGAATGGTGCAACCTGGGCGCCGACACCAACACATCGAACCTAAAGAACAACTACGCCAGCGTAAAGCTTTGGAACTATTCAAAAAGAGGATTTGTTGACACCGGCCTTCAGTTCTGCGGCCTAATCATGGGCGATCACAGCAAGTGTGGTATCAACACCATGTTTAACACAGGCACTGTGGTTGGGGTAAGCGCCAACATTTTTGGCGATGGGTTTCCACGCAACTTCATCCCCAGCTTCTCATGGGGTGGTGCCCAAGGCTTTTCAACATACAAAACATCAAAAGCTTTTGAAACCGCCAAAATTGTTTTGGGTAGAAGGGGGTTAGAGCTATCGCAAGTTGATGAGGATATACTTACACATATATTCGAGGAAACAGCTTGCTACAGGCACTAGCCACCATTCGCATAACATTTAATTATTTTCCATCAGGATTTCACAAACCACTAGAAGGGAAACCGACAACTGTTGTCGTATTAAAAAGTGGCACACCGATTGCGTATCAATAATCCCACATGATGGACAGGAGTAACTGTGCCATTATGTCACGTAAACCGAATCAATATCACAACAAATAGTATGAGCAAAAATTTTGAAATCAAAATAGGCACACCCCTACTTTCCGACTCATTTGATCAAGACTCAGAATTCATTCCGTTATTCACTGAAGACAGTGGCGATTTTGAAGTGAAGGATATGCCCAAAACGCTTCCCATCCTTGCGCTACGAAACACAGTGCTGTTTCCAGGTGTGGTACTACCCATTACCGTTGGCAGGGAGAAATCGGTGAAGCTAGTCAAGAACCTAACCCAAAAAACAAAGTTTTTGGGAGCAGTTTCGCAAATGGATGCCAAGATTGAGGACCCAGAGGTAAAAGATCTGTTTAATTTGGGTACCATTGCGCGCGTTTTAAAGGTTCTTGAAATGCCCGATGGCAGCACTTCCGTCATCCTACAGGGGCTGCATCGCTTTCAGGTGTTGGAGTACATAGCTACCGATCCGTACTTTATGGCTTCGGTGCAAACGCTCACCGACGAGCCTACCAATGAGAAGGACAAGGAGTTTGAAGCGCTGATTAGCTCCATTAAAGATTTTGCTATTAAGATCATTAACCTGTCGCCCAACATGCCACAGGAGGCATCCTTTGCCATTAAAAATATCGATAACTACTACTTCCTCATCAACTTCATCTGCTCAAACATTGAGCTACCTGCCCCCGATAAGCAGAAGCTGCTGGAGCAGAACGACCTAAAAAGCCGCAGCACCCTGCTGTTGGAGCTAATGGGCAGGGAACTTCAGCTGCTGGAGATTAAAAACGATATACAATCGAAGGTGAAGCTCGACATGAGCCAGCAGCAGCGCGAGTATTTCCTTCATCAGCAGATGAAGACCATACAGGATGAGCTGGGAGGCAGCCCCAACGAGAAGGAAATTGAAGCCATGCAAAAGCAGGCCGAAACCAAGAAGTGGAGCAAAGAGGTGGCCGAGGTGTTCGCTCGTGAGCTGAGTAAACTCAGCAACATGAACCCCATGGCGCCCGACTACTCGATGCAGCTTAACTACGTACAACTCATGCTCGATTTGCCATGGAACGAATACACCGAGGATAACTTTGACCTAAAAAGGGCAAAGAAAGTGCTCGACGAAGATCACTTTGGCTTGGAGCAGGTAAAGGAACGAATACTTGAGCACCTTGCCGTGCTCAAGCTCAAGGGCGATATGAAAGCACCCATCATTTGCCTTTACGGCCCGCCGGGCGTTGGGAAAACCTCTCTTGGCAAATCGGTGGCTCGAGCACTGGACCGTAAGTACGCACGCATATCGCTTGGCGGACTGCACGATGAGGCAGAGATTAGAGGCCACCGAAAAACCTATATCGGAGCCATGCCGGGCCGTATAATCCACAACCTGAAAAAGGTTAAATCATCAAATCCGGTATTTATCCTCGATGAGATTGATAAAATTGGGAAGGATTTCCATGGCGACCCAGCCTCGGCACTGCTCGAGGTGCTAGACCCAGAGCAAAACAACGCATTCCACGACAACTACCTAGATGTTGACTTTGACCTATCGAAGGTGCTCTTTATAACCACGGCCAACAACATTGGCAGCATAAACCCTGCCCTACGTGACCGCATGGAGATGATTGAGATGAACGGCTACATCATGGAGGAGAAAGTGGAGATTGCCAAACGACACCTTATACCCGACCAGCTAGAAAACCACGGAATTACTAAGAAGCAGCTCACCATACCCAGCAAAACTCTTCAAGAGGTTATTCAGGGGTACACCCGCGAAAGCGGGGTGCGTTCGCTAAACCAGCGCATAGCCAAAATTGTACGTAACGCAGCCAAAAGCATTGCGTTTGGCGAGGAGTACAGCAAATCTGTTACCCTAGCCGATCTGAAGAAAGTTCTTGGAGCACCAAAGTATTTAAAAGATTTGTATCAGGGTAACGACCTAGCCGGTGTAGCCACAGGGTTGGCATGGACAAGCGTTGGTGGTGAGATCCTGTTTATTGAGACCAGCCTAAGCAAGGGGAAAGGCAAGCTAACCATTACGGGGAACCTAGGCGACGTGATGAAAGAGTCGGCGGTTATTGCGCTGCAGTACATCAAATCGAACTCGCAACGCTTTGGCCTTACCCCAGATATTTTCGATAGCTGGGATGTGCACCTGCACGTACCCGAGGGATCAATTCCAAAGGATGGCCCCTCGGCAGGTATTACTATGATTACCTCCCTGGCGTCGGCATTTACCCAGCGAAAAATTCGGAAAAGCATCGCCATGACCGGCGAAATTACCCTTCGGGGCAAGCTGCTTCCCGTGGGGGGAATTAAAGAAAAGATACTGGCCGCCAAAAGGGCAAGTATTACTGAGATAATCCTCTCGAAGGAAAACGAGAAGGATGTTGCCGAGATAAAAGATATCTACATCAAAGGGCTTAGCTTCAAATATTTCGACAATATTGGCGATGTGCTGGAGTACGTTCTTCTACACCAAAAGGTGAAGAACGCACTGCAAATAATACCAGAAAAGCAAAACACTTAGCTGACCACAAAAGCTACTCAAACCAACAATTGCAAAAAGATACTACCTTTGCCTTTACTCAACTTTTAAATTTTTAAAGCTATGGATAAAGTAGCGGTATTTCCTGGCACGTTCGACCCATTTACAGTAGGTCATGAGGCGCTGGTTAAAAGAGCCCTTAAGCTATTCGACAAGGTGGTAGTTGCCGTTGGCAAAAACCAGTCAAAAAAAACGCTGTTTGATATCGACCAGCGATTGGCCATGGTGAATGACGTTTTTGCCGGCGAACCAAGGGTTGAGATTGTTAGCTACGAGGGGCTTACCGTTGATTTTTGCCATACCATTGGTGCGCACTACCTGCTTAGAGGCCTTAGAACCGCTGCCGACTTTGAGTACGAGAGGGCCATTGGGCAGGTGAACAAGGCCATGCGCCCCGACATTGAAACCATATTCTTACTCACCGCCCCAGAGCATACGCCAATAAACTCAACCATAGTTAGAGATATCCTGGTGAACAAGGGCGATGCCACAAAATTTTTACCTAGCGCTATAAACATAAACAAGTACCTTACCCGTTAACCATATGTAACAATAATTCAATGCGCATGGTGTTTCTCAAAAAAATTCTTCCTGTTATCATCTTCTTCATAGTGGCTCCATTAACCTTACCGGCGCAGGTAACCCTATCGGGCAACGCACCTAGCTATGCCGGTCAAGAGCTCGTATTCTTTAAGTATGCCGATTACGTTACACAAACCGAGGAGGTTATTGCCCGCTGCAATGTAGATGAGGATGGAAATTTTACGTGCAACCTAAAGGTTGATGAGATTACATACGTATTTAATCATCTGGGAATCTACAGAGTATACCTATTTGTTGAACCACAAAAAAGTTACCAACTCGTACTGCCCGAGCATGAACCAAAAACCGAACAGCAAAGGCTAAACCCCTACTTCAGAGAGGTTGATTTGCATGTTGGAATTGCCAACATGAAGCCAAATGATCTGAATTACCTCATCAGCACATTCGACCTACTATTCAACCAGCATTTCGATGATATTGTGAAGGATGCCTACTCAGGCAATCCTACCTTGCCTATCGATTCGCTAACAGCAAAGATGGAGGGGATGTTTAGCCAGTTCAACAATCCTTTTTTCGACAGCTACAGAAACTACCGCTACGGGTTGCTAAGCCAAATTGCGCTTATGCAGCAGTCGCGTAGCATATCGAGCAATTACTTCGAGAACAGGCCTATCCTGTACAACAACCCAGCCTACATGGAGCTATTCAACCTGCTATTCGATAAGTACTTTCTGTTCTTTGCCCGGTCGGATTCAGGCAACTCTGATATAGATAGAGCCACCAACAGTCGAAGCTATTCGCAGCTTAAAAGCACTCTGGCACAGGATGATGTGCTGGCCAACGACACCCTTCTGGAGCTTGTTATTCTTAAAGGTTTGCATGATGGTTTTTTCGATGATAGGTTCTCGCGCGGAGGGTTACTCGCCATTCTCGACTCGCTATATAGCCAATCCCTTATTCCAGAGCATCTGCTAATTGCTGAGAACATCAGAACAAAGGTGACACGCTTACTGCCTGGCTTTGTCCCTGCCCCTTTTGAACTTTACACGATAGACGGTAAATTAGTTAAGCTAAACGATTTTGAGGGCAAATACGTTTACCTCAACTTCTGCTCAACAACCAGCTACACCTGCCTGCAGGAGTTCCCACTGCTTGAAACAATATACGAAAAGTACAAGAAACACCTTGAGATAGTGACCATTGCGGTGGATCAGGAGATTGACGACCTAAAGCTTTTTTTAGATCAAACCAACTACGAATGGACATTCCTGCACTATGGCAACAAACCCGATATCGTTAGAGATTTTGATATACGAGCCTTCCCAACCTACTTCTTAATAGGCCCCGACAGGCGACTTATCATCTCGCCTGCGCCATCGCCAAAGGAAAATTTTGAGCAGCAATTTTTCAATATGCTACGCTCCAGAGGAAAACTCTAAGGTTACAAAACCTTGTCGAGCACCTCTTTTATCGATCCATAAGTGTTCTGCAGATACTTTTCAATCAAAGAGGGGCTTACCCATTCCACTTCAGTAATGCCTTCCTCTAGCTGAGGAGTAGCTTCACCATTACCCCCATACCTCATTTCGTACCAGTAGGTACGCTTGAGGATTGCCTTACCCTTCATTTCGTATGTATGATATGTAATGGCAACCAAGCCACCCAGCTGTAGCGACGCGATACCACACTCCTCCTCCACCTCCCGTATGGCGGTTTGCTCGGGCTGCTCACCAGGGTCGACCTTGCCCTTGGGCAGATCCCAAACACCGTTTCGCCTAATCATCAAAATTGAGCCATCGGGCTTACTTACCACACCTCCAGCCGCTTCGATCAAAACAAATGATTTGGCGAGCGCATTAAAGACCCCTTCAACCTCATCGGTTACAATGTAGAGGTCGTTTAGCCTTGAGGATTGGAAAAAAACGAGTATTTTTGCCACATCACCGGAGCTGGAACATTTCACAAAAAGCCCATTGTGATTCACAAAATGGCTGCGAAAGTCCGATAGGATAACAATCTTACGAGAATCAAAATAAACTGTATAATCTTTGGCCATGGACAATAAGGTAATTTCAAAACTAGTCGAAATTAACGCAATAAAATTGAATCCAGCAAACCCATTTACATGGGCATCGGGATGGCTGTCGCCAATATACTGCGACAACCGAAAAGTTCTTTCGTATCCGGAGGCACGGAAACTTGTTTGCCAAAAATTTGCTGAAATTATACGACAAAACTTTAACGATGTTGAAGTAATTGCTGGAGTGGCCACGGGGGCAATTGCCCACGGCATTCTGGTAGCCGAAGCCCTTGGCCTACCCTTTGTTTACGTCCGCTCGGCGCCCAAAAAGCATGGGCTCGAGAACCTAATTGAGGGCGATTTGAAACCCAACCAGAAGGTAGTGGTGGTTGAGGATTTGGTGTCGACGGGGCTAAGCAGCCTTAAAGCGGTTGATGCGCTTCGCGAGGCGAATGCCAATGTGCTGGGGATGACCGCCATATTCACCTACGATTTTGATACGGCTAAACAGAACTTTGATCAGTACAACCTACCGCTCTTTACGCTTGCAAACTACCATGAACTTATCGACTATGCGCTTAGCATCGACATGGTAGAGCAATCGCAGCTCGAGGTGCTCAAGAGCTGGCGCAAGAACCCCAGCGAATGGGGCAAGTAGTTAATTGAGCGCCAAAAACATAATAACATCATCATCAAAAAAAATCAGCAGGAAATAATGACCACCGTTGAAAGCAAAATTGTAAGCATTAAACGCATTGACGAGGATATCTACAGAACACTTTCAAACTTTCAGAACTTCTCGCCCATAGCCCAGCACGCGCAGCTCGAGAACTGGCAGGCTGGCGATGACTGGTGTGAATTCGATGCCCAGGGGATAAAGGGCGCCGGGCTTAGGATTATCGATAAGGAGCCCAATAAAACCATTAAAATTACTGGCAACGACAAGATTCCCTTCGAATTCTACATTTGGATCCAGCTTAAAATGGTAGCCCCTTACGATACCCGCCTGAAGATAACCCTTAAGGCCAAGCTGAATATGATGCTTAAGATGATGGTGGGGAAAAAGTTGCAATCGGGGATGGATGCTCTGGCCGACCAGATTGCTGCCGCATTCAATGGGCAGGTGTAGCTAAATTACAAAAGCCACCTCCTTAAAGGCGAATTCCTTTCGCTCTCCCGAATCGGTCTCAAGCACCAACTCGCCAGTGTCTCTCACACCAACTATCCTTGCTCGGAAGGTTTGCCCATTTGCAGTGTAGCTGCTGTAACCATCGATTCTGAATAGCTTCTCAAAGTAACTACGGGAAATTTCGCCAACTGAGCTTTGCTGCAATGCGTTGTAGTACTTCTGGTATACTTGGCAAAACTGATCAAGCAGCGTACTCAGGTTATACGCCTTACCCGTTTCGCGGTAAAGCGATGTTGGATTTGGCAACTCCTCGGAGAATTCCGATTGGTTTACATTGATTCCTATCCCCACGATGGTAGTATCAAGATATTCAGAATGGAAACTGCTCTCAATAAGCACGCCCGAAATTTTACAATTATTCACATAGATATCATTTGGCCATTTAATAGATAACCCCCTTGTGTGGCTTGACAATAGCTCAACAATGGCCAATGCGGTTATCTTAGATATAAGGAACTGCCTTTGCACAAGCAGAAAGGTTGGCTTTAGCACAATGCTAAAAAGTAGATTATCGCCAGGGTTACTTTCCCATTGATTACCTCGCTGCCCCCTACCATGGGTTTGATTGGTAGTGGCCACAACTACTCCGTGCGCATAGTCATCTGTAGCATACCTCGCGGCAAATAGGTTAGTCGAGTCCACCTCATCAAGCCAAACTTTATCCTTACCAATTCGTTGAATAGCCATATCCGATTAAAAAATTAGCCATAAAAGTAAGGCTTTGGAGCAAAAAATCCATAAAATTCTAGGGGCTCATTTATCAACATCACACAATGGGCTACAAAATCTGATCAAATACCAGCAATCATCGTAGTTATAAATTAAGTTAACGCCGAAGGAACATCTTTGCTTTTACCCCAAAATATTTTACCTTTGCCGTTTAACAATTAAACACTTATACACTATAAATGGCCAAGAGAAGTAAACTTAACACCGACAAACTGCACAGCTGCATTATTGAAGCAATAAGCGAGAAGAAGGGAAACGATTTAATAAGCCTTGAACTTGGCAACCTACCTAACGCCATTTGCCAGCACTTCATCATTTGCCATGCCGATTCGACCACACAGGTTGCTGCCATAGCCGAGAATATTGAGGAAAGGGTAGAAAAAGAGCTGGAGGAAAAGGTATGGCAAAAGGGTGGGTACGACAATAGCATATGGGTGGTTCTTGACTATGTAGATATTGTTGTACATATATTTCAAACTGAATGGCGTCAGTTTTACAAGCTTGAGGATTTATGGGCTGATGCAAAACGGACAAACTTTGATTAATAAATTGCAAGAATTATCATTCTGTTAAACATTTAAGGTTAACAATCGTTTATCTCCATTGATATACTTAGCGTACTAAAACAATATGGAAGAGAATAAAAAGAATACCCAACAAGAGGGTAAAAATCAAGAGAACAAAGATCCAAAGAAACCAAATACACCCAAGGGTGGAGGTCAGATAAACCTTGGTGGCAAAAAATTTAATGTTTACTGGATATACATCCTCATTATACTAGGGATACTGGGGCTTCAATTCTTTTACGGAAGCAAGGAGCCAGTTGAAACAACTTGGAATGAGGTTCAGTTCAATATGCTGAAGGAGGGGGATATCAATAAGCTGGTTGTAATCCGCAACCAGGGCAAAGTTGAGGTGTACCTACATTCGCGTAGCCTAAGTAAATACTCTGGCAAATTGGGCGAGAATGCCCAGAACGTGAACCCTGTTGGCCCACATTTTTACTTCACCATTGGCTCCATTGACACATTTGAAAGACAGCTCGAAGAAGCGCAGGAAGGTGTTGCAAACTCGGAGCGAATATCACCAACATACGAGGATAGGCACAACTACTTCGGCGAGGTAATTACTTGGCTACTTCCCATCATCATACTCGTAGGTGTTTGGCTGTTCATTTTCCGCAGGATGAGCCAAGGCGGAGGCCCTGGTGGAGGTGCTGGAAATATTTTCAGCGTAGGAAAATCGAAGGCGCAGCTATTTGATAAGGAGTCGAATATTAAGATCGACTTTAAGGATGTGGCTGGTCTTGAGGAAGCCAAGGTTGAGATCATGGAGATTGTAGACTTCTTGAAGAGTCCTGCCAAATACACGAGCTTAGGGGGTAAAATACCGAAGGGAGTGCTACTTGTAGGCCCTCCGGGCACAGGTAAAACCCTCCTGGCCAAAGCCGTTGCTGGCGAGGCCAACGTACCATTCTTCAGCATGTCGGGGTCCGACTTTGTTGAGATGTTTGTGGGCGTGGGGGCTTCGAGAGTCCGCGACCTATTTAAGCAGGCCAAGGAAAAAGCCCCGTGTATCGTATTTATCGATGAGATTGATGCCATTGGTAGGGCAAGGGGCAAGAACGCCAACTTCTCATCGAACGACGAGCGGGAGAACACCCTTAACCAGCTGCTAACCGAAATGGACGGATTTGCATCTAACCAAGGGGTTATCATACTGGCCGCCACCAACCGTGCCGATATTCTTGACCGCGCGCTCATGCGGGCTGGACGTTTCGATAGGCAGATCCACGTTGAACTACCCGACTACAAAGAGCGCCAAGAGATATTTAAGGTACACACCAAACCGTTGAAACTGGAGAAGAACTTCAATATCGACTTTTTGGCCAAGCAAACACCGGGGTTCTCGGGCGCCGATATAGCCAACGTATGCAACGAAGCCGCGCTTATAGCAGCTCGTAGGAACAAGAAGGCTGTCGAAAAGCAAGACTTCCTTGATGCTATCGATAGAATTATTGGTGGCTTAGAAAAGAAGAACAAGATAATATCGATGGAAGAGAAGCGCACCATTGCGTTTCATGAGGCGGGACACGCTACGGTTAGCTGGCTGCTTGAGCATGCCAACCCTCTGCTTAAGGTTACCATTATCCCCAGAGGCAAAGCCCTTGGCGCTGCGTGGTATTTACCCGAAGAGCGCCAGCTCACCACCACCGAGCAGCTGCTCGACGAGATGAGCTCTGCGCTGGGAGGCAGGGCCGCCGAGGAGCTAATCTTCGGAAAAATATCCACCGGGGCTCTAAACGACTTGGAGAAGGTAACCAAGCAGGCATACGCCATGGTGGCCTACTTTGGGATGAGCAAGAGGATTAAAAACATTAGTTTTTACGACTCATCGGGGCAAAACGAGTTCTCATTTGGCAAGCCATACAGCGAAAAAACTGCCGAACTAATCGACAAAGAGGTAAATGAAATCATAGAACAGGCATACCTTAGGGCTAAAGACACCCTTGAGAAGAACAAGGAGGGGCTTACAAAGCTAGCCGAACTGCTTCTTGAGCGTGAGGTAATCTTTAGCGAGGATTTAGAGAATATTTTTGGCCCACGTAAGTCACATACCCGCTCCGAGGAGCTTGTGAAAGATATTGAGGAGGAGGAAAAGAAGAAGGACACCGTAGATAAAACAGGAAACCAAGCATAAGCTAAAGCCTAACCAAACCCTAACCTATGGACGACAAGAATTGGGTACCAGTATTTAGAAGTGGATCTCCAATAGAGGCAGAGATTGTAAAGCAAATGCTCGAGACCAATGGAGTTGAAGCCGTATTGCTGAACCAGCATGACTCATCGTACCAAACCTTTGGCTCAGCGCAAGTGTACGTGCCCAAGGAAAGCGAACAGGTTGCCACAAAGCTAATTGAAGACGTTGAACTTTGAGCTCATTCCTTAAACGAACCATAAGCGGAGCCCTCTTTGTCATTCTAATTACTGGAGGGATAATACTCGGACGCTTCAGCTTTTTCATAGTTTTTCTGGTGCTAATGGAACTCACCATGCTAGAGTTCTATAGGTTGACTTTTAAAGCCAGGGTAAAGCCCCAGTATCTATACGGGATGATTTTAGGTGCAATAGTCTTTATCATCAACCATCTGTTTGCCATTGGTATGCTGGGACATTACATATTCCTTGGCATTATACCACTCGTTCTCAGCATCTTTTTAATTGAGCTGTACAGGAACCACCAAAAGCCTATTCATAACATTGCATTTACGCTACTTGGGATTATCTATGTAGCCATACCATTTTCCCTACTCAATTACTTTGTCCTAAGCCACACATCGTATCATATTGGATATAGAACACATATTCTTCTAGGATACTTCATTCTCCTTTGGACCAACGATTCGGGGGCATACGTTGTGGGGCTTAGCATTGGTAGAAACAGGATGTTCCCGCGCATATCGCCTAAAAAATCGTGGGAAGGGTTGGTTGGAGGGCTATTCTTTACCATTCTTGCCTCATGGATTCTGTCGTTGACGTTCATTGAGATATCGTTCTTCCACTGGGCTGTAATTGGCCTAATAACAGCATCAACGGGAATATTTGGCGATTTGGTGGAATCGATGTTCAAGCGTAGCGTTGGAGTTAAAGATTCGGGAAAGATTATGCCTGGCCATGGAGGGCTGCTTGATAGATTCGACTGTGTTCTTCTCTCGGCGCCCATTGTATTTGTTTACCTTGAGATAATGATGTTAATATAGCCAGCTAAACAAATTCAAACAATTTTATTTATTCATTCATTATAAAAAGATTATCGATGCGCATTCACAGGGAAGGGGTTAAAATTTTGGCTGTTGCTTTTGCCATACTAGTAGGTATTTGCGCCCTCGTATGGCTTTTCACAGGAGCCATAGGTTTGTATGTGGCCACTGGCATATCGCTTGCATTCTTCATTTTTATTTTAAGATTTTTTAGAGTTCCCAAGCGGGTTATACTTACGGATCCCAAAAAGGTTTTCTCGCCATGCGATGGCAAGGTGGTAGTAATTGAAGAGGTTGAGGAGAACGAGTTTCTCAACACCCGGTGCCTTCAGATATCCATATTCATGTCGGTATGGGATGTGCACATCAACTGGAATCCCATTGGAGGTAAAGTGCTTTACCAGAAATACCATCCAGGGAAATTCCTGTTGGCTTGGGAGCCAAAGTCATCAACGCTAAACGAGCGCACCACCATTGCCATTGAGCGTGCAGATGGGGCTAGGGTTTTATTTAGGCAGATCGCAGGATTTTTGGCCCGCAGAATTGTATGCTACACCAATACAAACGATACGGCTAACCAAAACCAAGAGATGGGCTTTATCAAATTTGGCTCTAGGGTTGATGTTTTTATCCCTCTTAACTCTGCGGTTAAGGTAGAGCTAAACCAGAAAGTTGTGGGTACTCAAACCGTACTTGCAGTTATCCCTTAGCCTTACTTACTGCCCGTAAAGGTAAACTTATCCAGTCGGCCCTTCTTGTCGAAGTAAAAGTTAAAGGTGCGGTCTATCTGCTGGTAGTTAAGCACAACTGTGTCCTGTTGGGTTCTACTTAAATCGGTGAAGGCCCGATAAAAATCATCGCGAAGCATTCCAGTTCTTACCCCATTAGCCAGCTCAACCTCTGAGTCGCGCACAATGCCACCCAGCATAAACTCCTGATTGAATCGAGTTTTGTAAATGCTGATTTTCGAGTTTTTATAGGTGAAATTGTAGATGGTGTCGGGCGCTTGGTGCTCTCGGGGACTTCGTTTAATCAGCTTCTGCACCTTGGTGCGCTCGGGCATGTTGGCTTTAAACTGCCCAATGGCCTCGCCGTGAACAAACGGCTTGGCCATGAAGCTATTCACATCCATAGGCTTAATATCCACAGCAACTGGGGTTTTAAGAACTGCACAAGCGCCAAAACCCAAACCAAGAAGTATCCAAGCAAACTTTTTCATCTCGCATCAGATTTACAAAGCAATGTTACGAAAAAAATTTCCACCGCCAATGCTTTGGATACGATAATTATGAAACCACCCACTTGGGCTAAAGAGTAGAATAATGGCTATATTTGAAGCATTCGAAAACTTTTGCCCATGGATAAGAAATGGATTTTTGGATTAGGCAGTAGCCATAATCTCTTCGCCCTAATTCTTTTCCTCATCTATCTATTCCTGCCAAGCAAGCAAAGCACAATTGATGGTTACGGATATGCCAACTACATTCGGGATGCAGAGTCACTATTCCTTTCGCACCATCTGCTCTACAACTTTATCGGTTACCTTTGGATTAGCCTTCTGGAGCTAATTGGCATTAGCAATACATTGGGGGCGCTGAAGGCCATGAACGCCATGTTCGCCGCGCTCTCCCTTACTGCTCTAGGTAAAATACTCATAAAGCTAGGATATAGCGATAGTAAAACCTCGGTATGGGTACTATTTGCTGGCAGCTCATGGGGTGTTCTACGATTTGCCACCGAGAACGAAACCTATATTATACCCATATTCTTCTCGCTACTGGCAAGCTATTTCTATCTTTTACATCTCAAGCAGAAAAATTCAACTCGAATTCTGATATCAGGACTCTTTGCCGCTTTCGCCTGTCTTGTTCATCAAATTCACTTCTTCTGGTGGCTTGCAATCCTTGTATCAATGTTTATTAGGCATGACTACCGAGGCGCATTGAAATATGCTATACCGGCCTTAATTGTTCCCATTGCATACTGCCTTGTGCTGGTGCTTTCTTACAACATTGAACTCTCGCTAGAATCGCTGCTACAGCTTGCGCTTAGAGATTTTTACTCTGGCTCAGCTACCATTGGTTTTGGATTGAAGTATATTGCCCTCTCGAGCATTAGTTTTATTAGGACATTTCTTCAGGTTCATGGATACTTGGGTAACCTTATGGAGGTATCACAGTGGTACATACTAGGACTGTTAGGATTTGTGGTTTTAATATCCATTGGGCTATACAACATAAAAGGAGCGTCCGCCTCATTTAAAGAGATTCTATCGCCATTTACATCAGCAATATCCTTGGCTCTTGTACTTCACCTACTTTTTGCCATTCTATCGCACGGCAATGCCGAGTTTATGGTTATGCTCCCGTTCCTAGTTGCCATTATACTATCAAAGATTCTATCCAATGAGATACGCATCGTTGGATTTCTGGCTATAGCAATGCTTGTGTGGAATATTTCATTTGGATTAATCCCACTGAACAGGCACAGCATCGATGGCAGCAGAATGGTTGCTAAAGCCATTGGGGAGTCGGATTCTACTCAAACCCTTTTTGTGGTTTTCAATAGGCCAAGCATCGACAATCAGGTTCGTTATTACAATGGCAACTACCCTACCAACACAATATCAGCCACTCAAGCTAAGGAAATTGAGGATGTGGTTAAAACCATTCATGTTGCACTAAGAAACGGACAATCGGTTTACACCGATTGCATCAACAGGCCCAAAACCACTTCGAGGGAGAGCTTAACAATTAGTGACAATTCAGTTATGCTAAACTGCTTTCATCAGCAAAAAGTCGATTCGGTAAAATCGCTTACAGGAAAATACTATCTGTTTAAACTATTGCCTACCAATAGTACCCAAATAAAGGGTGAAAATTAACCTATACTGATTAGCTGGCAACAAGGCGATTGCACCACGCAGAACCCTACCTCGTAAGAAAAGTTAAATGCCAACCTAAAGGTCAATCCTTGGAAATCGTCACTGATAATTAGCTTTGCTGCCTAAGAAAGAGGCTATGCAACAGCTTACAGCGCAGCTAGATGACCACATAAACTGCTCCTATTCGAGTTTTGTGCTCCTATTCGAGTTTTGACAGGGTATTACTCCGCGGGTATCCACCGGGAGTATTTGTTGAGGGCAGCGTAATAAAATTGTTGCGCAATCTAGAATCCACAGGCCACAGCAACGGGGATATGCGAACCCTGACCGACCAGCTAAATGATCACATAAGCACGATAGCCCTCGCTTTAGATAGTGAGATACGCTGGTGGAGTGAAGCTGAAAAGAGAATGCTTGACAAGCATCAGCAAACGGTTGTCACGGGAAGCGGCCAAAGGATCCCTGCGCCAGATTAAAGGAAACAACATCAGCTGGAGCTCATAGCTATTGGGCTAAGCTCCAACTCCCATGCATTAGGGTTGCGCAACAAGGATTTACGGGCTAAATGGGGGGGTTCTAAAACTGCGAAAATTGCCTATGAACTACGAAGGCTCAGGTGCAGGGGCGCAATTAAAAAGATAAAAAACACTCATTACTACCAGCTTGCAGAGGAAGGGTATGAATGGATGTACTGCATGATCTTTAGCTCCTCGTATTTTGTATCGCCCTTGCTATCCAAGTGTTGTAAGAGGGCCATAGAACAGGATGTGGAGAACCTATCAACGATTGAAGAAGCATATTCTCAAATCAACAAGGCTTTACCCCTGATTACATCGGAGCCGAGGCTGGTTGCATAAAAATAATGATTATCCGCAAATATGCCTAAAGTGATGAAAAACTTATGATACAACAAAATAATAATGAATTTGATATTGCGAGCCTGCTTTTGCCCTGCCTTTGCCCTGCCTTTGCCCTGCCTTTGCCGGCAGGCAGGCGGCAGGCAGGCGGCAGGGAGGCGGCAGTGAGGCGGCAGGCAGGGAGTACTTTTCCCGAAGAAGCAATTGGTTGTAAATCAGAGATAAAGATTGCTTCTCCAGACAAAGAACGTCAGGATCGCAATGACGCAAATATGATGTAGGTACTAAAGCGGATAATCATATAAAAATAATAAACAGCCGAATACGAATGTACACCAGTTGCCAACACGCAATATGACCATAGGCGGGCGCGGTGGTAGCTGGAAAGCGTCTGCCCTGCATAAAGGTTCGTAACGGTTGACAAGGATGTAGCCCGCAATCCGCCACTGCTCACACCCCCAGCCGTTTCGGCCAATGCTAAGGCTGCATACATAAAACCCAAGTTCAACTAGTCATTTATAGACACTTAAATATCACTACAAAAAATTGCTTTATTTATAAACATGTTTCCACATTTAATGTTTATAGATATATCCGCATCTTATAAACAAGCAGTTGGCTAGATGCTATTACAAGTAATTCGAAAGTTCAGTAGATGGAAGAAACGTGGAAGACAACTCTCGTTAAAAGACATCGTAGGAAAATTTGATGAAATAATTAGTAAACACAAATGGTATGGAATCAGAATTTTATCAGTTACAAGCTAAGAAGCCTAATGGCGAAATTATTGAAATGAAAAATTTCAAGGGCAAAACGGTATTGATTGTCAATACGGCCACAAAGTGTGGGCTTGCGCCACAATTTGAAGGTTTAGAAGCACTACACCAAAAGTACAAAGACAGGGGGTTGGTTGTTTTGGGGTTTCCCAGCGCGCAATTTCTGAACCAGGAGCCTGAAACAAACGATACGGTAGAGGAAGCTTGCAAAATTAATCACGGTGTCACCTTTCAGCTTACCGAAAAAATTGATGTAAACGGAAAAAACACCCATCCGGTATTCGCGTATCTCAAGAAGAAAAAAAGAGGTTTTCTCGGAAACCGTATCAAATGGAATTTTACCAAATTTTTAATCGATAAGAACGGTAATCCGGTAAAACGGTTTGCGCCAACTGATAAACCTGAAAAAATAGAAAAGGATATTTTGAAACTGATTAACAATCAGAATTAGCATGTGTAATACTGATTAAATAATAAAATGGGAAAAATCAAATTAAGCATACTCGATCAATCGGTCATTAAGCCAGGGGGCAACGCCAAAGAAGCCATCAATGAAACAGTTGCAACTGTTAAACTGGCCGAAAAATTAGGCTATAGCCGCTTTTGGGTATCTGAACACCACAACTCTGCGCTCATTGCCGGTTCTACACCCGAAGTGTTGATGGTGAAACTGGCCGATGAAACCAGCTCCATCCGCATTGGATCAGGAGGCGTTATGCTGCCTAACCACAGCGCTTTGAAGGTTGTTGAAAATTTCAGAATGCTCGAGGTTCTTTTCCCTAACCGGATTGATTTGGGCATTGGACGGGCCCCTGGCACCGATAGGATTACCTCTTCAATTCTCAACCCTTCCAATGATTTTAGCGAAGCAAGCTACTTGCAACAGCTGGAATATATGCAGCATTTTTTTCGCGATACCGCAGCCACACGACAAGGTCTCTTGATTGCAACGCCACAATCAACAACAATTCCGTCACAATGGATATTGAGTTCCAGCGGGGGAAGCAGTTTAATTGCCGCTAAATTTGGGATGGGTTTAAGCATTGCCAAATTTATAAACGGGTTTGTTAGTCCTGAAGTGGCAGAAACATATCGGAAAAATTTTAAACCATCAACCGAAAATACTGAACCTCAGGTAATGGTCGCCATTCAGGTGGTTTGTGCCGAAACCGAAGAAAAAGCAAACGAAATGCGCAAGTTTATTGATTTTGTTTTTGTGCAATTTGAAAAGGGCAATTTCAATAATTTTAAAGATGAAAACTATATCAGGAATTATCGTTTCTCATCCCTGGAGCAACAAATAATAGAAAGAAATAAAGGACGTATCATCTCGGGAACGACCGATGATGTGAAAGAACAGCTCATTAAATTATCAAACGATTTTGAAACGGATGAAATTATGATTACCTCCATGTCTGTTGATTATGAAGCACGCAGAAAATCATTTGAATTATTGGCAAACGCATTTGAGTTAAAGCCTGTTGAATAAAATAAGATAATGTACGCTATGATACCTAAAGCCTTAGCCTTATTGCGAACCATGAAGTGCTCAACGAAGGCAAAGCCTCGTACTTTAAGGATTGAAGCCATCTCTATTAAGCCGAATAACAAATGATTGGCTACATCGAACTCCGCTTCGCTTCGGTTGCTACGTTGCAAAAAACGCTCCCGGCCTACCTTTAGGTATGTTAGCGGGCAATCATATAAACAATTATAGACGAATGAAAATTCAGGATGAATTTCAAAATTTGAAACCTTATGATATGAGTTTGTACTCGTACTCATTTGTTTCAGGGAAGCAACAGCATTACATAGATGTACAATACTATTGTGATGAGAACTTATTGAAATTCTACGTCAGGGTTTTATTTCACATTGAAACCCAGGGAGCTCCTGGAATTGTTCACGGTGGCGCCATTGCATCTGTAATGGATGAAGCCATGGGAGGGGTGGCATTTTTGAACCATCTGCCTGCTGTTACCGCGAGCTTAACGCTAAATTATCACAGGCCACTACCGGTTGAAACAACCATGTATATTACTACCTCAATCGAAAGAACTGAAGGTAAGAAAGTCTATATCGTGGGAAAAATGTTTGATGGAGATGGGGTGCTTTTTGCCGACTCAAAAGGAATTTTTGTAAAAGTACCCAGTGAAAGAATTGGTTTACAAATTAACAAATAAAAACAGAAATTATGATTAAAATTGGAATTATCATTGGAAGTACCCGCCCTGGGCGCAACGCCGAAGCCGTTGCAAGATGGGTATATGACCTGGCATCAAAAAGAAACGATGCTGAATACGAACTGGTAGATATCAAAGATTTTAATTTGCCCTTGCTGGATGAACCCATTCCGGCATCAATGGGGCAATATATGAATGCACACACCAAAGCCTGGGCAAAAAAAATAGAAGCACTTGATGCGTTTGTTTTTGTCAATGGCGAATATAACCATTCGTTACCGGCTGCATTAAAAAACGCTTTGGACTATTTATATGCTGAGTGGAACAACAAAGCTGCCGGTTTTGTAAGTTACGGTTCGGCAGGAGGCGCCCGGGCTGTTGAACAACTTAGGCTGACAATGGGAGAACTTCAGGTGGCTGATGTCCGCGCTCAGGTTTTACTTTCGCTGTTTACCGATTTTGAAAACTTCAGCATTTTTAAACCTGCTGCAATGCACGAAAACAATTTAAACACGATGCTCGACCAGCTAGTTAGCTGGGGAGCGGCATTGAAAACGATAAGAAAATAAGCGACACAGCATGGAAAAGTTACCTGTATATTTTATACCTCATGGTGGTGGCCCGTGGCATGTAATAAATAATGCCATGGGCGACCCTATCGGGTATGGTCGGTTAAGGGAATACCTTGAAAATTTTGGTGAGCAGTACAGCCAAATGATAAAAGCGATTCTTGTTGTTTCAGGGCATTGGGAAGAGGACTTGCCAACGTTGCAATTCGGTTCAAATCCACCTTTGCTGTATGATTATTATGGTTTCCCCGAATCCACATATCATTTAAAATGGCCAGCTCCCGGTAATCCCGATTTGGCTGAACGCATTGAAAAGCTATTGCATTTGAATGGCTTTGAAACGAGAAGAGCATTCGAACGTGGATTCGACCATGGAACATTTGTACCTTTGATGATCGCTTTCCCTGAAGCCAACATTCCGGTGGTTCAGCTTTCGCTGGTTAATTCACTAGATCCTGAAACACATATAAATATTGGCAAAGTGCTTGAACCTTTACGAAATGAAGGCGTTTTGATTATAGGTTCGGGAATGAGCTACCACAATATGCGTGGGTTTATGTCGGGAAGTTCTTCGGCAGCAAGTATTTCAACACAATTCGATGAATGGCTCACCCAGACAGTTGAGATAAATGATACAAAAAAACGTAATGAGATGCTCGTTAACTGGGAGGATGCACCGAAAGCAAGAGAAAGCCATCCAAGAAGTGAACATCTGATTCCGTTGTTTGTAGCTGCCGGTGCTGCAGGCAGCGATAAGGGCTCCCATGATTATTCAGGATTGCTCATGGGGATAAAAGTTTCAGGATATAAGTTTGGCTGATTGATGAAAATTAAAGTGAAATGGAAGAAATGAAAACAGGAGAAAACAAAACCATCACCATAGAGTTTTTTCATGATGTGCTTTGTGCATGGTGCTATGCCTTTTCGCCCCGATTAGAAAAATTAGCGCAGCAATTCCCCGAACAGGTTGCAATTGTGCATCGGGCATTTGCCTTAGCTCCATCAACAGACGGAATAGAACGAATATTTGGTTCAAAAGAACAGGGAAAGAAAGAGATAATAGAACATTGGCGCCAAGCCAACCTCAATGATGATGAACATAGATTGAACCCTGATCTTATGGCGTCCAGAGATTTCGATTATCCTTTTTCTACTCCCGGCTTAACCGCTTGCAAGGCTGCCGAACTTCAAGGTGGAAACATTATGCATGGAAGAATGTTCAACCGCGTTCAAAAAGCGCATCTTACCGACTGCCTTAACATTGGCGATTTTGATACACTGAAAATGTGTGCCAAGGAAATTGGACTTGATGTGGAACAATGGGCAAAAGATTACAGCAGTGAGAAGGTAAAGCAAACGCTGAACGAAGATTTTCAGCAGGCACGTATGTATGGAGTAAATGCAGTGCCCACTATTGTGGCCAACGGCAATCATAAATTGAGCGGTGCGCAACCCTACGCCGTGTTAGTCGAATGGATTAGAAAATTAATCTAAAGCTTATCCATGAAAATAGTAATAACATTTAAAACATTTCCTGCACAAAAGAAACTAATGAAGCAATTTTCAACTAAAACAACAAAAAATCATGAAAATGAAAACAGTTAAAAACATGAGAAAAAATCTTTTGTTATTGTTCTTAATTGGAAGTTCCGTCATCATTACAAGTTGTGGCGGCAATCAATCCAAAAAGGATACGGAAGAAAAAACTAAGGCTGTGGTCACTGCCGTACCAAAGATAGTTAACGAGCAGGTGACCTATACTTCGGGCAATGATACATTAGTTGGTTATCTTTATTATGACGAGAACAGCAATGAAAAGAAACCAGGTATTATTGTCGTGCATGAGTGGTGGGGAAATAATTCCTATGCGCAAACGCGTGCCAGAATGTTGGCTGAACTTGGATACACTGCGTTAGCCGCTGATATGTATGGGCAGGGCAAGGTACTGGATAATCCCAAAGATGCACAGGAAAATGCGGGTGTTATTTACGCGAATCCTGATTTGTTAAAAGCACGAATGACTGCGGCATACCAGACCTTAATAAACAGCAATCGGGTAGCCAATGACCATATTGCAGCTATTGGTTACTGTTTTGGTGGGACAGTGGTTTTAAATGCTGCCGCCATGGGAGTTCCTCTCGAAGCAGTAGTCAGCTTCCATGGGGGATTGGCTGGCTTTAAGGCTTCCCCGGCCATAAAAAACACACAGGTACTTGTCTGCAATGGAAGTGCCGACCAGTTTGTTTCGGAAGATGATATTAAAAATTTCAAAAACGAAATGAACCGAGAGAACGCACCATTCGTATTTAAAGAATACGAAGGAGCTACCCACGCGTTTACAAACCCCGAATCGACAGATGCCGGAGAAAAATTCAATATGCCGATTGCCTACAACGAAATCGCCGATAAAGATTCATGGCAAGATATGAAAGATTTTTTTAAGGAACATTTTCCAGTAAAATAGCTATCCGTCATTGGGAAAATAAAAATGAAAATCTTCCTTCAGAAATAAAAGGGGCTGTTTGCCCGTCCGGTGGGAAATGCAGATATTTCTAGAGCTTTCCTATCAGAAACTTTTAGAAAATAGTTATAAACAATTAAATTTTATAATGATGAGTACTACAGAAATTTCAAAAATGAGAAAAATTGTCGCCTGGATAATAGCAGGCTTACTAGCAGCACTTTATTTATATAGTGCAAGTGGGAAATTATTTCTTCACCCCGAACAAATGGAACAAATGAACTTGGCCGATTGGCGCATTATTATTGCCTTAGGCGAAATAGGCTCGGCTTTACTGTTTCTGTTTCCAAAAACCAACCGATTTGGCACTTTGTTATTAAGCTCTTATATGGGCGGAGCAATTATTATACACATGACAGGTGGCATGAGCATCATGATGCCAAGTGCTGTGCTAATTTTAGTTTGGGTAGGTTTTTATTTAAGGCAACCAGTATTTTTCAAATTCACAGCTGTCCAAAATAAATTTAAGTCATAAACACACCAGTTGAATATAAGTACATTAAGGTTGGGAAAGCCCTGTTTTCAAAATTAAGCCTACCCCGTAAAAAGGAGTAATTGTTTTGCATCCTCCTTTTTTGGACGGACAAACGGCTGGTTTACCCATTCCCACAAATCAATTTTCACAAAAAGGTTGAGTCGGATAAAGGTTACCAGGTTCGACATGTGCCATGGGTACTTGGCTTTTGTTTTCAAAAAGGTCATCAACAGGATGGTTAGTAGCGCCGTCCATATTTGGATTTGCACTGCATTCTCGGATGTGCCTACAAATGATTTGATTTTCAGGTTTTGCTTGATGAGCTTGAAAAAGGCTTCTATGTGCCATCGCTCTTTATAAATCCGAGCAACGGTTGTTCTGTCCAAGTGCGGTTGTTGGTAATGAATACCAGCTCCTTCTTGTTTACCTCATCCCAAAGCCTTACCATGCGAAGCATTTGGGGGTACTCTTTTTGTGCTTTGGTGCCGTTCAGCCTGATGTTGCAATCCTGTAGCACGGTTTTGTCCTTTTCTCCTGATACATCAAAGTCCTCCATGACATCGAAATCCATGTTGTCTTTTGCTCGGGTAACGAACCAGTTGCCCATGCTGTCCAGCTTGTTCCACCATGCAAAATCATAGTACCCCATATCGAAAACCAGGATGCTGTCGGAGGGCATCTGCATACTTTGGACCGCTTTGATGTCGGCTACTTTCCTATGGGTAAGATCGGCAAAAGCAGGAAGACAACCGTCATAATCAAGCAGCAGGTGCAATTTCACTGCGCCCTTTCGGGTACGGAATTTTGCCCAATCGTACAGGGACAGGGAAAGAGAAATGATGCTGGCATCCAAAAGGTATACCTTTCGTTTGATTTGATGCAAGGCTGGTTTTGCAAATTTAGCTTGCGCTCGTAGGTAGCTGGCCAAGGCGTATTAGAACTCCTCAAATACCGTGCTTGTCCGATGCTCGTTGATGTACGAGATGGATGATTTTGAAGGGGTTTTAGAACATCCCAAGTGAACAATGTTACCCGTAATGCTGCGCAAGTCGTTGGAAATGTCCCGAACGGAATTGGCATGGCCTAGGTGTCAAAATATCATGCTTACCCAATGGGTCCAGCTGTCAATGCCCTTGCTAAACTTGTTGCTGTCGTACTTTTTTTACAATAGCTGAAAATATGTTGCGGGGCAGCAGGCTCGTAATTTGAGAGAAAAGTGATAACTTTACCATGGGAGTTGGGTTTTGTGGTGATTGTAAAATTACCCTTTACGGGGTAATCTCCAACTCCTCTTTTTCTTTTCAAATTTATTTTGGACGGATGTGTAAATTTATGAAATATCAAATCTTCGGAATTCAGACATCCAATACTATCGCAGACTAAAGCGCGACTGTTTCGTAAACGAGCTTTAAATTTGTGAGTGGGAAATGGGTTTCTGTCTGGTTTAAAAGGGAACATAATTCTTTCACCGCCTGATTTGC